>Ga0209396_1001050_pt1 | contig 31470 bp, 24 predicted proteins | sample GOMGulsemesocosm_6_FD_184638 | JGI IMG/M metagenome (GOLD analysis project Ga0209396, IMG submission 184638) | Methane-oxidizing microbial communities from mesocosms in the Gulf of Mexico - GOM8C Gulf of Mexico (SPAdes) (version 2) | ecosystem: Environmental > Aquatic > Marine > Cold seeps... | reverse complement strand
CTAGGAAACGTATCAGGTTGCGTAGTTTTACCTGATAATCCCCATCTTCCGTCCCTGGTCTAAATTTAATTTCCTTTACCTGCGTCTGTCGCGCTTTCTTGCGATTAGCCGCCTGTTGCTTTTTCTCGTCAAAGAGCTTTTTGCCATAATCCATCACTTTACAGACGGGTGGCTGGGCATCCGGTGCAATTTCCACCAAATCTAATTTTGCCGCTGCAGCTGCTGCCAGCGCTTCTTCAATGGTCACAACACCGACTTGTTCACCTAAGGCGCCAACGAGTCGAACTTCTTTGGCCTGGATGTCACCATTGATAGTGGCTTTTTTCGATTTGCCTTTGCTCATTATTCTGACGAGTTCTCCAAATATTCTTAGTTTGATCGGCCAAGACGATTAACATCCGTCGTCAGCCTTTCACAAAATGCATCAATTGACATGGATCCGAGGTCTTCACCCTTCTGGGTGCGTACCGCAATACTGCCTGTTTCCATCTCCTTATCCCCCACAACTAAAACATAGGGAATCTTCTGAATTGCGTGCTCGCGAATTTTAAAGCCGATCTTCTCGTTTCTCAAGTCCGAGAACACTCTAAATCCTTTATTTCTCAAGGTTTTTTCAACATTTTGGCAATATTCGCTCTGACTGTCGGTAATATTGACAATTACTGCCTGCTCCGGCGCCAGCCAAGCGGGAAACGCGCCAGCAAAATGCTCGATCAAAATACCGATAAAACGTTCAAAGGAACCCAGGATTGCGCGGTGCAACATCACCGGCACCTGACGACTTCCATCTTCAGCCACATATTGTGCATCTAAACGACCCGGCATCGAGAAATCAACCTGAATGGTGCCACACTGCCATACTCGACCTAGGCAATCCTTCAGAGAGAACTCAATCTTCGGTCCGTAGAAAGCACCCTCACCCGGCTGTAGGTCCCAAGCAATACCTTTATTATCCAGTGCCACCTGCAAAGCTTCTTCAGCCTTATCCCAAACTTCATCAGCACCTACACGCTGCTCAGGACGCGTTGACAGCTTGACGATTACATCGTCAAAGCCGAAATCACGATAAACGCTGTACAGCAGATCGATAAAGGTTGCCACCTCATCCTGAATCTGCGCTTCCGAACAGAAGATGTGCGCATCATCCTGCACAAAACCACGTACCCGCATCAAACCCTGCAAGGTACCGGAAGGCTCATTACGGTGGCAACAACCAAACTCTGCCAGACGTAACGGCAAATCACGATAGCTGCGCAAACCCTGATTAAACACCTGCACGTGACAAGGGCAATTCATCGGCTTAACCGCGTAATCACGATTCTCTGAGTGCGAGGAAAACATTTCATCGCCAAATTTATCGGCATGCCCGGAACGCTGCCACAAGCTAAAATCCACAAGTTGCGGCGTTTTAATTTCCTGATAGCCATTGATACGCTGCACATTGCGCATGTACTGCTCAACAGCCTGATAAATGGACCAACCTTTGGCATGCCAGAACACCATCCCCGGCGCCTCTTCCTGCAAATGGAAAAGATCCAGCTTTTTGGCTAACTTACGGTGATCACGTTTACCCGCTTCCTCAAGGAAATTCAGATATTTCTTCAGCTGTTTTTTGTCAGCCCAAGCTGTTCCGTAAATACGTTGCAGCATCTTGTTTTCTGAATTACCACGCCAGTAAGCACCGGAAATACGCATCAGTTTAAAGTGTTCACAGAAGCGCATATTCGGCACATGCGGGCCACGACACATGTCGATGTACTCTTCATGATGATACAGACCAGGAGTAGCTGACTGATCAATATCCTGCTCTAGAATTTCCTGCTTATAGGTCTCGCCACGCTCAGCAAAAACATCCACCGCTTCCTGCCAGCTTACTTTCTTCTTGATAACATCGTATTGGGTTTTGGCCAGTTCTTTCATGCGCGCTTCCAGCGCCACCAAATCCTCTTCGGTGATACGGTGCTCAAGATCAACGTCGTAGTAAAAACCGTTTTCAATCACCGGACCAATAGCCATTTTTGTATCCGGCCACAGCTGTTTAATAGCATGTCCCAAAAGGTGCGCACAGGAGTGACGAATAATTTCCAGGCCGGCGTCATCTTTAGGCGTAAAAAGCACCAAGTCGGCATCTTCACAAATCACATCATGAACATCAACGGGTTCACCATTAACTGTCGCTCCAAGCGTGGCCTTAGCAAGACCAGGACCAATATCAGAGGCTACTTCAAATACGGAAACAGGGTTATCGAAACTACGTTGAGAACCATCAGGAAGGGTAATAACAGGCATTGTGTATCCTTTTTCAGTGGTGGCCCCTACAAAAGGCCACATGAGTTTTATTAATTTATAAAATAAAAAACACCCACATTCGCTTCACGGATGTGGGTGTTGAATTTTTGGCATCCGCCCCTATTTGGAGCGACGCCCGAAGAGCCAATAGTCTAACAGATTCTATCAGTCTTAACGACTACTGAACCGGCACGCAGGCACTCATCATCAATCTCATCAACCAGGTCTGCGCGATAAAAAGGATCACTCATACGAGCAGCCGTTTCAACTGGCAGCAGATGATCAACCGCGGCTCTTTCTTCCAACAATTCCGTCTCAGTTGCTTTCATGCGCTGCTGAGAAAATTCATTCAATTCAAGGCCCTGAATAATTTCATAGCGACCATAGTTACAACGTACAGGGAAAGAATAAATAATACCTGTAGCCACACCATAACTACCATCGCTTGGGATCGCCATGCTCACCCAGTCTTCACCCGTACCTAACGCCCAGCTACGCATATGCGCAATGGCTGCCTGCGCTGCCGAAGCTGCACTGGAGGCCCCTCGGGCATTAATAATTGCCGCGCCGCGCTCCTGAACCAAAGGAATGAAAGAGTCTTTGTACCAATCGTTATCAATTAATGCCAGTACTGGCTCACCATGTACAGAGGCATGATGAAGATCAGGATATTGAGTCGCCGAGTGGTTTCCCCAGATAGTAACGCCCGTTACTTCCAGAACGCCCGTACCCAGTCGATTCGCCAAAATACCTTTAGCGCGCTGATGATCCAAACGAGTCATCGCTGTAAATCGACCAGGAGGTAAATCAGGTGCGTTACGGCTGGCAATCAAGGCATTGGTATTAGCTGGATTACCCACTACTAACACACGCACATCAGGATTAGCGTGGTCATTCAGCGCTTTACCCTGCACAGAGAAAATTGCGGCATTCGCGGTCAACAGATCGCCACGCTCCATACCTGGCCCACGAGGACGTGCGCCAACTAACAGTGCGTAATGCACACCCTTAAAACCCTCTTCAGGATTATCGTGAACACTGACCTGCTGAAGTAGCGGGAAGGCACAATCGGTAAGCTCCATGGCAACACCGCGCAGCGCTTTCATCGCCTGAGGAATTTCAACCAATTGCAAAATAACGGGTTGATCGTCGCCAAGCATTTCGCCGGCAGCAATCTTAAATAATAGTGAATAGGCAATATTGCCAGCGGCGCCTGTTACGGTGACTCTAACGGCTGGTTTCACACTGCTTCTCCTTAATTTTGAAATGACGTGTTGAGATCGATTTGTTTTTACCCAACTGTTTTATAAACACTTACTTTGTAAACAATAGTACGAGCTAGCGGGAAAATGAAATATAGAAGTACTTGGGGGATCATAACACGCGCTATAACGTGTGCAATTCGACATAAGTCTACCAGTTAAAAACTGGTAGGCGCGAGTGGATTCGAACCACCGACCCCCACCATGTCAAGGTGGTGCTCTAACCAACTGAGCTACGCGCCTGCAAATCTGTCTGCAGAATTAAGGTGCGTAAGATAACACCTGTCCCAAACGCCCTCAAGCAAAAAAATGAACTAATAAAAATTATAGATGGCCGCACGAACCGAAGAATAAATCTCTACTTAAAAAGAGATCAAACTTGATAGCTAAACCTAACCCTTAAACCTGATATCTATACTTTATAATAATCTCGGTACCACTCAACAAAGTTAGCAATACCCTGCTCAATCGGCATAGCAGGTTTATAACCCGTGTCATTCACCAGCGCATCCACATTGGCGTAGGTATCCGGCACATCACCCGGCTGCAACGGCAGCATATTTTTCTCTGCTTTCTTGCCAAGACAATCTTCGAGAATTTCAATATAACGTAACAAATCTACCGGCGCATTGCTGCCGATATTATAAAGACGGTACGGCGACTGGCTGGTGCTAGGCTCCGGCTCATCACCCTGCCATTGAGGATCAGGCTCAACTACTTTATCCAGTGTACGAACCACACCCTCAACGATATCATCGATATAAGTGAAATCGCGTTTATGGTGGCCGTAGTTGAAAACATCAATCGGCTCACCAGCAAGGATCTTCTGGGTAAACATAAATAACGCCATATCAGGACGCCCCCATGGCCCATACACGGTAAAGAATCGCAAACCCGCAGTCGGCAACCGGTACAAATGACTATAGGTATGCGCCATTAGCTCATTGGCTTTTTTGCTGGCAGCATAGAGGCTCAAAGGATGATCAACGTTGTCCTGCACAGAAAATGGCATTTTGGTATTCGATCCGTAAACCGAGCTGCTGGAGGCATACACCAAATGCTCCACATCATTATGACGGCAGCCCTCCAAAATATTCATGAAGCCCATGATGTTGGAGTTGATATAGGAATGCGGGTTAATCAGTGAATAACGCACACCTGCCTGCGCGGCCAAATTAACAACACGCTGCGGCTGGTGCTTTTTAAACACAGCCTCCATGGCAGATTGGTCTTCGATATTGGCACGAATATCGGTAAATCCGTCTTGATCAAGCAAACGGTTAAGGCGGGATTGCTTGAGGTTTACGTCGTAATAGTCATTAAGGTTATCAATGCCTATCACTTCATCACCACGCTCAAGCAGCCTTTTTGCCAGTGTCGAGCCAATAAAACCTGCCGTGCCTGTTACCAGAACTTTCACTAAACCATTACTCCTTTAAACATCACCACCAACCACTTACAAAACGGACTAACTGTAGCCCATATCGCGCAATCACCCAAGCATGCTAGCGTTTAAAGCCGAGATTTTGTCACGATATTGCGCAGCCTCTTCAAACTTCATGTTTTTAGCGGCCTCATACATTTTATCTTCCAATTGAGTCAGCAGTTTACCTAGCTGGGTGGGCGTCATTTTTTCGATATCAACCTGATAATCAGCCTGAGGCTCAGCCACCCTTTTACTCTGTTTGCCCCGCGCGCCGGGCGTCACCGCGCCCTCTAAAATATCTTCAACAGATTTGACGATGCCTCGTGGCGTAATGCCATGCTCTTCGTTATAAGCTTGCTGTTTTTCACGACGCCGATCCGTTTCATCAATGGCTCGTTGCATAGAACCGGTAATACGATCAGCATATAAAATAGCCGTGCCCTTGGCATTACGCGCAGCACGACCAATGGTCTGAATCAGCGATCGCTCGGAACGCAGGAAACCTTCCTTATCGGCATCCAGAATCGCCACTAGTGACGCTTCAGGGATATCCAGACCTTCACGTAGCAGGTTAATACCAATCAATACATCAAACTCACCAATACGCAAATCACGGATAATTTCCACCCGCTCCACGGTATCAATATCAGAATGCACATAACGTACGCGCACACCATGCTCGTCATAATATTCGGTGAGATCCTCTGCCATACGTTTGGTCAACACCGTCACCAATACCCGCTCATTGCTGGCAACACGGCGATTAATTTCAGACAGCAGGTCATCCACTTGTGTCGAGGCAGGTCGAATCTGAATTTCGGGATCCAGCAACCCCGTAGGCCGTACCACCTGATCCACCACCTGACCGGAGTGCTCACCCTCATAAGGGCCAGGCGTGGCCGAAATAAATACCGTCTGTGGCGCAGCCTGCTCCCACTCGTCAAACCGCATAGGACGATTACCCAACGCAGACGGTAACCGAAAGCCGTATTCCACCAGCGTCTCCTTACGTGAGCGATCCCCCTTATACATCGCACCTAATTGCGGAATGGTGACGTGGGATTCATCAACAAACAACAACGCATTATCGGGCAAGTAATCAAATAATGTCGGCGGCGCCTCGCCATCGGGACGGCCAGACAAATAACGCGAGTAATTTTCAATGCCGTTGCAGTAGCCCAGCTCCAAAATCATTTCAACATCAAAATTAGTCCGTTGCTCCAAACGCTGCGCTTCGACCAGCTTGTCGTTATCGCGCAGTTGTGTCAGCCGCTCTTTGAGCTCTTCCTTAATTTTTTCAGTCGCACCGACCAGCGTGTCGCGTGGCGTTACATAGTGGGTCTTGGGATAGATCGTTATACGCGGCAGGCGTTTCAGAACTTCACCCGTCAACGGATCAAACATAGCGATTGATTCGATTTCATCATCAAACAATTCAATGCGTACCGCATCGCGTTCAGATTCAGCGGGGTAAATATCAATCACGTCGCCCCGTACTCGGTAAGTCGCGCGATGCAGCTCCACATCATTACGTTTGTATTGCAGCTCAGCCAAGCGTCGCAAAAGACCACGCTGGTCAATACGATCACCGCGATCAAGGTGCATCACCATATTCAAGTAAGCACCCGGATCCCCCAATCCGTAAATAGCCGATACTGTCGCCACAACAATGGCATCATTACGTTCCAGCAAGGCCTTAGTCGCTGACAGACGCATTTGCTCAATATGCTCGTTTACTGAGGCGTCCTTTTCGATAAAGGTATCAGAAGAAGGCACATAGGCTTCGGGCTGATAATAATCGTAGTAGGAAACAAAATATTCTACGGAGTTACGCGGAAAGAACTCCTTGAACTCACCGTAAAGTTGAGCAGCCAATGTTTTGTTGGGCGCTAAAATCAACGCTGGCCGACCGGTGTTTGCAATCACGTTTGCCGCAGTAAAGGTCTTACCCGAACCCGTTACGCCCAACAACGTCTGATACGCCAAGCCCGCCTCGATACCGCCCGATAGCTGCTCAATAGCAGCAGGCTGGTCACCGGCGGGGGCAAAGGGCGAAATAACCTGAAAGTCTGCAGACATAAGGGAGAAGGCTTGTAGGAAAATTGGGGCTTAATTATACCCGTCTAAGAAACATGAGGTAACTAAAGCAAGTAGTCTGAAGGAGTTTTAAACGGACATAAAAAAAGCCGACACATGCGTATCGGCTTTTTAAATATGGCTCCCCGAGCTGGACTCGAACCAGCGACAGGCGGATTAACAGTCCGCTGCTCTACCAACTGAGCTATCGGGGATCAACTCAATGAGGCGCGTATATTAATGACGATTAAGTATGAGGTCAATACTAAAAACAAAGGTTTTTTTAATCTATTTAACAAGCTGTAATTTACGCACCGAAAAACACTTTATTTACACCTAGTTAAAGATCTCACTCACTTAACCGCAACACAAATCACTTAAATATATGACACCGCTTTAATGGTACTGATTGCTTGCCTTCGAATCGGTTTTAGCCCCTGTTAATCGTTGTCGCCACAATTCATCAATAAACTCATGATCAGGCATATACCCAACAAGTGAATGCAATAAAACTTCCTTTATTGTTTCGTAGTCATAATTCTGACAAGCAATTTCCAGCCTATTTAACAACATCTCAAGATCCGACCACGCTATAGAGCCCTCTTCGGCCCATACAATTTTGGGATGCTCGCTGCCTACCAAATTGCCTTCAATCAACAACTCTTCTTTTAATTTTTCCCCTGGCCGCAAGCCCGTGTAATGAATTGCTATATCACCTTCTTCACTGCCATCTTCCTTAACCTCAAGTCCCATCAGATGAATCATTTTACGGGCCAACACACTAATATTAACAGGCTCACCCATATCAAGTACAAACACATCCCCCCCTTTAGCCAGCGCACTGGCTTGCACAACCAAAAGCGCTGCCTCAGGTATCGTCATAAAATAACGATAAATATGAGGGTGGGTTACTGTTACCGGGCCACCTTCGGTAATTTGTTTACGGAATACCGGCACAACCGAACCCGAAGAACCCAATACATTACCAAAGCGCACCATTGAAAAGCAGGTGTCGGGATATTCTGCCGTCAAACCCTGCAACACTAGCTCAGCAAGGCGCTTAGTGGCCCCCATCACATTAGTAGGACGCACCGCTTTATCGGTAGAAATCAGCGTTACGGATGCCACCTTAGCTTGAGCAGCAGCACGCGCCAAGGCTAAAGTACCTAGTACATTGTTACGCACACCGGAAATAATATTGTGCTCAACCAATGGGACGTGTTTATAGGCCGCCGCATGAAAAACCACTTGTACACGATAATGGTGCAAGATTTTGAAAAGCAACGCCTCATCCTGAACTGAGCCAAGAATGGGCACCACATCAATATTCAATTTAGCCGAATTTGTATCGCGCAACTCTTTATCTATCGCATATAAGCCATATTCAGTCAGCTCAAACAGCAGCAACATTGCCGGTTTTAATTGCACGATTTGCCGACATAACTCAGAACCAATTGAGCCGCCAGCGCCCGTCACCATTACCACTTTCCCTGTGACACTAGCTGACAATAAATATGACTTAGGTGCTACCGCTTCACGCCCCAACAGATCATCAATGTCCACCTCTTTAACAGCATCCAAACTAACCTTACCAGCCACCAACTCCGGCATCGTTGGCAAAGTTCGAACATGTACCGAAAGCGGTTCCAGCTGGGCAATGATTTTACGTCTAGCAGACAGGCTAGCTGAAGGTAATGCCAACAATACATCAGTGACTTTATGATCATTTATAAGTTTCTCAAGTGCCTGCGGCGAATAAACCCGCAATCCACTAATCACGGTACCTTGCAGTGATTTATTATCATCCAAATAAGCGACAGGCACATAATTCCCATCATGCTTTAACGCCGACGCCAACTGCATACCCGCCGCTCCGGCGCCATAAATCACAACAAGATTGCGCCCTGCAACATCCTCTAACAACCAATGGAAATAAGCCCTAACAATAAAGCGGCTACCACCGACATAACAAATTGCCAACAACCAAAAGATGGCAAATACCGAGCGAGGTACACCTGGAATACGCAACATCAAGGTAATTATCATCAACGAGATAGTCACCAGACTAACCCCTTTGATTACCGCAAGCATCGCTTGCGGTCCCATATAGCGGACCACGGCACGATAAAGGCCAAGCTTAATAAAAGCCGGGATAGCAATAGCTAACGCAGAGACATAAAGAATGAGAAATGGAGCTACATCAGTATCAGGCGTACCAAATCGCAATGCAAAAGCCGTCCACAGCGCCAGCGGCACCATGACTATATCGGCAGCAAGCATTAACAATCGCTTGTAGTGTCTCGGTAAATTTAATATTTTTTTGTGCTGTAAATTACGCATAAACCACCCGACAAGCTACTCCGTACGTCCGTAACGATCATCAAAACGCACAATATCATCCTCACCTAAGTAACTTCCGGTCTGCACTTCAATAATTTCCAACGGAATAACGCCTGGGTTTTCCAAACGGTGCTTCATGCCAATAGGGATATAAGTCGACTCATCTTCGTTGAGCTGAAAAACCTCTTCACCACGTGTAACTTGACCACAGCCCTTTACAACAATCCAGTGTTCCGCACGATGATGATGAAGCTGTAACGAGAGACTCGAGCCTGGGTTTACGACAATACGTTTAGCCTGAAAACGCGACTGAGAAACAATGCTTTCATAGGAGCCCCAAGGGCGACAGACCTGAGTATGATTTTGCAGCTCAGGTCTTTGTTGCTGCTTAAGCCTCTCAACCAGCTTTTTGATATCCTGAACACGGTTTTTATCTGCAACTAAAACCGCGTCCGCCGTTTCAACAATCACCAAGTCTGTCACACCCAACGCCGTAACCAACCGTGATTCAGCTCTCACATAACTGTTATTCACCGCCTCAAGCATCACATCGCCTTGAGCTACATTAGCCTCGTCATCTTTGTCACTAACCTCCCAAATCGCCGACCAAGCGCCCACATCACTCCAATCACCTTGCAGAGGTACCACTACTGCGTTTTTAGTTTGCTCCATTACCGCATAATCAATAGATTCACTGCGACATTGAGCAAAAGACTCCGAGGATACACGATGAAAATCAAGATCTTGATGAATCGAGCTAAAAGCTTGCTCGCAGGCTTGCTGAATATCAGGCGCCCACTGCTGCAATTCATCGAGTAACGTATTGGCACGAAACATAAACATGCCACTATTCCAGTAATAATCGCCGCTATCAAGGTAGGTTTGGGCCGTTGCTTTATCGGGTTTTTCGACAAATTTATCGACTACCTGAAAGTCTTCTTCAGATTGCTGGCAGTGTATGTAGCCATAACCTGTTTCCGGCTGATCAGGCACAACACCAAAGGTTACCAGCTGACCATTTTCGGCACATGCTTTACCCACAGCAATTGCTTCATGAAACTGTTTCACCGACTGAATCAAGTGATCCGCCGCCAACACCAATAACACCGGATCCTTATCCTTCGCTAGCGCCTCGTAGGCAGCAAGCGTTACCGCAGGAGCAGTATTACGCGCTTCAGGCTCCAAAATAATACGGGCATCGTTGATATCAATTTGTCGCAACTGTTCAGCGACCAAAAATCGATGCGCCTCGTTACACACAACAATAGGTGGTGCTAATTCTGTAATACCGTCCAATCGAGACAGTGTCGACTGCAGCATTGATAACTGCTCATCCACCAGAGGAATAAATTGCTTGGGGTAAAACTCGCGTGACAATGGCCACAGTCGACTACCCACACCACCCGCCAAAACCACCGGTACTAACAAACGTCGATACTCCACATAAAAGACTGATATCTCCTACTAAAACCACTTTGAGAAATCGTTAGCAAACAAATAGAAAAAAGGCGCGAAGTCGCGCCTTTTTTTAAACTACGAAAAATATCTAAAGCCTGATCTTATCAAGGTTTTTCTTAATAATCGCCGCACTGATCCCTTTAATCTCTTCCAGCTGATTCACATCACTGAAAGGGCCATTACTTTCCCGATAAACGACAATGGCTTGAGCTCGCTTTACTCCAATTCCTTTGAGTGACACGGCCAACATTTCTGCATCTGCAGTATTGATATTTACGCTACTTAAGACCTGCTCAACAGATATTCCTACATCCGTTGAAGCAGCACTCTCAGCACCAGCAGGCAGAGCAACACAAAGCAAACTCACCGTAAACGAGATCAAAAGTCCTTTTAAATAACCCATAACTAACTCCCTGTTAATTAGAAATAACGCATAGCTTTCCCGCCACACAGATAAGATATTATCAAGCCACATCTCTACGATCAATATACAAAGGTATTAGGCGATTTCGTCAGAAATAGCAGCCAAAGCGTTGAGAGGCGATGGCGCCTGAGTAATGGGTCGACCAATCACCAGATAATCACTGCCCGCCTTAAGCGCTTTGGCAGGCGTCATAATCCGTTTTTGATCGCCTGTTTCAGCGTTTGCGGGACGAATACCAGGGGTTATTAACAGGAACTCCTTACCAAAACAGGCCTTTAAAGCACTGGCTTCCTGCGAAGAGCAAACAACACCATCAAGACCTGCCTGCTGGGTCAATCCAGCTAAATTCTGAACCTGCTGTTCTGCCGAATTTTGAAAACCAATTTGAGACAACTCTTCACTACTCATACTGGTTAGAACCGTTACTGCAATCAACAATGGTCGATTTTCACCATAAGACTCAAGCACAGCTCGGGCAGCTTTCATCATCTCAAGGCCGCCAGAGGCGTGCACATTCACCATCCATACACCTAATTCAGCGGCCGCTTTAACTGCCTTGGCGACGGTATTGGGGATATCATGAAATTTCAAATCGAGAAACACTTCAAAGCCCAGCTCATGTAACGCCTCAACAACTCGGGGACCACAGCAGGTAAACAGCTCTTTCCCTACTTTAAGGCGACATTGTGCTGGATTAAGCTGTTTCGCCAATACCAGTGCGGCATCCAGCGTATCAAAATCCAGCGCGACAATAATCTTCTTGTTATCTATTTGTTGCATTAATGATGACTCTTATTCAATAGTGTGTGATGAACGAATGGTACCCCAATGCTGGCAGCTCGGACAAAGCCAAGTTAAATGCTTGCCTTTATAACCACAGTGTTTGCAGCGATAGGCAAGATGCACTTCAATCAACTGATCGACAAACTCCCGTAGATTCTGCAAGTAATCAATATCAGCCCCCTGCGCATCATACATTTGGAAATCAATTAGATAGCGTAAGCCATGCAGCGATGGACTCTGGCGCACTTCTTTATTAACACTCTGGCTCAACTGTTCTGGCTTAGCTGTTAGCTTACGCATCGCCTGACTGCCATTAAAACCTGACGGAATCAGGCTGCCATCATGCAGGCATTCCAGTAAATACGCATGAAAATTCTTTTCTTGCCCCAGTTGCTGATAACAATTTTGTAATACTGGCATCGACTCAGCAAGATAACCCTCATCCTGCTTTTTTATTTGCTTTAAAACTTTAATTGCATTGCGGTATTGCTGCGTTTCAACATCAATCTTCGCCAACAATAAATAGGCTCGTATACAACCTCGGTCATGACTCAGTGCTTTTTTGAGCGCAAAGCGTGCTGCGACTTCATCACCCTTCTTAAAATGCTGCTCCGCGACTTCACAAAGGTACTGAGCAATCATAGGCGTCACGCTATCAACCTTCATTTCCAGCAGTACCTCAGCAGTAGAAATGGCCTGCTGCCACTCCTTTTCACGCTGATAAAGCTCCAGCAGCAGCAGCAGACTTTTTTTTCGGATTCCGCAACTGCTTTCAATTTGCAGCTCATTAAGCAGACGCTCAGCACGATCAAACAAGCCAGCAGCCATAAAATCACTGGCCAACTCAAATTGCACTAACAGCTGTTGAGCACTGTCAAGATCGGGCCTTGCCAACAGATTTTGATGCACCCGAGTAGCTTTACTAAAATCACCTCGAGCTCGAAACAGCTTACCCAAGGCAAGATGGGTATCTATTGCCTCGGAGTCATCATCCAGCGCCTGCATGAACATATCCATAGCCTGCTCTGGCTGTTCATTCAACAGGTAACTCAAGCCGCGATAATAAGCTTCCGACAGCTGCTTGCCATTAGCACTTTTCGAGCGGGACCGCTGCCAACGGCCCAGCAGCCACCCACAGGCAACCGCTAACAATAAAACCAGTAACAGCCATCCTTCCTGCATCTGATATCCGCTTTAAAATTTATGATACCGGGAATACAGCCAGGCTTAACTCGCCTTAACCGCATTGGTCCTCAGGTTTACAACTTCTTTCTCAAAGAGTTGTGCACGGCGCTCCGCGCGATGAAGGCCTGCCCGTAATTTAGTGACCAGCAGCAAACTAAGCGTCAGACCAAGCAAACCACCGACAGCGAAACCTAGAATAACCCATAACGAAACACTGGCAGGATTCAACTCCCAGAATACTAAATTTAGCGCCACCTGCGCCGTATTTTCAGACGTAAACAGCATGCCCCAAAAAAAAGCTGCCACCAGCAACACCAAAACGCACATTCTTTTGAGCCACTTCATCATTTATCCTGCCTAGAATAATTAAAATATTAATTTGATCGCCCATCATGATCACGCAAACCAAAATCGATTATGATTTTCCTAGCAACCTATGCGCCGATTTTACCCCAGAATCATAAAACGAAGACACAAAAAAAAACGGCAGACCTAAGGCCTGCCGTTTTATTGTACTCATCAGCGGTAAACTAATTGCCGTTTTCACGACTCTCATCAACCTGCTCACGTAAATCTTTACCCGGTTTAAAGTGAGGCACATATTTACCCGTCAGCTGAACCTGATCACCCGTCTTAGGGTTACGGCCAGTGCGAGGGGCCCGGTAGTGCAAAGAGAAACTACCAAAACCACGAATTTCTATGCGCTCACCGGATGATAAACTTTGCGTCATCATATCAATGATGGTCTTCACCGACAGCTCAACATCTTTAATAGATAGCTGCATTTGTCGTGCCGCAATGTTTTCAATTAACTCCGACTTCGTCATAGCCTATTCCAGACAACACAATGAACCTTGAGTATAGAACACAACTGGCGCGCCACCTGTGAAGAACACAGATGAACGCACCACTTGCCGAGGATTAATCTAAGTGATTAGTCCTTGTTTGCCATTTGAGCTTTGATCAGCTCACCAATGGTAGTTGGGCCAGCGGCCTCAACTTCACGCTGACGAACTTCCTGCATAGCAGCTTTCTCTTCGTCAACATCCTTGGCTTTAATGGACAGGTTGATGTTACGGCTCTTACGATCAACGTTAGTGATTTTACATTCAACTTCATCACCTACTTTGAATACGTCCGCAGCGCTTTCAACACGGTCACGGCTGATTTCAGATACTTTCAAAGTACCTTCAATGCCTTCGGCTAGTTCGATAGTTGCTGCTTTCGCATCAACGGCAGTCACTTTACCAGTCACGATAGTGCCTTTGTCGTTCTCAGCTACGTATTCGGAGAATGGATCGCTTTCCATCTGCTTAACACCCAGAGAAATACGCTCACGCTCAGGATCGATAGACAAAATAACAGTCTCGATCTCGTCGCCTTTCTTGTATGCACGAACGGCTTCTTCGCCTGTCTCATTCCAGGAGATGTCAGACAGGTGAACCAGACCATCGATGCCGCCTTCAAGACCCAAGAAGATACCAAAGTCAGTGATAGACTTAATAGTACCGGTGATCTTGGTGCCTTTAGCGTTAGCAGTCGCGAACTCTTCCCATGGGTTACCAACACACTGCTTCATACCCAGAGAAATACGGCGACGCTCTTCATCAACGTCAAGGATCATTACATCAACTTCTTCCCCAACCTGGACGATCTTGGATGGGTGAACGTTTTTGTTAGTCCAATCCATTTCAGAAACGTGAACCAGACCTTCGATGCCTTCTTCGATCTCAGCAAAACAGCCGTAGTCAGTCAGGTTGGTGATACGCGCCTTAACTTTGCTGTTTTCTGGGTAACGATCTTTAATAGCGCCCCATGGATCTTCACCCAGTTGCTTCAGACCCAGAGATACACGGTTCTTCTCACGGTCGAACTTAAGAACTTTAACTTGGATTTCATCACCGATAGCAACGATTTCGCTTGGATGCTTGATACGCTTCCAGGCCATATCTGTAATGTGCAGCAAGCCGTCAACACCACCCAGATCTACGAACGCACCGTAGTCTGTCAGGTTCTTAACGATACCCTCGATGCTCATGCCCTCTTCCAGAGTAGCCAACAGTTTTTCGCGATCAGCGCTGTTTTCTTTCTCCATTACCGCACGGCGAGAAACAACAACGTTGTTACGTTTTTGATCCAGCTTGATAACTTTGAATTCCAGCTCTTTACCTTCCAGGTGAACAGGCTCACGGATTGGACGAATATCCACCAAAGAACCAGGCAGGAATGCACGAACTTCATTCAAATCAACAGTGAAACCACCTTTAACTTTACCGTTGATGATACCTTTAACAGTCTCACCAGCTTCAAAAGCTATTTCCAGTTTATCCCATGACTCGGCACGTTTCGCTTTTTCGCGAGACAGCTTAGTCTCACCGAAACCGTCTTCGATGGCTTCCAGTGCAACACGCACTTCATCACCAACATTCAGTTCCAGCTCACCTTTTTCGTTCAAGAACTGAACGCGTGGGATAACGCCTTCAGATTTCAAACCGGCGTGAACAGTAACCCAGTCGCTATCGATATCAACAACGATGCCGGATACGATGGCACCAGGCTTCATTTCAACTGTTTTTAAGCTTTCTTCAAAAAGCGCTTCAAAGCTTTCCATTAAAAATACCTATAAAAATTTATATAGATGTGGGCGAACCCTCATCTACAACACTACACATCCAGCCTTATGCGTAGGTCTATTTTGATATGTCTGCTTGTGCCCGGCTGGTTCATGCAGGTCGCAGACAGTTAAGAAATCTCTTTAAGTTGTTACAGCAAGCCCTTGTCAGATATAACTGAAAGCACTTGCTCAAAAACCGCTTCAATAGCCAGCTCGGTACTATCGAGCAAAATGGCATCGTCGGCCGGTTTTAAGGGAGACACGGCGCGATTCGCATCGCGATCATCCCGTTCTTTTATCTCATTACAAAGGTCGCGAAGGCTAACATCAAAACCCTTTTCTTTCAACTGCTTATAGCGTCGACTTGCTCGCTCTTCGGCACTGGCGGTGAGAAAAATCTTGACCGGCGCAGCAGGGAAAACCACCGTCCCCATATCACGGCCATCAGCAATCAAGCCGGGTTCAGCCTGAAAAGCCTTTTGTCGAGCTAACAACCCTGCACGTACCGCTGGTAAAGCCGCCACAAGTGAAGCGTTATTACCTGCCTGCTCAGTACGAATTTCATTACCGACATTCTGACCCTCTAGAATCACCTCGCAAACTGGTGAATCCGTGGCAGGACGAAATTCAACATCCAGCACAGCAGCCAACTCACCCAGGCTTTTTTCATCGTCCAGAGAAATACCGTGTCGCAGGGCTGCTAAAGCCAATACTCGGTACATAGCGCCGCTATCGAGCAAATGCCAGCCAAGTTTTTTAGCCAACAGATAACTGATAGTGCCCTTGCCTGCACCGCCTGGTCCATCAAGAGTTACAACGGGTGAACTCATGACAGCTTAACCCTGAACCTTAACAGACATGCCCACCTGAGTTGCCAGCTCAACAAAATTCGGGAAGGACGTCGCTACATTGGAACAATTGAGAATTTCAATATTACCCTGCGATTGCAACGAGGCCACCGCAAAGGCCATCGCAATACGGTGATCGCCCAGACTATTGATAGTGCCAGAACCCATCGGACCGCCTTCGATAATCATGCCGTCTGGCGTTGCTTCAGCTTTAACACCTAGAATTTCAAGTCCATCGGCCATCGCTTGAATACGATCGCTTTCCTTAACGCGCAACTCTTCGGCACCGGTCAACACTGTCGTACCTTCAGCGCAGGCAGCAGCAACAAACAGCACGGGGAATTCATCAATCGCCAGAGCCACCTGATCTTCCGGGATATTAATGCCCTTCAGTTGCGCATAACGAATACGAATATCTGCTACCGGCTCACCACCCACAATACGGTCATTGGTCAATTCAATATCCGCACCCATTTGCGTCAGAATATTCACCACACCAATGCGCGTCGGGTTAATGCCTACGTGCTCCAGCACCAGGTCGGAGCCCGGCGTAATACTCGCCGCAACCATAAAGAAAGCTGCTGAAGAAATGTCAGCCGGCACATCAATCTTTGTCGCGGTTAACTTACCGCCACCTTTAACAGAAATTTCGCGAACACCTTTGGAAATCTGACGACCGGTTACTTCATAACCAAAACCGTTCAGCATTCGCTCGGTGTGGTCACGCGTTGGCGCCGGCTCAATCACAGTAGTTTCACCTTCTGCATATAAACCGGCCAGAATCAGGCTGGATTTAACCTGCGCACTGGCGACAGGCATATCATAGTGGAAGCCCTTCAGTGTCTGCCCGCCACGAATCATCATCGGCGGCTTACCTTCATCAGTCTCGATCACCGCCCCCATTTCCGATAACGGATTGGCAACACGGCCCATGGGGCGCGCTGTCAGCGATTCATCGCCACGTATCTCAACATCAAAGGCCTGACCCGACAGCAAACCCGCCAGCAGACGAATAGATGTGCCCGAGTTGCCCACGTAAAGCGGTCCAGGTGGCTGCGTCAGGCCATTCAACCCCACGCCGTAGACACTGACACGACCATGGTGCGGCCCTTCAATAACGACACCCATATCACGAAAAGCTTGTAAAGTAGCGAGACTGTCTTCGCCCTCAAGGAAGCCTTCAATTTGTGTTTCGCCTTCAGCAATAGCACCCAACATAATTGAGCGATGGGAAATAGATTTATCACCCGGCACTCGAATTCGACCCGTTACAGGCTCACCCTTTTCCGCACTGTTGCCAGCCAGAAAACTCAGTTCATTTTGATTCATTGGTTCCACATAGGCCCTTTGGGCCAGCATTTTTGTAAAATGGTCACGCGCCGCCTTGGCGCGAGTAAACACGCCCAGCATCGACTTACTATCGTTCTGTTCAAGCGCCCTGCGCACGGTCTCAATACCCGCACTAAACTTATCCAGACTTTCCAACACCGCTGATTTGTTGGCGAAAAAGATATCGTGCCACATAGTCGGATCGCTGGAGGCAATACGGGTAAAGTCGGCAAAACCACCCGCCGCATAGCGGAAGATCTCTTGATTCTCATTTTGCTTAGCCAGCGTATCCACTAACGAATAAGCCAGCAGGTGCGGCAAATGACTGGTTGAAGCCAGCACGTGGTCATGGTGGTCAACATCCATTTCCAGCACCTTGGCACCAGTAACCTGCCAAAGCGAACGCACCAGCGCCAGCGCTTCAATGTCAGTATCTTCACGCGGCGTCAGAATAACGCTGTGATTTCGGTACAGATCGATTTTGGCAGCATCCACGCCACTCTTTTCAGAGCCAGCAATGGGGTGCCCGAGCACAAACCGTGACGGTACCTTGCCAAAAATTCTTTCGCACGCCTCAACCACAATACCCTTGGCACTACCCACATCGGTAATAACGGCGTTAGCAGGCACGGAGTCCTTAATTTGCTCCAGTACTTTTTCCGTGCTTAAAACCGGCGTGGCAATAATCACCAGATCGGCATCAGCCACGGCGGCCACAGCATCAAGACTATATTCGTCAATCACACCCAACTGTACGGCACGCGTTAAGCTATGCTCGGTCAGCCCAACACCCACGATTGTTTCCACCGCACCAGCTTCACGTAGCGCCTTGGACAACGAGCCACCGATTAAACCCACACCAATCACAACAGCGCGCTTAACCAATGGCAGGCTTAAATTAGAAACAGAGTTATTCATAGTTAAAACAGCTAGAGTACAGCTTTGGGGTAGGAGCCCAACAGTTTGAGCTCGACGGTTTCGTCGCTAATTTCCTCTAACACCTTACGCACCGTAACGTCATCACTATGGCCTTCGAAGTCCATAAAGAATACGTAGGCCCAGGTGCCACTTTCCGAAGGTCGCGTTTCAACCCGTGTCAGACTAATGTTCTCCCGCTGGAATGGCTCCAGCAGATGATACAACGCTCCCGGCTTGTTGCGGGTAGCGGCAATGATTGAGGTTTTATCGCTACCACTGGCAGGCACTGTCTGGTTGCCAATAATAAGGAAGCGCGTGGTATTATCAGGCTGGTCTTCGAGCTTTTCCGTCAAATGCGTTAACTTATAAAGCTCAGCAGCCATATCACCGGCAATTGCCGCTACTACGCCACCCTCTGCACCAACGCCTTCAGACACCATCCGTGCCGCTTCAGCGTTACTACTAACACTGATGCGCTCAGCCTGCGGCAAGTTCGCATTAAGCCATTGACGACACTGCGCCAGTGATTGCTCATGGGAATAAATACGGGTGATTTTTTCTGGCGCAACGGCTTCTTTTACCAGCAAATTCTGATGAATACGCAACTCCACTTCACCGCATATTTTTAACGATGAATGCATGAAGCTATCCAAGGTTGAATTCACCATGCCTTCGGTAGAGTTTTCAACAGGCACCACGCCATAGTTGGCAGCACCGGATTCCACTTCACGGAACACTTCATCAATTGAAGTCATTGGCACACTCGTTACAGAGTGGCCAAAATGCTTCAGCGTTGCTGATTGTGTAAAAGTACCTTCTGGCCCCAGAAAAGCAATTTTCATAGGGTGCTCAAGCGCCAGGCAAACCGACATGATCTCGCGAAAAATACGCGCCATCTCTTCATCATCGACTGGGCCTTCATTGCGCGCCATAACGCTACGCAATACCTGCGCCTCACGCTCAGGACGATAGAAAAGTACATTATCAGCACCTTCTATATCCTTTTTAACTTCTGCAACCTGCTGAGCACACTTTGCACGCGCATTAATTAATTGCTGTATTTCATTGTCGATACGGTCAATATCATCACGCAACTGACCTAAATCTGGCAGACTATCTTTAGCATTCGTCATAACTTTATCCGACTCCCGCCCTAAGATTCCTGCTCAGCATCAGAACCGGTATCGGCATCTGTATCATTAACAGCGTCAACAACGCTCTCTGCTTCACCGTTTTCGTCAAGATGGGCGAACTCATCCTCTTCCGGCTCTTCGATACGCTCCACGCCAACCAGACGCTCACCTTTGGATACCTTAATCAGACTCACACCCTGGGTGTTACGGCTAACAATGGAAATATCATCCGTGCGGGTACGAACCAACGTACCTTTATCACTGATCAGCATAATTTCATCGCCGTCATAAACCGGCACGGCACCGACCAACTCACCATTACGGTCACTGGTCTGCATCGCAATCACACCTTGGCCGCCACGATTATGTGACGGGAAGTCCGTCATTTCGGTACGTTTACCAAAACCATTTTCACTCACCGACAGCACACGACCACCTTCCTGCGGAATAATCAGCGAGATTAAACGTTCACCGTCTTTCAGGCGGATACCACGTACACCGCGAGCTGTACGGCCCATTGCACGCACATCCTCTTCCGCAAAACGCGCACACTTGCCGGCGTTACTGAACAGCATAATGTCCTGCGACCCATCGGTAATTGCCACATTCACCAGCGTATCATCACCATCCAGATCAACGGCAATCAGACCGGTGCTGCGTGGTCGAGCAAAATTCATCAAGGAGGTTTTCTTCACCGTGCCGCTGGCCATCGCCATGAAGATAAATTTATCTTCTTCATATTCTTGAATTGGCAGAATGGCGGTAATGCGTTCATTTTCTTCCAGCGGCAACAGATTAACCATGGGGCGACCTTTGGCAGTACGACTCGCCACCGGAATTTCGTAGGTTTTCAGCCAGTACGTTTTGCCTCGGCTGGTGAAACACAACAGCGTATCGTGGGTATTCGCCACCAGCATGTGCTCGACAAAATCTTCATCTTTAACCGCTGCCGCCACCTTGCCTCGGCCGCCACGGCGTTGCGCCTGATAGCTGTCAATCGGTTGCGTTTTGGCGTAACCGCCGTGGGACAATGTCACCACCATATCGGTTTCAGTGATTAAATCTTCCAGCGTTAAATCACACTTGGCATCCATGATCTCGGTACGGCGCTCGTCACCATACTCTTCTTTAATAGCTTCCAACTCTTCGCGAATCACTTGCATCAGGCGCACCCGGCTATTCAGAATATCCAGCAAATCAGTAATACGTTCGATCAATTCGTTGTATTCAGCGAGCAGTTTTTCCTGCTCAAGGCCGGTCAAACGGTGTAAACGTAAATCCAGGATTGCCTGCGCTTGCTCCGGCGACAGATAGTACTTGCCATCTACATAGCCGTATTGTGGTTCAAGATCATCCGGACGACAGATGTCAGAACCAGCACGCTCAACCATGGACAGCACGGAACCCGGCTCCCAGCCCTGTGTGATCAGCTTCGCTTTCGCTTCTGCAGAACTTGGGGAGGATTTAATCAGCGCAATAACTGGATCAATATTAGACAGCGCAACCGCCTGACCTTCCAGAATATGGCCACGCTCACGCGCCTTACGCAGCAAGAAGACAGTACGACGAGTCACTACTTCGCGGCGATGGCGGATAAAGGCATCCAGCATCTGTTTCAGATTCAAGGTACGCGGCTGACCATCAACCAAGGCCACCACGTTAATACCGAACACTGTCTGCATCTGTGTTTGTGCATAGAGGTTATTCAGAATCACCTCAGGTACTTCACCACGACGTAACTCAATCACGATACGCATACCGTCCTTGTCGGACTCATCACGCAGCTCGGTAATACCTTCAATTTTCTTTTCTTTAACCAGCTCGGCGATTTTTTCAATCAACCGCGCCTTGTTGACCTGATAAGGGATTTCATTAACAACAATCGTGTGCTTGCCGTTCTTCTCGTCCGTCTCGATCAGGTGACGCGCACGCATGTAGATTTTGCCACGACCGGTGTTGTAAGCATCAACAATGCCCTGACGGCCGTTAATAAAGGCAGCCGTTGGGAAATCTGGACCAGGAATATGTTCCATCAGCTCGCTGAGCTCGATGTCATTATTATCCATGTAGGCCAGACAACCGTTCACCACTTCAGTGAGGTTGTGTGGCGGGATATTGGTCGCCATGCCCACTGCGATACCGGAAGAGCCATTGACTAATAGATTAGGAATACGGGTTGGCATAACTGCCGGGATTTGTTCGGTGCCATCGTAGTTAGGCACGTAATCAACAGTTTCTTTGTCGAGGTCAGCCAGAATCTCGTGAGAGATCTTGTCCATACGGATTTCGGTGTAACGCATAGCCGCTGCGGAATCACCATCCACCGAACCAAAGTTACCCTGACCATCAACCAGCATGTAACGCAGCGAGAACGGCTGCGCCATCCGTACAATGGTGTCGTAAACCGCAGTATCGCCATGTGGGTGATACTTACCGATGACGTCACCCACCACACGGGCAGACTTTTTATAGGCTTTGTTCCAATCGTTATTGAGCTCGTTCATGGCAAACAAAACGCGTCTGTGCACGGGTTTAAGGCCATCCCGCACATCAGGCAATGCACGCCCGACAATTACGCTCATCGCATAATCAAGATAAGACTGCTTTAACTCACTCTCAATACTAACGGGTTGAATCTCTTTGGCTAACTCACCCATAAAAAGACGTATCCTTGTTCGGAAAATACGGCAATAAACCGACGTTTCCTTTGGTTGTTTAAAAACAGATGCCCAGCCTCAATAAACGGGAAGGCTGAAGGCGCTACAAAATTGAGAAATACTAGCACATCTTGAAGGCTCTTTTCACGACTACTGACACAAATAACAAACATTTGAATCACAGCTAACGAAATGAAACAATCGCACGCAAAATAGCAACCAAAGCAACAACTGAAATAGCGAAAAAATTACATGCCCGTGTCGCAAAAACAAACAATCGACAGCCTGATAAACGCCAAATGGGTGATCCCCGTAGACCCTGCTGACAGCGTACTCGAAGATTACAGTGTCGCGGTTAACAAAGATCAAATCGTAGACATTTTACCCTCCGCAGAAGCCAACGAGCATTATCAGGCAACCAATAATATTGATCTTAATGATCATGCGCTAATCCCTGGACTGATCAACGCTCACGGTCACGCAGCTATGACGTTAATGCGCGGCCTGGCCGATGACCTACCCCTGATGGAGTGGCTCAACGAGCACATCTGGCCTGCCGAGCAGCGCCTGGTCTGCGATGAATTTGTGGCTGCTGGCACCGAGCTCGCGATTGCCGAAATGCTACTCAGTGGCACCACCTGCTTCAGCGACATGTACTTTTTCCCGGATGTTGTCGCTCGCATCGCGCATCAACATAAAATTCGCGCAGAAATTAGCCCGCCAATTCTGGAGTTCCCGTCCGCCTGGGCCGGCAATGCCGATGAATATATTGAGAAATCACTAAAAGTCAGAGACAACTATCGCAATCATCCGCTAATTCAAGTCGGCTTTGGTCCCCACGCACCCTACACTGTCTCCGACGAAAGTCTGACCCGTATCGGCATCCTCGCTAACGAACTCGACGCTAGCATCCAGATTCACCTGCACGAAACCGCTCAAGAAATCACCGACGCCGAAACCAATAACAGTCCTCGACCACTACAACGCCTGGCCGACCTAAACCTGTTATCACCGCGTTTGCAATGCGTACACATGACACAAATAAACGATGACGATATCGCATTGCTAAAAGAATTCGGCTGTCATGTTATTCACTGCCCGGAATCCAATTTAAAACTGGCCAGCGGCATCTGCCCAACCACAAGACTGCTGGATGCCGGTATTAACGTAGCGCTGGGTACCGACGGCGCTGCCAGCAACAACGATCTCGACATGTTCGGCGAAATGAAAGCCGCCGCCCTACTCGCCAAAGGTTTCAGCCAGGACGCCACCGCCCTGCCCGCACCTCAAGCATTACGCATGGCAACAATCAATGGTGCCAAAGCACTGGGCATCGACAAAATCACCGGCAGTCTGGAAATTGGCAAAGCCGCTGATATGGTTGCCGTCAACCTTGATGCCATCAGCATGCAACCGGTATTCAATCCCGTATCACAACTGGTTTACAGCCACTGTGGCCAACAGGTCAGCCATGTTTGGGTGAACGGCGAGTTATTAGTTAACGAACAACAACTGACAGGTTTTGACCTCAACACATTAAAAACCAAAATTGCCAGCTGGCGTGATAAAATCGCCAGCTGTGACACCCCCTAACATACACCAACACACAGCAGAAAACTGAGCCATGACCGTTATCGACAGCGAAGCAACACAGATCCCCAATGTGAATGTAGACGACGCCGAAGTCGCCAAATTTGAAGCCCTGGCGAGCCGCTGGTGGGATAAGGAAAGCGAATTTAAACCGTTGCACGAGATCAATCCGTTACGCTTGAATTACATTGACGAGCTATCTGGCCTGGCGGGAAAAAAAGTGCTGGACGTCGGTTGTGGTGGCGGTATTTTATCGGAATCCATGGCAAAACGTGGTGCCCAGGTAACCGGCATCGACATGGGTGGCAAGCCTATCAAAATCGCCAAATTACATGCACTGGAAGCCGGTGTTGAAATCAATTACCGCAAAGTCAGCGCCGAAGCACTAGCCGACGAAGTAGGTTCAGACACTGAACAACAGTTCGACGTCATCACCTGCCTGGAAATGCTTGAGCACGTGCCCGATCCAGCCTCTATTATTCAAGCCTGCAGCCGCATGCTGAAACCCGGCGGCCAGCTATTTTTATCCACGCTTAACCGCAACCCAAAAGCCTACATGCTGGCGATTATCGGCGCCGAATACGTACTCAATATGCTGCCACGCGGCACCCATGATTACGCAAAATTCATCCGCCCCGCCGAGCTATCACGCTGGGCTCGTGCGGCTGGCCTCGAAGTGAAAGGCTCCACCGGTCTGGTCTATAACCCGCTGACAAAACGCTACAAGCTAGCTGAACGGGATTTAGATGTTAATTATTTAATGCATACAGTTAAAGCCGTTTAACGTGGCTACACCCATTGAGGCTGTGCTGTTCGATCTGGACGGCACCCTGCTTGATACTGCTGGCGATTTAGCCAAGGCGCTTAACCTTCTACTGGTACGCGAAGGCAGAACCGAGCTGCCCGAGGAAACTATCCGCAAAGTGGTCTCCAATGGCGGCAACGCCATGGTTTCACTGGGTTTTGGTACCACAGCCGCCAACCCTGAACACAAGCGCCTATATCTCGAACTGCTTGAAATCTACGGCAATGATCTTGCCAGTCACACCAAACCCTTTGCAGGCATTAATGAATTATTAATGCATATAGGTTCGCTGGGCCTATCCTGGGGTGTCGTAACCAACAAGCCCCGCACCTACAGCGACCCACTGCTCAAAGCCATTAACCTATCGCCCGCCTGTGCTGCATTGGTATGCCCTGATGACGTTGAACACAAGAAACCACACCCGGAACCCATGTACCTGGCCTGCAAAACCCTTAACTGCGATCCGGCCCGTACAATCTATGTCGGCGACCATCAACGCGACATTGAAGCTGGCCGCAACGCCGGTATGCTCACCGTGGCAGCCCTGTATGGCTATATCGATGACGGCGAAGACACCGCCAGCTGGCAGGCCGACTACAATATTCAGCAAGCCAGAGAACTCATCGCCATCATCAACACCCTGACCTAGAGACCTTTGAACAAAACAAGTGGCGAGTAAAAAAACTTAAAACCTTGCTGATTTTCGTTGAAAAACTTGCCAATAGCTTGCTATTGCCTGCGTTTCCCGCCTAAATCAGAAAAATTTTATTTCATTTTTCTTTCGCCCCTGCTTCATGCAAAGATCTCATTTAATACTTTTGGAAATTTTATGTACGATTACACAGCCCCCGCCAACCTTTTAGAAAACCGAATTATTCTCGTCACCGGCGCCGGTGATGGTATCGGCAAAACCGCCGCCATGAGTTATGCCGCCCACGGAGCGACGGTTATTTTGCTTGGGCGTGGCAGGAAAAAATTGGATGCCGTGTACGATGAAATTGAAGCCAACGGCTGGCCGCAGCCGGTTATCGTTTCGTTAAACCTGGAAACAGCAAGTGCCGAAAACTATCAAGAACTGGCCGATATGATCGGCGCAGAATTTGGTCACCTCGACGGCTTGCTGCACAACGCCAGCATTCTTGGTAAACGTACACCACTGGCAAATTACGATGATAAAAGCTGGCAGAATGTCATGCAGATCAACGTCACAGCCCCCTTTATGCTAACCAGAGCGTTGCTACCGGTTTTAGAAGAAGCTGACAATGCCTCCATCGTTTTCACCTCCTCCAGCGTTGGCCGCAAAGGTCGCGCATTCTGGGGCGCCTACGCTATCTCCAAGGCAGCCACCGAAAATATGATGGAAACACTGGCTGACGAGTTTGATGGTGTATCCAGCATCCGCACCAACTGCATCAATCCCGGAGCCACTCGCACCAATATGCGCATGAAGGCTTACCCTGGAGAAAACCCGGACAATTTGGCTACACCGCAAGATATTATGCCGCTCTATCTACACCTGATGGGCTGCGACAGCCTGAATATTAGCGGTCAATCAATTGACGCCCAGTAACACCCCCAAACGTCCCATTTAACTCCTTCTAAAAAGCGGCAATTTTTTGTCGCTTTTCCTTCATCACAAAAAACAAGCGGCAAAAAACCGCCCACCACCCCACAACCAACTCCTACCTCATTGTTTTTAAAAGACTTATAAATCCAGTGGTTTTTTGGCACAAAAATAGCATAGACCTAAGCATAGAAAGCAGAATCTCTATAAACCAAAGGGATTTACAAAAACAACAATGGGTTTAAGTCTATGCAAGATATGGCGAATTCACTACACAACAGTAATGTATTGAGCCTGGCGAATCGTATCGCCCGGAATACTAATGCCTATCCTAATCTAACCGCAGATCATTACTCTCAACTTCGCCAGCAGGAGTTAGTCATGGAACTGACACAAAAACTTCAAATGAGTCTGGAAATTGAAGACATCATCAACATGCTGTTGTTGCAAATGCGTAAGCTAGTGCCTGTTGATGGCATCACGTATCAATATACCCCTCTTTCATACAGCTTTGCTTCTCCAGTGCAAAGAAAGCATACGGCCAGTTATCAACTGGACCTAGAAAAAGAAGATCTAGGAATGATCACCTTCAGTCGCCGCATGCGCTTCGAAGAAGAGGAACTGCTCAGTATCGAGAATCTGATGTCCTGCCTGTTATATCCGTTACGTAATGGCCTGAAATATCACAAGGCGCTGGCCGCAGCATCCACTGACCCAATGACTGGCACAGGTAATCGCAAAGCGCTGGATGAAGCACTCAATCACGAAATTAATTTAGCACAACGCAACGACACGCCGTTATCCCTAGTAATGTTCGACTTCGACCATTTTAAAAAAATCAATGACGGTTACGGCCATCAATTTGGCGACAAGGTACTAAAGGAAATCATTCAGGAAGTTAAACAGGTCATCCGAAAAACAGACCTGTTATTTCGTTTTGGTGGCGAAGAGTTCGTGTTGCTAATGCACAAAACATCCCTAACAAATGCCGCAGCTGTTGCTGACAAAATTCGCGAACACATCGCTAATAAAGCCATCAACTTTGAACAACAAGCGGTCAACGTTAGTGTGAGCATGGGCGCAGCAACCTTGCATGAAGGCGACATTATCAGTACTTTTATCGAACGCGCCGACCATGCGCTGTATCACGCTAAAGATTTAGGTCGCAATCGCGTTTGCACAGAGTTTCGCGGTTAAGCTTTTAGTTACCTACCATTAAATTCTGCACATAAAAAAGGGCGCTTAATGCGCCCTTTTGCTTTTAACCATATCGGCAAATCAGGATTAACGACGGCCTTTTTTACGCTGCTGGCGCATCTGATCAACCTTCTCTTCAGCCCGTAAACTTTTAACCTTACGTCGCGATAAACCCACCGCATCATAAAGGGTATTGGCCGTTTTTTGTGGTAAATACTCGTACTGCCCAGCCTTCAAACGCGAAGGCATAAATATCGGTCCAAAACGCACCCGCTTGAGTCGGTTTACCTGCAAGCCCTGCGATTCCCACAGGCGACGAACTTCACGGTTACGACCTTCCTTCAAACACACGTAATACCAGTGATTCACACCTTCACCACCGCCATCAACGATGTCGGTAAACTGAGCTACACCATCTTCAAGCTCAACACCCGCTTTAAGATTTTCCTGCACCTGACCATCAGCCGTACCCAGCACGCGCACCAAATATTCACGTTCGATTTCACTGGAAGGATGCATCAGCTTGTTTGCCAACTCACCATCAGTGGTAAACAACAACAAACCAGAAGTATTAATATCCAGACGGCCAACGATAATCCAGCGCTCGCCCTGCAATTTTGGCAAGCGGTCAAAAACGGTTTTGCGCCCCTCAGGGTCACTCGCCGTACACACCTCACCCTCAGGTTTGTTATAGAGCAACAAACGCGCAGTGTTTTCAGCCCCTTCCATTTTTATCGGGCGCCCATCAATTTTCACACGCGCTTTAGCGGTAATGCGATCACCTAACGTTGCTACTTTATCATCCACATTGATACGGCCTTCAGCGATCCAGCGCTCGATTTCACGACGCGAACCGTGACCCAGTCGGGCAAGTACCTTTTGAAGTTTTTCACCGTCACTCATAGTGGATAATTCTCAATATTTAGCGTGTATTAACAGGAAGCTCAACACAGAAGAAGCAACCCTATTCAGAAAGGCGAATGGTACAGGCATTAGCTAAGCAGGCAAAGCCCGCCGACACATTGATTAAAATATAATCTTTAGATACCAACCCTTATGCTCGGATTTTATAAATTTTGCGCCCAATACACTCTCGTTTGGGGCGCTTGGGGAAGCTCTCAGCAACCGCTGAGACATGGCAATTCCCTAGCCCACTCATGCTGGTCTTGAAATTATGGGCTTTTATAAATGGCTGCCATTCAGCTCTCGTGAACTGTGACCCCTGATCCGGATGGGTTAAGACTTATCCAACAAGCATTCGTCAGCATACCGCCATCAACAAGACATCCAACACTAGCTAGCTTGCAGTATCCGTAACCTTTGCCAACAACTTGTTAGCCCAACTCAGCGCATGATCGAGAGAAGAGAAAACGTTCAGGTTACTGCGGCCAAGTGCATTCATCACGTTCACCTGAGTATCCGCCACCCGCTCAGATATTGAGGTGTAAGCAACAATACCAGTTGCAGCGACATTAGGTAGATTAGAATCCTTCAATGTCACCATACCCGTGCCGCTATAGGAATAATCATGTCGGCGATCAATAACCAGCACCGAAGGCTGACTCAGCTGCTCGTCGATAAACCCCACCAATTTGCGAGACAACTCGCCATCAATCACTACTCCCTCGTTGATGACAATCACTAAAATTCGTTCGTCGACATGCTCAAAGGTGCCGAAATCAAAGGTGGTTATTTTCATGTTTTTGTTTTCAATAAATTAAGCGCTATTTCACCCTAAACTACCTTAAAGACAGAACTGCTTACACTCCCAAAAAGGTGTACTCATAATACTAGAAACTAAACCCGCTCAAACAACGTCGCCACCCCCTGTCCCATGCCAATACACATGGTGGCAATGCCCAGACTTGCATCCTTAGCCTGCATGACATTAAGCAAGGTGGTGGAGATACGTGCGCCAGAGCAACCTAGCGGATGGCCGAGCGCAATCGCACCACCATTGATATTGACCTTATCTTCGTAATCAGCCAATTCCAGCCCTTTCATCACGGACAAGGACTGTGCTGCGAAGGCTTCATTGAGCTCCAGATAATCAATATCGGCCAGACTGACACCAGCCTTTTTCAACAATTTGTGAACCGCTGGCACCGGGCCAATGCCCATCACGGCCGGATCAACACCGGCTACGGCCATACTGCGCACCTTGGCAATGGGCTTCAGGCCCAAGGCCTGGGCACGTTCAGCAGAAAGCACCAGCATCGCAGATGCTCCATCAGAAATGGCCGAAGCATTACCCGCTGTCACCGAACCACTGACCGGGTTAAAAGCAGGCCTCAGTTTGGCCAGCGTTTCGAGATTGGTGTCAGGGCGAATCACTTCATCCGTTTCAATCAGCGTGTTAAAGCCATCCGCGTTATGGCCTTCAATCGGTACAATTTCATTGGCAAAGGCGCCGGAGTTTTGCGCCGCGGCTGCACGTTGATGCGAGCGCACGGCGAAGGCGTCCTGCTGCTCACGCGTGATTTCATACTGGGCCGCCAGCACTTCAGCGGTCAGGCCCATCATCGCCGAACCTTTTGCCACGAAATGACACAACGACGGATTAATATCTACGCCGTGGGTCATAGCCACATGGCCCATGTGTTCAACACCGCCAATCACAAAACAATCGCCATTACCTGATTGAATAGCCTGTGCGGCGCTGTGAATCGCCGTCATGGAGGAGCCACATAAACGGTTCACCGTTTGTGCAGGCACTGTGTGCGGCAGATCAGCCAGTAGTGTAATCATGCGGGCGACATTAAGCCCCTGCTCCAGCGTCTGGTTTACACAGCCCCATATCACGTCATCAATGGTGTTACGATCAATCGCCGGGTTACGTTCCAGCAACGCCAACATCAGCTGAGCCGACATTTGTTCGGCGCGTACGTGACGAAAAGCGCCACCCTTGGAGCGCCCCATGGGAGTACGGGCGCAATCAACAATTACTGCATCTCTTGGATTTAAAGCCATTATTCAGTTCTCCCTTAGCTGAAATATGATTGGCCGTTGGCCGCCATTTCACGCAGTTTATCGGTGGGTTGGTAGAGCGGCCCCAGATGAGCAAACTTATCCGCCAACTGGCAGAATTTCTCCAGCCCCATACTTTCCATATAACGCATCGAACCACCACGAAATGGAGGGAAACCAATACCCATAATTAGCGCCATATCAGCTTCGTTAGGTGTGGCAATAATACCCTCTTCAATACAGCGCACCACCTCCAGACACATAGGAACCATCATCCGGGCGATGATGTCATTGCGCTCCAGCTTTTGAATGCCTTCGGCGTGTAAGGGTGCCAACACGGCATCAACGCTATCGTCATTAAGCTTTTTGGGTTTGCCTTTTTTGTCCGGCTCATAACGGTAAAAACCCTGGTCAGTTTTCTGACCCAGCCGGTTTTCCTTGAACAGCAAACCCGGGCCCGACTCACCTCCACCGCTCATGCGATCCGGAAAGCCTTCGGCCATCACCGCCATGCCATGGCAGCAGGTATCAATACCGACGACATCTTGCAAATAGGCAGGGCCCATCGGCCAGCCAAAACGCTCCATCACTTTATCGACCTGACG
>Ga0209396_1001041_pt1 | contig 31699 bp, 29 predicted proteins | sample GOMGulsemesocosm_6_FD_184638 | JGI IMG/M metagenome (GOLD analysis project Ga0209396, IMG submission 184638) | Methane-oxidizing microbial communities from mesocosms in the Gulf of Mexico - GOM8C Gulf of Mexico (SPAdes) (version 2) | ecosystem: Environmental > Aquatic > Marine > Cold seeps... | reverse complement strand
CCAAGTCTTTACCTTCTTGATTTAAATTGAGTCCACTGGCAATCTTCCTGATGATACGGCCTTTATCATTATCGCTGGTCTCGTCGTCGATAAGTTCAAGCTCTTCTGCAACCGAAAATAATACATGACGACTGTGCATTAACGTATCTAAAGCAGCCATACGTTCTTTTAAGTTGGTAGAGACCGATAAGTCTTCTAAGAAAGGATTTAATTTCGATGTTTCTTGTACCAAGATGGTTGTATGGGTATCAAAAATTTTTCCCCGAGTCATCGCAATTAACCCACCCATTAAAGGCATAATAATGATGGGTATTAATATCAAATAACGCTGACGCCAAGCAGCCATGAGTATTAGATAAACATTCTTCCAAACGCTATTCACACTAGCTTCATAGGTATCATTCAGCATTTGGCTATTCGTCTGATTACTCAGCGCAGGGGTCATAATTCCCCCTTCACATTCGCTAATACCGCACTTGAGTTTTTCAGCGAAAAAATAACTTTATGCTCAGGCAATGTATCATCGTATTGCTGCTGTATTAATATGCCTCGTGGAATCATATTGCGTAAAACATTGCCGCGTTTATAGCTAGAAATCCAATCAGGACCTAGCTGTAATAAAATTGGATTATCGTTGTAATTGGTTAGCTGGGAAAACCACAGGAATAATTCCTGTTTTTGTGTGGAATTAGGTTGTACTTGTTGAGCAGAGAATTTCCATTCGATCTTATCACTCGTATTGACGATGACATTCTTGCTTGAGTGCACATTATTTGAAGCGCCATTAATAATAGGACTATTAGTTTTTACCTGCTGTAATACTAGAGCTTGCTCGAAGAGGTTTTTATTAGCATCTTTCTCAACCGTCGACGCACACCCAACCAATTGTAAGGCCGCGACGAATACGACAAGTATTAATACCTCACTGTTGATTCTTGTATGTGTGACTGGGCTGAGTAAGATGTTCATTAACGACTCCTGACACTTGATAAACAGCTTCTAAAGCTATGTGTTTATCAGGGTGTATCAAGCTTTGTGCCAAGGTCATTATTTGTTCCCGCCACTGATCGAGCTGAAGATGATCAACTTTTCGCGATTGACGCCAATTATCACCCAGTGTCTGCTGGATCTTTTGTTTCAAATTCCTCGCCTGTTCCCCAGAAGCACCCTCTGCTTGCTGTTCAAGCCAAAGATACCATCTGAGCTCATATTGCCCCATCGCAAGCTCAAAAAGCCCCCTATCAACGTCTGGCAAAGCCATACAGGTCTTGGGCTGAGGATAAAAGAACTGATAATCCGCTTCGCGGCCGTCAGTCGGATCATAAGGGTTCGCCGTGGGCATTCTGCCATGCCATTGCACATAAGCATCGGCTCCGCTGTGCCATAAGAAGGCCCCCGCCGCGAGTCTGAAATTTGGCATATTATATAACCAGACACGCTTATCCTGATTGCCGTTAGTACTTATTGATTTATGCATCTGGGTAATTTCACGCTTACTGACGCCAAATCCATGATTTATCAAGACCAAATCCAACGGCTCAATCAATGATTTCTGATTCGGATTGTTTAAATGCCCCGCTGTTTTTGCAAATTGATTAGCAGAATGCAATTGCTGCGCATCGTGTTCGATTAGAGGAAGTTGTTCCTTCATTGCCTCATCAGCAATCGACCAATAAATTTGAATATCACCATGACCTAACGTCGCTAGCTTGGCCATTTTTTGTTGTAAAGCGTCAGTATCCAATACCTCTTTTAAGCGTTTATAGGGCGTATAAGCCAGTAGGTCTGCGTCGCCATAAAACTCTTTATATAAGGCCAACTCATTGAGCCAGAGCTTAATATTATCTTCTGTCGGCAAGGCCATAGGAGGCGCTAATGCCCGCAATTCTAAACGATCAAGGTAATTCAAATCACAATATATTTGTGCCAGCTGTAACGGCTTCCATTGTTTAAAAAATTGTAAGTGTGGACTGTGATCAAGATAAATACCGACTTTTTGTGTATTTATCGGTAATTGTTGAGCCAGAACTTCAACGTTTAAGTGAATATCACTGATAACGTTTTCATTCTCATTAGTGAATGCTAAGGAAAAATCATAGCGCCCGACCTGCAGCTCGTCAGATTTTAACCAAACTAAAATTTTATGCTGCCCTTTACTGATGGCTTCTTTTTTAAGTTGTGTTAAATGGTTAAAGCGTTTTTTAATGTGCTGTGCACTGCCTTTCCTACGCCAGCGAGGCAGCGCACGCCTGACTTCGACATAACCACCATCATCGATAAAAGAAGAATGCCATTCCGGTATTGCATCACTGGTTAGCTCCAGATCAAACTCTATTAATCGTCCTTCCCCTTGAGCCAAACGCAATGTCTTCGATTGATTTTCTTTAACGGCCTGCGCATTTTTTGAAATCAACAATTGATCTTCAACCATCCAATGCTGACGGAAATATTTCTCCCTACGCTGATTCACTAACAACAAACCGTTGCTAGTATCTTGATAAATTTTATCATCCAGTTTCTGTAGAATCATGCCACTGATAAAACGTTGCTGTGGGCTGTCACCGAATAAATGAATTGAGAGTTGGTCACTTTTTTGTTCAAAATCAAAGCTTTGCACTAATCCTCTATGCTGCACAATATCTTGCCAAGGGTCGGTATTCGCGCGCTGATGATAGAATTTTAAGTATTCGTTTTGATACCATTGAGCGGCATCATACTCGGTCGCAGTGACCTGCTTAATGCCATTAATCGCCAGCGCTAGGTTCATCTGCCTAGGCAAATTTTCCCACTCGCCTAAATCCTCACGAAATAAAACAACTCGCCATAAGCCTTTTTCTAAGGGCAATCGCAGTTCTTCGATACCTGCAATACCATCTCTACCCCACGGTTCAGGACCTGGTCGTTCAATCTCTCGCATTTCACCAAACAGTTTGATGGCTGAATAAGATTTATTATTGATACCCAGATTAATCTGCTCACTGCCCTCTAATACTTCACTATGTCGAGTACCAAAGTCATAAGCCTGGACATATGCGGGTAAGGGCTTATCCTGCTCAAAGCCAATAGAGTGTATGGAGACTTTCTTACGAAGTGCCCCTGTATTTTCAGAGCCAAGACGTTTAGATTGAAATTTATGTCCATTAAACACATACAGCTGTTTAAGCGAATGAATATCAATCGGCTTTTTATCCTCTTTTTTTACGCCTCCGATAGGAATACGAAGTTCAAAACTGCCTGATCTCACTCGCCTCTCTAAATTCGCTCGGCTGTAATAATCATGACTACCAGCATCATCTAAACGAATCACTAATAATTCAGACTCTGCATTAGGGTTGTCTCCTTTAATCACTAATATGTCGGTTTCACTAATTGTTTCAACTCTCTGTTTATCAATCCCCATCTGCCAAGGTAGTTGAACATCCTGATCCAATAGCCCTGATGAGATTTGTAATAAGCTGATAAAAATAAGTGAAACCATAAGTCCTTCCTATTCATCTACAATTCGTTGCCAGAGCTACCGCTATTAAATAGCGGCATGTAATAGCTGTTTTAATTAACAGTCTGTATTGACTCTATCTAGCTGAATACGTTGAAGTATCTCACGCTCTATTTTTAAGGCTCTTGCCTGCCAACTATGACTGCCCACTTGACTTGAACGACGCTGCCTTACTCGGCGAATTTTATCAATATCTGACCATTCATGAATCGCAGAGAAAAAATCGGTTCCCGAGGTATTCAGCATCAGCTCCTTAGCCTTTGGTACTTCAGCCGCCGCGCATTCAATGGCCTCACAGAAATCATCCCTACCCGCAACTGTAATCCAATCTTTATAAGGCGCTAATGCCGGAAATTCTGTACTGACAATGGGTTTACCAATCGCTAAATACTCTCTCAACTTTAATGGATTACAGGCTCTAATTTGCGCGTTATCCTTAAAAGGTAATAATGAGACCTGCCAATGATGAACGTAGTTTGGCAACTCTCTATGATCTTTCTCTCCTAGCAAGTAGATATTAGGTTCACGGCGTAAATGCTCGACAAAGCAACGCTGAGGACCAATGATGACGAAGCTCCAATGAGGCATTTTTCGAGCCGTTCGAATGATCAGCTGTTGATCTACCCATCCGCTTAGACTGCCGTAAAAGCCAGCAACAGGACCTACCGGTAAATCTTTAGGACGCTCATCAGGAGCTTCAAAAAAATAGTCGGCGACGCCATGGGGAATAAAAACGGTCTTTTCTGCAGGAAACTTTTTCGACAATGTTTCACTAGCGACTAGAATCAAATCAACTTTCTCAACCAACTCTTGTTCTAATTTCCCCATCACTTCATGATCAACCCCTTCCAGTGAAGAAAAATCGTCACCGCAATAATAGATGCTAAAACATTCAGTAATTTCTCCCAATAGCGGCTCTGCACTTGGTAGGGACAGCCATAAGATAGGTTTCTCTTTTGCTAAATCTAATGAATTATTTTCCTTGAATACATCAAAGAGTTTATTTTTTATTAACTTTTGATTTAACCAACGAGCCCAACCCTGCCCATGAAAAGGAATGGCTAACGGATTTACCACATGGGGTTTCCAGTCAGATTGTTGATGCGCGTTATTCGTGACTTTATCACCACTATAATTCAGAACGGCTTTCAATTTATTTAACGCACGTCCTATATCAGATAAAGTGAAGCGCGGTGCTCTTAGACCAATGGAATTCACCCAAGTAATATTATGATATTTGGATAACTCTCTTGCCAAATATTGGCTACTACTAGGGTGCGATCCCCAATCTTCGCCAAACATGATCATAGGATAATTATCAGATAGGTTATTCATGATTGCTCTCCAATTTGTTTAATTACGATTGCCGGCATGCCCGCGGCTAACACACCTGAAGGTAGGCTATGGGTCACAACACTACCGGCAGCAACAACAGTCCCTGCTCCGATTGTCACACCTGCCATTACGGTTACACCCGTCGCTAACCAAACATCATTTTCTAATACGATATCTCCTACCTGATGATCTTCTTCTGCTAACCCCTGTGCTCGTTTATCTGCATCGAGAGGATGTCCAGGAAAGCCTGCCAAGAAAACTTTCCCAGCCAGCCTTACATTATTGCCGATAACAATTCTGCGACCCACGTTAATACTGTTTTGCCAACCTACATCAACGTTATCCCCAATAATTAACTGAGGCATAAAATCACCACTGCTACGACCGCACAAGGTTGATATTCCTGACATACGGGTATTATTACCAATGTGTATGTCTAAACGTCCCAGTACCTGTGGCATAGCGCTATAAAGATAAAAGCGTTTGCCGCAAGAAGATAAACGACTTTTGAACATGGGTGTCCAGTACATGATTCGCGAGAAATTATTAACAATATTCTTCAGTGAAACATGCAAACAATATAAAGGTTTATGAAGAATAGAGATTGAAGGTACCTCAATAAATCGAACTCTATTAATCATTGTCATCAATACCTTAGCCAGTGGTGATTGAGACTCTTTTAACCATGTTTTTGTCGTATATATAAGCTGCATAAACTACTCCTCAAACGATCGTTGTATTATATTTTTGATTATTCAACCGTAACCGATTTAGCAAGATTACGGGGTTGATCAACATCGGTTCCGCGCAGCAGTGCTGTATGGTAAGACAACAATTGCATCGGAATGGAATACATAATTGGTTGCAGGGCTTCGCATACCACCGGCATTTCAATCATTGAATCTACCAACAGCTTGTCATCCGTTCCTGTGCATGCCGCAATACCACGATGATCGCTAATTAAGATAACCTTGGCGCCTCTTGCTCTTACCTCCTGTAGATTTGATAGCGTTTTTTCAAACAGATCATCATAAGGAGCCAATACAACAACGGGCATATTTTCATCGATCAAGGCTATAGGTCCGTGCTTTAGTTCTCCTGCGGCGTAACCTTCTGCGTGAATGTAGGATATTTCTTTCAGTTTTAACGCGCCTTCCATTGCGATCGGATAGCATTGTCCGCGACCAAGAAAAATAGTACTTCTTGCTTCGACTAATGTTTTTGCGACTTCACTGATTAACGGCTCTTGCTGTAGTGCAGTACTAATGCATTGAGGAATTTCAGACAGTGTTTTCATCATCTTATTTAACGTGGCATCATTTTGAATCTTCCGCTCTCCGGCCGCTTTGACCACGAGTTTCGCCAGTACGGTTAATTGCGAAGTAAACGCCTTAGTCGATGCAACACCAATTTCTGGCCCACATAAAGTGCGATAAACAAAATCAGACTCTCGTGCAATCGAACTCTGAGCAACGTTCACTATTGCTAAACAATATTGCCCTTGCTCTTTGGCATAGCGCAGTGCTGCTAATGTATCCGCAGTTTCACCACTTTGTGAAACAAACATACAGCCACCTTTTTCCATCATAGGAGGCTCGCGATAACGGAATTCAGACGCTAGATCGACTTCAACAGGTAGACGCGCTAGTTTCTCAAACCAATATTTAGCAACCATCGCAGCATAATAACTAGTGCCACAAGCAATGATGTGCAAACGGTCGATGCTAGAAAAATCCATATCGGGAACCGCATCAAGTGTAAGCTGATTTAAACCGTCTAGCGTTTTTTGGGCTGCTTCAGGCTGTTCATGAATTTCTTTATGCATGTAGTGTTCATATCCCCCCTTATTTACTTGCTTTTCTTCCTTTTCAATTTTTACTTTAGGGCGACTAACAATTTCCATATGCTTATCAAAAATGTAAACTTCTTTGGCTTCGACTAATGCAAGATCACCTTCTTCCAAGTAGATTACTTCACTGGCTAATAAACCTGCAGCGACCGCATCGGAAGCAATAAAGGCTGATTGTTCATTAAAACCTACGACCAGAGGACTGCCTCTACGCGCTGCAATAATTTGACCCTCTTTACCATTAAACAAAGCGCCAATAGCATAAGTACCGCGTACTCGAGATAAAGCATGCTTGGTTGCCATTAAAGGCTTATAACCCTGGGCTAAATAATGACTAATAAGCTTAGGTAATACTTCACTGTCTGTTTCGCTATCGAATGTATAACCCAGCGCTTCAAGTTCAATTCGTAACTCTTGATAATTTTCAATAATGCCGTTATGAACCAGAGCCACATTATCTGCAAGATGCGGATGTGCATTATTTAACGCTGGCTCGCCATGCGTTGCCCAACGAGTATGAGCGATGCCCGTTGATCCGATTAAGGGGCTACCTTCTAACGCTGCTTCTAGATTGAAAAGTTTTCCATTCGCTCTACAGCAATCGATAGCAGTGCCTTCTACAACCGCGATACCTGCTGAATCATAACCTCGATATTCAAGCGCCTTCAAACCGGCTAATAGAGTTTGCGCTGCGTTCTTATCATTAATAACACCGAATATTCCACACATATTATTCCCCTCGAAAAACAATTACCTAAAAGTTATTCGGACTATTGCGAAATATGGGCCAATTTAATATTTTATTAATCAACTCATTGATTTCGCTAGGTTTTATCGTTATATCCAGTCTATTTTTATTGCTAATTGTATATTTCAATACAGTGGTTTTTCTTATTTTAATTTGCATTTTGCAATTATTAATTTTCAATAAGCTCTAATTATGCATTTTGCGAAACGCATAATACCGACCTTATCCTTTAAATATCAATGACTTAACGCTATCGCGCTTTCATGGCACTCACCTTGCTATATGACTTATACAATTCAAATTATTAAAGTGGATCTCATGATGATGCGTTTATTTTTTCTGATTTTATTATTCCTAAGTCCCTTAAGCTTCTCAGCACCTTTTGAGACCTGCCCAACTAAGGCGTTCTTATTCCAGGGTAATCCAACAACTGTTTATGGTATCAATTTAGTCAGCGGGACCGACTCAATTTTACAAGACGATGTGAGTAATCTCAGAGGTACATCTTCCGCAGGAAATGTGAATGGAGTAGGCTTCGATGATTACATTAATAGTGAAGGGACAAGCTACCGTTACCTGTATGGTTTTAATACCACACACCGAAAATTCGTTCGTCTAGACAGTGACTTTCAGCAAACAGAATTAGTCGTCAGTAATCAACCTGATGGGACTTTTTATGTCGGTGATGTATACGATCGCCATTATTATTTCTATAGAAAAAATAAAGGTCTGTATAAAATGAATCTCGATGACACCGCAACGAACTATTTGGTGGTGCAAACTATTTCAACCTCAGCTACTCGAAATTTTACGGACTTTGCTTTTCACCCAGGTAATGGAAAGCTTTATGGCATTGATAATAGCTCGGGGATTTTGTATGAGGTTAATACTGATACAGGCGCAACGACTAGCCTATTATCCACGGGAGAAACAGGCACGTTCGGGGCAGGTTACTTTGATGTAAATGGATATTTTTATGTCTCGCGAAACCAAGATGGAAAAATATATCGTGTCGATTTATCCAGCATTGGCTCAGAAGGCGATGCACCTCCTTACACGGCAGTAGAATTTGCAGCGGGTCCTTTATCAGGCCAGAATGATGGTGCACGTTGTGCAAACGCACCCTTGATAGATGAAGATGAAGGCACTAGTACCATTGATTTTGGCGATGCTCCAGATACTTATCTAACGAGCCTAGCAGCGAACGGGGCACGTCATGAAATTATCACCAACAATCCATTCTTAGGCAGCATTGTACCCGATGGCGAAGTCGATGCTCGCTTAGGCCTACTATCAGACGATGTTAATAACGACGATTCGAATACCGACGATGAAGACGGAATTGCATTTGTCACTGGCTTAGCACGGGGATTAAATAATATTATTCTGGTAACCGCGTCAACTTCCGGTTACTTGCAAGCCTGGTTTGATTGGAATAGAGATGGTGACTTTAATGATGATAACGAACAGGTTTTTAGCGATCAATCGTTAATAGCTGGCAGTAACAGCCTTGTGGTTCAAGTTCCTATCGATGCAGAGATTGGTGCAAGCTGGTCCCGTTTCCGTTTTGGTAGCCAAACTGGCATAGGCTTTAGCGGTGGTGCTACTGATGGCGAAGTGGAAGATCATGTAATAGAAATATCAGACGTAGGGGTAAGTTACAGCTATTACCCTAATAATGGTTCTTGGGTAACACTAGCCTACGAAGACTTATGGCCAATTGAAGGTGACTATGACATGAATGATGTCGTATTCCACTACCGTACCGTTAGTGTCATTAGAGATAATAAATTACAACGTGTGGATATCTATGGGCAATTGTTAGCTATTGGAGCCAGTTATCATAATGGTTTTGCTATTCGCATTCCCGGTGTACAAGCGGCAGATGTTAATACGAGTAAAATGCGCTTTCGTTATACCCAACTGGATAGCGACGGCAATGGCACAATAACCGAACAAGATAACCCAATTGAAAGTAGCAGCGACGAACTCATTGCTATTATTTCTCCTGACGTTTGGGATCTGGTTAGCACCAGCTGCACTTTTTATCGTACCGACGCCAGTTGCATCGATCATATTCAATTTTCGTTTGAACTCAGCCTGCCTTTTACTCAATTACAGCCAAGTTCCATTGTCAGCACGCTGTACGACCCCTTCATTTTCGCCACAGAGAATCGCTTTCATGGCGGCACATTTCCGACCCATCCCGGTCGAGAGCTAGAAATTCACTTAGCCGATATGTCTCCAACAGAAAAAGCTAACTCTACTTACTTCGGTGAGGAGCAGGATACATCCAATACTGACGATGATCGTTTTTATAAAAACAGTAATAACCTACCTTGGTCTATGGAGATCGCAACCGAATGGAAGCACCCACAGAGTGGGATTGATTTATTAAAAGCATATCCAAACTTTGAAAATTACGTCACCTCAAATAAAGCAAACAACTTAGACTGGTATCAAGTTAGTGAAAGAGTCGAAGGACAAATTTATCAATAATAAGTGATTGATTTTATTCCATCGATACAACTTATATATTTTAGTCATTCAATTTTTAAGGATATGATCATGAAACCATTATTATTTTTAACTGCATCACTCATATTGCTGACAGGCTGCGAAAATACTAGCGATTCCAGTTCTAGTATTGAAGATAAAGCAATACAACCAAAAGAACTGCTGACAACTTCAGAGTTAATAGCGCCTGAAGATATAAAATTCATATCTCATGATAAAATTATATTACTGGCGGATATAACCAAGCAAGGTGGTGGTCCAGCCTACTTATCTGTTTATTCAGATTTTGAATTTGTAGAGAAAGATGTCACCAAAGAGAACGATTATTTGCAATGGACAACCAACCAAAATAGTCGAATATTGGCTAGTTCCATTGAGCATAATCAAATTGAGCAAGAGTTTGCGATTCCGCAGCACCTGACTAAATTATTAGTACAAGTTTGGTTTTATGATGGTCGCCCTGCTTTAAGCCATGAAATAACAATCGCTAATGAAATATCTATTATCTTTTAACGGGTCAATAGTCGTCCGCAACAAATGTTGGGATTTAAATCCCCAGCCTAGATAATGGAAAAGTAATTTTTACGCACGGATGCTTAACAGAATATCACGCTTAATTAGTTGATTGTGTGATAAGTAGCTTAATGAAATGGCTCGGAATGGGTATTGCACTGATGGAGTAAAGCGTACTCTGAACGTTGAGTGAGATCCGGCTTCAGGAAACGCAATAAAACGGACCTTGTAGCCCGTATTATTGCGTATTCAGCGCTAATTAGTGATTACGCTGCTTTTTAGTTTTTGCTTTAGGCGCCTTATTGTCAGCTGGCTTAGTTGCTTTAGTTTCAGCTTTCTTAGCTGCTTTAGGCTCAGTTTGCTTAGTCGCTTTAGTTTCAGTAGCAACTTTCTGGGTTGCTTCTGACGCTGACTTCTTTACAGTTTCTGCTTGCTTAGCTGCGGCGGCTTTTTCTGCTGCAGCTGATTTTTCAGCCAATTTAGTCGCTAGAGCTTCTGCGTTACGTGCTTCGATCAATTTAGCAATAACACCTGTTAGCTCATCAACAGTCGAATTTAACTGTTCAATTTTTTCTTCGTCTGAATTTTCGCTGCTTATACCAAGAATTTTTTTACTTTTAGCTTGGATTTCATCTTTCTTATCATTGATTAGATTTTGAATATCATCTTTCTTATCATTGATCTTACTTTGAATTTCATCTTTCTTATCATTGATTTTATTTTGAATCTCTTCGCCGCGAGAATGTAATTCATTATATAAATCATTAGATTTTTCTTGAGCAGCATCAATTGACTTGATCAGCGCATCTTTACTGCTGTCTATAGAGCCTAACCCTGCCAACCATGTGTTTCGTGCCATATTTTCTAAGCTGTCTTTAGTTGACATAATTGATTCTCTTATAAAATTAAATGTTACTAAAGTGCCAATTTAGGTAGGCACTCGAGGAATAAAGTATTGATTATGAAAGTTTACTGAGTACTTCTGTTAGCTCATCCACTTTTTTAGATAGCTCAGCAATTTTGGTCTCGTTGTTTGAAATATCAAGGCCCAGCTTTTTACGTACCTCAGCAACTCGCTTATCGACAGCCGTTTCTTCTCGAACATCTTCGCCAACATTTTCTGTAGAACTGGCTGTAAACTTTTCACCAGTAGAAACAAATTCTTTAAACAAACGAGCTCTTTCACCATTGATCTTTTCGAACTGGATTTGTATTTCTACAAAGCCCTTAGCATAAACGCCAAGGCCGACCAACCAAATTCTACGTGCCAAGCCATCAGACTTTTCGATAGTATCGATTGTATCGGTTACGATCTCTAAATTAGCCATGTTCTTCCTAATAATCTTAAATAAGTTGAGGAAAACCTCTTTATGGTGCAAATATAACCAATACAATTAGAAAGCACATACTAAAAATGGCAAAAAGAGCACTTAATTAGCGCTTGAATCGCCCCTAACTCACTAGGCATACTCTAACGATATAATTCAACTCGCCGACAGAGAAACAGTGATATGCTGCTAATGGCTGATTAAAATAGCTAGCTTTTAGGTACGATTGTACCTAAAAGCTAGGAGCGATTCGAAAAAGGATGTTAAAGTCATTACTCTCTCTATAAATATAAAAATAATTACAGTTACATTTAGGATATCCCGCTTTAGCGCCAAAGTATCCAGTAAGTATAACTGTGCTCAGAAGCTCAAATTAAAGGTCAAAGAATGTTATTTTCACTACAAGTAAAAGGTTATAAAGGTTTAATGGGGGCAATGAAGCTGGCTGCTAAAGTGCTTCCAATGCCTAAGCCGGTATTATTTACAGGGGTAGACTCATCTCTTGAGCTTTGCGATGCTATTGCTCAAATGGGTACAAAGAAAGTACTGATTGTTACAGACGTCGTGTTGGTATCACTCGGTATTTTAAATAGTATTCAAGAAAGGCTCACTAAAAATGGCATTCAATTTGAAATTTACGATGGCATTCTACCTGACCCAACCTATGACCAGGTAGAAGAAGGTCTTAGTATTTATAAAGCAACGCAGTGCGAAGCGGTTCTTGCTGTTGGTGGCGGTTCACCTATTGATGCCGCTAAAGTTATTGCTGCGCGCGCAACCAATAAGCGCTCTATTAAGAAGCTGTCTGGGATGTTCAGAGTATGGACGGCACCAGCACCATTATTCGCTATTCCTACGACTGCGGGTACAGGTTCTGAAGTGACCATCGCAGCGGTTGTTTCTGACCCGATTACACACCAGAAAACACCTCTAATTGACCCTAAACTGGTACCTATGGTTGCGGCGCTTGATGCAGCCCTTATGACAGGTCTTCCTGCGCCGGTAACCGCGGCAACAGGGATGGATGCGCTAACACATGCCATTGAAGCTTATATTTCAAAGAATGCTTCTGCAGATACTGATAGCTATGCCATTGCAGCAACTCGCCTGATTATGGAAAACTTAAATACAGCTGTTAAACAAGGTAGTGATCTTAATGCCCGTCACAATATGGCGCTTGCATCCTATTACGCAGGCTTGGCATTTACCAAAGCGAGCCTAGGCTATGTTCACGCTATATCTCATAACTTTGGCGCTAAATATTCTACACCTCACGGCTTGGGTAACGCGATTGTGCTGCCTTATGTGCTTGATTTTTCAAAAGAAGAAATCAATGACCGTTTAGCAGATTTGGCTAAAGTCAGTGGTTTGAAAACGGGGACGGAGAATAATTCAGAACTAGCACAGAAGTTTATTGATAAAATCCGTGCGATGTTAAAAGACTTCAACATCCCAGAAAAACTGGACGCACTTAAAGAAGAGGATATCCCTCAGATTGCTAAACTTGCACTGAAAGAGGCACATTACAACTACCCTGTTCCTAAATATATGGATAAGAATGTTTGTGAGAAAATCATTCAGAAAATGGTTGCTTAAATAAGATCATGACCTTCTACTGCAAAAATAGATGAAGGTCATATACCCCGTGTAATCCGACGTTTATACTGTTTGAAGCACAGCTAAGTAGCTATACAAATATCGACACAGGCATTTATACTGGAGCCTCTCATATTGAAAACCGCAGAAAAAATATTGTTAATCAGCCTCGATTTATTTAATAGCCAAGGTGAGCGTAATATAACCAGTGTCGATATCGCGAATGAGTTAGATATAAGTCCTGGTAATCTCTATTATCATTACAAAGGCAAAGATGACATTATCAATGCCTTAGTCGACAGCTACATCATTAAAATGAATGCCATCCCTCAATCTACTGAGGATAATGAAGATTTTTATAAGTATCTATTTTATTGCTTAGAAACAATGCATTTATTTAGATTTTTATTTCAAAATATTGCCGAAATATCAATACAATACCCTGCTATTAATAGTAAATTACAAAAGTTAGCAAAATTTCAAAGACTGTATTTACGAAAAGCATTATCTGCGCAACAACAAGATGGCACCTTAACAGGTACTTCTGATGATATTGATTTGTTACTCGATATTATTAGCTTAACCTTGTTCCAAAGCTTGAATTATTATCAAATGCAAGGGGATTCATTAAGCAACCCTGACATAGTGTATCGCACGTTAATGACAATCTATTTTAGCTTGCAACCTTACTACCAAGAGGATTCTGATACAGCCAATATTAAACTGGCTATTTTGAATAAGACATTGATTAAGAAAATCTAAATGTCAGCCCTTCGTTTTCAACAAGAATATCCTTACCATATTTGATGAAAAGATTTTCGTCAAATATGGTTTCTTCTAACGTATATTCTAATTCACCATTGGACAAACTTTCAATTAAGTTGCTTTCTATTTCATTGCGGTGCAATTCAAGTATGCGGTGACTGTTTTTATTCACGAAATTTGATATATACCCTTTCATATCGGTAACATTATCTAAAATCGTTAACGCCGTTCCGACTGTCCAGGCATACATATGCCCCATAATATTAGGGCTTAATTTCGCAATGATTTTACGAGCATTATTTGCCATCACTAAATTATCATCAGCCAAATTTATTTGTCCTATTTCCACATTAGTGGCGCGTATTACTGATTTTTCTTTTATAAATATAGGTTTTCCAAAAAGTTCAATATTAATAGTTGAGCTGTACAGATGCTCTCCCATGCACTGAATATCCAGCGTCCCTTTCAGCTTTGCACTTAGTAAGCCATCTTGATTTTCAGTTAACAGCAGGTGGGAAATTATCACAAACCCATTGCCATTTGGCACCGAAAACTTGATATCAAAAGGCAGATAAATTTGAATATCATCTGTTAATTCGGCAAGTGAAAAGGTAACTTGCTTGATGATTTTTAGTTTTATCAATATAGGTATAAACCATTGCTGTATTTTTTCTACTGTCGACATAAGTAATGGAGCCTAATTAAAATAGAAAATTTAACGTAAGTTTATAAAAATACCCGCTCGCTCTAGGAAGGGTAAAATGAGGGCTAGGCAATAAGCCTAGAAGTTACATGAATGAAGCGGTATTCGTACTGTTTCAATTATTATTCGCTGGGCTCCATCTCAGGTAGCGGGTTTCCAGCTTGCCCTTTTGCAGTAAATAACGCATGCATCATTTCTTTTTCTCTACTAATAACCGGATCAATGAAATCCTGTACGTCACCGATTTTATTAAAGGAGTTAAATCCATTTTCCAAGAATGCGTGCAAAACCCCTACCCCAGCTACCTTAGCTGGCTTACGAGAGAGTCTTAAAATAATTGAAATACCTGGGGTTTTCACTACTTTAGGCAGGTCGAAACTAAGATTCTCAAGTAATTGAATTTGCTCTTCCCGTTGTGCCTGGCTACCAGATTGACGATAACAATCAAAATAACTGCTACGATTTATCGCCTCATCACCCATTTTTTGAGCTAATGCAATATCAAGCTCAAGGGAAAGACAATTAAGCCTCATTGCCGTTTGTAATGATTGCATACCTTTATTGGGGATTACCCTTGCCATTTTTGGCACAGCTCGCGTAAGTTCGATATCTCGGTCACTAAAGTCTTTTGGACCATATAGCTCATCAGCAAAAAATTGCATGGGGGGCTTAAATCTCTTGGAATTCCATAAGTCGTCATGAGTGGTCAGCAATCGGTTGGTCTGCCAAGTTTGCAATCTTCGAATAGTTCCAGTTAAATCCTGTTGAGCGATCAACAGGTTCATTTGTTCTATTTTTTTCAAGTCTTGCAGTATTTGATCTAGCGTATTAGACATAGCTTATGTAAAAAATTCTTAGTTCGTTTATCGAGGCCATTTTAACAATAGCGCTCATTAATACCAAGCCAAATAATACTATCGCCTGATTAAAATTCAGACTAAGCCCATAAGCCTTTTAGGTTACGTAGATAAGTCTCGACTAACCCAGTAAACTCAAGTTTCACAATGGGGCTAACAACTAATTTTAGTAACCGGGGAAAAGGCATTGTAAGCTCTACTTTTGTTGTAAACGAAACATGAGTACCCGTTGGAACTTCTGTTAATTTCCATTTACCTGATACTACGCCGTTACCTTCTCCTTTAATGGGTGTCCATACGATCGTTTTCGCATCACTGTCAGTAGTATATTGGCAGGCATAAATGGTTTGAATAGAATGGCCTCCTGAACTGATTTCTTCCATTTCCCAGCGAAACGCATTGTCTGCCAAAGGTGTTAACGCTTGCACTTTAGGAAAGTGTGCAACTGAAGCGGGTACATCAGATATAAGGGAGAATATAGTATTGATATCTGCGTTAACGATAAATTTACGATTTAAATCAATGGCGATTTTAACAGTCATTGCGATTCCTTAAGTTATGTATCAAAACACAGTGTGCATTGAAGGGGTCGTTTATGAATTCCTGTATTAGATTTCACAGAATTCACTTCACCTTGTCTTGGTGCAATATAAACGGAGGAAATGCCACTGGCAAGTTAATTATCCTTTAATAAACGACTCTAAATATATCTACCAAGGCCGTCACACTAGCGGAAGAACTTCTATTTTTTAACTGAGATTAATAATGGGAGGGAATTACAATCGTGATACATGAGGATATGCATATTGTAAGAGTAAAAACGTGTTTTAAATGTGTATTTATTGAATATTGTTTAATTTTGGCACCTAGAATGCAAATCGAACTATTATTTTACGCATAAAAAAAGAGAGCTAAAGAGCCCCCTTTTTTATCAAACTAAAACTAAACTTAAGATAGTTTAGCGATAGCTGCTGTCAATGCATCAATCTTCAAGCTCAATTCTTCAAGCTTAGGATCAGCTTCAGCTTCAGTTTTAGAAAAACCAAGCTTACTGCGAACAGTTTCGATACGAGATTCGATTTGAGTTTTAGCTAAAACGTCATCTTTAACTTGCTTAGCTTTATCTTTACCTTCAGTTTCAAGCTTCTCGCCTTTAACTACAAGATCATCAAACAACTTGTTTGATTCAGTTGAAAGTGATTCGATACGACCTTTTACTTCTTCATAGCCTTTACCGTATGCACCTAAACCTGCTAACCAAATTTTACGAGCCATTTCTTCTGCAGAAGAGGCTGTTTCTTTAATCTTATCGATTTTACTAGTAGTAACTGCTGTTTCTTCAATTGCGTCGATGTTGCTCATAGTATTTACTCCGTAGGTAATTAAATTTTGTTGTACTGCTTCGATAAAATGTATCTTACGGATATAAATTAGAAACAGCATACTAATAACAAATTATATTTAAAATATTTTTCTTAAATCCATCAGTCTATGCACTTCGAGATATATTCAGCTCAAGAAGGTCATCCATAACAACCGCTTTATCGGTCTCAGATACGACTTCACCAATATCCTCAACACTAAGTAATGGATTATCTACACATGCTTCTAACATATCGAATGCTTCTTGAATGTACTGGGCCAGTGGTTCCAGGCTATCAATTTTACGATTGCAACATACCAGACCAATTTGAGCGATATTATTGTAGGTAACCATAGTAATGTTAACACCCCCTCCTGCAGTCATCGTTGAAATTGGATAAGTTGCAAGTAATTTGGCATCTTTAAAATACAAGATTTTTTTCGGTCCAGGCATATTAGAAATCAAAATATTGCCGATTGGTCTAAACCAGTCTGAAACATGTAAGGCTTCAAATAGAGTCGAGAATGACTGAATAAGCATAGTGTAATAAGTAAACGCTGTTGGTTCCGAAACCCTTGCTGTACGCTTAATAATGCGGTGATTTTCGATAATCTGGCGCAACCGCAAGTAGGGGTCTTTTCTACCATGAGCTAGTTCAACGGGCACAATGGCTATCTTATTACCCGAAGTCGTTTCTCCGGGTTTACGTAGATTGATTGGCATATTGGTATATAACGCCTTATCAAGGGATTGGCCATAATCCTTTAGCAATCGATGAACACCAATATCAAATGAACACAGCATTATTTCATTAGCCGACGCTCTTAACCGCTTACTAAGCGCAGTCACCCGGCCAAAATCGATATCTAAGGTAGAAACGGCACGGCCTTTTGTAACTTGCCCCGTCAATACCGTTTTCGTACCCGAAAATGGAATCGGCATATAAGCCCTGTTAATTCGGACTATCTTTAGTAACAAACGAAAAAGAATCCAAACAAGGTCCTTTATGCTAACTATTTGCTCCCAAGTCCCCATGACTCTTTTCTGAAAAGGACTGACCTTTTTAGAGGCCTTAGCCTTAGGCTTCAGATTCGCTGCCCAGACAGGGACAAAGTTTTCATCGCCCTTTATCTCTGAATAGCCCTTTTGAAACCAACGAATAAGAGTCGTACCATCGCCGTACATATGGTGGACCTTAATATAGATTGCAAACCCTTGATTATTTTTATCTTTAATTAAATGATACTGCCAAAGCGGTTTGTCTCTATCGAGCCAGACCTCATGTAATGTTGCGATGAACTTGTGCATTTCTGGTTTGTTATTAATGTCATCAAGCTCATGCATCTGTACATGGTAATCCATGTCGATCTGCTCGACGGTGGTTAGCTTGGTTGGGAATCCGAAGACACAATGAGCCTTGCAATTAAAAGGCGAAACAAACTTCGTAAAGCTTTTTAATTCGACAAATAACTTTTCCACATAATCTGCTGGTGCACCTTCAGGCATCTCTAGAAGTTGCAACCCTGCCACATGCTTGGGATTCGCTTCCGATTCCGTAATCCAGAACGATTTATCGAGAAATGTAATCTTTTTACTCACGAGCTGATTCCTTTCAATTTAATAATTAATAACTCATTCTGACTTAATACCAAGGGGTTTAATAACAACCCGAACCAATATCTCACACAAGAAATCTCAATATAACTGACACCACTGCCATTAAATATCCCCAAAAGCTAGTAAATAATACTCTCCAGTTTGCATTTAAAACTTACTAGATTTACTTCATTAGAAATACTTGCTCTTTGACTGCATTAGACTTGCCTAGAAGCCTCAGTTTATCAGGAGCGCCTAAATTTTGTCTGAATATTTTATCTTAGAGTAGTATCATTCCACATTAGTTATAATGCAATTAAAAATGGGTCTAATGGAGAAGTATGACGTGATAAGAGTATTATTTAATAAAAAAGGAGGTGTCGGTAAGTCCAGTCTGGCTGTCAATTTAGCGGCCATCTCAGCCAGCCAAGGTTTTCGTACCCTAATTTTGGATTTAGACACTCAATGCAATAGCACATCTTATTTGAACTCATTGGGAGTGCCAGCAGAAAGAACGATTGCTGACTTCTTTGAACAAACCATTACCTTTCATCTGCATCGCCGCCCTGCTATTGACTATTGCCAGCCCACACAAATGGACAACTTATATATTATTCCAGGCTCAGAGCGTTTATCTGAATTGGAAAGCGAGCTGCATAGCCGCCATAAAATATACAAACTGCGTGAAGCGCTTGCATCTCTCAGTAAAGAATTTGATCACATCTATATCGATACAGCCCCTGCGTTAAATTTTTACAGCTTATCCGCCTTGATCGCGGCTGATAGCTGTCTAATTCCGATTGATTGTGATGATTTTTCTCGCCAAGGCTTGTACAGCCTGCAACAAAAGATTGCTGAAATTAAGGAAGATCATAATTCGTCACTGGAAATAGAGGGGATCATTGCGAATCAGTTCATAGCGAACGCCAAATTGCCTAAACAAATTATTGATGAGCTAATTGAAGAAGGCTATCCAGTATTACCTGAATACATTAGCCAGTCAGTGAAAATGCGTGAATCACATCAAGCCAAAGAACCATTAATTACGCTTGCGCCGAAGCATAAGTTAACACGTTCTTTGGTCGCTATTTTCAATCTATTAGATCACGAAAAAGCGGTTAGTTAAGATGAGAGACAGTGGGATGAGATTGGCTAAATTCATCCTACTGCTTCTACTATTTAAATACTCTGTTACATAAACACAAGGTATAGCTGCATAAAACCTGCCCCCATGCCCAATAATGAACCAGTAAGAATGAGTTTCCACTCATCGGCTTCATAGGCTGGTCTCAGTACACCTTCAAATTCTTCAGGGGACAACTTTTTCATCCGCGAACTCAACTCTTCAGCAATGTTCAAGGTCTTATTGATGTAATCGAAGGAATAAGGCATAAACTTTTCGGCATCTTCAAAAATACGCTTGCTCGTCATTTCTCTCATTTTATAATAAGTGTCAGAGCCGATGCTCAAAGTAAAGTAGGGTTGTGCAATAGCAATATAGCGATCAATCGCATCATTCACATGCAATTCCATTAGTTCTAATAACTGCTCCGATCCCGAGCCATAAAGAGCTGTTTGCAAGATGTTTTCAGAAGTCATCAATTTAGCTTCGATAATCGCAGAATAAACATCTGATACTTCATTCTGACGCTTCAAGAACATACCCTGTATCGTTAAGCCCAGAATTTTTGTTGGATGTTTGGGTTCAAAAATCACTTTTAACGCGAGCCAGTTTGTTAAGTAGCCTACGATTAAACCACCCAAAGGTAGTATCCACCATTCAGGAAAGTGCATCCAAACAAACATGGTTGGAAAACCAAATAACAGCCCAAAGATAAAGCCGGAATGCTCAACAAACGGGAATTCTTTTTCCCCCGATCGAAGAAAAATTTCATTAATTATCTCGGGTGACTCCATGAGCTTAGTCACGACCAGCTCTGTAACATCAACGATTTCTTCAACATTGTGCTTGAAATCTTCCACCATATTGCAAACAACATTCGGTAAGTCTGCTTCTATACGCGCATATACGAGGTTTTTTGCGTGCACTGGCAAGGAAGCCCATAATTGAGGTGCAGATTCACGCATTACATCGTTAACTGTTTTGCGCAGAACTTGCTTTAAGCGACGCTGTATTCCTTTAGTCAGTTCTGACGCATCAATCTTAGTCGCCAATTCGCTAGCATTAAGTAATTTACCGAGTACTAATTCAGCTGAAATTTCTGCCATTTCTTTACGCTTAGCCGGAATGAGTCCTTGCCAGCCAAAGAAGGGTTTTATACCAATGAATTCCATCGGATAAAACATCATTTTTAGCGCTAAGAAATTTGTAAACCAACCAACAAACGCACTGATGAGCGGAATAGACAACAAGGTAAGAGTCGCAATATCAAAACCAAAATCCATAAAATAGTGTCACGTCGTTTATATATTATTCGTGAGCAGAGATGCTATTCATCAGACTGCCATCGAAATGAGAATGGTCAATATAAATTATTATCATTTAATATTGAAATGCGCTTCAAAAAATTTTCACAATAATATACTAGTTTTATCTCGTTAAGTACTGCCTAAGTAATGTTAAGTACTATCTAAGTAATGTTAAGTACTATCTAAGTAATGTCTGGTAATGTGCACTAGTACTAATTTCCTATTGAATTAGGTGGCATATTCTAATTGTTTGCGGTTATATTTCGTCATTATCGTCAATTGAGAACAACGAAATGTCAAAACAAACACTTTCCGAACTTAAAAAAATAATGAAAACCGCCAAGTGTTATGCCGATTATAAGGATGCAGCGGAGGCGCATGACGAACTATCTGGTGCTGCAGAATGGAAAACCCAAGAAGCCTGTAAAGATTATGATTATCAAGCCATTCGTACGCGCTTACAAAGGATGCAGCTAGCAAGGTCAAATAATGACGCGACAGATCTGATGTATATTTTGCATGAAGGTCTACATGGTAATTTGGGGAATATTGCCGCTCCTGCACTCAATCGCCACGCAAAAATTGGTACCAAGCATTTAATTGAAGAGTTTATTCAGGAAGTTTGCGAAGCATTAGATTTTATCTATCAGGCAGATGAAATTGATTTCTATGAGAAGTTATCATTTTTTGATGAAACTACACATGCGTTTGGACGCAGTTGCATTATGCTCAGTGGCGGTGCGGGTTTAGGTTTCTTTCACGCGGGCGTCATTAAAGCTCTGGTTGAACAAGACGTACTTCCCGATGTTATATCGGGCGCAAGTGCAGGCTCTATTGTTGCGGCTTTGGTTGGAACCAGATCGAACGATGAATTATTGGAGATGCTAACGCCAGAAGTTATTTTCACAGGATTTGATAAATGGCTTCAGTGGCAGGGGTTTGGTAAAGACGGTCTATTTGATAGCACTAATCTTGAGAATGCGCTAATTGAATTATTTGATTTGACCACCTTTGAAGAAGCCTATCAAAAAACAGGCCGACATATGACGGTTACAGTTTCAGCCGCTGATTTGCACCAATTCTCACGTTTGCTTAATGCAAAAACGTCGCCAAATGCGATTATCGCCCAAGCAGTGAGAGCCTCCTGCGCTCTTCCTCTTGTTTTTTCAGCCGTTCAATTAAAGGCTAAAAATCAGGCTGGCGAGATCGTTCCTTATATCCCTAACCGTCGCTTTGCTGATGGCTCTATCATGGCGGATTTACCTTTTGATCGGTTAGCGCGTTTATATGGCGTCAACCACAGCATCGTAAGTCAAACCAATCCATTATCGGTATTATTTCAAGTCAGTGGCAAGCGTGAAACCTCTGGTCTTCTGGAACTAAGCCTGCGCTACGCGGCTAAAGTTGCCAAAATCAATAGCATTTACGCTTTTGATATATTAGAAGGCGCGATCAGCCACAAAGCTATTAAATTGGGTATTCACAAGATTCGTTCTATTGTTGACCAGCAGTACCTAGGAGATATTAATATATTACCTGCCTCGACAATTACCAACATTAAGCAACTTGCTCTCAATCCAAGCTTGGAGGGCCTAACCGAATTACTTGAAAATGGAGAGCGTGCCACTTGGCCGCAATTGGATATAATTAAGCGAAATACAATTATCAGTAAAACACTGAGAAAATATCTAAAAAGCCTAAAAGACAAAGAAGCTCAGATATTTTCTGGCGAGAATGGACTAAAAGTCATTAACGATTAACCCATTTTCCTTTGAGGCAAGGCGACCTTGTTGAAAAACCCTGTCGCTTTGCCTTGAACAGCTTTTATATTTATTTAAAAAATTTTAAATGGCCCGATTGATGACTGACAAAATATTAAAAATCTCTGATGTTTTTTGGAATATTCGCGGCGAATTTAGAGTTTTCGGTTTGCTAAATATTGGTACCCAGGCGTCTTTGGTAAAGCGCAGTAACGGTAAGTTCGTATTGCTGGATGCTTATACCTTACAAGGCGATATTAAGCAGCAAGTCGACTCACTGACGAATAATGGCATCGACATTGAAGCGATTATCAACTTGCACCCTTTTCATACGATGCATGTTGAAAAAGTACACGCTGATTATCCTAATGCAAAATTGTACGGCACACAGCGCCATATTGATAAGTTCCCAGGCTTGCCGTGGCAAACAGAGCAAACCCATTCAAATGAGTTTGCTCGCTTGTTTTCTGAGGATTTTGAATTCTCTGTGCCCTGCGGTGTCGATTTTATTTCTAATAATGAGAATCTACATTTTTCATCTGTATTGGCCTATCACCCTGCATCAAAAACCATTCATGTTGACGACACCTTAATGTTGCTAAAATTACCCGGCTTACTCGGTGCTTTAAAAAGCCCAGAAGTGTCTTTTCATATGACATTATCCAGAACTCTGCAGCAGCGCAAAGGTGCTGTGGATGATTTTAGGCTTTGGGTTGCACAAATAGCAGAACAATGGAGTGACGCCGAAGTACTATGCGCAGCTCATTCACAGACCCTAATTGTTAAAAATGAATCACCATCCATTGCAGCAATGATTATGACAGCATTGCAACGCGAAGAAAAAACGTTACGCATTCACAAAAAAAAGTTTGGCTAAAAGCGCTTAGTGGGCTGAATACGAAGGATGCCGTATCACCCACTGCTACGTGAATTAATAGCGGGACTATATCTGGCGCCATAACTCGGCATAAATAATAGTCATTATCATCTGCGAAGTACTTAGCAATCAATAACATAGGGCTAAAAGTCCTAATCCGCCACTACCCCAATAAAAACTGACATGCGTCAATTTTTCTAGCTCCAATTCAATAGCACTATTTCGGGCAAAGTTTAAAATTACTCCTAAGATAATAAGTTATGTATTCAATTAAGTAATGGAGTGATTCGGCTATGTCTGATGAACTAGTTTCACTGGAATCCCGCACTAAGAAGGCTGAGCTAACTACTTCGCTATTTTTGACTTTTATTGTGATCCCAGCTCTGACAGTAGGCGGTATTTCTGCTTACGGATTTATGGTTTGGTTTTTACAGCTGCTGAATGGACCTCCAGGAAGCTAGGCGACTTGTTAATCGCTTAATAATTGTCATTACGGAAATCATCATGGCTCAAATAGATCATTCAAGGCGCGCATTTTTTCGTCGCCCTTCATCACTAAAGGCTCCAGTTATCACAACTGACGCTAATAAAGATGAAGTAAGTAGCCTAGGACTGCTTCCACAGCGGCCACCATGGGCACTTAATGAATCTTTATTCACAGATAAATGCACTCGTTGTCACGAGTGCATTTCTGTCTGTGAAGAAGAAATAATTATTAAAGCAGATGGTGGATTTCCTGAGATCGATTTTAATCGGGGTGAATGTACTTTTTGTGAAGCCTGTGTCGAAGCCTGCGAACCCGCAGCGCTAATGAAACAAGCTGACAATAAAGCCTTTTATTTCAATATCAGTATTGATGATTCTTGTCTGGCCAAAAAGCAAACTCACTGCCAAAGCTGTAAGGACGTTTGTGATACTCGAGCAATTACAATGCCTTGGCCAACAGACGTTTCTTTTGGATCTATTCAAACCCCTGAAATCAACATCGAAGACTGCACCAGTTGTGGCGCTTGTATTTCTACCTGCCCATCTGAATCGATCAGTATTAACCCCATTGCATCACCGGCTGTTTTGCCTAGCGCCAAAGTGATAAGTAAAAGCGGAGCACCATTATGAGAACCAACAAAATTGCTTTAGATGATGTGACCCAAGAAAGCCACATCAGTAGCGTTATTGTGTATTGCAAAGCAGAAAAACATCTTGAGGTTGAAAAGGCCTTATTAGCACAAGCTGATATCGATATTCACGGTAGCGATGAACAAGGTAAGTTTGTTGTTGTTACTGAGGCCAAGCACCAAGGCATCATTCTTGATCGTATTGATTTAATTAACGCATTAGAAGGCGTTGTGAATGTCTCAATGGTGTATCACCAAGTTGCCGCCGTCGATGAACTAGATGATGAGATCGATCAAACAGATTCTAAGCTGCCTATTGCAGAAATTTATCAGCCACAGCTATGTGAAGCACCAATAGAAGATGCCTCTGCGACACAGACTGTGCAATAAACAATTTATTAAATACGAACATTAAAAAATTAAATTTAGACTCGGAGAAAGCATATGAAACTAACTCGCCGTGATGTCATTAAAGCCCAAGCCGCTGCAACAGCAGCAGCCGTGGCAGGGATTAGCTTACCCGCTAGTGCCAGTAATGTAATTACCTCTAGCGCAGCAAACAAACTGACATGGTCAAAAGCACCTTGCCGTTTCTGTGGTACTGGCTGTGGAATTAGCGTTGCAACAAAAGATGGTAAAGTCGTTGCAACTCACGGCGATGTTAAAGCGCCGGTAAATAAAGGCCTATCATGTGTGAAAGGCTATTTCCTTTCTAAAATCATGTACGGAAAAGATCGTATTACAACGCCGATGTTACGTAAGACAGATGGTGTCTATGATAAAGAAGGTGAATTCACTCCAGTATCTTGGAATGAAGCTTTCGATATTATGGAACAGAAGTTCAAGAAAGTTTTAAAAGAAAAAGGCCCTGAAGGCATCAGCATGTTCGGCTCTGGTCAGTGGACTGTGCACGAAGGTTATGCCGCGGTTAAATTGATGAAAGCGGGCTTCCTTTCAAACAACATCGATCCTAACGCACGTCACTGTATGGCTTCTGCGGTAGGTGGCTTCATGCGTACCTTCGGTATCGATGAGCCAATGGGTTGCTACGATGATATGGAAGCAGCCGATGCTTTTGTATTATGGGGCTCTAACATGGCTGAGATGCACCCTATTTTATGGACTCGCATCGCTGACCGTCGCTTAAGTAACCCACACGTTAAAGTGGCTGTTCTTTCTACTTTTGAGCACCGTTCTTTTGATCTTGCCGATATCCCTGCAGTTTTCACTCCGCAAACGGATATGGTGTTATTGAACGCAATTGCTAACTACATTATTGAAAGTGGCAGTGTGAATCATGACTTCATCAACAAGCATGTGAACTTCCGTGAAGGTGTAATCGATATTGGTTATGGCTTACGCCCAACTCACGAATTGCAAATGAAAGCGAAGAACCCTAACTCTGGAAAGTCATCTCCGATTGATCTAGATGCTTTTGCTAAGTTTGTTAAATCTTATACTTTCGAATACGCAGAAGAAATGTCTGGAGTTCCTGCTAAGACAATTGAGAAAATTGCCAAGCTGTATGCCGATCCTAAAGTTAAAGTGATGTCACTTTGGACTATGGGTGTAAACCAGCATACTCGTGGTGTGTGGACTAACAACTTGTTGTATAACATCCACCTATTAACCGGCAAAATCGCTGAGCCAGGTAATAGTCCATTCTCACTGACTGGCCAGCCATCGGCTTGTGGTACTGCGCGTGAAGTAGGAACCTTCTCTCACCGCCTACCCGCGGACATGGTCGTGAAAAATCCTAAGCACAGAGCGTTATCTGAAAAGCTATGGAAAATTCCAGCAGGAATTTTGAATGGCAAGCCAGGCTCTCACGCGGTTAAGCAAATACGTGATCTAAAAGACAGCAAAATCAATGTGTGTTGGAACCAGGTGAATAACAACGTTCAAGCTGGCGCTAACATTAATGAAGAAATATTACCGGGTTACCGTAATCCAGATAACTTCATCATTACTTCAGATGCCTATCCAACAGTCACTGCTGAAGCGTCAGATTTGATTCTTCCTTCTGCTATGTGGGTAGAAAAAGAAGGTGCTTACGGTAATGCTGAACGTCGAACTCAAGCTTGGTACCAACTAGTAAATGCACCAGGCGATGCTCGCTCTGATTTATGGCAGTTAGTAGAATTCTCTAAACGCTTCACTACTGAAGAAGTTTGGCCTGCAAAAGTATTAGCTGAGAACCCTGAATATAAAGGTAAGACTTTATATGAAGTACTGTTTAAAAATGGCCAAGTAGATAAGTTTCCACTGTCTCAAATTAGCCCTGATTATGAAAACCAAGAATCTAAAGAACATGGCTTCTACCTGCAAAAAGGCTTGTTTGAAGAATACGCATCCTTTGGTCGCGACCACGGTCACGATTTAGCCGACTACGATACTTACCATAAAGTTCGTGGCTTACGCTGGCCTGTCGTTAACGGTGTTGAAACTAAGTGGCGCTTCAAAGAAGGAAGCGATCCTTATGTTAAAGAAGGTACCGGTTGGCAGTTCTACGGTAAGAAAGATAATAAAGCGATTATCTTTGCCCTACCGTACGAGCCACCAGCAGAAGTTCCAGATGAAGAGTTTGATATGTGGTTAAGCACCGGCCGTGTATTAGAACATTGGCACTCTGGCTCGATGACTCAACGTGTTCCTGAATTGTATAAAGCGGTTCCAAACGCATTGTGTTACATGAACCCTGAAGATGCGAAGAAGCGTGGCATGCGCCGTGGCGACGAAGTGAAAGTTATTTCACGTCGTGGTGAGATCAGAACTCGTATTGAAACGCGCGGCCGTAATAAGCCACCTATAGGTCTTGTTTTTGTACCTTGGTTTGATGCTAGTCAGTTGATTAACAAAGTAACACTGGATGCAACTGATCCATTATCAAAACAAACTGACTACAAAAAATGTGCTGTAAAAATAGAGAAGGTATAGGGAGAATGAATATGAAAAATACTCTTATGAATAACGTAGCTACTTTATTTGCAACTGCTGCACTAGCCGTCTCTTCAGTCATGCTGCCATCTATTGCTTCTGCTACTGATGCTGTGATTGATAATGCGCCGCAAGTATCAACACTGCGTGGTGTGGCACCCTTAAACGCAGAGGTTACACCACCGATTATTGAGAAGGTAGAAAACAACGACCTAAAACGTCAGCGGGACTACCCTCAACAGCCACCGACTATTCCACATGATATTAGTAAGTATCAGTTGGATAAGAACTTTAATAAGTGTATGGATTGTCACTCTCGTAAACTGGCCGACGAAGCTCAGGCTCCTGCGGTTAGTGTGACTCACTATATGAATCGTGATGGCGAATTCTTAGGTGAAGTTTCACCACGTCGTTACTTCTGCACTCAGTGTCACGTGCATCAGCTAGAAGGTGAACCTTTGGTTGAAAATACATTTACCGATGTTGACGAGTTGATAAAACAGTCTATCGCTCGTGATAAAAAGTAGAGGCCACTATGAATAAAATAATACATTTGTTAAAGCTGGTTTGGACTATTTTGTCCAAACCAGCAGTACACTTATCATTAGGTTTCTTAACCATCAGTGGCTTTATTGCTGGGGTTATTTTCTGGGGTGGTTTCAATACCGCCATGGAACTCACCAATACTGAAGAGTTTTGTACTAGCTGTCACGAGATGCGCGACAATCCATTTATGGAACTGCAAACCACGATTCACTACAGCAACCGCTCTGGTGTTCGTGCAATTTGTTCTGACTGTCACGTGCCTCATAACTGGACTGATAAAATTGCTCGTAAAATGCAGGCTTCCAAAGAAGTTTGGGGCAAGATCTTCGGCACAATTGATACGCGCGAGAAGTTTGAAGGTCATCGTTTACAGTTGGCTCAAAATGAGTGGACGCGTTTAAAAGCGAATGATTCTCTTGAATGCCGTAACTGTCACCAGTTTGATTCAATGGACTTCACTCGCCAGAGTAAGCGTGCAGCTAAGCAACACTCAAGCGCATTGGCTAACGGTGAAAAGACGTGTATTGACTGCCATAAAGGTATTGCTCACAAGCTACCCAATATGGAAGGCGTTCGTGAAGGTACGTCTCCTCACTAAGGCGGCTACCCTTTAAAGGTACGACTAAATAGACTTACATCATGAAGTCTATTTAGTAACTACCTATCAGTGAGATGCGTTCTTGCATCTCGCTTCTTCCTACTATCTAATGCCTCTATTACCTATTTCAGTCTCTTTTTTATTGCCATCTGTTAGGGACCAACCTAACGTTAGGAGAAATATCATGGGCAACCATGCCAGCAAAGAATTCACCCCTCTACGCATCGCCGTGCTAACTGTTTCCGATACCCGCAACGATCAAACCGATACCTCCGGGAAATACCTAGTAGAAGCCTTACAAGACGCTGGTCATCGCTACGAAGATAAGATAATCGTTAAAGACGACATTTATCAGATCCGCGCCATTGCTTCTGCCTGGATTGCAGCGGATGAAGTTGATGTCATTCTATTAACGGGAGGTACTGGCTTTACTAGCCGAGACTCTACTCCTGAAGCGATTGTGCCGCTTTTAGATAAGACTATCGAAGGCTTTGGTGAGTTATTCCGTCATCTGTCTTTTGCGGATATCGGCACCTCTACTATTCAATCTCGTGCACTTGCGGGCTTAGCCAACAATACATTAGTTGTATGTATGCCTGGATCTACAGGCGCTTGTGATTTGGCTTGGAAAGGTATCTTGCTAGAGCAGCTGGATTCTCGCCACTCACCTTGCAACTTCGTGCCTCACCTATCAGCTGACGCGCCTTGTTGTGATGGCAAATAGAGCCTAAAAAGCATAATTAACCACAGAGGACACAGAGCCGCTGCGCTACACAGAGGAAAGGCCAACATAACAATGTGAAAGATAAAGTAGTGGGCCCTTGGTCCACCACTAACATTTTTATTTTCTCCGCTTCTCTCTGTGAACTCTGTGCCCTCTGTGGTTAACCGCTTTGGCTTTTCTCAGCGAACTCTGTGTTCCATACCATTAGCTGCTCTACCTTTGCTCTTAATAACGCCTTACTGCTAATATCCGTGCCCTATTTATAATTTAGTTAATTTAAGGCTGTCTATTGGAACTCTACCTCGCCATTTTTCTCTTTGGCCTCTCAGCAGGCATTACTCCCGGCCCTAACAACATCATGTTAATGACCTCGGGCATGAACTTTGGCATCAAAAAAAGCATCCCTCACATTACTGGCGTCTGTATCGGCTTCCCAGTTATGGTTATTTTAATTGGCTTAGGGTTTAGTATCGTCTTTGAGCAATACCCTATTCTGCACGAAGTGATTAAAGTAATAGGTTTGGCCTACTTGCTGTTTTTGTCGTGGCTTATTGCCAGCGCCAGCCCTGATAAACTAGAAGGCAAAAAATCTAAGCCTTTCACGTTTATTCAAGCCGCTCTTTTTCAATGGGTAAATCCGAAGGCTTGGGTGATTGCTACCAGTTCTATTTCTGCTTATACCACCCTGAACGATGATATCTATTGGCAGGTCTTAATAATCGCGGCCATTTTCTTTGTCGCGGCCGCGATCAGTAGTAGCACGTGGTTGGTTTTTGGACGAGGAATAAAGCAAGTTTTACAAAGCCCTAAGCAGCAGAGGCTGTTTAATATCTCTATGGCATTGGTATTAGTTGCGTCTGTACTGCCTGTGATGCATCAACTTTTTCAACAGTACATCGTTTAACCAACATGCTTATGACTTTTTAGTGGCTAGCCTTCCCCACCAGAAGGCACACGCTATACCTGATAGCAGCCCAAACAAATGGCTCTCCCAAGAAACATAAGCATGAACAGGTAAAACTCCAAATACCATGCCGCCATAAACAAACCCAACGACAATAGAAATAACGATTAACTTAAACTCTCGACTAATAATGCCAGCAAATAATAAGTAGCCAAAATAGCTATAAATCAAGCCACTAGCACCCACATGGCTAGCACTGCGGGCAAATAGCCAAACGCATATTCCTGTTAATAAAATACAAGTCACGGTGACCATATAGAATCGGCTTTTGCCATGCTGTAATAATAAAAATGAGAAGATCCCTAAAGGAACTATATTCGAAAAGAAATGCCATAAACCACCATGAATAAACGGGGCAGTGAAGATAAAAGGCAAGCTTAAAAGGTTACGAGGTAGTATTCCAAACTGAACAAGACTTCGAAATGTTAATAAATTAATAACTTCAATGACTGTCAAAATAATCATAAAGATCATAACTAACCGTAACTGCTGTTTAAACGAAATCTGATGTCTATGGTGTTTCATTCAGTCTCCTAATATTAATATCGAATAAAAACTATCGAATAAAAAGAAGTGATTATATAGACAATCACCATAATGAAAACTGTTCTCAGGTGCTAAAAACCCTGACTCGATCTAAAATATAAATACAGCCTTCCGTTTAGGTGCCTTAATTATGTTTATAAGTACTCTAGATCTATTCAAACTGGGAATTGGTCCTTCTAGCTCTCATACTGTTGGTCCGATGATTGCGGCCAACGAATTCCTTCGGTGTGTGCAAGATCTCAATATTAGCGATACCGAAAGTCATCGCATCCTGTGCACTCTGAAAGGCTCGTTAGCTTTAACCGGCAAAGGTCACTCCACCGATAATGCTGTCTTGCTAGGCCTACATGGTCATCATCCAGAACAAATTGCCCAGATAGACATCCATGAAGAGGTTGAACGATTATGGGCAACGTCAGTATTAGACCTGAGTCCTAATGGGCAGATAACCTTCAACCCTAGCACTGACATCATTTTCGACAAAAATGAAACGTTAACAGAGCATCCCAATGGCTTGGTATTTCAACTATTCGAGC
>Ga0209396_1001038_pt1 | contig 31705 bp, 38 predicted proteins | sample GOMGulsemesocosm_6_FD_184638 | JGI IMG/M metagenome (GOLD analysis project Ga0209396, IMG submission 184638) | Methane-oxidizing microbial communities from mesocosms in the Gulf of Mexico - GOM8C Gulf of Mexico (SPAdes) (version 2) | ecosystem: Environmental > Aquatic > Marine > Cold seeps... | reverse complement strand
TCTTTTATTAAAACGCAGTACTGATATTCTAACTACTTCCTGCACATGGATATTTTAAGTTTTTAGCCCTAGCTAAAAACGTCTTAAATGGCATTTTATTGAGAGTGACTATGAGTGAAAAATTACAGGTATTGATCGTTGGGGCGGGTATCGCTGGTGTTGCTACAGCCGTTGCATTGCAACAAAAAGGCTTTATGCCTGACATTATAGAAAAATCTAGTCATTTAAATAAAGGGGTAGGTGGCTTATTACTATCTTCCAACGCCACTGAGTCAGCGTCAAAATTAGGCATTGATGACGCATTAGCATCAGGTGCTTTTGAAATTGATAAAATTAATTACCGCAATCATAAAAATAAGACGCTAACTGATTTTGATACTAAGCATCACTTTGCCGCTGAAAAACCATTTTATGCTGTGCATCGCAATGTCTTGTTAACGGCACTAGCCTCAAAGTTGACGCCTAATACTATTGGCTTTGAAAAATCAATGGTGTCAATGGAGAACTCAAGTACAGGTGTTGATGTCACCTTTAATGATGGCAGCCAAAAACACTATGATTTAGTGATTGCTGCCGATGGGATCAACTCGAGTACACGTACCCAAATATTTGGGGAGAAAACGCTAGAAGATAGTGAGCTGAGTTGTATTCGATTAGTCGTTAAAAGGCCCACCACATTACAAGCTGCCACTTATATGCTCGGCAAAGGAAAGGCGGTAGCGCTGTTGCCAATTGATGATGAGCTTGCTTATTGCCCCTTCGTATTTTGCTCAAGTTTACTGCAAGAATTAGAAGGTAAGAATACGCGCGATGTGTTGAAACATTTATATCAAGAGTTTCAAGGAGAAGTGCCTGAAGTGATCAAAAGTGGACTCGCCAATGAGGCGTCTCCTTTTATGATGCCACTTAAAAGCATAAATCTTGAAACATGGCATAAAGAACGTGTTTTATTGGTGGGTGATGCAGCCCACGCATTGATACCAACACAGCCGCAGGGTGCGGGAATGGCTATGGAAGATGCATTAATTTTGGCTGAAACATTAAGCAATAATAATTCACTCGATGAGTCACTAGCACTATATCAACAAAGACGATATCACCGTGTCGCAAAGGTGCAGAATACCGGATACCAGAGAATTAAAGCGATTAAACTAGGGCAATCCGCCATCGGAAACTTTTTGAGCCAAGCTGTCATGAAGTTAGTGGGCCAACGTAAACTTAGAGATGATTGGTCTGCCATTATTGATGATAAACCTTAAAACGCATGGTAGATAAACATTAGCGATAAGCAAATTCACTCATCGCTAATGTGTATTGGGATTAGTTTTTAAGTACCCAATGCAGCCCGTGAATAGCTGTCGTAGGAAAGGCCATTTGATGATTAGCTTGGGGAATCATATAGAGCTTGGTTTTTAACTTACTTTGTTGCCATAAACCCATTTTACGATGGAATTTTTCAGCATCTTTAACCATCTCATAACTACTATCAAAGGTTTTAGACTCTCGTTCACCAATGCCAATAAATACGTTAGCTTCAACGGTCTTTTTTTGCGTTAAAAATTCTTTTTCAAGTGTATAGATAGCCTGATTATCAAACCAAAATGATGGACTACCGAGAATGTAGTTCTTAAACATTTTCGGCTTTTTCATTAAAATATAAGCACCAAACAAGCCACCAAGAGAATTACCGATGAAGGTGTTTTCATTGGGTAAAACGCGATACTTGTTGCTGATGTAGCTAAACACATCACGTTCAATAAATTCCATATGTTGGTGTGCGCCCCCTGTTTTTTTGCGCCAAGATTTACTAACCGTTGGCGTATAATCACGCACGCGACTGCGATCTCCTTTTGAGCCTTTGGCATAGGAAATACCAACAATAATAGCCTGCTTCATCATGTTTGAATTCATTGGGTAACGCGTAGCCCCAGAGACTATTTGAAAAGCGTACCAGGCGTCAGTTAAGTAAATCACAGGGTACCTTTTCTGAGGATTTTTGTGATAATGCTTTGGTAGCTTAATAAACAAAGGGTAAATTCGTTTACTAGCACTATCAGTAATCTCAACCACTGTACTTCTTGGGATTTTAAACGAAGCAGCAGCGTAAACTTCAGGCGATAGCATTAATAACAATAGGATAAGTAATCTCATGTTAGTTCACCTGCTTGTTTTTGATGCCTGAAGCATTAATCCATGCCTTTACAGGAGTAACCCATGCAGATATTGGCGTGTAAAAAGCCCCATGCTCTTTTCCTGTGCTAATAGCGATTTCTTGAAAATTTTTCACGTTTTTGCTTCGGTCAATTAAATGCTGACAGCTGCCTACGCCATCTGAGGTTTCGTAGATGGAATGAACATTGCCATAAACACTGACTTTCTGATTTCTTGATACAAATCCACCACAACCCGCCAAAATGATCAGATTCAATTTGTCTGAAGCCAATATATTTGAAGTTAAAATTGAAATAGCACCACCGCGAGAGAAACCAACTAAGGTGATGTTTTCAAAAGGAACCCCTTTATTAACAAGGTTTTTTCTATTTTCAGCTAGGGAAGCTGCAAATTCTCGTGGGTTTGTATTTTTTGCACGATGATAAGCAATAAGATTGTATTGGCTATCAGCTAAAGTTTTCTTAATCGCTGGAAAGTCATAAACTCCCCATCGTGGGTTAATCGGTTTTGGGTTATTGCCTTCGACAATAAAACCATGAGAATAAAAAACATATTTCTCTTGAGGGTTAATCGTCGTCGGCATTTTATCAAATATTTGTCCAGCCAAGACGCCTGATGTTGCAGTTAATGTACAAATTAGGGCCGCGATACGACATACTTTAATGAATTTAAGCATATATATTCCTAATAAATAATGGGTTTTAACGTTTAATTGGGGGGTTATTGATCCATTGTTTAACTTGTGTAAGCCATTGAGGGAGTGGGCGATAAAAAGCACCATGCTCTTTACCCGTTGTGATTGATGCTTCTCTAAAGGATGTCACTTTATCGTTTCTTTGTTGCAAGAATTGACATGATCCAGCGAAGTCGCTGGTTTCGTAAATTGAAGAGACGTTGCCAATGGCCTGATATTGCTCGTGCTCTTTCACAAAACCACCGCAAACGGCCAATAATATTGTATTAATCTTATCCATTCTTAACTTTGCAGCAGCAAGGAGATTGATTTCGCCGCCGCGTGAAAAGCCTAATAAAGTAATATTCTGTGGTTTCACACCATGTGATAATAACTTTCTCACGTCTTTGGCTAATTTCTCGGCAAACTGCTCCGCTTGCGTATTGGCAGGGCGATGATAAGAAATTAAGTTGTAGTTAGGGTCTTTCAACGCTTTTCTTACAGCGATAAAGTCATAGACCCCCCAACGTTCATCTTTAGGCATTAAATTATCCCCTTCAACAATCAAGCCGTGAGAATAAAAAACATATTTTTGGTCGGCATGCACAACGTCTGGAAATTGTGTATATAACTCACCTGAAAAGCTTTTCATCGATATAACGTAAATCGATAGAGCTAAGCATATATATCTGTTCATGATGTCTTTAATCCTGCTCTCTAATAGGTCGTAGTCGTATTTCTAGATAATCTATTGGTTTAGCTTAAGGTAATTATTGGGATCGGCCCGCTTGCCATCATTGAGTATTTCAAAGTGTAAATGAGGACCCGTTACACGTCCTGTTTCACCGACTGTACCGATCGTTTGACCCGCGTAAACATATTGCCCTGATTTAACGGCGAAGTTATTGAGGTGTGCGTACAGACTCTGAACTTTATCTCCGTGTTCAATAAGCACAACTTTTCCATAATTTTGGTGTAGGGTCGTATTATTAGCGATTAGAACTTTTCCTGAAAATGTGGCCACAACCGTTGTCCCTAATGAAGCGACAAAATCAATTCCTTTATGACGTTTTGGTCCCCGAAAGTCATTGATAACATCAAAGTTAGAAGATATAACGCTATGCTCTACGGGAAATATGCCGTATTCGGTGCTTTCAAATGAATCCTGAGGAAGAATAGGGTTGGCTATAATGGCAAAAGTGCCGAGAAAAAAGGTAAATAAGGTCAAAGTGACTCGATAGCTGAGTCCGTATTTAACCGTTGAGTTTGGCTCCATCACTGTAATAATGCGTTGCTCTAAATCTTGTTTTGTATACTTTGTGCCTGAAAAGCTAGTGGATAATTGATTAATGCTGTGTTGCTTATTGAGCTTCAGACTCATTATGAGTGCTTGTGCGTAATTCAATTTTTGCTTCGGAAATAAAGTGATAACTTGTTTATCACATTCTAATTCCATATTTTTCAAAAAATTCTTTTCAAATAATGATAAAAATGGGTTAAACCAACACAAACTAGCAAAGAATCTAAATATGATCACGGCTCTAGGATCTTGACGTTTAATATGGGCTAACTCATGCTCTATGAGTAAGGAAAGTTGCACTTTCGGCATATTTAGAACGTTGTTTGGTAATAATAAGTTGATATGAAAAAAACCATAAACAAAGGTAGAAATAGGGGAGTCAGATATATAAACCTGAATTTTACGATGATCTAATAGGGCGCGTTGTTCTGATGTGAAATGTTCTAAGTCAGTCAAAAGAGTTGCTTGACGAATTAGCCTATTGATTGAAATTAATCCTGTAAAAAAACGATAGAGACAATGGATACTGCCTGCAATTATTATTGAAATAAATAGCCATAAGATGAGATCGATTTTATTACCTAACACTAAGCTTTTCATTAATGAACCAGAATGTTCTATCAGGTTATCTTGAGTTCCCCCGAATGAGCTTTTCAATACTTGTGGAATAAATGACGCCACATGAGAAGCCGAAATAGGCAATAAGGGGATTAATGATAAAATAGACCATGTTTGCCACATTCGTGACCAATTATGAAATTTAGCGGATATTTTACCGATTATGACTGCAAGTCCGTAGAGCAGACCGCTCCAAATAACAAAGATGGTCAACTGAATTAGCCAAGAAGTGGGATTGATTTGATAATCCATAACTATAATTCTTTTTGGCTCTGGGCCAGGCCTTCGAGTAACTTCTCAAGATCGGCTATCTCACTCTCATCGATTAACCGGCTATCACTAAACATGGCTACTGGCAGTGGACCGTCTATTTCAAATACTCTTTTTGCAAAATCTTGGGCGAAAGCAGCTAGTGTTTTTACTTTGTCTACATTAGCGGTGTATATATTCTTATTACCACTTGTTTGCGTTGCAACGAGATTCTTCTCATTCATACGTTCGAGTGTCTTTCGCGTTGACGAATAACTCCAATGAAAAGTGAGTTCGATTTGATCATGTATGTCTCTAGCTGTGCGAGGTTGTTGTTGCCATAATAATTTCAATATTTCTAATTCAGGTGCTGTCGGTTGCATGGTGTGTTCCTGTCAACGTGAGATAGCATCATGATGCGACAAATGTCACAGGTTGGCAAGCTTAATGTGCGACAGATGTCGCTTGTTTTGTTTTTAGGGGGAATTTATACCACAAAATACGCAGATATTGGGTTTTTGATGTAAGTATTTAGATGTGATGTAAGGAGTGTTGAATGACTAAACTCGAATTTGCAAGGTCCATAGAAATGGACCTTGATTACGATTAATGACGCAGTTGTTTTTCTTTGTGCTTAATGATCTGGCGATCCAATTTTCCTACCATGGAATCGATCGCAGCATACATGTCTTCATGAGTGGAAGCTGCAAAGACTTCACCCCCCGTTAAATGAAGGGTTGCTTCGGCTATTTGCTGGAGTTTTTCTACATTTAAAACAACCTGAACATTATTAATGTGCTCAAAATGACGTTCTAATTTACTAAATTTACTATGTACATATTCGTGTAGAGAGTCTGTTACTTCTACATGGTGACCTGTTAAGTTAATTTGCATAAAGTGTATCCTCCATAGGCGAGCTTACAATAAGCTCTTTCTTTGATTGGACGGTGGGATAGATAAAGCATCACGGTATTTTGCAATGGTTCTTCTGGCTACTTTTATCCCTTGTTCCGCTAACAAATCTACAATTTTACTATCGCTCAGTGGTTTCTTTTGATTCTCGGCTGCAACTAGCTTTTTGATAATTGCGCGAATGGCAGTGGATGAGCATTCTCCACCATTCTCCGTACTTACATGACTCGAAAAGAAGTACTTTAGTTCAAAAATACCGCGTGGTGTGTGCATATATTTTTGAGTTGTGACACGAGAAATCGTTGATTCATGCATTTCAACGGCTTCGGCTACATCATTTAATACTAGCGGTTTCATGGCTTCTTCGCCATATTCAAAGAAACCACGTTGCTGCATCACAATACAATTTGATACTTTCAACAATGTTTCATTACGACTTTCTATACTTTTAATAAACCATTTAGCCTCTTGTAAATGGCCACGTATAAACTGGCTATCACCGCTAGTCTTACTGGTTTTACTGAGTGCTGCATATTGCTCGTTCACACGGATTTTAGGCATACAGTCAGGATTTAGCTCAACCACCCAACGGCCTTTTACTTTTTTAACGGATACGTCTGGAATAACATACTCATCTTTTTCCTTCACTATGGTGTTGCCAGGGTGAGGGTTAAGCGTTTGGATGAGTTTAATGGCATTACCTAGCTGATCGTCTTTAAGCTTCGTTTTACGTGCTAGGGTGCGATAATCACGTAATGCTAACAAATCCATGTATTGTTCAACTAACAAAATGGCTTCATCACGCCAAGGCGTTGCAACGTCAAGACGTTTTAATTGTATGGCTAAACATTCACTGGGCGTGCGTGCGGCAACGCCCACGGGATCAAAATGCTGTACCCGTTTTAAAACGGCTTCAACTTCATCGAGTTCAACTTCAGGATCGCCCATGGCCTCTAAAATATCATCGCAATCTTGAGTAAGATAACCAGACTCCTCAATGGCATCAATAATGGCGAAGGCAATTGTTCTGTCAGTATCTGAAAACGGCGTTAAATTGGCTTGCCATAACAGATGGTCTTGCAGATTTTCAGTCGTCTCACCTTGATAGGTGAAATCGCTGTCAGGACCAGCACTTGACGATGAAGCAACAGGGGCCGATGGACCCGCTGAAATATAATCATCCCAAGTTGTATCTGTTGGCATGTCATCACTAACTGTATTTTGCTCTAACGCTTGTGAGGTATCAATCGAGCTGGCGTCATTACTATTGTCGTAATCACCGCTTTCATTGGCTTCGTATTCGTCTTTACTCGAAAATTCTTCTGCTTTTTGTTCGTTAGGTGTTGCTTCAACAGTGTCGTTAGACTCAAAACTTTCTTCCACTTCTAATAATGGATTTGAGTCGAGCGCTTCTTGAATTTCTTGTTGTAGGTCGAGCGTAGAAAGTTGCAATAAGCGTATAGCTTGTTGCAACTGAGGTGTCATGGTAAGAGATTGACCTAATTTTAACTGTAATGACGCTTTCATTTAAATCCGTTAGTATTTTTCATAATGAAACTGTACCTACTATAATCTGAATTGCTCACCTAAATAAACATCTCTGACCGTTTGATTTGTTAATATTTCTTCTGGCTTGCCCTGAGCAATCATTTCTCCGTGACTAACAATATAAGCAAACTCACACACATCAAGGGTTTCACGTACATTGTGATCGGTAATTAGCACACCAAGCCCACGATTTTTTAATTGCTCAATTATTTTTTTTATATCGATTACGGAGATGGGATCAACCCCAGCAAAAGGCTCATCGAGCAAAATAAACTCAGGATCAGCCGCAAGTGCACGCGCTATTTCTACGCGGCGGCGTTCGCCACCAGACAACGCCATACCTAAACTGTCGCGAATGTGTTGAATGTGGAACTCATCTAACAAACTTTCTAGTTTGGCTAGGCGCTGTTTTTTATTGAGATCTTTACGTGTTTGTAGGATCGCCATAATGTTGTCAAAAACAGATAGTTTACGAAATATTGATGACTCTTGAGGTAAATAACCAATACCTTGGCGAGCCCGAAGGTGCATTGGCATTAGGGTCATATCGGTGTCACCAATAGTCACTGTGCCATTATCACTAGGTACTAAACCAACGACCATATAAAAAGTGGTTGTTTTACCTGCGCCATTAGGGCCAAGCAAGCCAACTATTTGCCCTTTAGAAACTTCTAAGCTCACGTCTTTTACGACCTGGCGACCTGAATACGTTTTTGCTAAATGTGTTGCAGTAAGTTTGGTCATGAAATTATTTTTCGTCGCTTTTTGGCTTTAAAATAGTTGTAACTTGCTCATCATTTTTTAAATCACCGCTAGCATTGAGAATACGTTTTTTGATGTCGTAGTTAAATGCATCACCTGTGGCGGTAGTTTCTCCCCAACTAACAATCACTTCTTGGGTTAATATCATTAAATTGGTAGCACGTTCAAACCTAATATCTTTAGCCTGTGCTGAAATACGAGTTCCATCATCCATTGTTTGAGAGAATTTCGCGGGTTCACCACTAAATACCATGACTTCTTCGCCACGACGCCCGTGATTAAACACTTTTAAATAGTCTGCAATTATTTCAATTGACCCCTGAGTTATTCTTACATTGCCTTTGTATATGGCAATGCTTTTACCCATATCAATTTGTTGATTATTAGCACTAATTTGTGCTTCTTTTTTTATGTCATCATTTAGTGCATAAGCGTTTGAATGACTCAAAACACCTATTAGTAATATCGCACTAAGGCTCAATAGTTTCATAAGTTGCCTGTATATCTTTAATTAATTCAAATTGTCGCAAAGTTAAATCTGCTCTAAGGCCAGTTCCAGTGGCATTATATTGTTTCCCTTCAATCTTTATTGCTTTATCGCTGGTGATCAGTCTACGTTTTAAGTCTATTTCTAAATAAGAGGTATAAATTTTTTGCAATGACTCGTTAGGATTAATGGCACTAATAACGACATTATTATTTAAGACTACACGATTTTGTTGGTCAAAAATGCCACTGTCAGCATCAATTTTCCAGCGTGGAGCACCCTGTTTGGGGTAAATAATATAACTTGGTTTTGTAAATGTAGTAACATTGTCGCTATAGTATTCCATTTTTTCGGCTTTCACTAATGATGATAAGAATCCAGCATCATCAAAGCGCTTTAGCGTCATATTCTGCGCTGTAAAATCAGGTAAGTATAAATCTTGTGTTTGATCCACTTTAGGTTGTGTTACTGACCAAAAAGGATTCCAGAAAAATAGAACACAGGAAATAAAAAATAATCCAATTAATACAATGACTCTAGTCATACACTCATGCCTTTAGCATCACTTAATTTATCAATACTTGCGAGTAATAAATCACTCACTTCGCGAACGGCACCAAAACCACCGGGCGTAAACGTTCTATAATCACAATCGTTTAGCAAAATTGGATGGGCATCATTGACCGCAATACCAAGCCCGCAATGATCCATGACTATTTTATCAACAACATCATCACCAATGTAGGCCACTTGATGAGGCATTAAGTTCAATACTCTCAAAAGCTCTTGATAAGCCGTAAATTTATTGTCCTGTCCTTGATATAAATGCGTCACTCCAAGGTTGTTCATTCTAGTTTCTACAATGCGCGATTTACGGCCAGTAATAACAGCCACATCTATCCCTTCGTTAATCAGTGACTTCACCCCAAAACCATCTTTGGTATGAAAAGCTTTTAATTCTTCGCCATCGTTGCCCAAGTAAATACGACCGTCTGAGAATACGCCATCTACATCACAAATGAGCAGCTTAATTTGTGCTGCCTTAACCCAGGCTGACTTTGGGATTTGACCATAAATTGTGTTTATTTGTGTCATTAAATAACCCCCGACCTAACCATATCCAACATGTTCAATGCACCAATCGGTTTGTTATTTTCAACAATAAATAGGCCGTTGATATTACAATCTTCCATGACCTTTAAAGCGCTAGCGGCTAGTATATTGTCATTTAAAACTCTTGGATTTTTAGTCATGACCTGAGCAATTGGCGTGGTATGAAAGTCGATGCGCTGATCAAGTGTGCGGCGTAAATCACCGTCGGTAAATAAACCTATGAGTAAGCCTTGTTCATCTATCACACCAGTCATGCCTAAGCCTTTTTCGGAAACTTCAATCAGCGCGTGGCTGATGCTAGTTTCACCTGTGACCAAGGGAAGTTGCTTATCAGTGTGGGCCACATCCATAACACGTAAAAGTAGTTTTTTACCCAAAGCACCGCCAGGGTGTGAGAGTGCAAAATCATCTGCCGTAAAGCCTTTAGCTTGAAGTAAAGCAACGGCTAAAGCATCTCCCATCGCTAACGTTGCAGTAGTACTAGATGTTGGGGCAAGACCTAATGGGCAGGCTTCTTTAGACACCGCGATGCATAAATGAATTTGGGCCAATTTTGCCATCGATGAATGACTGTCACCTGTCATGCTAATGACTGGAACACCTACGCGTTCCATCACTGGAAATAAGGTTAGAATTTCACTCGAACTACCTGAGTTTGAAATAGCTAACACGACATCATCTCGGCTTATCATACCTAAATCGCCGTGACTGGCTTCGCTAGGGTGAACAAAAAAAGCAGGGGTACCAGTACTCGCTAGCGTTGCCGCAATCTTGTTAGCAATATGTCCAGATTTCCCCATCCCCATGACAATGACTTTGCCTTTACAGGACAAAACTAGTTGGCAGGCTTTGGCAAAATCCTCGTTAATATATTGAGTTATTTCTTGTAACGCGCCAATTTCAGTCTCTAATACTTGCTGACCCCATTGGCGAAATTCTTGATGACTAGGCATTAAATCACTCGTTAACTAAAGATAAGAAATTGATAAGCGATAAAGATGGCTACTAAAATACCACCTTCGATGCGTGTAATTTTACGTTTTCCAAACATGTGCCAACACATCATAAATAGTAAGATGGTTAATCCAACAACGGCATATAAATCGCGTCCAGCCGCTGCTTCATCAAAGGTGCCAGGATTGATTAATGCAGGCATGGCTAATACGGCTAAAATGTTAAATATGTTAGAACCAACAATGTTACCCAAGGCTAAATCGTGTTCATTGTTTTTAATACTGGCGATTGAGGCTGCTAATTCTGGAAGACTGGTACCAATAGCAATAATGGTTAACCCGATGACAAGTTCAGATAAGCCAAAATAACGTGCAATATCACTAGCGCCTTCTACAACAAAGTGAGATGAAACTGGAAGCAAAATCATGCCGGCGACAATCCAAACGCCTGCCATGGTGTTTGATACGCCTTCTGGAACATCATCTTGTGCTTCGTTAAGCAGTGGATCATTCTGTTTTTTTTCTACTAAGGTTAACCAGCACAAACCACCAATAGTAATGAAAAACAAACTAATTAAAACGATGCCTTCAGCAAAGGTTAAGATTTGATCCCACAGAATATAGCCCGCAATAAATGTGACCAAGAGTAGAATAGGGAGTTCACGTTTAAGTAATTGTGAATGAACTAATAAGGGTTGCAATAATACGGTAACACCAAGAACTAGGGCAATGTTTGTAATATTTGAGCCTAAGGCATTACCAATGGCTGTGTCGCTATTGCCGTCGAGAGATGATGTAAACGCGACCATTATTTCGGGTGCAGATGAGCCCATAGCGACAATAGTGAGACCAATAATTAATGGTGGCAGCCCGAAGTTTCTGGCTATAGCAGCAGCGCCGTAGACAAATTTGTCGGCACTCCAAATTAAGCCAACTAGGCCAGCAAGTAAAATCGCAATACTTATAATCATGGGGTCAATCATCGGGTGGAAACATCCTCAGGAACTAAAGTTGTAATTGTCCCTATTTACTTAGCAAAAATAAAGCTTAAATGTTGCTTATTTTGAGATAACGGCAATAAATGATGAATAAATAACATTGGCGAGAAATGAGCGTCATATTTAGTGACAATTTGATATTTCCCCTCTACGGCGAATTATTTTAACTTTATACGGTCACATATGGCATAAATAACGAATTTACATCAACAATGATTGTAACAGGTAGAGCAGATCGATTAGAATTCGTGCCGCTACAATCGAACAATCAAAGCGCCATTAAGGACAATAGACTTTTGAAGTTAACAGATAATATTATTGAGATATCGGCCATGAACTTTAGCCGAGAAGATCGCGTTATTTATAACGATATCAATCTCACCGTTCCCCGCGGTAAAGTAACAGCCATAATGGGCCCAAGTGGTATCGGTAAAACGACATTGCTTCGCCTCATTGGTGGGCAAATTAGGCCGAGTTCAGGCAGCATTAAATTCAATGATCAGGAATTAGTGGGCATTAATCGCAAATCGCTTTATAAAGCGAGGCGTAAAATGGGCATGCTGTTTCAATCAGGCGCTATGTTTACTGAGCTTTCTGTGTTTGAGAATATTGCGTTTCCTATTCGTGAACATACAGACTTGCCTGAAACTATTATTCGAAAAATAGTGCTCATGAAGCTTGAAGCTGTTGGCCTGCGAGGCGCTGCTCAATTATTTCCGTCTGAGCTGTCAGGGGGAATGGCGCGCCGTGCTGCATTAGCTAGAGCCATTGCACTTGATCCTGATTTAATTATGTATGACGAGCCATTTACAGGGCAAGATCCTATTTCTATGGGTGTTATTGTCCGCTTGATACGTGAACTCAACGATGCGCTTGGTGTTACCTCAATTGTTGTGTCACATGACGTTGATGAAGTGCTTAGTATTGCTGATTATGTTTACATCGTTGCTAATAAAACGGTGATAGCTTCAGGTACACCGCAAGAACTTCGCCAAGAAACTTCGCCTCAAATTGTGCAGTTTATGCAGGGCAAACCAGATGGCCCCGTCCCATTTCATTTTCCTAGTGAAGATTATAAAAAGGAATTGTTCAATAATGTTGATTAATTCAATACGTAACCTCGGCAGTAATGGATTGTCTGTTATTGCTGGTCTTGGTCGTGCTGCATTTATGCTAATAGGGGCATTGAGACCTTCTGGACGCGGCTTCAAATTCTTACCGTTACTGATTAAGCAGCTTTATGTGGTTGGCGTTCAGTCACTTATCATTATTGTAGTGTCAGGGCTTTTTATTGGCATGGTGTTGTCACTTCAAGGTTATACCATATTAGTGGGTTACGGTGCCGAGCAAAGCCTGGGGCAAATGGTCTCATTGTCTTTGCTTAGAGAGCTAGGTCCCGTTGTATCAGCCTTATTATTTGCAGGACGTGCTGGTTCGGCATTAACCGCTGAAATTGGACTGATGAAAGCGACTGAGCAATTAAGTTCGCTTGAAATGATGGCTATAGATCCCCTACATCAAATTGTTGCACCACGCTTTTGGGCGGGTGTTATCAGCTTACCATTATTGGCCGCGATATTTTCTGCGGTAGGCATTATTGGTGGTCATCTTGTTGGCGTTGCTTGGTTAGGTGTCGACAGTGGAGCGTTTTGGTCCATTATGCAGGCATCAGTTGAATGGCAAGAAGATATTGTAAATGGCGGTATCAAAAGTATTATTTTCGCTATTGTCGTGACATGGATTGCTTTGCATAAGGGTTATGACGCAGTGCCGACCTCTGAAGGCATCAGTAAAGCAACGACATCGACAGTTGTACAATCAAGTTTAGCTATTTTAGGACTAGATTTTATATTAACCGCCGTGATGTTTGGTTAACAAATTCTCCCTGCATGGCTGGATTAGCCGTGCAAAACATAAGTTTAAATTGCCGAACTCGGCACAAGGAATATGATAATGAGCAAGAAAATTGAATTATTAGTTGGCGTCTTTTTATTAGCAGGTATTGCAGCTATCTTAATGCTTGGTATAAAAGTAGCGGACAGTCAATTAGGTGGTAGCACAGAAAGTTACCAGCTTTCAGCAAAGTTTAGTAACATCGGAGGCCTAAAAGTACGTTCGTCCGTAAAAGTGGGTGGGGTTGTCGTTGGTCGTGTTGTTTCCATTACACTTGATAGTGATTTTTCACCTAAAGTAGTGATGAACATTAATAGTGATTTCAACCAATTTCCAGATTCAAGTTCTGTTGCCATTTTAACATCGGGTTTATTAGGTGAGCAGTTTGTTGGTTTAACGCCGGGGTTTGTTGATGAAGAAACTGAAATTTTAGCCAATGGTGATTCGATTGAAGACACGCGTTCAGCCATGGTTCTGGAAGATTTAATTGGACAATTCCTTTACGGTAACAGTGAAGATTAGGAGCAAGAATATGACGTCATATATTAAAAAAATCACATTATCTTTAGCACTGTTGGTGAGCGCATCAGTTATTACTAGTCAGGCTAGTGCAGATGAAAAACAACCGTTGTTTGATATGAAAGACCCTCATGCTCTAATCAAGAATGCGAGTGAGAAAACATTTGCCCGTTTTAGAGCTGATCGAGTATTGATTGACAAAGATTTGAATCACTTAAAAGTAATTGTTGAGCAAGAACTCATGCCTTATATCAGTTATAAGCGTGCGGCTAAATCAGTACTAGGTAATAAGCATTATAAAGAAGCGCGTAAGACTAAAAAGTTTAAAGCGTTCAGTGAAGCATTTCGTCGTTATTTAATTTTAACTTACGCTAATGTTTTTACGCTATATGACAATCAAAAAATCGTTTATGCACCAGTGACCGATATCACAGGTAAAAAAGTTGTCACCATCAGCGTAAAAATTGTGGATGCACAGCGTCCTCCTATCACCATCAAGTTTAAATTACGTCGCAGTAAGAAAACCGGTAATTGGAAGGCCTATGATATGGTTGCAGAAGCCATCAGTATGGTTTCTACAAAAGCGAAGGAATTCGATGGTATTTTGAATAAACATGATTTTGACTATCTAATTAAAGTGCTTAATAAGAAATCGGCTGAGTCAGTTGAATCTAAGGCGAAATAATGACGATACAATGGCAGCATATTGATGAAAAATCGGTAACTTTAGTTGGCAAACTATCTCAAACGACAGTTACATCATTATTACCTATTAAAAAGCGATTACGGACGTATAATAGCGGGTTAACGATTGATTTAAGCAAAGTAACCAAGGTTGATAGTGCAGGACTTGCTTATTTGATTGAGTTAAAACAATATTGTGAAAATAGCAGCATTGAAGTGCACTTTATTAATGTAACTAACGCATTAACAAAGCTTATTGCGCTTTATAATGCAGAGCAGTTGCTAGAAAACTAAAAATTAAAAATCCGAGGTTGTAATGGAAATTGAACAAATTAAAGCGTTGATCGCAGAGCAGTTATCATTAGATGAACTGCATGTTAAAGGCGAAAATGGTCATTATCAAGTGATTGCTGTATCAGCAATGTTTGACGGCATGAGCCGTGTAAAACAGCAACAATCTATTTATGCACCATTAAATGATGTTATCGCTTCTGGCGCAGTTCATGCCGTTTCTATTAAAGCTTTCACGCCTGAAAAATGGAAACGTGAGCAATTGCTAAATCCACTTAGCTAAGGCGTTTTCGTGCAAAAATTAAAAATTACAGCAGTAAAACAGCTGCGAGGTGATGTATCCATTTCTGGCGCTAAAAATGCGGCATTACCTATATTGATGGCGACAATATTAGCGAGAGGCGATACGTTAATTACGAATGTGCCTGCATTAAATGATATTCGTACCACAGGTAAGGTATTAGAAAGCTTGGGTGCAAAGGTTGTTTTTGAAAACAATGAGTTTAGTGTTAATGCTTGTAGTATTAACCAATATTGTGCGCCTTATGATTTAGTTAAAACGATGCGCGCTTCTATTTTAGTGCTAGGTCCATTACTTGCTCGGTTTGGTGAAGCAGATGTGTCATTGCCTGGTGGCTGCGCTATTGGCGCTCGCCCTGTAAACCTTCATTTGCAAGGGTTAAAGCAAATGGGCGCTGATATTACGGTTGATAATGGTTATATCAAGGCACGTGTAGATGGTCGTCTTAAAGGCGCTAACATCTTCATGGACATGGTTAGCGTTGGTGCTACTGAAAACCTAATGATGGCCGCAGCATTAGCTCAAGGGACTACAGTGCTTGAAAACAGTGCACGTGAACCTGAAATTGTTGATTTAGCAAATTACTTAATAGCTATGGGGGCTAATGTACAAGGTGCAGGTACAGCAACTATTACTATCGTTGGTGTTGAATCACTTAACGCTACACAATACCGCGTGATGCCTGACCGCATTGAAACAGGTACTTTCTTAGTAGCTGGAGCAATCACTCGTGGCAATATTCGTTGTCTAAATACTGATGCTAAAGCGTTAGAGCCCGTGTTAGCAAAATTAGTTGAAGCTGGCGCAGACATCACGGTAGGTGATGATTGGATAAGCCTTAATATGCATGGTAAACAGCCTAAAGCTGTTTGTATTAAAACAGCGCCACACCCTGCGTTCCCAACTGACATGCAAGCACAGTTTTGTGTGCTCAATGCATTAGCCAAAGGCAGTGCGAATGTGGTTGAGACTATTTTTGAAAACCGCTTTATGCATGTACCTGAGTTGCAACGGATGGGTGCAAAAATTGAACTTGAAGGTAATACTGCGATTTGTCATGGTCAAGAGCGCTTAAGTGGCGCACAAGTGATGGCCACAGATTTACGTGCTTCGGCAAGTTTAGTGATTGCTGGCTTAGTCAGTGATGGCGAAACCGTTGTTGATCGTATTTATCATATCGATCGTGGTTATGAGAAGATTGAAGAAAAACTCAATAGCTTAGGCGCTACTATCGTTCGTTTAGACGCTTAAAAATTAAGGTGCTCATCGTATTGGGCACCTTAATTTCATTATTTACTTCAACCGAAGCTCTTCGGTTGTCATTACTAAATTCAATTCTTGTCCATTTCTAATAATCGTTAGCTCTATCTCGTTATTTGCTTTCGCGTTAGCAATGGTATTTCGCAGTTCATTAATATGCTTAAAAGGTTGCTGGTTAATAGCAACAATGACATCTCTTGCTTGCAGGCCAACGAGCGCGGCTGGGCTATTAATATTTACTTTAGTCACTATCACGGCATCGGCGTCTAAGCTTAATGATAGCTTGTCGATACGATTATTAAGAGGTTCAGCTTCAAATCCTAATGAACCTCGAGATACATGCCCTTCAACAACAATTTCTTTTAGAATGGCATAAGCTAGCTGAACTGGAATAGCAAAACTAATGCCGTTACTGTTGTCGTTATTGATGGAATTAAAGCTGGCTGAATTTATACCAACTAACTCGCCACGTGAGTTAATTAGTGCGCCACCTGAATTACCGTCGTTAATCGCAGCATCGGTTTGCAATAAGTCTAAAAAAGAAGAAGAGCGTAGCCCTGGTCGGCGGTCCGTTGCACTAATAATACCTTGCGTTATAGTTTGGCCTAGATTGTATGGGTTACCAATCGCGAGCACGAGATCACCAACCTGACTAGGGTTTTCTAAATTAAAAGGAATAACAGGCAAGTCTTCTGCTTCGATATGTAATACAGCAAGGTCGGTAAAAGGATCTGTACCAATAATGCTAGCCACACCTTTTCGGCCATCTTGCAAAGCAATATAGATGATGTCAGCGTCTTTAATTACATGTAAATTTGTTAAAATAACGCCGTTTGGTGACATTATTACACCGGATCCCAACCCTTGACGACGACTTTCAATTTCATTGAGTGGATTACGGTGCTGAGTAATAGAATAAATGTTAACCACAGCAGGTGCTGAACGTTTTATGGCATGTGAATAGGAGACGGGGGCATTATGAATGGCAAGCCATTGTTTGACTGAGCCAAGTAGGGCATCACGGGTATTGGGTATAGCGATGACGACAATCGCGCCAATAATAAATCCGAATGTCATCGCTTTGATTGTTGTAATGAAAACTTTAAACACGCCAAATTCGCCTTATATTAATGAACTACGAAGATTAACATTAAACGGCGTGATGAGTAAAAGTTTCAGACATAAAAAAGCCAGCATTAAGCTGGCTTAACTATTGGTTAAGTGTTTAATTAATCAAAATATACAAAATGGTATCGCCGCGTTTAACACGTAATGCGGATACATCTTTATGGTCTTTCACATAAGCACGTAAATCAGGTACATTCTTTATGCGAGCACGATCAGCGCCAATAATTAAATCTTCATTACGTAAGCCCACTTGATGAGCAGGTGAATTTGGAACTACATCACTAACAACCACACCTTTTACACGACTATCTTCGCTGTTTGACAGGTTTGATCCTTCGAGGGCTGGATGGATTGCACCTGCTTTAACATCAGCGCCATCAGTTTTCTTCAGTGTAACGTTTAATGTCTTTTCTTTGCCATCACGAACAACTGTCAATTTTAATTTTGTTCCTGCTCCCATAGTGACAATTTTGGCTTTTAAATCACTGAATACTTTGATCGCTCTGCCATTGATTTTAGTAATAATGTCACCTGGTTCAATACCTGCTTCTTTAGCAGCAGAGTCCTCTAACACTTGACTAACAAAGGCACCGTGATTACTTTTTTGTCCAAAACTTTCCGCAAGCTCTTGAGTTAATTCTCCACCACGGATGCCTAATGATCCCCGTCTGACTTCACCAAATTCGATGATTTGACTAACAAGGTTATTTGCCATGTTAATAGGAATGGCAAAGCCAATTCCTACATTGCCACCTGATGGTGCAATAATAGCGGTGTTAATGCCGATGAGCTCGCCATTTAAGTTAACCAGAGCACCGCCAGAGTTACCACTGTTAATAGCCGCGTCTGTTTGAATAAAGTTTTCTAAGTTTTGACGGTTTAAGCCTGAGCGACCTAAAGCTGAAACAATGCCAGAAGTAACTGTCTGTCCTAGACCAAAGGGGTAGCCGATAGCGACGGTGAAATCACCTACGCGTAAGTTATCCGAATTAGCCTTTTTTACTTCGACTAAACTGTCGGCCTCTATTTGTATTAATGCAACGTCTGTTTCAGGATCTGAACCAATCATTTTTGCATCAAAACTACGACCGTCATTAAGAGATACTTTGATTTTATCTGCGTTATTGATGACATGATGATTTGTTAAGATGTAACCTTCTTTGGCATCAATAATAACCCCAGAGCCTAATCCTCTAAATGGTTTTTCTGTATTTTGACCACCACGCCCTAAAAAGGGACGAAATGCTTCAGGCACACGGCTTTGTGTTTTTTGGGTGCCTTCGACTTTTATTGAAACGACGCCCGGAGTTACTTTTTCTAACATAGGGGCTAAACTTGGCATTTGCTGTGAGCTAGATGCACTTGGCCAAGCGGCGTGAGAAGGTGCGGCGTGAAACCCAATTGAAAGTGCAAGAAAAGTGGCACTGATTAAACTTAGTTTTTTAGTCATCATAATTTATTGGTCTCATTATCTAAAAGAATGCGTATATTTTAAAGACTGCTATTAAATATAATAGTTCCAGCGCCGCCTAAAACCAATGACTAAGTGCGGTAAATTTGAACATATATGTAACCAGAATTATTAGCAATAGTGTTTAAAGTAGAATGTTTAGCTGTGGGGATAATATGAAATGCCAGCGAATGCTGGCACTAAAAGAAGTAATTATGCAGACGCTTTAGTGTCGTCATCGGTTGATGGTTTAGGGGTAATGATATTATGAGTGCCTTGCACATAATCGTTAGGCTGAGAAGATCCTAGGTCTTCAATATCATTTGCCGCATCTTGTGCTTCTAGTTCGACTTCAGTAATGGCCTCTTTGACTAAAGAGCCCTCTCTGTTTTCTTTAAAGGGAATTTTAATCGTGAGATCGCTATCTGGCAGCAAACTTTGTTGGGCCTGTGCCATATGCTTATATACATTGCTGTATTCTTTCGCCATATTACCCAGTAAATCAGCGCTAGTGGTGAAGTGTTTTTCAACATCTTGCTTATATTGTTCAAGTTGTGCTTCTAGTTGCTGTACCTTTGCTTTTTCAGCCTGGTTGTCTACAGCTTTGTTTGACGTTACCTTGCCTATAACAAATCCTACTATAGCGGCAATGACTACTAATAAAATGCTAATCGTCAAATCCATATTGTCTCCTAAAGAATGATAGTGCCAGCTTTGATGCTTGTGTTAATATCACTGGCTATAAATTGATTAATAACTTTGTTACTCATTAATGCAGTTGGTATAAATTAGCCGCAATGAGAACACCAAGGAATATCGCGACCAATGCCTCAGCTTACCCCGTTACAAAAATATCAACAAGACTTAACGAGAGATGATTTTAGTTATGATCAAGCCCAAGAGAACGCCGTTAAGCATTTACAGCGTTTGTATGATGAACTCATTGCGCCGCAGGCAAAACCAACAGGGTTTGCACATAAGTTAAAATCTCTACTTGGCGGCTCATCAAATGAGAAAGCTATTCAAGGATTGTACTTTTGGGGCGGTGTAGGGCGTGGTAAAACGTATTTAGTGGATACATTTTTTGAAGCATTGCCTTTTGAAAATAAAATGCGTGTGCATTTTCATCGGTTTATGCACCGAGTTCATCATGAGCTGACATCATTGCAAGGGCAAAGTGATCCGCTAAAAATCATTGCCAAAAAATTCGCACAAGAAGCACGGATTATATGTTTTGATGAATTTTTCGTGTCTGATATTACTGATGCAATGATTTTAGGCGGCTTATTTGAAGAACTATTTAGCCATGGCGTTATATTAGTGGCGACTTCAAATATCATTCCTGATGATTTATATCGTAATGGATTGCAACGGGCGCGGTTTGTGCCCGCCATTGATCTTATTAATCTTCATACCGATGTGGTTAATGTTGATTCAGGTGTCGATTATCGACTGCGAGCGCTTGAACAAGCTGAGATTTATCATTACCCATTAGATGCTGACGCTGATCGTAATTTGTTGACCTATTTTGAACAATTAGCACCAGAGCCAGGACATGATGTTGGAAGTATTGAAATCGAAGGGCGTAAAATAGAGGTAAGGCTAGATGCTGATGGGGTATTACTTGTCGATTTTAGAGCGTTATGCGATGGCCCCCGTAGTCAAGTTGATTATATGGAAATAGCACGCTGCTACCATTCTATTTTGCTCAGCAATGTGGAACAAATGGGACAGGCTAGTGATGATATAGCGCGCCGGTTTATTGCCATGGTTGATGAGTTTTACGAAAGAAGAGTAAAACTCATTATATCGGCGGAAGTAGAAATGGAGTTGCTTTACACAACGGGCCAATTAAATTTTGAATTTAGACGTTGTTTAAGTCGTTTACAAGAAATGCAATCACACGATTATTTAGCCGAAGCGCATAAACCTTAATATTGATTTAGATCGTTTTAAGTATTTCAACCTCAACTATATATCTAGCAGCTTACTCAATGGCCGCTGGATTTTTAATCGAAGCAAAAAACCTGTTAGTTTTATTAATTAACAGGTGATTTTTCATTCGCGCTCTTGTATAATCCGCGCCTGCCCAAGTTAGTTATGTATTCTTTTTCCCGAGAATATATGGCGCTCGCTTTCGAAAATTACTCGAAGGGGTAAAATTCTAGCACACTGGACATTGTTTTTGGCTTGCTTTTATTTCAAATGGCTGGCAGAAAACATAAATAAAAATTTAATATGGGTTTTAATAATGAAAACTTTTAGCGCAAAACCAGAAAGCGTAAAACGCGACTGGTACGTTGTAGATGCTGACGGTAAAACGTTGGGTCGTTTGGCTTCTGAAATTGCTTCACGTTTACGTGGCAAACATAAGCCTGAGTACACTCCACATGTAGACACTGGTGATTACATCATCGTTGTTAACTGTGAAAAAATTGCTGTTACCGGTGCGAAACGTACTGATAAAACATATTACCATCACACTGGTTTCATCGGTGGTATTAAGTCTATTACTTTCGACAAGCTACTTGAAAAAGCTCCAGAGCAAATTATCGAGAAAGCAGTTAAGGGTATGTTGCCAAAAGGTCCTTTAGGCCGTGCAATGTTCCGTAAATTGAAAGTATACGCAGGTTCTGAGCATCAACATGCTGCTCAACAGCCTCAAGTTTTAGACATCTAATACGGGATTTAAGCCAATGGCAAATACTCAATACTACGGCACTGGCCGTCGCAAAAGCTCAGTTGCTCGTGTATACCTAAAAGCAGGTAGCGGTAACATTACTATCAATAACCGTCCTTTGGACGAGTTCTTTGGTCGTCCAACTTCTTGTATGGTTGTTCGTCAACCATTAGAATTAGTTGAAATGACTGAAAAATTTGATATCAACGTTACAGTTGCTGGTGGTGGTACTACTGGTCAAGCTGGTGCAATCCGTCACGGAATTACTCGTGCATTGATGCAGTTTGACGAATCTCTTCGTTCTTCACTACGTGTTGCTGGTTTCGTTACCCGTGATGCTCGTAAAGTTGAACGTAAGAAAGTTGGTCTACGTAAAGCACGTAAGAAGCCACAGTTCTCAAAACGTTAATCGTTTTTGCTTTATGCTTTGGGTTGTTTCGTACAATCCTTGCATATTGCAAATGATAAAAACCCAGCTCCGGCTGGGTTTTTTTATGTCTGATTTTTAACGTGAATAACGATAATATAAAATCTATGAATTGATGTTTAATAATTGATCATTAAATTAATGATGAAGTGTAAGTTGCTTAGTTTTTACACGTCACCTATATAAAATTGATTTAAATCGTTCTTCCAACGTAAATTAATCCGATATTCCCATCAATTAGCTGTGATTTTTCATCGCAAAACGCTTATAATTTGTAAAATTTTCTGTCATTAAGGCAGAGAAGCATTAGCAGTTGCATATTTTTAAAAGAAAAACGCTAATGCATAGCCAATTAAATTAAAATTGGTGACTCTTAATTAGAATAATAACCGTAAATTTAGTGATGTCTTTATTAAGCATCTAAACAGGAGATATGTGGATGAGTAGTGCGCCAGAGAATAACGGTCGTCGCCGCTTTCTAACCCTTGCTACGGCAGTGGTTGGTGGTGTTGGCACCGTAGGTGTTGCTGTACCTTTTATCAAATCATGGAACCCAAGTGAAAAGGCCAAAGCTGCAGGTGCTCCCGTTGAGCATGATGTAACTAAAATGGTACCTGGACAATTAGTTAGGGTTAAGTGGCGTGGTAAACCGGTATATGTTGTTCGCCGTACTGAAGAAGTACTCGCAGAGTTGGAAAAAGGTCATCTTGAGCAACTTAAAGATCCCGACTCTAATGAAGACCAACAGCCAAAATATGCGGTTAATAGTCACCGCTCTCCCAATCCTGAGTTTTTAGTTGCTTTAGGTGTTTGTACTCACTTAGGTTGTGCACCAACTTATCGTGCTGGGGATTTTGATGAAGTTGTTGAGGGTGTTCGTAACGGTTTCTTCTGTCCTTGTCATGGTTCTAAGTTTGACATGGCTGGCCGTGTATTTAATAACGTACCTGCCCCTAAAAACTTACAGATTCCACCACATATGTTTCAGGCTGATGGCACCTTGTTAATCGGTCTAGATGAAGGAGACGCATAATGCTAGCTAATCTCGTAAGTTGGATCGATAAACGCATTCCAATGACCGAAGCATTTAACAAGCACGTGGGACAATACCCTGCGCCTGTTAATTTTAACTTTTGGTATTTCTTTGGTTCATTAGCTATGCTGGTCTTGGTCAATCAAATCCTGACTGGTATTTGGTTAACAATGAACTACACGCCATCGGGTGCTGAAGCATTTGCATCGGTTGAATACATCATGCGTGATGTGGAATATGGCTGGTTATTACGCTATATGCATTCTACAGGGGCATCAGCATTCTTTGTCGTTGTTTATTTGCATATGCTTCGCGGCATGATGTACGGTTCTTATCAAAAACCACGTGAATTATTGTGGTTGTTCGGTATGTTTATCTATCTAGTATTGATGGCTGAAGGTTTCATGGGATACTTATTACCTTGGGGTAATATGTCATTCTGGGGTGCGCAGGTTATTATCTCGCTATTTGGTGCTATTCCGGTTATTGGTGATGATTTAACACTATGGATTCGTGGTGATTACGTTATATCTGGCGCAACACTTAATCGTTTCTTTGCATTGCATGTTATCGCTTTGCCGTTAGTACTTGTTATCTTAGTGTTCTTGCACATCGTTGCTTTACACGAAGTGGGTTCAAACAACCCTGAGGGCATCGAAATTAAGAAGCCTAAAGGTTCTGTTGCACCTGAAGAGTTAAGCAAGTTTAAATACCACAAACAATACAGTGAGAAATACGATATTGTTGATGCGGTTCCATTCCATCCTTATTATTCTGTTAAAGATATTATGGGTGTGGTTGGTTTCTTATTCTTCTTCTGTGCGGTTATATTCTTCGCTCCAGAAGGTGGTGGTTACTTCTTAGAGAAGCCCAACTTTGAGCCGGCTAATCCACTCAAAACACCAGAGCATATCGCTCCAGTTTGGTATTTTGGTCCGTTCTACACGATTTTACGTGTTATTCCTGACAAATTGACCGGTGCAGGCTTAATGTTTGGTGCCATCGTTATGTTGTTCTTATTGCCTTGGTTTGATCGCGGGCATGTTAAATCGATTCGTTATCGTTCGCTTGCACACAAAATCAATCTTACGCAATTTTGTATTTGTTTTGTTGTATTAGGTATTTTAGGTACTAAAGCGGCATCACCACTTAATAACTTCCTAGGCATGGTAACAAGTGTTGGTTACTTTGGTTTCTTCATTGCATTGTGGTTCTACAGTAAAAATGAAAAAACGAAGCCATTACCAGAGAGGATTTCTCACTAATGAAAAAGTTACTTATAGCGTTAGTTGCTTTATTCCCTATGTTGGCAATGGCCTCAGGTGGCAGTGCTCCAATGTTGAAAGCGCCTATCGATTTGACGGACAAAGAGTCGCTTCAAAATGGTGCTAAGCTATTCATGAACTACTGTTTTGGTTGTCATGATACTCGTTATCAACGTTACAATCGTGTAGCGCGTGATATTGGTATTACTGATCAGCAGATGATCGATAATCTCATTTTTACGGGTGTGAAAGTGGGTAATTTAATGTACAACTCGGTGGAAGATGAGCAAGCGGCAAAATGGTTTGGTCAAACACCTCCTGATTTAACAATGATTACTCGTGTTAAAGGTATCGACTTTGTTTATACCTATTTGAAAAGCTTTTATGCCGATCCAGAACGTCCATTTGGCGTAAATAACAGTGTCTTTAAAGATGTTGGTATGCCACACGTTCTTCAAAGTTTACAAGGTCTGCCAACCGCAGAGTTTGAAACTAATGAAAAGGGTGAAAGCGTATTAAAGCATGATGAACATGGCATGGCTATTATCACTACCGATGGTACTGGTGAAATGAGCGATGATGAGTTTGATATTGCGGTACGTGATATTACTAACTTCTTAACTTACGCTAGTGAGCCATCTAAGCTACAACGTCAAAATACCGGTAAGTGGGTATTGGGCTTTTTAGCGATACTCTTTATTCTGTCTTATTTACTCAAGAAAGAATATTGGAGAGATGTTCACTAGAACGTAACCCTACGTTTTAGTTTATCTTGTACATTGATGAGAGCTTCGGCTCTCATTTTTTTTGATTTTAAAAAATATTTGACAAGGTGCTAATGCCGCTGGCATGGGCATAGACAAGCAATTCCACATTACCTCTCTATAAGCTGCTATACTAAGCTCCATTATAATACTGCTATGGCATCACTAGATATTCATAAATGTATTACTTATTAACTTAGATTTTGGAGAGTATCAATGGCCGTAACTGCCAACAAACGTTCAGTAATGTCGCTTTATTCAGGCGCAAAAGACATGAAAAGTCATCAAGTACGTATCGTATTAGCTGAAAAAGGCGTTAATGTTGATATTAAGCAAGTTGACCCAGATAACTTGCCAGAATCATTAATCGAAGTAAATCCATACAATAACGTACCAACGTTAGTTGATCGTGACTTAGTGCTTTATAAAGCTGATATTGTGATGGAATACTTAGATGAGCGTTTTCCTCATCCACCCCTTATGCCTGTATACCCTGTATCACGTGCAAAAAGTCGTTTGATGATGCACCGTATTGAGCAAGACTGGTATTCATTGGTTGAGTTAATTCAACTAGACGGTTCTAAGAGCGAAGGCGCTCGTAAGCAACTAAGTGAAGAGTTGACCGCTATTGCGCCAATCTTTGCTGAAATGCCTTATTTCATGAGTGAAGACTTCTGTCTTGTTGATTGTTGTTTAGCACCCCTATTATGGCGTTTACCTGAATTAGGTATCGAGCTTAATGGTAATGCAAGTAAAGAGCTACGTTTGTACATGCAACGTGTATTTGAGCGTGAATCATTCCAAGCGTCACTTACAGATTCTGAACGTGAAATTCGTTTAGGTTAAGAGGTTACATGATGGGTCCTAATCGTCCTTATTTGTTGCGTGCGTTTTATCAATGGCTTCTTGATAATGAAATGACGCCGCACCTTGTTGTTAATGCCGATATTCCTGGTGTCAATGTACCAAGTGAACATGTGCAAGATGGGCAAATAGTGCTAAATATTGCCCCTCATGCCATTGGCGATATTGAGATGAGCAATGAACGTGTCATGTTTAGTGCTCGTTTTAGTGGAAAGCCTTTTCAACTGATCATTCCAATGGCCGCTATTGTTGCCATTTATGCGCGAGAAAATGGTGCTGGAACGATGTTTGAAGAAGAAGATTTTTATATCGAGCAAGTAGACAGTATGCTACATGATATTAAGCTTGAGAATGTCCCAAATGTTGCCGATAAAAGTGATAATGGTGATGATAAACCTGAGCCACCTAAAGATCGCTCATTTTTGAAAGTAGTCAAATAAGATCACTTTATCCACCATTAAAAAAGGAAGCGTTAGCTTCCTTTTTTTGTGCCTTAATGAATACTTTACTGGTATTCAAAAGCCTTGATGACTTGTTTAACACCGTCAACATTACGGGCTAGCTCTGAGGCAAGGTTACCTTCTTGTTGGGTGACTAACCCCATTAAAAAGACTTCTCCGTGTTCTGTAATAACTTTTATTTGAGTACTCTTAAGGGTTTCATCACCGGTCAAAGCTAGTTTTACTTTCGATGTTAACCAACTATCATTGGTGCGCGTTGTTAATGCTGTTTTATTGCCGATGCGCATTTGATTGTGGATGCGGTTAACATTCGTTACACCACTCACTAATTTAGCCGCGCGGTCACGCAACATAGTATTTGGAACCTGTCCTATCAATAAGACAGTTCTGTTGTAACTGACTATGTTGATATGACTGTGTTCAGATAACCCTTTGTCATTACCAATCACATTGTTGGCTTTTATTTCAATGGATTCATCTTCTAGTTGAGCCGCTGTAGTACGGCGATCGTTCACCACACTCGCAATGCCAAGAGCACCTAGGACTATGCCTGAAACACAACCTTGTAACGATATAACTACCGTCACAATAGCTGCTAGCTTTAATGATTTTTTAGATGAGAGTAAGCGCATTATGCTTGCTCTTCTTCCTGAGGGAATAGCGTACGATCGATAGCATCACACAAACAGTGAATGGCTAACAAATGTACTTCTTGAATGCGTGCGGTGCTGGTGGATGGTACGCGAATTTCAACATCATTGGCGCTTAGTAATCCCGCCATGTCACCACCATCCTTGCCTGTCAGGGCAACGATAACCATGTCACGGCTTAGTGCTGCTTCAATAGCTTTAATTATATTGTCAGAGTTTCCGCTGGTTGAGATAGCTAACAACACATCACCAGGTTGGCCTAGTGCACTAATCTGTTTTGAGAAAATTTCAGAATAGCTATAATCGTTGGCAATCGAGGTAATTGTTGAGCTATCAGTCGTTAAAGCAATTGCTGGCAAACTTGGACGCTCAGTTTCAAAACGATTTAACAATTCAGACGAAAAATGTTGTGCATCGCCAGCGCTACCGCCATTACCACAGGTTAATATTTTCCCGTCGGCTAATAAACAAGACACCATCATCATGGCTGCTTTCTCAATAGATGGAGGCAGTGTTTCTAATGCATCAATCTTTGTTTGAATACTCTGGGTGCAACATTCTTTAATGCGCTCTAACATATCTTATACCTTATCTTTACTGTGGAAAGGCGTGCTTAATCCACTCAATATCAAACGGTTCGTTTGAACCTGTTATAGCAACCACATCAAAACGAGATGCTTGTTGCTCAAAATTAATTTTTTGTTTGGCACAATAAACCATGGCGGTTTTAATTACCCGGCGTTGTTTGGTCAGCGAAACCGCCGCTGCTGCGCCGCCAAAATTATTATTGGCCCGCTGTTTCACTTCAACAAAAATTAGCGTCTTATTATCAGTCATAATAAGATCGATTTCACCGACTTTACACGAAAAATTATCACAAATCGCCACTAAACCTTGTGATTTTAAGTAAGATTTAGCCAACTGCTCAAATTTGTTACCTTGCTCGCGCATAGTTACCTCTTATTGTATTTTTTTGAGGCGACCTCGTTGATATTTCGCCCATGATAAATCACGTTTTACCTTACCGTTTTCATCGACGCTCAACTTCCCACTGAAACCATCAAGAGAGTATTCAGGAAACAGACTCATTTGCGCCAATTTCCCAATCAAGCCGTAAGCATCATGGCCCATGGCAAATAATCTGAGCTGACTCTGTTTCATTTTAGGCCATAAATTATTAACAAAAGCAGGTGAGAGTGTTTTTGTTGGTGTTAACAACCATGGAATTTCACTTACCGTTAGCTGGTTTAAGTGAGTAAGGCCAGAATCATTAATTCGATAAGCATTGCCACTTGAACCAACAAACACAGGTACTTGATTCGCAAATGCACTAACGGTCACTTCAACTGATGGCATCAGCATAGAGGTTTGTTTAGGGTTGGCGACTAAATAAATGGAATCAATATCGCGGCGTGAACGTGTTTCACTTTTCATGCTAGTACCCACTAGCTGCCTGATGAGATTAATACGTTTTTGAGATTTATCTGTTTCAAATAACTGTTCAATGGTCGCTTTTAATTCGCTGTCTTTCGTGAAAAATATTTTTTCAACATCATTTATTTGTACTTCATGTTCATGCAAGTCAATCCATTCTTGTGAAAAAATCTGTGCCATTTGATGGCCGCGTACGTTATCGGGGGCGACAATTACTGGGCGCTCCTTACCTAATTGATAAATATGACGAGCGCCTTGAATTGTTTCGCTTTCTTTATCCATGGCGAAATAGAATTGATTAGTTAATCTATTGATATCACGCGGTGCATTTAAAAATAACGTCGGAATATTTGTTTCAATATGGTTCACTTGCTCAACGTTTTGTTTAAGCAACGGGCCTATGATGAAGTCACTCTCCTGCGCTATAGCTTGTTCAAATGCGGCTAAAGCACCTATTTCATTACTATCAATAGTGACAATTTCTTGGTCACTTTGACTAAGCATAATATTACTGAGCAGGCCATTTTGAACCGCTTGTCCAATACGCGCATAGCGACCTGTTAATGGTAAGATAACTGTGATCTTAGAGGGTGTAAAAGGCTCAACATTAGCGGCAGCAACTAACCTTGGCGGTAATGCGTCTACGGCCGAATGAGAGGGAAAATCTAGTGCCCATTGCGTGAGTTGTTGACGTAATAGACTAGGTGAGTGCATTGAGTTTTTTGAAATAATAGACAACCGATGCCATCCACGATGTTCATTAGAGTAAGGGCTAGTGTCGGTATCGTTTAACTGCTGCGGCGTTAACAATTGATATTCTTGCCAAATAGACTGGCGTAAAGTCTCTTGTTCAAGGGGATTTGAAGTCACTAGCAAGGTTTTAACTAGTGACTCAATAGCAGTTATGGGTTGCTGATTTTGAAGTTGAAAATTTGCACGCTGCTGATAAAAAGTAGCTAATCGCTTATCCGATACGTTCCATTGAGAGTTTGGGATCAATGTAGATATGGCTTGTGTAAGATCATCATTGAGCGCAAAACGTAAACTTTGCAGCAATTTCAGTTCTAATTGATGATTACTATTGAGCATAGCTGGCAATTTTAGGCGACTCAATAAATTATCAGCTTCAATAATTTGACCATCCATTAATGCGGCGCGAAGTGCTAATAATTCATAAGCTTGCTTATTTACACCTAAAACAGTGTGAGATAAATCAAGGTAATACTGATGAGAATCAGAGACTTCCCCAACGGTAATCGTATTGGTTTTTAACGATGTTGTGGTGCTGGGTGTTGAGCCACACCCCCACAACATAAGACAAATAATGGTGATGCAGGAAATTTGTTTACTGTCTTTAGCTAATGAAAGTTTAAACACAATATTTCTCTCTGTTACAATAGTCGGTTAAGTGTATAACAATCTGTCATTAATAGTTAACTAAGACAGAAATTATTGAGGAAGTTCATGGAATTATCCAGCGCAGCATTATATATCGTGCCTACCCCTATAGGGAATATGAACGATATTACATTACGAGCCTTAACGGTACTCGAACAAGTCGATTTAATTTGTGCTGAAGATACTCGTCACACCGGGAAATTATTGGCGCATCACAATGTGACCACTCAAACAATGTCGGTGCATGATCATAATGAACGTCAGCGTGTACAAACCTTGGTAAATAAGCTCGAACAAGGGCAATCTATCGCATTAGTTTCTGATGCTGGAACTCCGCTCATTAGTGATCCTGGTTATCACTTAGTTAACGGTATTAGAGCCGCTGGTTTTCCTGTGGTACCACTGCCGGGAGCATGTGCTGCGATAACGGCGTTGAGTGGTGCTGGTGTCGCCACGGACCGTTTTTGCTTTGAAGGATTCTTAGTGGCAAAATCAGTGGGACGTCAAACTCAACTTCGAGCACTTCAAAGTGAGTCTCGTACCATGGTGTTTTATGAATCGCCTCGCCGTGTCGTGAGTACTATTGAAGACATGGTGGCTATTTTTGGTGATGATCGTCATATTGTACTAGCACGCGAGTTAACTAAAACGTTCGAGACTATTCATGGCGCACCGGCGGCTCAGTTACTTGAATGGCTTAATAGTGATGAGAATAATCGTCGTGGTGAGATGGTGGTCATGGTATCAGGATATAAAAAGGATGATGAATCAATCACACCTGAAGTCATTGATGCATTAAAACTATTAGCCACCGAGTTGCCTCTTAAAAAAGCAGCGGCGTTAGTGGCTAAATTATATGATGAAAAAAAGAATGCATTATATAAAGTTGGATTAGAACTCGGACTTTAAATTGGTTCTAATTGCGCATCAAATAAATTTTTCAACAATCCTGAAAAATCAGTAATAAAAGCTCGCTGACTGTCAGTGAGCTTATTGTCTATATTCTGACCTAGCACTTCACATAAATCATTGAACGCTTTATCAAATTCTTCAACAATATATATTTTCTCTTGAGGAATTAATGCTTTATTTTGTTCGAAAAGCAATGCCATTTGTTCAACCATTTGATAACGAATAAATAACTTAATCGTCATTGGTTGATGTCCTTCCGTCTTACTTGGACTAAAAACAGCTAAGTTTTCACATAAATACTCTATTAATGATGAGTATCCCTCACTTTGTATAACCATGTAAAACCCCAGAAATTCTTAATAATCAATGTTAAATAGATAACTATTAATATAATGCCACATTATTAGAATCTAATTCTATCAAATTCTATGATTTTTAAAATTCTTGCCGTATAATCCGCGCCGAGAGTTGGTTAGACAATCGCTGCGTTAACATTAAGTTTAACG
>Ga0209396_1001036_pt1 | contig 31715 bp, 27 predicted proteins | sample GOMGulsemesocosm_6_FD_184638 | JGI IMG/M metagenome (GOLD analysis project Ga0209396, IMG submission 184638) | Methane-oxidizing microbial communities from mesocosms in the Gulf of Mexico - GOM8C Gulf of Mexico (SPAdes) (version 2) | ecosystem: Environmental > Aquatic > Marine > Cold seeps... | reverse complement strand
TTTTTTTTATGTTCAGGATGAACGGTAAGTCGCGGTCATATGGATGCGAAAGAGCGTATATGAGGTTTTTATGTTTTCTTTATTGAGTTATGGCGAAGCGTTAGTTGATTTTTTACCTAATGATGCGAATGATGGTTATTACCCTATGGCAGGTGGAGCTCCAGCAAACGTAGCTGTTGCCTATGCTAAATTGGGAAGTCCGGGTTATTTTGCTGGCGGTATTAGTACCGACAACTTTGGATCAATGTTACTTCAAGCATTAGAGAAAGAAGGTGTTGATACCAGTTACGTAAGACAAAATGAACAAGCTAATACAGCTGTAGTACTTGTTAGTTTAGATAGTGACGGTGAACGATCGTTTAACTTCTATCGACATGAAACCGCTGACACCTTTTACGACCATATTGATATAGATGCTATTGATTGGCAGAGTTTAGGTATTTTTCATTTTTGTTCAAACACACTCACCAATACCGAGATGTACAAAAATACGTTGTATGCATTAAAGAGTGCTCGAGATAGCAAAACGTTGGTAAGTTTTGACGTGAATTTACGTCAGCAGCTATGGACTGATTTGGCTCTTTTGCCAGAAAGAGTTGAAGCGTGTCTGAAAGAGAGCGAACTTGTTAAGCTTAGCAAAGAGGAAGCTGAATATTTAGCACAGCAGAAACAAGTGAGTTATCAGGAATACATTACTCATGTTCTATCTTTAGGCTGTAAGCTGGTTGTTATTACTGATGGGCCTAACGATGTTCAGGTTGTGTCTTCTACATTTTCTGAATTTATCTCGGTGCCTACTATTAAAGCAATAGATACAACAGCGGGCGGAGACAGCTTTATTGCAGGGTTCTTATATTCGTTAGCTGAACAAACATCGTCAAGCAGCATACATGGTTCACTTATTGAATTAGACAAGGTAGTTAATGCTGTTGGTTTTGCTGCCAAATGTGGAGCGTTTACTTGTCAAAATAAAGGAGCATTTGTTGCTTTACCAACACTCGCTCAAGTTAAGTAATTATGAATTAAAAATATTATTTAATTCATAGCATGTGGTTGCCATCTGCTGAAAGAGTTAATTAACTCTTTCAGCAATGTAGGCCTTACCATATAGCTATATGGTAAGGCCTACATTCAATGGTTATTTCTGTAAGCTCATCATTATTATCAGTAATATTTCTTAATTGTTGATTTTATCACTTCAAAAATAATGTTTTTTTAAAGTGAATATTGCCGTATTCGTATGTTTAAAATATCAGTAGGTACTTTATTTAGGCATTTATAGATAAGATCTCTATGGTTGAAGCCATTATTGTATAATGTATAATATAAGAATACTGTCTTTTGCTTTGTTCTTGTGATAAATGTGGTACTTAGACTCGATTGATGGAATAAAACGAGGTTGATTTGATTCGTAGTGATCAAGATAAATACTTTAAAAAATATTGCCAAATTTTGCTGTTTCTATGCATTAATTTTGTAACTTGTAACCTGCAAGCAAGTGAAACATTGGACGGTTTTGGTAACGATGAGTTATTACGACAAGATCCTTGGGGTACTTATCAGCTTATTTCCCAGAAAAACGCTGACGAAATAAACTCGCTGACTCAATCTAACAAATTACTTCTACTGTTACGTAGGGCTAAAACCGAGCACTTGTTGAATTATTTCACTGAATTTCGAGCAACAATGCTTGAAATTGAGCCACTAATTCACCCTGACACTCCTGAAAAAATCATATGTCACATTATGCTTTACAAGGGGATAGCAGCAAGAATAAATTCACAATATATCTTATCAGAAGAGCTATTAGCTAAGGCTTTAAAGCAAGCTAAAATATTGGGCTTACCAGATATGATAGTCTTTATTAAGCAAGAATTTGCCTATACTCACGCTTATAATGAATTGTATTCTATTTCAATAAAAGAGCTACAAGAAGCTTACGTTACCGCCTTTAAATTAGATAACGACTACCTAATTGCGTTAATTAATGAAACCTACGGTGCTATCTATAGTTATACAAATGATAGCGATAAAGCGGTTTCTTATTATCAAAAAGCATTGAGTGAATATAGACGTTTGGGTTATCCAGCTCATGTTGGCAATGCGTTATTTGGATTAGCGTCATCATTTCGTTTTACCAAAGAATTCGATAAAGCGATAGAGTATTTTGAACGCTACATTGAAAACTCTTCAAAATTTACTTTAGATCAAGCCCCTTCATTCTACGGCTTATACGGTTTAGCTATGGCATTGGCAGAAAAAGGGGATTGTGATATCGCTCTTACTACCATAAACAGAGCCTTAGCAGTTGATGGTGTCGATGATTTTGACGCTGAATTATATAAAGCAAAAGCAAAATGCTTAATTAGCCAACAAAACTTGCCACAAGCCGAAAAAGCCTTAAATCAGGCTCGTAATATATTTAATAATATCCCAGAAGTAAAACAAACTAAATGGTATTTAGAAACGATAAAGATTGAGAGTGAACTAGAGCTTGTTAAGGGTAATACTAGAAAAGCATATGAGTTATTAAACAGCTACTATACCGATTATATTGAAGTTGTTAAATCTAAGGCGTCTTCAAAGCTCACTCGTACACAAGCTATGCTGGGAGATGAACAGCGTAATGTGGAAATGTCTTTGTTACAACAGCGCAACAAAGTACAAAGTTTGTTAATTAATTCTAAAAATCAACAAAACAAGTTACTGATGTACTTAACCGCATTTTTTGTTTGTTTTGCCGTGACAGTTTCTATTGCGCTGTTATATCGACGGAAAACCAGTAATGAGCTACTAACGATCTCTATTACCGATCCATTAACGGGCTTGTACAACCGTCTCTACATTTTCGAATCTTTAAACAAAATAATAAACGGAACTGAACCTCAAAAGCAGTGTTTATCTGTTTTTGTTCTAGATATTGATAACCTGAAAAATATTAATGAAGTTTATGGTCATCCATTTGGCGACCAAGTGCTTAAAACCTCTGCTACCCTAGCACAAGAAACATTACGAATTGGCGACATCATGGGGAGAATTGGTGGTGAAGAGTTTTTTGGAATTTTACCTAGAACGACCAAAGAGCAGTCAGTAAAAATTTGTCAACGTATTGTACAAGCTATTTGTCAGCATGATTTTGTAACTTCTGGAGGTGAGTGCGTTAATATTAATGTAAATATTGGTATTGCTTATGCTACCAGCGAAACAAATACTGCGGATATTTTATATTCAAATGCCGATACCTCTTTGTATGAGTCTAAACGCTTAGGTAAAAATAAAGTGACAGTTTATAGAGGTGAGAATAATTAATCAGGAGAGGTAGATGTATTAGTTTACCTGATTAAAGAAGCTTGTATTAGCTGTAACAGTAGGATCAAAGTTTTAAACTTCTTCTGTTTTTTTATATATAAATTTTGAATTCAATGCATTAATTGTAATCATTTAAAAATAGTACCTCTCCACTCTAAAAGTGGGTAAAAACAATATATTCCTTATTCCTCTGCTTATAACAAAAAATTGCGCTAAAACTGACGTTATTTACGTTGAATGCATTTTATAGGTATTCAGTAATCTCATATGATAAGAGTCATTTATCAATTCAATGTAACAATTTTTGCATGTTAAACCACAGGCTTTTTATTGATGATGAACACGTTTAACTTGAACTAAAGTATAAATAACAGACATATGTTGTTACACCTCTAATGCAACCTTTTAAAAAGAAGTCGCGACAATATATCTATAAAAATTAAAAAATGGAATGTTATGTTTTTACGTTACGCCTTATTAATGTGTACCACCGCGATTTGTACTACAGCAGTTACTAGCTTTTCTTTACATGCAGAGCAATTGAGTAAAAGAAAATTAAGTCAGCTGGTTCATACCGATGAGCAAATAACTGTAGATGGCTCTCTTGATGAAGACGTTTGGAAAAATGCCACCAAAATGGAGTTGTTATACGATATTACTCATGGAGAGCCACAAGCCGCGAAAATAAAAACCGAAATGTTTTTATTTGAGAACGGGGATTCACTCAATATTGCAATAAAGGCTTACGATCCTAATCCCGAGTTAATTCGAGCATCATTACGAGACCGCGATGCGCTTTGGTTGGATGACAACGTTGGCGTTATTATTGATACCTTTAACGATGAGCGCTCTGGTGTTGAGTTTTTTGTTAATCCTTTAGGTGCTCAAGCCGAAATGACCATGACAGATACAAATGGTTGGAATGAGGATAGCTCGTGGGATGCTATATGGGATAGTGCGGGTAAGCTAACAAATTATGGTTATGTTGTAGAAATGAGCATACCGTTTTCTTCCCTGAGGTTTCCTGATTCAGAGCAAGAATTACTTTGGAATATAGCCGGCTGGAGAAATCACCCTAGAGATATTAAAAGTCGCCTAGCAACCTTTAAACGAGATAGAAATATTAAATGTAACTTGTGTCAATTTGGGCAAATTAAGGGTTTTAAAGATATTAAGCCGAGTAATAATCTTCAAATAACACCTACGGTTACTTCTTCTCGTTCTGATGAGCGTGAAACGGCATTAGGTGATTGGACGAGTGGTGATATTGATGTTGATCCTGGTTTAGATTTACGTTGGGGAGTTACTCAAGACATTGTACTTAATGCAACGCTAAACCCAGATTTTTCGCAGGTAGAGGCTGATTCAGGTCAACTTGATGTTAACACCACAAATGCGCTTTACTATCGTGAAAAAAGACCATTTTTTCTTGATGGCTCAACTTATTTTAAATCGAGTCGTTTAAATTTAGTTCATACCCGAAATATTGCCGACCCTGATTATGGCGTTAAGTTAACAGGTAAGTCAGGCGACCACTCCTATGGTTTTATTGTCGCGGACGATAAAAACACTTCATTTTTAATGCCGGGTAAGTCGAGTTCTGATGTTGCAACCATAGACCAAGAGTCACGTGTTGCTGTAGGACGTTATAAAATTGATGTGGGCGAACGTAATAACGTAGGTGTATTGATGACCCACCGCGACGGTGAAGATTATAGTAATACAGTATTTTCGGTTGATGGTAATTATTGGCTAAGTGATATCGACAGTGTTCGGTATCAAATTGCACGCTCTGAAACAACTAACCCGACTTATATTCAGGAGGAATACACCGATGATAACGACAAGGCCATTGCCGCTGAGCAAAGTGACAACGCTTATAGTGTGAGGTACAACCGCAATACTAAAAACTACAGGCTAATTGCCGCATACGACAGCAGAGCTGATGATTTCAGAGCGGACATGGGTTTTGTGTCTAAAGTGAACTTTGAGCGAGTTGTCATCGGTGGGGGCCAGCGCTGGTATGGTGACCCTGACGACACCATTAACCAATGGGGATACTCTACCGATTGGGACAAATCGTATGATCACGATGGTAATATGATTGAAGAAGAGTTTGAATTTTTTGCTTGGATGGAAGGTTCTAAACAACTTTTTAGTGAAGTAGGTGTTGTTGCTCGTGAGCGCCTCTATGACGGCCAGTATTTCAATGAAAAACAAGCAATGGCTTTTGCTAAGTTTACCCCTAAAGCAGGGTTGCAAGTAGAAGGTTTTATCCGACTAGGTAAACAAATAGATTTTACTAACAGTCGATTAGGTGATGTGTATATTTTTGAACCGGAAGTGTCTTGGGATATTAATAAGCATTTACATGTCGACCTTAGCCATGAATATAATCGGCTAAATATTGATGGTGATGAGTTATATACAGCTAATTTAACTGATTTTCGTATGAGTTATCAGTTTAATATGCGCAGTAAACTCAAGCTGGTTTTTCAATACAGTAAGGTTGAAAGAAATTTAAATCTCTATACAGTAGAAGCCGATGATTTACCTGATGCCGTGAGTCGAGACTTTTCAACGCAGTTAATTTATTCTTATAAAATTAACCCGCAAACACTATTTTATATCGGGTACTCTGACGGTGGTGATCAAGAGAACGAATTTAATAAATTGGAACGCAATCAAAGAACTGTTTTTTCTAAGTTTAGTTATGCGTGGCAAATATAATGACATAAGACACCCCTCGTCACATTAAGTAATAAAATTTAGCAAAAAAATTAAAGGAAGCGTTAATGATTACTCTGTACAGTTTTGGATCGAACTTTGGTGTCATGGATCCTAGTCCATTTGTGGTTAAAGTTGATTTGTTTTTACGGATAACTAAATTGGATTATCGGATTAAATGTGGGGCTAATTACCTTAAAAAGTCCCCTAAAGGGAAGCTTCCTTTTATTACCGATAACGAAGAAACGGTAGGTGACTCTTCGTTTATTCTCGATTATTTGAATAAAAAACATTCGCTTGATGTTGATCACTTTCTCACAGATGAAGAACGAGCAACTGCCTATTTATTCACTAAATCATTAGAAGAGAATTTGTATTGGTGTGTGGTGTCATCTCGATGGGTTGACGATAAAACCTGGCCAATTGCTAAAGCTGCTTTTTTTGAGAGTATTCCATTTCCTTTAAATACCTTTATCCCTAGTTTAATTCGAAGAGGGGTGATTAAAAACCTTAATGGGCAAGGAATAGGAAGACATTCCCAAGAAGAGGTTTTATCTATTACTGATAAATCGTTACAAGCATTATCGGACTTTTTAGGTGATAAAAAGTACTTTTTTGGTAACAAAGTCTCGACGTTTGATGCGACTGCCTATTCTATGTTGTGCCAACTTTATATCGTTAATTATGTCAGTGAGTTTGGCGAGTTGGCGAAGAAATATGATAACCTAGCTCAATATTGCGAGCGCATTAAAAACGAATTTTATTAAGCGGTGTTGTTGAGTTATTTGACTACTCTTTAATGAAAAATCGTAGTAGCGCTGGCGCTAAACACTATTATTAGGAATTTAGTTTGTCATTATTAGCCAACTTAGAAACGTCGTTTGGTTTTACCCAGTTTAGGGATGGACAGGAGCAAACCATTAATCAGGTGATTAATGGTCAATCGTCTCTGGCTATTTTCCCTACGGGTTCGGGTAAAAGTCTTTGTTATCAATTAAGTGCTTTATATTTACCTCATCTTACTTTGGTTGTTTCACCGCTGTTAGCATTAATGAAAGATCAATTGTCATTTTTGGCAAGTAAAGGTATTCCTGCCGCAAGCATTGATTCCACATTAACATCTGATCAGCATAAGCAAGTGATAAAAGACGTAAAAAATGGTCAGATAAAGATCTTAATGATCTCGGTTGAGCGTTTCAAAAACGAAAGGTTTAGGCAGTTTATCTCTTCGGTTCCTGTATCTCAGTTAGTGGTAGACGAAGCTCATTGTATTTCAGAGTGGGGTCACAATTTTCGTCCTGATTATCTCAAACTACCTTCATACAAAGCCGAATTGAATATCCCTCAGGTGTTATTGCTTACAGCAACTGCAAATACGAAAGTAAAGCAAGATATGGCGCGTAAGTTTGCAATACAACCTGAGCATATAGTACAAACAGGGTTTTACCGAAATAACCTCGATTTATCAGTATTACCGGTATCCGAACAGGATAAAAATCAACTATTGCGTGATGTGATTACTCAGCAGCAAGGGTGTGGCATTGTGTATGTAACCTTACAGCACACAGCAGAAGAGGTGGCTAGCTACTTAAAACAACAAGGCATTAATGCTGAGGCATACCACGCAGGGTTTGTTGATGAAAAGCGTCAAGCGATTCAGCAACGGTTTATGGATGGACAAACTGCGGTGATGGTGGCAACTATTGCCTTTGGTATGGGGATAGATAAATCAGATATCCGTTTTGTTGCTCATTACGACTTACCTAAATCGGTAGAAAATTACTGCCAAGAAATCGGTCGAGCAGGGCGTGACAATAAACCCTCACAATGCTTCACGCTGGCTAATTTAGACAGCTTACATACTCTAGAAAACTTTGTTTATGGCGATACGCCGAGCTTGGTGAGTATTGAGCTTTTGATTGCTAAGATCCAAGAGCAAAGCCAAGGTAATCAGTGGGAAATGCAAATCTATAGCCTATCTAGTGAAACTAATATTAGGCAGTTACCACTAAAAACCTTATTGGTTCAATTAGAATTGATGGGGGTATTATTACCTCAGTTTTCATACTTTGCTGAATTTAAATATAAGTTTATTGTTGATAAAACAGAAATACTCAATCGTTTTGAAGGTGAAAGAAAGCCTTTCCTTGAAGCTGTTTTTAGTCATACTCGATTTAAAAAGGTTTGGGGTGAACCTGATTTCACTGCACTACATCAGCAATATCAATGTGACAGATCTCGCGTAGTCAGTGCGTTAGACTACTTACATGAACAACAACTTATCGAGTTAGAAACTAAAAAAATGACAGAAGTTTATCAAGTGGCTGTAGATAAATTACATTCACCAGATTTAGCGCAGTCACTATTTAGCTATTTTTCAGAAAAAGAACAAAGTGAAATAAACAGAATCTCGTCTTTGGTTCGCTTTTTCGAACTGGAAACATGTTTAAGTTGGAACCTATCTCGTTACTTTGATGATGGTAATGCACCTCAGCAATGTGGTCATTGTTCAGTATGTCGAGGGCAGGTAGCTAAGTTACACTACTCTACGCAAAATGAGTGGCCAAATGATAACGACATTATTAATGCATGCGACACGCTTAAAAGCCATTTAGCAGGAAAATTTGGTGAGTTGAGTGTGAATGTGTATTGTCAGTTTTTAGTTGGCTTAACCGTGCCTCTGTTCACACGTAATAAGGTTAAGAAGTTATCCGGTTTTGCGATGTGTCAGCAACTAAAATATGGTGAAATTCGCGATAAGCTAATTTCTTTAAATGTATTGTAGAGTAAATTTTATTTTTGATTTTATATGAAAAAAAGCCAACCTGTTAATATTGTTTAGGTTGGCTTTTTATTGTTGTAAGTCAGCGATTAGTGTTCGTGACCACAACCTCCTTCGCCATGTACATGACCGTGTTCTAATTCGTCTGCAGTAGCGTCACGTACTTCAATGACTTCTACTTCAAATTTCAATTCTATGCCTGATAATGGGTGATTACCATCTACTGTGATCGTATCGTCAGTCATATCTACTACGATAACCGTTTGTTCGCCGTCATCTGTTGTTGCACGAAGTTGAGCACCCACTTCTAGATCTTCAATATCAGCAAACATTTCTTTTGGTACTGTTTGTACGTAATCGTCGTGGCGTTCGCCGTAGCCGTCTTCAGGAGAAACAGTCGCTGTAAATTTATCTCCTGCTTCATGCCCTTCTAAAGCGCTTTCTAAGCCAGGAATTAAGTATCCTGTGCCGTGAATTACAGCTAAAGGTGTATGATCGTAAGAACTATCAATCAAAGTATCTTCAGAATCTGATACTGCGTAATGAATAATGGCTACTTTGTTAGAGGTGATTTTCATAATGTGTCCTGAGTATTTATTCCGCTTCTGTTAGGGAATATGGTAAAGGTTGGATATTTAAAATTGTATCGTTTGAATCTTTTAAGCGCAATGGTATTGAGTCGTCAGTATCACTCGATAACACCGCTTGAATATAAAACGTACCATTTTCTGCTCTAAAGCAAGTTAGTACATCACCTGCTTTACGCCAGTTTTCACCAAGTTGTTTCTCAATAACCGGCTCTTCAGTTAATGCATTTTCAAGATGACCAGAAACGCTAAATAAGGCTTTCTTGTTTTTACCCAAATATTGCATTCTGGCGACAGTTTCTTGGCCTAAATAACAGCCTTTAGTGAAACTGATGGCGTTAACCGCTTGCAGGTTAAGCATTTGAGGCACATAAGAAGAGATGCTGTCTTCATTTAGCGTGGGAAATCCTGATGTTATTTCCAATAAATTCCAAACGGCATGTTTAAATAGGGGAGCATTAAAAGAGCTAATCAATTGCTCAAGTTGTTCAGAGCTATCAATCAGCACATAACGCGGAATAGTACCGTCAATGAATACAATCGTTGTTGTGCCTGATTGTTCTACCGGTGAAATATGCGTAGGCAGTACTGAGAACGTTGTCGATAGTGTTTCTACAGCGCTTGTCCCGCATACCGCAATAAAACGAAGCGATTCAACTTCTTCAATCTCTACTTTAGCAAATACACCAAATTTTTTCAGTTCAGTTAACGATGCACTAAGTGTACTTTTGGGTTGAATAAGTAGGTTTTTACCTTCTCGCATAACAAAACGAAAGGCTGAAAATACTTTGCCTTTAGCGTCACAGTGCGCGCCATTAAGTAAACTATTTTCGTTGGCTGAGTGTACGTCACAAGTGACTTGCCCTTGCAGGTATTTATTTTGGTCTTCGCCAGAAAGTGAGATGGCGCTAAGTTCATCAAGATTAATTGCAAAAACAGCAGGTAATTGATCAACACTTGGTAAACTATTTTCTACGGTAAATGTCATTGGAATAGTGCTTAGATACAATGAAAAGATTACTTAATAAATAAGGGCAATTAAAAAAAATACAAGCTTATATCGGCTAAATTGTTAGAATAGCGATAGATTAAATTGTAAAGGGGGTTTTATGACGCTTAAAGATGATAAACCAAGATTAAGATGGGCATGTCGACGTGGTATGCTTGAATTAGATGTTTTATTTTTACCATTTGTAAATGAAGCTTACGACGAGCTTTCTCTCGAAAATAAAGTAATATTTGAACGTTTATTAGTTTGCCAAGATCCTGAGCTATTTGCATGGTTTATGGGACATGAGAAATGTGAAGATGAAGAACTTAACTCAATGGTCCAGCTTATACTCAACCGAGTCAAAGTATAATATTGAAGTTTATCGCTCTATAACTCAACGATTACTCGTTGTGGGCGGAATAGGGTTGGTCTTATGTTTAGTTGTGGTGTTGTGCTTTTTTGAATCTAACATGCGACTCGTACAGAATATAATCGTTCCGCTTTTAATTTTTATCTTGAGTGCTTTTAGTTTTTTTAACTGTAAATATAGGGCGATAGAACCCAAGCATTTTTCTGAGAAATATCAATTCGAACTCAATGAATCCGGTGAAATGACATTCGACCAGTCAAAAAAATTTAGTCTACATATTAATAGTCGAGTGGGTATCTTAGGCTGTTGGTTAATTCTTGAAAATGCATCCCAAGGTAAAAAAAATATCAAGCGCCTTTTTATTTTTAAAGACGCTGTTTCAAGTGATAATTATTCGAGGTTATGCCGAACGATTAATCGAAATGCACTTCGCAAAGATCAATCGAGAGCGATCTAGAAACAGACTACGACTTAGGTGTTAAAATAGTGACTTTCGCTTCGCTATTAAGTTCAGGATAATCTAAGGTGTAATGCAACCCGCGGCTTTCTTTACGTTCCATGGCGCTTTTAATAATTAACTCAGCGACCTGTACAAGGTTGCGTAGCTCAAGTAAGTTATTGCTTACTTTGAAGTTTTGATAGTATTCGTCTATTTCACTTTGTAGTAATTCGACCCGACGTAAAGCTCGTTCTAAACGTTTTGTTGTTCTTACAATGCCGACGTAATCCCACATAAATAACCTCAGTTCATGCCAGTTATGTTGAATAACAACTTCTTCATCTGAATCGGTTACGCGACTTTCATCCCATTGAGGAAACGTTGAATATTTAACTTTTTTCTTGAGTGTTTGTTCAATATCTTTTGCTGCGCCCCGGGCAAAAACCAAACACTCGAGCAGTGAGTTACTTGCTAATCTATTTGCGCCATGTAAACCCGTATAGGTTACTTCTCCTATAGCATAGAGATTTTCTATATCGGTTTTACCTTGTTTGTTTATCATAACGCCGCCACAAGTGTAGTGAGCCGCAGGAACAATAGGGATAGGCTGTTTAGTGATGTCGATGCCGAAAGTTAAGGTTTTTTCATAAATGGTGGGAAAATGTTGTTTAATAAAATCCGCTGGTTTATGGCTAATATCCAAATACATGCAATCAACACCTAAACGCTTCATTTCATAATCTATAGCTCTAGCGACAATGTCTCGGGGGGCTAGCTCAGCTCGTTCATCAAAACTTGGCATAAAGCGACTGCCATCGGGTCGTCGCAGTAATGCACCTTCACCGCGCAAAGCTTCAGTAAGCAAATACGTTCCTGCATCAGGGTGAAATAAACAAGTAGGATGGAATTGATTAAACTCCATATTGGCCACTCTACAGCCAGCTCTCCAGGCCATAGCAATTCCATCGCCACTTGCCACATCAGGGTTTGAGGTATATTGGTAAACTTTACTTGCACCGCCAGTAGCTAAAATGATCTTCTGGGCAAAAATACTCTCTACTTTTTCGGTGTTTCTGTTCCATATGTAGGCGCCATTGCATTCACGCTTACCTTGGTCGTCTGAATCACAAATTAAATCAATCGCGTTATAGCGTTCAAACAAACGTATTCGGTTATTATGTTTAATTTCATCAACTAATGTTGTTTGAATCGCTTTGCCAGTCGCATCTGCTGAGTGAAGTATACGACGATGGCTGTGGCCACCTTCTCTCGTTAGATGATAGGATATTTCACCATTTTCAGAGTCCTCAACGTCGAATTCTACGCCTTTATCAATAAGCCATTCCATGCATTCTTTAGCATTTTGGGCGGTATACCTAACCATGTCTTCATCACATAATCCTGCTCCGGCAATTAATGTATCTGAAACATGTGAATCTATGCTGTCATTCTCATCAAAAACGGCGGCAACACCACCTTGTGCATAATAAGTGGAACCAGCATTAACTTTTGATTTACTGAGTACAACGACATCAGCATGTTTTGATAAACGTAATGCCAATGATAAGCCTGATGCGCCACTACCAATAATTAATACGTCACAATTGTGTTGTTTGTTCATAATGTTTAGGTTTTGATGTATTCTATAGCCCAAGATATTAACTTTAATTGATTTCCTATAACAGTAAAAATAAAGGCTTAACGTTCGGTTTCCACAAATTTTTCATGTTTTTTTTATTTTTTATCGAACTTTTTAGTATTAGGTGTGTCCTAATTTATGCGTTTGTCATGAGCCAGATGTTAAAGAAGTTAAGTTTTATTCAGGAGATAGGGCTCGAATGGGCGAACAAAACGTTGATCAACAATTGGTCGAACGCGTACAAAACGGTGATAAAAACGCATTTAATTTATTAGTGACTAAGTACCAACATAAAGTAGCTAATTTAGTTTCGCGTTATGTAAAAAACCAAAGCGATGTGCCAGACATAGTACAAGAAGCATTTATTAAAGCATATCGCGCGCTCCCGAATTTTAGAGGAGATAGTGCTTTTTACACATGGTTGTACCGTATTGCCGTGAATTGTGCAAAAAACCATCTTGTTGCAACAGGTCGTAAACCTCCGGGAAGCGATGTTGAAATTGAAGATGCTGAGATTTATGATAGTGGTGATGCATTAAGAGAAAACGCATCGCCTGAAAAATTATTATTAACGAAAGAAATTAAAAAAGTCATTTTTGATACCATTGAGCAGTTACCTGAAGATTTAAGAACAGCAATTAATCTACGGGAGCTTGAAGGTTTAAGTTATGAAGAGATAGCCGTAATCATGGAGTGCCCAGTAGGCACTGTGCGTTCACGAATTTTTAGAGCTCGTGATGCAGTTGATAAAAAAATGCGACCATTACTTCAACGTTAAGTAACTATACTTAGTTACAACGCTAATTTTAAGGTGTAAGTATGAGTGAAAGTAAGTTTGAGACAGTTTCATCTTGTGTTGATAATTATTTGCCACAAGAGGCGTCTTTTGATGAACTAATCAAAGATAGTGAAATGTCTGATACTTGGGGGCGTTATCAATTGATGGGTGACATCATGCGAAGCGAAGTGCCTCAGAACATTGATATGGACTTATCCGCTAAAGTATCGGCAGCCATTGAAGCAGAACCAACGGTTTTAGCTCCCAAATCAACACAAAAATCTAAGAATACGATAAAAGCGCGTATTGTTAGTTTTGTTAAACCTTTCGGGCAGGTGGCTATTGCTGCTTCCGCCGCAGGGTTAATGGTATTAGGTGTTCAACACAATAATATGGTGCAAACAGATGATGTTGCTCCTATTCCTAGTATTCAAACGAATCCTTTTGTTGGAGTTGCTGAACCGGTTAGTTTTAATTACCAACAACCGAATCAAGTATCTAAAAAACAAGCGTATATGGAACAACAACGACGTTTACAAGCGTTACTTGCTGACCATAAGCAGCAGATTAAATTAACTGCTGTTCAAGCTAAAAAGGTAAATTCTGAAGACCCTGCAACCATTCAAAACCAAACAGATAAGGTTGAAAACCTGCCTAAATGAGAATATTAACATGCGTATTGTTGTTGAGTACTGTTTTCTCAACAACAGCCGCAGAAGTCGAGCAAGCCTCTACATGGCTTAATGCTCTTTCGGAATCTTTAAAACAACGTAATTTTAGTACTTCATTTATCGTGATTAAAAATAATCGCGCAGACCCTTATCATTGGTTTCACGGGGTAACTGATTCAGGTGAAGAACTTGAAATACTTTCCTTGCTTAATGGCCCTAGACGAGACGTGCTTAGAAAAAATAGTACGGTAAGTTATATTGAGCCCGAGTTACCTCCTTATTCTGTTGATACCCATCAAATTAGTGGTCCTATTCCTGCTATTTTTAGTGGCGATGTTTTATCGCTAACTAAGAATTATGACTTTATTTCGGTTGGCAAAAGCCGAGTTTTAGGTCGGCCTGCCCAAATTATTCGTATTGTTTCTAAAGATCAACATCGCTTTGGGCATCGTTTATGGCTAGATGAAGCTTCCGGTATGTTAGTGAAAATGGCTGTTTTTACCCGTAAAGGAGCCTTATTAGAGCAAGTACAATTTACTCATTTAGAGTTTTCAAAAACACTGCCAGAGCCTTTGGTGCAATTGCAATCTTCAGAGTTACCACAAATTGTAGAAGTGCCTAAAAATGTTGAAGAAAGTGACTTTAATTGGAAGGTAAATTGGTTACCCGATGGATTCAAAAGAATTAAAGCAAACCGTCACCGTATTTCGTTAACAGAGCAGCCCGTAGAGTTCATGTTGTTTTCAGACGGTTTAGTTGATGTTTCTGTGTATATTAATAAGGGTAATGTTAAACATCGAGATGTTGATTTTGTACGAAATGGCGCAACAGGAATTTTCAACCAAGTTATTAATGGTCTTGAAGTTAGTATTGTTGGAAAAGTGCCTTCTGAAACAGCAAAAGCCATTGCTGATTCTATTACACTCATATCTAAAAAGTGATGGAAGAACTCGCTACCGTTGTAAAGGCTGAGAATGGTGTTATTAGCTTAGTGAGTGAGGTTAAGTCTGCTTGCTCTGGCTGCCAACAAGTTGATAACTGTGGTAGTGGTCAAGTTGCTAAAGCATTCCCTTCTAAGCAACTTTCATTAACATTAAAATCTGACTTATCCGTCCATCAAGGGGATACTGTTGTGATTGGTATTCCCGATGGTTGTATTGTTGAAAGTGCATGGCAGGTTTACCTTTACCCTTTAATTGGCCTTATTGCATGCTCCGGATTAGGGCAATATTGGGTAAACTCTTTAGTTCTTCCTCATGAATTATTTGCGATTGGCCTTGGAGTGGTTGGTGGATATTTAGGTTATAGGCTAGCAAGAAAAGCGCAAAACACTTTGCAGGCGAAAGGTAAACTTACACCAAGTATCTTACGGATAATAAACCAAAAAATTCCTACTATTTCTGCTTAAAGTCACTCTCTTTCCAGATCAATTAAAGTTAATTTAGTATAAAGATAGCCCCCGTAAGCGAAATTCGGTAAAATCACGGTATTGCTAACTTATATTCGTTGTACTTGACTTCCATCTTATGAAAAATATCCGAAACTTTTCGATTATCGCCCATATCGACCATGGTAAATCTACTCTTTCCGATCGTTTGATACAGCACTGTGGTGGCTTGCAAGAACGTGAAATGGAAGCGCAAGTTCTTGATTCTATGGATATCGAGCGAGAGCGCGGTATCACTATTAAAGCACAAAGTGTGACTTTAGATTATAAAGCACTAGATGGAGAGGTTTACCAACTCAACTTTATCGATACGCCAGGACACGTAGATTTTTCGTATGAGGTATCACGTTCTTTAGCGTCATGTGAGGGTGCTCTCTTAGTTGTTGACGCTGGACAAGGTGTTGAAGCACAAACCGTTGCGAACTGTTATACCGCTATCGAAATGGAGTTGGAAGTCCTTCCCATTTTAAATAAAATCGATTTACCACAAGCCGATCCTGATCGTGTATCCGAAGAAATTGAAGATATTATCGGCATTGATGCAACCGACGCTGTACAGTGTTCAGCTAAAACAGGTATTGGTATTGGAGATGTACTAGAGACCATCGTAGCCAATATTCCTGCGCCTGAAGGAGATGTCGACGGTAATTTGCAAGCGCTTATCATTGACTCATGGTTCGACAATTATCAAGGGGTTGTTTCTTTGGTTCGTATTGTGAACGGTGAGGTGAAAAAAGGCGATAAGATGGTTGTTATGTCTACAGGGCAAACACATATTATCGATAAAGTGGGTATTTTTACCCCTAAACAAACCGAAACGGGCATTCTGAAAACCGGCGAAGTTGGTTTTATCATCGCTGGTATTAAAGAGATTCATGGTGCACCAGTAGGTGATACCATTACGCTTTCTAAAAAGGAAGCCGCTGAACCTCTTGCAGGTTTTAAGAAAGTACAACCTCAAGTATACGCGGGTATCTTTCCAATTAGCTCTGATGAATACGAAAATTTCCGTGATGCTTTAAATAAATTAAGCTTGAACGATGCTTCTCTGTTTTTCGAACCAGAAAACTCATCGGCGTTAGGTTTTGGTTTCCGCATAGGTTTCCTTGGTATGCTGCACATGGAGATCATTCAAGAACGTTTAGAGCGTGAATATAACCTAGATTTGATCACTACTGCTCCAACGGTAAATTATGAAATTGCTTGTACAAATGGCGATGTGTTATCTATTGATAACCCAAGTGATCTACCTGCGATAAATAACATTGATGAAATTCGTGAACCGATTGTTCAAGCAAACATTCTTGTGCCACAAGAACATTTAGGTAATGTTATTACCTTGTGTATCGAAAAACGTGGTGTACAAAAGGATATTCTTTACCATGGTAATCAAGTTGCGGTTACCTACGAAATACCAATGGCCGAAGTGGTTATGGATTTCTTTGATAAATTAAAATCTACCAGTCGTGGTTATGCATCGCTAGATTACAACTTTGTTCGCTTTCAAGCTGCCGATATGGTGCGTGTAGATGTTATGATTAACGGCGATCGTGTTGACGCGTTAGCGATGATAACTCACCGTGCAAATTCTGTTGCTCGTGGAAGAATGTTAGTTGAAAAACTGAAAGAACTTATCCACAGACAAATGTTTGATATTGCTATTCAAGCAGCGATTGGTAATAACGTAATCGCACGTACTACAGTTAAACAATTGCGTAAAAACGTAACCGCTAAATGTTACGGTGGTGATATTTCACGTAAGAAGAAATTATTGCAGAAACAAAAAGATGGTAAGAAGCGCATGAAACAAGTAGGTAATGTTGAAATACCTCAAGAAGCCTTTTTATCAGTACTAAAATTAGATAGTTAATAGGGATACATTGGGAATCGTATGGCAGTTTATTTTTCAATATTTTTAGTTGTACTTACACTAATTACAGGGATAGTTTGGTTAGCGGATAAGTTTTATTTGGCGCCACAGCGTCAGCTAAAATTGGTAAATGCAGAAGCTCAATGTGACGCAGAACTAGAGGAAGATGTGATTGCATCTCTTTTAGAGCCATCAGCAGCGGTTGATACTGCAGTACAGATATTTCCGGTGATCGCGTTTGTATTAATATTACGTTCATTTATTTATGAGCCTTTTCAAATACCTTCGGGCTCTATGATGCCGACATTACTAGATGGCGACTTTATCTTAGTGAATAAATTTAACTACGGGCTTCGTGATCCAGTCGTTCGAAATAAATTTATTAAGATTGGTTTACCTGAACGTGGTGATGTTGTGGTGTTTAAATATCCTATGGACACTAAGGTTGATTATATTAAACGTGTTATTGGTTTGCCGGGAGATCGTATTATTTATCGAAATAAATCGCTCTACATAAAACCTGTATGTAAGCCAGAAGATAAAGCATGTTCTGATTTTGAGCAAGTGGTTCATACGTTTAGACCAGAAGACTCAACACCAGATGGTTCATATGGATTAACCCGTTACACTTCTCAAATGCCAAATAAGACGCATGACATCTTGGTCAATAACGCAGTATTGCCTCGTACACAACATTATTTCGAGCAACCAGGTACACAACGTGATGAGTTTGTGGTCCCTGAAGGTCAATACTACGTAATGGGTGATAATCGCGATAATAGCTTAGATGGACGTTTTTGGGGCTTTGTACCAGAAGAAAATCTTGTTGGTGAAGCTGTTGCAATTTGGATGAGTTTTAACTTCGATCGAGAAGAAGACAGTATATTACCTCGCTGGATCCCAACGGGTGTAAGATTTGAACGTTTAGGCGGAATTAATTAGTTGATAAAGAATACTTCACAAGCACTTGCAGCATTATCTAAAAGGATAGGCTATACCTTTAAAGATGAATCTTTATTGTTACAAGCGTTAACACATAGAAGCGCAAAAGGCGTTCATAATGAGCGCTTAGAGTTTCTAGGTGATTCAATTTTAGGTTTTGTTATTGCCGAAGCTTTATATCAGCAATTTCCTAAGCATGATGAAGGCGATTTAACCCGGATGAGATCGAGCTTGGTAAAAGGGGTAACTCTTGCTGAATTAGGTCGGCATTTTAAGTTGGGTGAGCACCTTATTTTAGGTGCAGGCGAACTTAAGAGTGGTGGGCATAAACGTGATTCTATTTTAGAAGATGCGATTGAAGCCATTATCGGTGCGGTTTATCTAGACTCAGGTCAGGCTGCTTGTAAAAAATTAATTTTACAATGGTTCGAGCAGCGTTTATCGATTATTAAACCAGGAAATGAACAAAAAGATCCTAAAACTCGCTTGCAAGAATTTTTGCAGGGGAGAAAAATTGGTTTACCTGAATATGAGGTGACTGAAATTAGCGGTCAATCTCACAATCAACAATTTACTGTGCGTTGCACAACAAGTGTTATCAACAAGGCCGTGATAGCTAAAGGTACAAGTCGTCGTAAAGCGGAACAATCAGCGGCTCAACAGGTTTTGGATTTAATTAAAAAATGACAACACAAACAAATTATTGCGGACTTATCGCTATTGTTGGTCGCCCCAATGTTGGTAAATCAACATTATTGAATAGCCTACTTGGGCAAAAAATCAGTATAACGTCACGTAAACCACAAACAACTCGTCACCGTATTTTAGGTATACTTACCGAAGAGAACCAGCAAGCGGTATTAGTGGATACTCCTGGTTTACATTCTGATGAAAAACGCGCAATAAACCGTTTAATGAATAGAGCGGCAAGTAGTTCTATCGCTGAAGTTGAGTTGATCGTATTTTTAGTAGAAGGCACCCACTGGACGTCTGATGACGAATTGGTTTTAAATAAAATCAAAAAAAGTGGTGCTCCTTGTATTTTAGTGGTTAATAAAATTGATAACGTGCAAGACAAAGAAAGCCTATTACCTCATCTACAAAAGCTGGGTAGTAAGCACGCGTTTCAAGAAATTGTCCCTATTTCTGCTACTAAAGGTGACAATGTCGATAAAATACATCAAAGCTGTATGGCTTCATTACCTGAAGGGGATTTTTGGTTTCCTGAAGATCATATTACCGATCGCTCAAGCCGTTTTATGGCGTCTGAAATCATTAGAGAAAAACTCATTCGTTTTACTGGCGATGAATTACCCTATTCTACTACGGTTGAAATAGAGCAATTTAAAGTGGATGCTAAAGGTGTTTTACATATTAATGCTTTGGTACTGGTCGAGCGAGAAACTCAGAAACGCATGGTGATTGGTAATAAAGGTGAGAAGCTTAAAACGATTGGTCAAGAGGCTCGTCGTGATATGGAAAGCTTATTTGATCAACAAGTCATGTTAGAAACTTGGGTAAAAGTTAAATCTGGCTGGGCTGATGATGAAAGAGCGCTGAGAAGTTTAGGTTACGGCGACGATTATTCAGGTTAATTATAAAGTTGCCTAAATAATGGAATTTATCGAACAATCTGCTTTTCTTCTTCACAGTCGACCTTTCAAAGACAACCAGCTTATTGTTGATTTGCTCACTGAAAACGATGGAAAAGTGTCTGCGGTTGTTTATAACGGTAAAACACAAAAATCTAATAAAAAAGGGCTCTTGCAGCCCTTTTTACCGTTAAACGTTCTGTTAAAAGGAAAAGGTCAGCTTAAAAATTTAAGTCGAGTAGAGTGCCATCGAAAGTCATACGCTTTGAAAGGTGATAATGTATTTTGTGGTTTTTATTTGAATGAACTTATAGTGCGTTTGTTGGGGGAGCATATTGAGTGCGGTATGTTATTCCATCAATATAGGGAAAGCTTAATTGCGTTAGAAGCTCAAGAAACGCAAGAGTATATTTTAAGGCAGTTTGAAACTGTATTGCTTGATGAGCTAGGGCAAAGCTTTGACTTTACGCCTGTATTTGAATTTGATGAACCTTATTTTTATTATATTTTAGAGCAAGGTTTTGTTCCTGCTATTGAACAACATCATCATCCTAAATACGGACGAAAACAACTTCAACAAATTGCGTATCAAGCGTTTAACGATGCAGACACATTAAAAACATTTAAGTTGTTAATGCGTCAAGTGATCAATAATTTATTAGGCGGAAAGCCGCTAAATAGTCGAAAATTATTTACAAGGTAAACAGATATTATGAATGATATTTTACTCGGTGTTAATGTTGACCATATTGCAACATTGAGACAAGCACGAGGTACTAACTTCCCTGATCCTGTGTACGCTGCCAGTGTTGCAGAACATGCTGGTGCAGACGGTATTACTGTACATTTACGAGAAGATAGACGTCATATTCAAGACCGAGATATTCATGTGTTAAAACAAACATTAAATACGCGTATGAACTTGGAAATGGCCGTGACCGACGAAATGCTGGATATCGCTTGTGATGTTAAACCCGTATTTTGTTGTTTAGTACCTGAAAAGCGTGAAGAGTTAACAACGGAAGGTGGTTTAGATGTTGTGGGTCAACTTGAAAAGATCACCGAAGCGGTAGCAAGACTTTCTGCTGTTGGTACGCAAACAAGCCTGTTTATTGATGCTGACATTGCACAAATTGATGCGGCACTTGCTACTAAGGCACCGTACATTGAGATTCATACGGGGCAATATGCTGATGCTGAAACGGAAGAAGAGCAATTAGCGGAGTTAGAACGTTTAACTACTGGTATTAAGTATGCGCACGGTAAAGGTTTGAAGGTAAATGCGGGTCATGGCTTGAATTACTTTAATGTGAAACCTATCGCAGCTATTCCTGAAATTATCGAACTTAATATTGGTCATAGTATTATTGCTCGTGCAGTGATTGATGGGCTGGATAAAGCCATTCGTGATATGAAGCGTTTAATGTTAGAAGGGCGTGCACTCGCACAGTAATTCATACATTTAACTCGCACATTTACTCATGAAATTACGGGAACGAATATGTCAGTAGTTGGGGTTGGTACAGATATTGTTGAAATACGTCGAATTGCAGAGATGTCTGATAAAGTTAGGGACAAATTAGCAATACGGGTATTAACTCCCTCTGAATATAAGCGCTATCAAACGTTAAAACAACCCGAGCGCTTTCTAGCAAAAAGATGGGCAGGTAAAGAGGCGTTATCAAAGGCACTTGGTACAGGTATTGCCGGTGGTGTTTCTTTTCAACACATCGAAATTAACTCTTTAGCTTCAGGACAGCCAGTTGTTACACTAACGGATAAAGCGTTAGAAGTTGCTAAAACATTAACTGCAACAAGTTGGCATATTAGCATGTCTGACGAAGTGAGTTACGCAACGGCGTTTGTTGTGCTCTCAAAATAATCATATCTATTGTGGCGTTACTTTTTCGAAAAACATTGCATCTTCATTTTTTCAACTATACTTAAAGCAAAGTAACCAGAGAAGTGTATTGGTGTTATGCAGTTGAAAAAACATCCTGTTATTGACCGACGACGAGAAGCCCCTGAACACTCGGTGTGGTGGAATCATTTAACACTTGCTCAGAAATTTTCAGCGAGTAGTTTAGGACGATTTGGCTATGAGATTTCCTTTGTTCGAAATGAGCAAGGAAATATGTTGGCAGTACTTCAGTGTGATTCGGGAGTGGCGACTATTTCTGAAGACGGGGATATAGATACATCCCCTGAAATAACCATTAGATAAAATCACCATATATTTTGTGGGTAATTAATTATCCTTAGAGGGGGATTTAAGCTTGCTCTAACGATTGAAGTACTTGTGGAGCTACTTTGATTACATTATCAATATGTTCAAAAAATTCATAAAATTCAGGTTCTAAATTTTCAATGGTATTGCCTTTCTTTAACGCGGTTTCTATCTGGTGAGTAACTTTCCCTAAATTAGGTACCCCAGAATAGCAACAAGCACCATTTAGCTTATGCACGAGCATTTTCAGTTGTTCTGTATCTTGCGCTGTTAATGCTTCGGTAATAAGTTGTTTCGTTTCTGGTAGGCTATTAGCTAAGCCTGTCAGCATGTCTCTAGCTAAGTCATTCTTATTACCCGCACGTTTCAATGCTAAAGGCCAATCAATAATGGCATTTGCTTGAGAGGAGCTTGTAAGGCTAATATTACTTTGTTCATGATCGAAATTGTCGGTTGATTTAGCTTTCTGAAAGGAATCTATATCACAATATTCGTAAATCGTATGGCTTAACATGGCTTCATCAATAGGTTTCGACATATAAAAATCGAATCCTTGCTCAATAAACTTATCTTTTTCGCCATTTAATGCATGAGCTGTTACAGCAATTACCGGTGTTAATTCATTAAATGTTTGGGTTCTAATGGAGTTTAGGGCGGAAATCCCATCTAAAACCGGCATTTGAATATCCATAAAAATCAGTGCGTATTTTTCAATTTTACATAAGTTAAGCGCTTCTAAACCATTGGTTGCTGTTATAACTTCGTCAACTTGCTCTAAAAGCAAGGCTTTGATTAACTTTAGGTTAGCTTCATTGTCGTCAACAGCGAGTACTTTAATAGGTGCTACTTTTTTTTCTGGTTGGAGAGCGGTTATCTGGTTGTTTTGGTCATGGCTATGTCTAAACGCTTTACTTAAACGACTTGGCGTAATGGGCTTACTGACACATTGCGAGGCCCCACTAGAAATTAGCGTTTCTTGCAATTGTGGTGAGTTACTATTTACGGCAATGATGATTGAATCAACCAATGAAGGAAGTTCTTGTATAAGTATTTTTAATTCATCTAGTTCTGCTGGTGAAATATTATGACCAATTAATACATGATCAAAACGTTGCTCTTGAGAAAGGGCTTGTACTAGTTGGTCGACAGAGGTTGTATGAGAAACTTGCATACCCCAGTCAGTCATAATTTGGGTAGTTGCCATGCGGCTATGCATGTGAGGCTCTAAATACAGAACACTCTTATTTTTTAGTGCTGAAGTTTGTAACTGCGAAATTAATGGGATCGGGGTCATTTCACACTTAAAGGTAAACCAGAATGTAGATCCTTTACCTTCTTCACTGGTAAAGCCAATGTCGCCGTTCATTTCAGATGCAAGTCGTTGTGAAATGACCAAACCTAGGCCCGTACCACCGTATAAGCGGGTAACACTTTTGTCTGCTTGTCCAAATGCTTCAAAAATTGATTTTTGTTGTTCGTGATTAAGACCAACACCAGTATCAACCATTTCTACACGTAAAATGGCAAATTGTTTATCGACTTGCTGGCATTTTATATCAATATTCACCGAGCCTTTATCGGTAAACTTAATCGCATTACTCGCTAAGTTAATAATAATTTGCTTAATGCGCATCGCATCACCAATGAGCGAGTCGGGTACTGACTCATTCATGTTAAAAGAAAGCTCTATCGTTTTCTGGTGTGCGCTGGGCGCTAATAAGGTAAGCACTTCTTCAGTCGCTTCGCGAATTGAAAATGGAATGTTTTCGATAACCATTTTTCCAGCGTCTAGCTTAGAAAAGTCTAGAATATCATTAATGATAGATAGTAAGTTGGCAGCAGAGCGTTCTATGGTGTGTAAATAATCACGCTGGGTATCTGATAATGGCGTTTTAAGCACTTGTCGGGTAAAGCCGATAACGCCATTTAAAGGGGTCCGTAATTCATGACTCATATTGGCCAAAAATTCAGATTTAACTTGGTTTGCGTCTTGTGCCTTTTTGTTAGCTATATTTAATTCAACGTTTTGAATCTCAAACTGTTCTAAACTTTCACGTAAATCGATAGTCGCTTGTTCAACGCTTTTATGCATCTCATCGTCAACATCTTCTAACGATTGTGCCATGGCGTTGACACCACTCTTTAAGAACTCAAGTTCACCAATTAAATCACCACTAACCCGGCTGTTAAGTTTACCTTCTCTAATCCTGTCGATGGCTTGAACCATTGAAGAAATAGGGCGTGTAACATTTTTAATTAATCGGATAGAAAAGATGAAGTTAATTAATATCCCCAGTAAGACAATCGAAAAAGCGATAAGGATTTCACTTTGTTGATTGAATTGGATTTTGCTCTTGTCAATTTGAATAGCGACATAACCAATAGGTGTTGGACGATTTTTTTCATTTTTAAGTTCATCTATAATAGGTGTTTGATAAACCAGATAATCTTCATATTCCAACTTTAAGGTTTTTTCAGGAATGGATTGGCTAGCTTTTAAGCGCATTAAATTAATGTCGCCATGGTAAGAACTAGTTACAAAAATTTGATTATCTTGAGTAAAGACAGCGATACTTTTAACGATGGAGGATTGACTTCTATGAGCTAAACTAATGAGGTGTCTTAATTTTTCTCTTTCACTTTTTATTAATAATTCAGTACTAGCAATAGCAAGCGGTTCAATAATGCTTTTTGATTGTGCTTCTAAAAAATCATCTAATTCAATATATCGACTGTAAGAGAAATAAGTCGCAATGCTTAAACCTATCAATGTGGTAGGAATTAACGTGAGTAAAATGACCCAGTCTTTAAGACTAATTTTATGCATGAATCTCTTAACTTAGTGTAGAATTACCTAGTTCTGCTGAACTTTTCGTTTATAGCTTTGTCTTTTGTGTAAGGTCGGCTTAAAAAAGCGCTAAAATTAAGCATAACAAAACCTTATTTTCCTATCATGTCATATACGCAGACAAATTTGTAGCGTTGGATCGGCGGTAACTTTAAACATGGCAAATTTTTTCAAAGCAACAAATAAAAAACAAGCTACAGGACAATTAATAACAATTGACATTGAGCGACTAGATTCCAATGGTTGTGGTGTGGGGCGTTATCAAAAAAAGCCTGTATTTATTGACAATACATTGCCGAATGAACAAGTAAAAGCAAAGATCATTGAAGCTAAAGGAAAGTTTTTTAAAGCTAAAGTTATCGAGTTTATCACTAAAAATAAAAACAGAGTCGAGCCCAAATGTAAGCACTATAAAAGCTGCGGAGGGTGTGACCTACAACACTTGGACGTGCAAGAGCATTTATCGTTTAAGAAAAATAAAGTGGTTGACCTTTTTGCGCGTCAGCAGATAACCGAGGCAATGCCATGGTTTGAAGCAATAGTCGATGAACCATGGCATTATCGAAGAAAAGCCAGAATAGGTGTTCAGTATAATAAACAAGGCGATGCGATAGTTGGTTTTCGACAAAGACAAAGTAATACGTTGATCAAAATTAAACACTGTCCGGTATTGGTAGCACCAATCAGTGGTATTTTCTCTAAGCTTGATTTTATAGCGCAATCGCTGACTTTACCTAAGTCTATAGGGCACATTGAAGTTATTACCACAGAGTTTATTACCTTAATTATTCGTCAGTTAGTCCCTTTGAATAGCCGTGACAAACAGTTATGGTTAGATGCCTCGGAGCAAAACTCATGGCAAATCCATATTGATGATGGTAAATCGGTATCGGCTTTAACGAATGTACCGCCGATGTTTTATCAACTCATGCCTTATAATAATGAGGGAATAAACGATAACTCTGATTACCATGTAAAAATATCCTTTGAGCCAAAAGACTTTATTCAAGTTAATCATCAAATAAATGTGCGTATGGTTGAACAAGCATTACAGTGGTTAAGCCTTAATGAAAGTGACATTGTACTTGATTTATTTTGTGGGTTAGGAAATTTTAGTTTACCTATCGCCCAGCAAGTAAAACGTGTTGTTGGTGTTGAAGGTGTACAAACCATGGTAAACAAAGCGGCTGATAATGCGAAGACAAACAGCATAGGTAATGCTGAATTTTATCAAGCAGACTTAAATAGTGAATGGAAAAAGCAGCCTTGGGCTAAACTTCCTTTTACTAAAGCTTTATTAGACCCTGCGCGTGCTGGAGCTTTTGAGGCACTACAGCAACTTGTGAAGTTGAATATTTCTACTTTGGTTTATGTCAGTTGTGATCCGGCGACGTTGGCGAAAGATAGTCAGTTACTTGTTGCTAATGGATATAAAATAGAAAAAATTTCTATCATGGATATGTTTGTACACACAAAGCATATCGAGACTATGGTATTGTTTAGTAAAATATAATTTGGATTTGATTACACCCATGGCATTAAATAATGTCATTGGTAATAATGGGATTGTCATGGTTTCTGTTCGTCGTTCACATCAAATATCTGAGTCTAGTTTTGAAAACTGGCTTGAGGCATTAGCGCTTACACCGATTAAACAAGAAGCGTTGGAAGAGCTGTGGGAAAAAGTTAAGCATTTCTTCAATGAAGAATCTGAGTGTCAGACCAAAGCACAAGAAATGGTAGAAATACTTTCAGTATTGAATCTTGATAAGGATTCACTCTGTGCTGCCTTTTTGTGTCCTTTGAATGAATACGAATATATTGATTTAGATTACATTCAAGAAAACTTTAATGGTGCGGTATTTCAGTTGTGTCGCGGTGTTGGCCAAATGGATGCAATTAAGGTTTTACAAAAAAGCCAAAGTAATAAAATTTCAGGCACACATATAGATAACATTAGAAAGATGTTATTAGCTATGGTGGATGATGTGCGTGCGGTGGTAATTAAGCTTGCTGAGCGTTTGTGTCATTTACGCATGGTAAAAAATCATGAAGAAGAAACTAAAGTTGTTACCGCTAAAGAAACGGTAAATATTTATGCTCCACTTGCTAATCGCCTAGGTATTGGTCAGCTAAAGTGGGAGCTCGAAGATTTATCTTTCCGTTATTTACATCCTAATACTTATAAAAAAATAGCTAAATTATTAGATGAAAAACGTTTAGACCGTGAACAGTACATGGTTGACTTTGTTGATGGCTTATCGTCACAACTCGATGCGCTAGAAGTTAAAGGTAAAGTTTTTGGACGACCCAAACATATCTTTAGTATCTGGAAAAAGATGCAACAAAAATCATTAGACTTCGAGCAGCTTTTTGATGTTAGAGCGGTGCGTATTGTTGTTGACGAATTACAAGACTGTTACAGTGCTTTAGGTGCCGTACATACCAGTTGGAAGCATTTGTCGAGTGAGTTTTCTGATTATGTTGCAACGCCAAAACCTAATGGTTATCAGTCTATACATACGGTTGTATTGGGACCTGAAGGTAAGTCGATAGAGGTGCAGATCAGAACGCAACAAATGGATGACGATGCCGAGCTAGGTGTTGCTGCACATTGGCGCTATAAAGAAGGCACCGCATCAGGGAAAACATCGGGATTTGACGATAAAATAAGTTGGTTAAGAAAAATCCTCCAATGGCAAGAAGATGTGACTGAAAGTGGTGAATTGATTGATGAACTGCGTAGCCAAGTTTTTGAAGATCGGATTTATGTATTCACTCCTTCAGGTGAGGTTATTGATTTACCTGTTAATGCGACACCGTTAGATTTTGCTTACTATATTCATTCGAATGTAGGTCATAGTTGTATTGGTGCTAAAGTTTTTGGCCGTATTGTACCGTTTACCCATAAGTTGCAAACGGGTGATCAAGTTGAAATTCTTCGTTCTAAAAAAATAAACCCAAGTAGAGATTGGTTAAATCCTAACTTGGGGTATATTCACACAGCAAGAGCTCGCGCTAAAGTTCAACACTTTTTTAAATTTGCGGACCGCGATAAAAATATTTCTACCGGAAAAGAGTTATTAGAAAACGAACTAAGTAAACATCATTTAGCGCAAGTTGACCTAACCACTACGTACAAACGGTTTAATGTTACGAGTGTTGAGGATTTGCATGCTGCGATCGGTTCTGGTGGGGCTCGTTTACAACAGGTGGTTAATTTTCTTCATCAAAAAGATGATGAATCAAAACCTGTGGAAGAGGTAGATCCACAATCTTTTGTTAAAACACCTAATCCAGCACATAAACTTAAAGCTGATGGTAATGGTGTCACTGTTTCTGGCGTAGGTAACTTATTAACGCATATGGCAAAATGTTGTCATCCTGTACCTGGGGATAGTATTTTAGGGTTTATTACGCAAGGGCGTGGCATTTCTGTTCACCGAACTGACTGTGATCAGCTTGCCAATGCACTTAATTTGCAACCAGAGCGAGAAATAGAAGTTCAGTGGGGTAAAGAACAAACCACGAGCTATGTAGTAACAATTAGAATTATAGCGAGTGATCGACAAGGGTTAGTTCGAGACATTTCGACCATTATTGCCAACGAAAGAGTGAGTATTGTGGGTATGGAAACACACCCAGAATTAACCCAACAAACTACATCTATGAACTTAAAGTTACAATTGTCTAATAATGAGGTATTAACCAAGTTACTAGTGAAGTTGTTACAACTGGATGATGTTATTGATGCGACGCGTATTTAAATAAACGTCGCTCATTCTTATTTGTTATCGTTAAAAATAGTCTATTGCATAAAGTATCAACACCTAAATAATATAAAGCTACAACGGAATAAAACATGTTAAACGAACAAGCATCTATCGAAAAACTACGATGGATAATGGCTGAATTACGTAACCCAGAAACGGGTTGCCCATGGGATATAAAGCAGACTTTTGAATCTATTGTGTCTCACACCATCGAAGAAGCTTATGAAGTAGCAGATGCTATTGAAAATAAAGACTTCCCAGAACTACAAAAAGAATTAGGTGATTTACTCTTTCAAGTGATTTTTTATAGCCAATTAGGGGAAGAAGAAAAGTTATTCGGTTTTGATCATGTTGTTGAAGCCGTTTGTGAAAAGCTTATTCGTCGTCACCCTCATGTATTTTCTGATGAATTATTAACAACCGATGCTGAGATTAAAGCGAATTGGGAAAATGAAAAAGCGAAAGAAAGACAAGGTAAAGCCGAGGATAATCATTTAAGTATTCTTGCTGATATCCCTAAAAATTTACCAGCGTTATCTCAAGCCGCTAAAATTCAAAAACGCTGCTCACATGTAGGTTTTGATTGGGATAATGTTGATGACGTTTTTGATAAAATAGTTGAAGAAGTCGATGAAGTTAAGGCTGAATTAAATACAAATAACGAAGCATTAGGTGAAGAATTAGGAGATTTACTTTTTGCCGTGGTTAATTTGTGTCGTCATGCCAAGCATGACCCTGAAACGATACTTAGAAAAGCTAACCAGAAGTTTACCAAACGATTTCAATCTGTTGAAGGTAAAGTGAACAATTCCGCTAAGCCTTTTACTGAACATAACTTGGCAGAATTAGAAGCTTTTTGGCAAGAAGTAAAGTCAGAAGAGAGATTGAATCCTAAAACAAGCTGATAGCTAGGAATGTGGATACAAAAAAGCCAAGTAAATACTTGGCTTTTTAGATGGAGCTTAGTTTTATTAATCCTTTTTAAAGGAAAAATTATTCAGCAGGTAACTCAGCGTTGTGATAAACGTTTTGTACATCGTCACAATCGTCTAACATTGCCATAAATTTATCAAAATTTGCTATGTCTTCTTCAGCAGTTAGTGCCGTATAAGTTTGAGGTACAAAAGTAATTTCTTCTACTTCTAAGTCAAACTCAGGCATGCTGTCTGTAAAGGCTGTTTTTATTTTGAAAAACTCAGTATGCGGAGCAAATACGGTAATGATCCCGTCTTCAGCTTCAACATCTGTTACATCTATTTCAGCCATTAATAGGTTTTCAAATACGGCTTCGTCGTCTTCACCTTTAAATGCGAAAACGGCTTGATGAGCAAACATGTGAGAAACCGTGCCAGATGAACCAATTTTTGAGTTGGTTTTAGTAAAACATTGACGTACATCTTTAATGGTTCGGTTACCGTTATCGGTTAAACAATCAATAATAACCATACAACCGCCAGGGCCGTAACCTTCGTAACGTGATTCTGAGTAATCTTCGCCACCAGCACCTTTCGCTTTTTCAATGGCTTTGTCTATTACATGTGTAGGTACTTGGTCTTTTTTAGCCTTATCAATTAAACGGCGAAGAGCTAAGTTACTGTCAGGATCTGTACTTCCATTTTTCGCGCAAACATATATTTCTTTACCGTACTTTGAATAAACTTTTGTTTTTACACCTTGAGTTTTGGCCATCGACAATTTACGGTTTTGGTAAGCTCTTCCCATCTTGAATGTCTCTTTATTCTTTGAAATTAACTGTATTGAATTCTAACAGTGAATAACAGGGGTTTACTAGGGGGGCATGGATTTTTCTGAGGAAAAGTTATACCAAGTCTATTAAGTTATACACATTTAGCTAAAACTTAATAGATTTGGTCATGTGAGCTATGAAAAGTACCTAAACAAAATCATTGGCACTATGTCGTTCGGGCAATTGCTCTTCTGGTGCACCCCAAGTTTTATTCACTTTTTTACCCCGTATAACTGCATTTCGCTGGTTAATGGCGTTTGCCCAACGTACAACATGCTGATATTCATCTACTTGTAAGAACTCAGCAGCTTCGTATAACCCGCCAAGCACTAGTAACCCATACCACGGCCAAATAGCCATATCTGCAATTGTATATTCGTCGCCGCACATATATGAATTAGTGGCTAAGTGTTGGTCTAATACATCGAGTTGACGTTTTACTTCCATGGAAAAACGGTTAATGGGGTATTCGTATTTTTCTGACGCGTAGTGATAAAAATGTCCAAATCCTCCTCCTAAAAAGGGTCCACTACCCACTTGCCAAAATAACCACGACAGACATTGTGCTCTTTTGTGTATATCTTTTGGAATAAAAGCATCAAACTTTTCAGCTAGGTGAAGCAAAATAGCGCCGGATTCAAAAATAGGGATATTTTTTTCATTGCTACTATCAACAAGAACGGGAATTTTAGAGTTAGGGTTAATTGTGACAAACCCCGAGGAAAACTGCTCACCTTCAGTAATATTGATTAGATGTGCATTATACTCAGCATCATCTATGCCTATTGCGAGTAATTCTTCCAACATAATTGTTACTTTTACGCCATTAGGCGTAGCGAGTGAATATAGTTGAAAGGGATGTTTTCCTGATGGCAACTGCTTGTTGTTAATAGCACCTGCGGTTGGTCTATTTATGCTGGCAAATTTTCCGCCACTGTCTTGGTCCCATGTCCAAACCTTAGGTGGTTCGTAAGTA
>Ga0209396_1001035_pt1 | contig 31726 bp, 23 predicted proteins | sample GOMGulsemesocosm_6_FD_184638 | JGI IMG/M metagenome (GOLD analysis project Ga0209396, IMG submission 184638) | Methane-oxidizing microbial communities from mesocosms in the Gulf of Mexico - GOM8C Gulf of Mexico (SPAdes) (version 2) | ecosystem: Environmental > Aquatic > Marine > Cold seeps... | reverse complement strand
GTTATTTAAAGTGCCACAACCGACGCGGCAGCATATGCGAAACGATGTCGCTAAATATATGAAGTATTACAATGTTGATCGACTGCATTCAGCTAATTTTGATCAGTCGCCAATCGAATTTGAAAGTCCCTTTAGAAAAGTGTCCGGTTGGACTTGAGCAGAACAATAACGTGTGGGGAGAAAAAAACGCTCTAAATTTGGTTTACCAACAAATGATTAAATTTACCCCAATAGTTTATCAGCCGCATAATATACCGCCTGATGTCCCGCTCTAGGTTAATAGTTCTACGTAATGTTTAATTTGCCTTAGCAGAACTTTTAGTTCATTTTTGTAATCAGCACGAAATTGACTTTCGCTGAGTCGATCACCAATTCGCCAGTAGATGGTGTAAAAAAGCAGTTTCATCATCTTCTCGCGAACCTCAAGCAGCTCAACACTATTGCCCGGCGCTGAATAGGCGTCGAAAAACCTATGGTAAGATTGAGTCATTCGAGTGAAGTTATTTAGCATTAGATGCTGGTCGGCTTCGATCAACGTTAAGCCGCTGGTGCTTTGCACAATCTTCATTTGATCGCTGTGCTTAATGCAATCTTCGATCAATGCAGTGATTTCATCGATAAAATTATTACCATCAGTTTTAGGTTGTTGCTCTTGGTATACCGGTAACCAGCGAGCTGAAAGCTTATAGCCAAGCCCTCGCACCGTCAGAATGAAATCGTCAATCGCTAATGTTTTTAATAAGCTACGTGCTTTGAATATATATTTATTAGCAACAATGTTGTCAGGACTATCTTGCATATGAAATTGAGATTTAGACTCTCTAATAATCTGACCAATTTCTTCATAGGTAATGATGTCATCATTTAGATTAAAGAGGCGAAAGAATACCGAAAATAACGCAGGATCTTGTAAAAATGTATGGTGAGAAGTACAAGATAAAATCGATTTTTTGGTGTCTAGCGTTAAAATTTGCAAGCTATCGATATTTTTGTAGGTCTTTATGGGCAAAGCTTGTTCCTTATTATTTATCGGCTTGCTTAACGTGGCGACGCAGTAGCCAGACGATAAAGTAAAACTATGATAAATACAATTAAATCAATTTATTAGTCACAATTTCTATTTTTTTTTGCAGCGCTGAGAATATGAGGAATGTATAATAAGCCTAGGTTCTAGGATAAAATTCGTCTGCTTAGGTGTTAGTGATTTGATCTTGCAGCACCATTTCGGCGCCCTTTTCTGCAACCATCATGACAGGGGCATTAATATTGCCCGAGGTAATACTTGGGAAAATAGAAGCATCAATCACCCGTAGATTGGTGACGCCATAAACTCGCAGTCGCTGATCAACAACGGCTGTTTGTGGATCGGGACCCATGGCGCAAGAGCCACATAGGTGATAGATAGAACCTGAGTTTTCTCGAAAGTATTGCAACATGCTCGCTTCATCGGTCACCGCGCCAGCCGGATAAACTTCTTCTTCGGTGACAGCCTTAAGCGCTGGGGCCTGCATTATTTTACGGATAAGTTTATTGCCCTGAATTACTTCCGCAATATCTTTTGCCGTAGATAGGTAATTAGGTTTTATCAATGCCGGTGCGTTAGGATCAGCAGAAGCTAATTCGATAACTCCCTTACTTGAGGGTCGACATGAATTAAAGGCAACCACGAAGCCCGAATAAGGTTCAGGTTTTAGGGCGGCATTTGGGTTGTTAGGTATGCGATACGACATCGGATTAAAATACAGTTGTATGTTGGGTAACGCCTCACTTTCTTGGCCTTTAAAAAAGCCACCGGCTTGGTTAACGCTCATTGATAGCGGCCCAGTGCGGTTAATTAAATATTGCAATCCGGCTTTTGCTTGGCCCAACAATGTACCCAGTTCATCATTCAGGGTCTTGATGTTCGCTCGGTAATAATAACTAACACAGAGATGATCTTGCAGGTTTTTGCCCACTTGAGGTGAGTTTTGCACCATGGTAATCGAATGTTTAGCGAGCTGATCTTTGTCGCCAATACCAGATAGCTGTAATAATTTTGGCGAGTCGACGGCGCCCGCAGCGAGGATTATTTCGCGTTTAGCAACCAGAGTTTCAAGTTGATTGTTATGACGAATTAAGACTGAAGATGCTGCTTTGTGCTGATTAAATAGTATTTTTTCAACAGCACTGTTTCGCTGAATATGAAGATTATCACGTTCAAGCGCAGGTTTTAGGTAAGCAGTATTACTTGAATCACGCATGCCTTGGCGAACATTAACCTCGTAAATACCCGCGCCTTCAAATTGCTCACTGTTAAAGTCATCATTTATTTTATAACCCAGCTCGGTGGCCCCTTTAAGGTAACAACCACAAAGACTGTGCGCGCGATCTTTCATTGGCGTAATCGCCATCTTGCCATGCGAGCAGCGATATTTAGTATCACCATCAGGATGTTGCTCTAGCCGTTTAAAATATGGCAGGACCTCTTCGTAAGACCAGCCATTATTGCCAGCTTCGGCCCAGGCATTAAAATCAGCGGCCTGACCGCGCACATAAATCATGGCATTAATAGAACCTGATCCACCTTGTACCTTTCCCCGTGGTGCGTAGAGTTTTCGGCCATTCATCGCCTTTTCAGGCTCGCTATAATACATATAATTATATTGGGGGTTGTAATAGGTTTTACCAAAACCAACCGGCAGTTTGATCCAAGGGCTGTTGTCTTTGCCACCCGCTTCAATGATTAATACCGAAAATTCGCCTGATTCACTCAGGCGATCAGCCAAAATACATCCGGCAGAGCCAGCGCCGACAATAATGAAATCGTATTCCATAGTTAAACCTTTGCTTGAGCTTCAGATTTCCAATGTGTATTCGATTGCTGTTGATAGTCGTAGGGTTTAGCGTCCATCGACAGGTGAAGCTTTTTGCCGGTGTAAGGCGACTGAGCTTTAACGACTTCCATGTTTAATTCAATGCCCAGCCCAGGTTTGTCTGATGGGATAATATAGCCGTCTTGCCACACAATTTTTTCCTGCAGCACTTCCGCATGAAAGCCACCCCAGGTCATGATACTTTCCTGAATCAGGAAATTTGGCGTAGCTGTGGCCAGTTGAATACTTGCTGCCGCGCCAACCGGACCATTGTATAAATGAGGGGCAATCTGGACATAGTAAGCTTCAGCAATGGCGGCAATTTTTTTGGCTTCTAAAATGCCGCCAACCCGCCCCAGATTCATCTGTAAAATAGAGGCTGCGCCATGCTTTAAAACATCGTGAAACTCATATTTTGTTGTTAAACGCTCACCGGTCGCCACTGGAATAGTTGTTTTCATTGCAACTTGCGCCATCGCCGCGGCTTGCCCCGGAGGCACTGGCTCTTCAAACCATAATGGATCAAAGGGTTCGAGCCGCTTAGCCAAGCGCACAGCAGACGCGGGAGTCATTTGACCGTGAGTGCCAAAAAGAAGATCGCAATTATTGCCCACCGCTTGGCGGATCTTCTGACAAAATATCGCCGACTTATCAAGCGCTTCTAGTGAAATTTGATGGCCAGAATAGGCGCTGTAGGGCCCTGCAGGATCAAACTTTAACGCGGTAAAACCCAGCTCCATGTTTTCAATTGCACACTCAACCGCTAGCTCAACGTTATCATAGTCGTAATCTCCAGCCTGATTTTTAGGATATAAATAGGTGTAAGAACGTAGCTTGTGATTTACTTTGCCGCCGATCAGCTCATAAACAGGTTTATTGGCTGCTTTACCGATGATGTCCCAGCAAGCCATTTCTAATCCGCTAACCACGCCCATCATGGTCAGATCGGGGCGTTGGGTAAAACCACTCGAGTAAGCCTCGCGAAAAAATCGCTCAATGTGGTGGGGATCGTAACCTTTGAGGTAGCGTTCAAAAACATCTGCGATTGCCGACTCCATTACCGTTGGGTGGAAGGTCGCCGCGTAGACTTCTCCTATTCCCTCAATACCACAGTCGGTTCTGATACTTACAAATATCCAATACATGCCGCCAATATGCGGCGGCGGTGTAGCGACAATGTGGGTTTCGCAATAAACGACTTTCATAGTATATCCTTATCTACTGGCGATCATTTCTCGTTTTCTTACCGCTAATTTATTTTTACGGCTAAGTGCAAGTTGCTAACGGTTAGTGTTAATTAATATTGATTTCAATTAATAGTTAAGCACCACCAGTCGTGTTTGGGTGTATTGCAACATGCCATGTTTGCCATCATCGCCACCGAGTCCTGAACGTTTCCATCCGGCATGAAACCCTTGATAAGGATCCGCAGGGGTTCGATTAATGTAAACTTCGCCAGCCTCAATGTTATTGGCCACTTTCATCGCGGTACGATAGTTTTCGGTATAAATGACCGACGCCAAGCCAAATTGATGATCATTGGCCAGCGCCAGTGCTTCGTCGCACGTACTGTATTTGATGATAGGTAGCACTGGACCGAATATTTCTTCTTGAACAATTTCCATATCTTGACGGCAATTGGTTAGCAGCGTTGGCGGGTAAAAGTAGCCAGAGCCTTGAGGAATATAACCACCGACGTCCAGCGTAGCACCGTCGTCTATTGCACGTTCGACCATTTGATGAATATTAAGCCGCGCGTTTTCGTTAACTAATGGCCCCATAAAACTGGCGTTAACGCCACGATCGCCAAATTGTTGTTCACTCATATATTTACGCAGCAGCGGTACAAATTCGTCATAAATATCTTGATGTACATAAACACGTTCAACTGCGGTACAAAGCTGACCACAGTGGCTGGTTTTGGAACCAACTATTTGTTGCGCCGCTTTGTCTAGATCTGCATCGGCTTCGACAATTGCGGGTGATTTACCACCGAGTTCAAGCGATGATTTGGCGATGTTAACTTGAGAGTACTCTAGTACTTTACGCCCAGCGCCCACGCTACCGGTCAAGGTAATCATGCCCACTTTCGGATGCGTGCAAACGACCTCCGCAACGCGATGGTCCATCGTCAAAATGTTCACCACGCCATCAGGAATACCCGCCGCTTGAATCGCCTTAGCAATAACAAAGGCTGAGCATGGCGTATTATTGCTGGGTCTTACAATGACGGTATTGCCGGTAATTAACGCGGGGGCTATTTTTCGCAGCAAGGTATAAACGGGGAAATTAAATGGAATAAGGCAGCTAATTACCCCAATAGGTTCACGTTGCAGTAGCAGGGTTTCTGACGGCGTATCACTGGGAATTATCTCACCCTCAATTCGCCGTGCCCATTCGGCATGATAACGAGTAATATCAGCCGCATATACCGCTTCATTGGTTGCGTCTTCAACACTTTTACCCGATTCTTGCGCCAAAACTTGGCCTATTTCATCTTTATATTCAAGCAGTGTTTTGACCAAACGGTGCAGGTATGATGCACGTTCAATGCTGGTTAATTTACGCCATTTTTTCTGAGCCTTGGCCGCAACATTGACGGCATTAACAGCATCTTCAGCGGTTGCAACTGCGACCTTAGCAATGAGTTCGCCATTGGCTGGATTATAAACCGGGCTCGTTGCGCGATTGTCAGAGCTAATAAATTCGTTATTGATAAAGTTATGTTCCGTTCTCATCAATGTTGCCTTTTTGTTAAGATAATTTATCTTAAGAGCCTTTTTTATCACCGTCAATAGATTTCATATTTAAAAATATCATTCCATATATGAAATGTAGTAGAATAATAGAACAGCACTTTTCGTTTAATCTATTTTTAAAGTCCATTTATTAAGCCGTTATGGCGAGTATTCGATATTCTTGCCTAATGTTAGGCTCGTAAGCGTAGTTAACGTGCGATTTCTGATAATAATCATTGTCGCATACAGAGATTTTCCATATATAAAATAGGAGTGTTAAAGCATGACATTAATCGATAAATCAAAGGCCCCTGCGGTAGACAATAGCGTGATGATTCTTGATTTATTAGCCGCTGCAACCTACCCGCTAACCCTGTCCGAAATTTGTCAACAAACCGGCATTGCAAGTGCTAGCGGCCACCGAATTATTAATGTGTTGCTCGATCACCAAATGGTGGCCATTGACCATAGCCGCAAAAAGTCCTATTGCATTGGATCAAAGATATTTCAAATCGCCTCAACGATATATAATAAGCAGAGTATCATTGCGTTTTTTTATCCGATTGCTGAAATCTTAAAAAATCAAATTCACAAATCTATTTTTCTCAGTGTGCCCGTGGGTAATAAAGCGGTGGTTGTGTCTAAGTTAGAATCATCTCTTAACAATGCTTTTAATATTTTCATTGGTCAAACAATGCCCTTGCATTTGTCAGCATCGGGCAAGGCTATCCTTTCAATGCGGCCAATAGAATTTCAACAGAGTTATTTTCAAGCTGAGTTAAACTCGGATCCTGTGCTGACACAAGATTTGGTTCAGATAAAACAAGATTTAGCGCGCGCAAAAAGATTGGGTTATTCAGTTAGCCATGATGAGTTTGACAGTAAAGTAAGCTGTATTTCAGCCCCTATTCTTAATATGCGTAATGAACCTGTCGCAGCTATTAGCGCTGAAATTAGCAATGAGATATTAACCTCTCAAGATGCCAGAGATTACGCTAAAAATTTGGTTCAGGCGGCTCGTCAATTATCGTCACGCATGCAATAGTGCTGCAATTCATGAGATTGGTATTTGTCTACATTGCTTAGCAAAACAAAGTAAAACCATCCAGATCTATGTCGAAGTATGTAGTGTTTAGACGAGGAAAAAATCGGTATAATAAAACCACTAACATTACCTATTTAGCGGTTTTATATTTATACGAAGTAACTTTCTAACTTTAGTTAGGCTTATTATCTATTAGGTACTCAATCCAGTTATCGACAGGTAATGGTCTAGAGAAAAAGTACCCTTGGGCACGATGACAACCTATTTCCAGTAATGTATCGACATGGCTCTGGGTTTCTACACCTTCTGCGATGACTGATGAATCTAATATTTGTGCCAGTTTTAATACCGCGCTAACTATCTCAAAATCGAGTTTGGAAGAGTTAACATCTTCGATAAAGCTACGGTCGAGTTTAATGCAGTCTACTGAAAGATTTTTTAACACAGACAGTGACGAGTAACCCGTGCCAAAATCATCAATGGCTATTTTATAACCTTGAGCTCTTAGCGTTTCTATCGTTTGTACACAGGTGCCAAAATCACGCATCATATCTCTTTCTGTAATTTCCAGTAGTAGCTGATGCGGCGCACAATCGGTTTGATCAAGAATGGTTTTAAGCTGCTCAGCCAGATCTAACATATAGAACATTCGAGCAGAAAAGTTAACAGAAAAAACAACACCCTCTAAATCAATGCCAGCTTGTTGCCATTGGGTAATTAGCAGTGCAACTTTTTGAAACACCCACTTGTCTATATCAATGATCAGATCTGATTTTTCAGCGACTTCAAGAAAATCTACCGGAGGTAACAGTCCAAATTTTGGATGCTGCCAGCGGATCAACGCTTCTGCCCCGATCACCTGTTGAGTATGAAGATTAACTTTGGGTTGGAAAAACACCACAAGTTCATCGTTTTTAATCGCTTGATGCAGTCCTACATTGGTTTCAATTATATCTTTAATCTCTAGCGTCATTCTATCGGCATAAATACAGTACTGATCTTTGCCATTTCGCTTCGCGTAGTACATCGCCGTGTCTGCATTTCGGATAAGTGTTTCATCATCCCTGCCATGTTGCGGAAACTGACACACACCAATGCTCGCGGAAACGATGATCGTCTTATCGTGAATATAATAAGGCTTACGCAGCGCTTTGTTTATCCGCTCTGAAATTATTTCTCCGCTATTGAGGTTTTCACTTCCCCAAATAACGATCATAAATTCATCCCCGCCCATTCTTGCCACAAAGCCAATGTCACCGACAATATCTATCAATATCTTGGACACATTGACGAGTAAGTTATCGCCAGCGGTATGGCCCAAAGAATCATTGATGGTTTTAAATTCATCAATATCTAAATAGATCAGTAAAAATGATAAATTTTGCTCTTGTGCTTTAACAATATCGCTATTTAATTTCTTAGTCGCTAGCAGTCTGTTTGCCAATCCCGTTAACGGATCATGGTGAGCAAGAAAATCGAAATTCTTCTTTTCTTCGTTAAGATCTAAATAGGCTTCTGACAGGCGCAATGACATTTGATTGTAAGCATTTTCGATATGGCTCCATTCATCTGTTCGCCCTAAGTTTATTGGCTTGTTTACCCCGGTTGACTCGAGTCTTTCAAACCCTTCCTTAAGATCATCAAGCGGTTTTCGAATGTGGCGCTTAACCACTAAGCTAACGAGTAGAACAGATAAAAGAAATGCCAATAAACTAATGCTAATTGCATTGACTCGTGATTGACTTATTTCTTTCTCAAGTTGTTCAGTTAGCTCTACCGCTTGCCGATGAACTCGAGCTTCGGTCCGTTCAACCATCATTAAAAGTTCATCTTGAGCATTGACTAACGCAGCCATCACCAGCCAACGTTGCTCTAGATTCGCACGAATGCGTCTTAGGGCAGCGTTATACTGACGAACTGTGCGTTTCATCCGTTTTTTCTGAGTTTTAACTTGAGTCGTGTCAATATCAACGTTTTCAAGATGTAACAAAAAAATGTCCAGTTCTTTTTCAACTTCAATGATCAGCACTTTTTCCGTTTCAGGCGTTATTCGGCTGTGAATGTTGCCCACCATTTTACCTGCGGTCAAAAAAGCTTCTCTTAACATGCTGATTAAATCAAGTTCATTATTATATCGCATGTAATTAGAATCATGGATATGTTGGAGCTTCCTTTCACTAATATTCAATTCTAATGTATCGAGTTGCGTGGCAAGCTTATCATCGATTTTTTGACTTTGTTTCAAAATACGATTAAGCGCCAACGAGCTGCCTAAAAACCGATGAAAATTATCAATAAAAGCATCCATCTTATTAGAAAAATCGCGATTAGTAGACAATTCACGTAGTTTTTGAAGTTGTAAATCGATGTAAAATGCTTCTTCGGACAACGTCGTTTCACTGAACAAGAATGTTTGTTCTAGCAGCTTGACTCTCGATGTCAGAATAAAAACTCGTCGACTTATTTCCGAGTTTGCAGTTAGCACTTCAACATGTTCTGACGCTTGAGTTTTGAGGGTATATTCTACAAAATCTAACGATCTGATAACCATAAATATGGCTGAGCTTACAATCGCCACAGAAAGTAAGTTCGATAAAATTAGTCGCTGAATAATGGTCACTCGACTAAATTTCATTGGCTTTTCCAGATATTTAAATATGCTTTGCGGTAACCATTTTGGGGATCATAGATGATGGTACCTTTCTGGTTTATCAGCTCACGGACATTGTTTGGTGTCACCAAGTGAACTGGGGCCGAGTAACCACTAGGCGGTTGCTCGTTAAACGCTCGATTAAGTTCGTCTATTATCTGCCAACCTTGCAAATAAAGAGGCTCGGGTACCGTCGCTAATTGAAAGTTGTCTTGATTGATCCGTTTATACGCAGCCTTGCTACCGTCCCCCGCTGAAATGTTGTATGGGATTTTTTTACCTTGTTCAAGTCTAGATTCTAAAGAAGGGATGGCGTAATCAATATACAGATCATTAATCGTTAAAATATGAGTAATGTCTTGATCATATGTTTGCCACAGATGGGTGAATGTATTTGGCATTTCTTCAGCAATTTTATCTAACGGCAGTGGTTTTAACTCTAATACCGTGCATGTATGACAGCGTTTAATCGTATCGACCATCACGCTGGCTTTAAGTGAGGCAATTTTGTAATTAGGATCACTAAACACTATAACTTTTGCTTTGCCGTTTGAATCAACAATGGCCAATAACGCAGCAACTTCAGCAACATCAAAAGGATCGGTAGTAATGTTCATGTACAATCCCAGATCATCACTGCCCCCAGCAAGTTCTGTCGCATGCCAACCAATGACAACTATTCCCAAGCTTTGAGCCAGTTTAAGCGTTTTTTTGTGTCTTTGTGCGTCAATGCCACCCAACACAATAGCGTCAGGTTTAAAACCAATAGCTTTTCTTAATGCTGCGCCTTGACGCACTTCAGAGCCCCGGCCATCAATAAACCTTAAATGCCAATCAAGGTTAGATATCGCTTCAGACATTCCCTTACCAACACCGTAAACACCACCATTGCGAAGGTCCGATGCGATAAAAATAATTTTTCGGTCGTGAACAATTTTAGGCCCTTGAGTAGGACCGTCCCAAACTGTATTTTTTTCTACAGCTTGCTCTACCTTCTGTTGAGCAAAATCAAAGAAATCGTCATCATGACTATGAACAAAAGATGATGAAATAATGCTGAAGAAAAGCACTGTAAAGGCTCGTATTAAAGGTTTTATTTTCATTGTTATTTAAGTACTAATTCTTATTGTTACTATATAATAATACTATTATAGGCTAACATCAGAAGGCATTTAATTAAAATATGTTACTAATGAACAATCTCATTTATAAATTCTCATTTGCTATCTTAGTATCGGCTCTTATTACCCTGCCTACACCAATTTCTGCTGACGGATTAAACAATAATGCAACGGGTAAACATCAACAGAAACCCGATAAACTCGAGATTTTTCAGCAAACAGTTAATGCGCCGCCTAAGCCGCTACAACAAGTCAACATCAAAGCGCCGGTTCGCATTGCAGTCATTTATCCAAGTGCCGACATTTCTGATTTTTGGATCCGCAATTATACGGCGATGACCAAGCGATTATCGGCGCTAAAACTTCCTTTTGAAGTCGATGAATATACGTCAAAGCAAATAGAACATTCATTGCAGACACAGCACACACAAACTGTCTTAAACGCCAAGAAACCATACGATTTCGTTATTTTTGGTCCCTCTGAGCTTGCTCTGCAAGCTGACAACATCCAAAAGCTTGCTGCATCTGACGTGTTCAAAACCTTTATTTGGGCCTTTCATACCCCGAACCCTAATTGGAAGCATCAACCTGATGGCTGGTTTGATTTCTCCAGTTCAATGGGCGCAGAAGTGCTATGTGATTACGTGGTTAAGCGCCTTGGTGAAGATGTCAATTTTGCGGTCAACCGTGGCATACCTGGCATTACCGACACGCAGCGTTCTCAAGGATTTATCGATTGTGTGGAAGAAAAAGGTGGCTGGTTAAGTATGTATGAGCATTTTGGGCAATACCAAAAACTTGGCGGCGCAGACGGTGTCAGGCTATTTCTTGATAACTTCCCTGAAGTTAAAATGATTCACAATGCCAACACGGCAATGACTATAGGCGCTGTTGATGCCTTACGAGCAGCCAATAAATTAGCTGAAATCTTTGTGACTGGTTGGGGCGGCACAGCTAAAGAAATCGAAAAGATAAAATTGGGTGAATTAGACGCGACTCCAATGAGAATAAGTGACGATTTGGGAGTAGCAACGGCTGAATCTATCAAATATTACATCGACAATAGAGAGTCGCAAGTGCCACTTATTTATCTAGGAAGAATCATCGCTGTTCATAGTGAAATGAGCCATAGTGAACTAAATACCTTAACGGGCAAAGCATTTAGATACTCAGGCATCAAGTAATTGTCAATGATAAGCTCAATAATCCTTTAGGAAAGTGTCCGGTTGGACTGACCAGAACATTCGGGGTTGGCGGAGAAAGTATTAGCAAATAGAAAAGAAGTTTATCAGCGTGCTAAGGAACGAAATCCTGAGCGTTGGGGTGGTAACATTCGCGATTGTTATTTACCGCAATAAGTGCACTTAAACCCTGAACGAGAGATCGTCAAAGTTGAGAGTGCATAACGTAGCGATCGCGACAACTAGTTTGACAAACTCCGGTATTGAATAACATAGGTATTGCCTATCTGTCATTAGCTGAAGCCGATTGGGATAATGCGCCAGATCTTCCTGCAACATTTTATAAAGCCGTTCGTCAGGAATTTAGTGGGGTAATTATGTACGCTGGTAAATATACTGCTGACAAAGCACTGAAAGTGCTCAACGCCGGTAACGGAGATATTTTTGGTTTTGGCCGCCCGTTTATCGCTAATCCTGATTTACCCGCACGGATCCAAAACAACTGGCCATTAAATGCGGTTGATCCCACGACAATGTATGGCGGTACCGATATCGGTTATGTCGATTATCCGGCTTATCCTGGTACTAATTAACATATAATCGTTGACCTAAGCTGGAAAATAACTGCTCAATTACACCGTCGAGCGGTTAGTTAACCAATAAGTATTGTCATATTTACCGTCAAAACATCTCAAACTTACCCTCTATAACAATAAGTTAATAATCGCCTTCTTTATCTAAGCAACAACTTTAAATTAATGAGCTCGAAAAATATAATTTAAACTAAAGTTCGTTTGATAGGGTAAATCAAGGATTGGTTTTAAATGCTCGGTAGCCGTAGGCACAGCTTTAATTCAAGAGTTAAGTTATGCCAGCCCTTTCCCCGTATTTAAATAGCTTTAGATAATAAGTCTCTAATAAATTTTAGGCTACTTATCTCGCTGCGTAGACTCAATGGAACATGGCTGAAACAATCGAGCAAACGTGTAACCGATGACCAACTGGGCATTAAACAATTAAAGTCAGGACTAAAACTTGGGCTAAATGTAACCACATTATCCGCTTTTGTAGCGATACCATCAATAAACTACAATCAACAAGGCTGATACTAAGGTTACGTGTTCATCGTTACATCTAACATTAATTTGTATGAGGTATCAGGCATGAGTATACAAAAGACTAAACATAGCAATTCTAACCATTTGATAAGTCAAACCGCGGTAAAACCTCGGGTAAAAAGATGTCATATCGCCAAGGTAGAGGACTTCTTTGTTACCACCGATAGTGTCGTTGCCAAGGCAACAGTGATTAGTGATAAATCAATCAGCTTTATAGAAATAGATTGGGGCGATGGTGATAAAAGTAATATCAACATTGGGTTTGCCAGCCACCACAAGCTTCCCGTTTATAATGGAACCGACGCCTTAAACCCAGGCACTTATGAGTTTTATCATCAATATGCAGTGACCTACGCGGACACAAATGATCGCCCGATCCCGAATGAGTATTTCGTGACGCTTAGGGCATTAGATTTTAACGGCGATTTTGATTTTAGACTCAAGCATATTACGATTGAACCCAATTATCGGATTAATTTTTATAGTTTATTCATTGGACAAAAAAGTAAGTGCGATGGTGGCGGCACCAACGAATTTACCGTTGTACAGTCTATTAATTCCGAGATAAAAAACGAATGGGACTGGAACCCATCCGATGGTTTTATCGTTAAAATTCCAACATACAGATTAGATGGTAGTCATTTCGCTCAGGTGTTTGAAGTAAAGGGGGTCAATGACTCAAGTATTGAGTCCGTCATATTTAGCTTTACAGAACATGATCGTTGGTACGACGACCGTGGTTCACTCTCGTATAAGCGCTTCCTGAGTAATTATCTAACAACTCGGGAACACAGCGCTTCAGGTAGTTTAGAGGGCACCATTAATGTTTCTGACGCTAACCCTTGGTGGCAGGCAACGTGTAAATTATCTTACGCGGTTGATTGGGATCTAAGGTTAGTTGTCCCCTTGCCAAGCTATAATGGGTTAGTCTTCACCGCGGGTAATTAGTAAATTTAATCAAGATTCACACTAGAAATTATGGCCTCCCTAAATAATTGTGCCACTTTAGTACGCATGATTGTTTAGCGGGCTTCACAATGATGCCTGCCTTTCAGCCCAGTTATAAAAATGCAGTAAAGCGCTCGTAGGATTGACTAGCTATCAATTGAGCCCCGCCATTCGATGACTTAGTTGCTGGTTATTTTTAACGTGCTGTATCGATCTCAATATCTATGTATCATAGTTATTGATGAAATTATTACTTGGTTAATAGCTCTCTTTTTGTGAGCTAACGATTAAACAACCTTACTTGTCTTGCAAGGCTAAGCTGATGACAAAACTATCATTAATATCAATCGTATTGCTATGTGCTTTAATAAGCATAAAATCTTGGGCGCAATCTAACACCAACCATACACTTGAGCTGCTTGCTTCTGGGCGAGGTATCCCTTGGGGCATGACCTTGATTGGCCCAAATCAGTTACTGGTCGCCCAGCGTAATGGTCTATTGTTACAACTCGATCTGACGACAAAGCGACAACGTACGATTGCAGGTTTGCCGCCTATATACGCCAAAGGACAAGGCGGCTTGTTTGATATCAAAACGCCTCCCGATAGCGCTCACCAACAGTGGCTCTACTTTACCTATGCAAAACCCGTTGCTGGTCAGGGCCGAACCACACTGGCGCGTGCAAAACTCATTGGCCACACGTTAAATCAATGGCAAGATTTGCTCGTGACTAAATCGGCAACGAGCACCAATCGTCATTTTGGCTCACGCATGGCATTTGATGGCAATGGTCATGTTTTTTTCTCGGTGGGTGACCGTGGTCATCGTCCCAACGGACAAGATTTATCCACCCATGCTGGCAGCATCTTACGGCTAAACCTTGACGGTACAGTGCCCAAAGACAATCCGTTCATTGCCCATAATAATGCGCTGGCCGAAATTTATAGTTACGGTCATCGCAATCCGCAAGGGTTAGCTTTTGATCAAAAAAATCAGCGATTATGGGCAATAGAACACGGCCCCCGAGGTGGTGACGAAATTAACCTGATTAAAGCTGGTCGTAATTATGGCTGGCCAGTGGTGTCATTTGGCAAAGAATATTGGGGCCCTGTTAGCGTTGGTGAAGGCACATTAAAAGCCGGGATCGAGCCACCAGCAAAAGTCTATATTCCCTCAATCGCACCCTCTAGTTTATTGCTTTATTCGGGGCGTGCCTTCAAGGAGTGGCGCGGTAATTTACTCAGCGGCGCGTTGAAATTAACTCACCTAAACCGGGTGGAACTCAATGGTGAACTTGTTAGCGCTGAACATCGATTACTCACCGAGCTTAAACAACGTATACGTCACGTGATTGAAGACAGGCAAGGAAATTTACTGCTCTCGACCGACAGCGGCAATATTTATCGCCTTACACCACCAAGCGCTAAATAAGGGCCAAAGTAACAGATCTGCTCAAAACACTGACGCTGTAATAACAAAAATGTCGACAACATGTAGCGCCCACTTTTCGTTCGAAACGTATCAAGATAGTACTAAAACAGGTTTTAGGTCGTCCTAAATCATGATCTAGGGCGCTTAATGCCATGATGACCAACATACTGATGGTTCTTTAATTGTAAATAAGGAATTATTCCAGTGAAAATATTCATCCTAGTTAGCATCGTATTTATCGGCATGTTTAAGATAGCCAGTGCCAGTTCAGTTGGGTTTGCTCAGCTCCAATTAAATGATAATGATGATCGCCCGTTAGATGTCACTATCTGGTACCCAACCAAACAAACTTCCCCAATAATATCAGTAGCCGAAAATATTGCTTTTGTCGGTACTGGCGTTATCAGAAATGCCGCACTACCCAATCAAAAACATCCCCTAGTACTTCTTTCGCACGGCTACCGAGGCAGCTGGCGAAATTTAAACTGGTTAGCAACCAAGTTGGCACTCAAAGGATTTATTGTTGCAGCGCCCGACCATCCGGGTACCACCACATATAACCAATTGGCCTTGCAAGCATCGCGGTGGTGGCAACGCCCTCAGGACTTAGTGCGCGTATTAAATTACTTATTCGAAGACCCAGCTTGGCGTACTGCGATTAATACAAACAAGGTCTCGGCTGTTGGCCACTCTTTAGGTGGCTGGAGTGTGATGCAGTTAGTCGGCGCACAACTTGATCGCGACAGCTTTAAAAAACAGTGTCGGCAGTATCCTAACCCCAGAACTTGTGGCCTAACCAGTGAACTTGGACTAAGTTCACCTCAGCCACGAGAGCCTAAATCCTTTAATTTCTACGATGCGAGGATCAACAAAGCGGTCATTTTAGATCTTGGCTTAGCACGCAGCTTTGCGATAAAGAGTCTGAATAAGGTCAACACTGCTGTGCTTATTTTAGGAGCGGGAGTTGATATTGGAGATTTGCCTCAAGTGTTAGAATCAGGTTACCTGGCCGAGCATTTACCTTTATTGAATCGTCGCTATAAAGTGTACCAACAAGCAACGCATTTCAGTTTCATGCAATTGTGTAAAGCCAATGCAATATCTCTTCTTGAGGAGGAATTACCTGGGGATGGAATTGTGTGTCGGGACGGTGCAGGCATGACAAGAAAAGAACTACACAATCATATGTTTGATGATATTTTAAGCTTTATAACTCATTAAATAACGACATGTGACTATTGGGGAGCTTAGCTTTAGTGCGTGGCTGATGCTCGGCTTGAATACTTGGCTGATAACAAGGCGAGCGCTTGTCCGAGTGCCCTGCATAAGAACTGAATAAGCACTGAATAAGTTTAATCGTATTATTCTACGTTTAACATGGTGGGATCAGATCGATATACGCTGGGAGTTTTCCCCGTGATGCGCGCAAACTCTCGATTAAAGTTAGATTTGGTTTGAAAACCAGCACTGAGATAAATGTCTGTAATATTGTCGTCAGTATTAACAAGTAATTTTTTGGCGTAAGTGATGCGGTATTGATTGAGTACTTTGGAGATATTCATTGTATAAACTTGATTCACAGCCATTGAAACTTGCCGTGCGGGAATACCGATTTTTCGTGATAAACGCCCCAAACTTAAATTAGGATCGCGAAACACTTCTTGCTCGGTCATTAAGGTTTCTATCTTGTTCACAATGTTGTTAGCATCGGCCTCTGGCAGTAAAGCAGCTTTAAAAGATGAATCTGTCTCACTATTGCTGGGGCCGTTATGCGGTGCAGCCGAGAACTCCTTTGTTCCTGTGCTAGTACCGTTATTACTGTTAGTACTAATAGTACTGAAACTAACAATAATGACACCAACCACTACAGTAGGAATGAGCAACAAATAAGCCAGAGACAAAATGTCTAGCACATGTTTCCCAGCGTACACTATAAAATCAAACGATAACACGCCATCAATGCAACCAGAGACAACTAGCATAATGCCAGCAATACGCTCTGCCGTAATCACACGTTGTACATCGCTCAGTCGAACATGTTGCGGTGTCGAAAGTGAGTTGCGGATAAGTAATATGCCATAACAAAAATAAAGTACGGTTAAAATAGCGTCTATCGCGTAAATCCAATATTGAAACCAAAAAGAACACACGGCGATAGCTATAGGCCCTGCTAAGTGCAATATTGACCAGCGCCCTCTGTTATGGGCGTTAGCAAAAAAATACCATGCTGTTACCGGTAACAACGAAGCAAAAATAGGCTGTAAAAACCTAAAAATCGGAGCATCAAATGTCCAGCGTAGGCCAACCACCAACGCGCTTATTGCGCACAACGTGATGAATAAAGCCGGAGCTTTCCCCTCAATTGGGTGTTTAACAATTAACAGTATCGCAACTATCACCAATAAAAGTGACATAACAAAAGGTAACGGTATGGCAAGCATTATAATCCTATTAGCGTTTGTGGGTGACCATTATATGAAAGCCACTTTAAGCTCGCCGCATTCCAATAGCACCAAAGTGTAAATCCTGATTCGTTAGTTTAACCCTTTAAATGAGACAAGCAACTGAGGCTTTAAATGAAATTCATATCGCTCAAGCCCCGATTGCAAGGCATTAGTCTGAATTTATCGTTATATTGACGGCACTATTTTTAACCTGAGATCTGTCTTACCTCTAATATGCAGGCCGAATATCATTTACTTTGGTTGTGTAACAACATAAAAACGAGAATTGGTAATACAATTAAGACCTGATTGGTTGACACGAAGGTCAACTCTGGTTAGTATCGGATATGTCTAGAGTCATTTTATAAATTTTAGCCGTCAAAATCTATTGATATGAACGGTATTTCTTCATTTTATAAAATAATTATGGTTAACCAACATTCAATGGCCAGCCGATCTCTAATGATTTACTGATGTAATTGGTCTGTGAAATTAAACTAGTTTAGCCGGCAATAGCAAACAATCGACGAGTAGTATTAATTGCATCGCACCTTTGGCCGCAGCAATTTTCACACTCAGATGAACATCCACAAATATATTTAGGAGTTAGATATGACAAAACCTATCATAGGCTTCATCGGTCTTGGTCTCATGGGCGGAAACATGGTTGAAAACCTACAAAACCGCGGCTTTCACGTCAATGTAATGGATCTTAATAAAGATGCCGTTGCGAAAGTTATCGCACGTGGTAATGCAACTGAGAGTGCTTCAGGAAAAGAACTCGCTGAGAAAAGTGACATCGTCATGCTTACTCTTACCACTTCAAAAGTTGTTGAAATGGTCGTTTATGGCAAAGGCGGTGTTTTATCCGGCATGAAGCAAGGTTCTATACTCGTAGATTTCGGTACGTCGATCCCTGCTTCTACGCGTAAAATAGGGGCGGATCTAGCCGCGATAGGAGCAGGCATGATCGATGCCCCGCTGGGTCGTACTCCCGCGCACGCTAAAGATGGGTTATTAAACATCATGGCGGCTGGCGACATCGACATTTTCAACAAAGTAAAACCCGTGTTAGAACAGCAAGGCGAAAATGTATTCCATCTAGGCCCTCTGGGTGCTGGCCATACAACTAAGTTAATCAATAACTTCATGGGAATGACCACGGTTGCCGCTATGTCGCAAGCTTTCGCTGTCGCCGATCTCGCAGGTGTTAACCGCCAACAGTTGTTCGAAATAATGTCAACTGGCCCGTCGAATTCACCCTTTATGCAATTTTGTAAAAATTACGCCGTTGATGGAGTCAGTGACTTAGGTTTCTCGATCGGCAATGCTAATAAAGATCTAGGCTATTTCCTTGAGATGGTTAAAGATTTAGGCACACGTTCTCAAATAGCTGAGGGTACCTCTGCTAACCTTCAGGCTGCATTTGATGCTGATATGGCTAATGGGAATGTGCCAGAAATATTCGATTACTTCCTTACTTTAGAAAAGTAACCAGATGCTAACATTAATAACAACCACTTGATAATAAACGATTAATTTACCTCTCATTTGAGAGGTATTTTTTTTCTAACAACATAAAGCCACCAGCGATAATGTCTAAACTCTCTCTAACTGTTTGTTGTAACAAGGTTAGCGAGAGAATACTTCCCTCTCTTTTCATTATTTTTACGGCGAACTTCTTCAAGCGCGAAGGCTTCCTCTGCGTCAAATAATGTATTGATGAGGCGATTAAAGTGTCTGTGCATCGCGGTGCGTGCTGCGCCAGCATCTTTAGTTTTCAACGCATTAAATATCGCCGTGTGTTCGGCGAGTGTCGCTTTATTATCTTTACTGCACACATTTTGATAGTCGGACATAATGTCTTTATTGGAAGTACGCAGTACCCATAAGTTTTCAACAGATAAGATCATTGCGCCATTGCGTGTTGCGTTCGCAATTATCTGATGAAAAATTTCATCGGCTTTTTCAATATCGATATTGTTCTCCATCATCACTAAAGTGTCATGGAGTTGTGCCAGCTCTTCCTCTGTGATGGTCGTTGCTGCTAAGGCTGCAACCTCTCCTTCAATAAGTGCTCTTGCCTGTGTCAGCTCAAATGCATTTATTTTTCGTTTCCTATTATTGTGTTCAACGCTTTCTAAAACATAAACTCCAGAGCCAGTTTTAACTTCAACTTTCTCCCTGACTTCCAGTGCAATAATTGCTTCGCGGATAGTTGGTCGACTCACATTATATTGTTCAGCGAGTTCCCGCTCTGGCGGTAAACGGCTTTTGGCAGCATACACCCCATTATCAATAGAAGATTCAATACTCTCGACTATTGGCCAAAACATCCGTCGGTTTTTCATAGACCTTCCTTAAACATAAGCAGTTATTACCAATAAATAACACCATAGTATCTATTTACAAATATCATAGCAAAGAGATTGTGTTGTTTTCTTCGTTTTTGTAACTAAACACCCTGTTTAATAAAACCAATTGGTAAGAACAAAAGATAACTATCTGTAAAATTGGTAATACAGATCCATTGACAGCCCTGGACATATTGGTTAGATTTACAGCAAGACAACTAACATCCCATTAACATGAGTAACACGTGTCACGCATATTAATGACCCTATTATTGATATGGCAACAAAAACGCAAACGGCATAAACAAACCAATACGTTTGCGTTCAATAAAAAGATCTATCAATTAACATTGCGAGTTTTAAATAATCAACACATCGGTAGCAGGAGCACGTCATGAGTCAAAGTGAGCATTTTTCATTTGGTAATGAAACAAAAATTGAGGATATTGGCGGAGGACTAAAGCGCCAAATGTTAGGTTATAACAATGAAGTAATGGCTGTGAAAATTTGGTTTGATCAAGGTGCCATTGGCTACAATCATGCCCACAAGCATTCCCAAGTGACTTACATTGTTGAAGGCGAATTCCACTTCAATATTGACGGCGTTACTAAAATTTTAACCGCCGGCGATAGCTGCTTTATGCCGCCACATACAGATCATGGCGCAACCTCACCTACTGGTGGCATTTTAATTGATACCTTTAGCCCAGCACGTGAAGATTTTCTTAAGGATAAAAAGTAATGAAAGTAATCGACTCTGCTCAGCCTAGTCAAGCAATACAAGATAAAGGCTGAGTCAATGAAAAATATATTCCTATTTGGCGAATGCATGATTGAGTTAAGAGCTCACGTTACCAGCACCTCATCATCAAAATTATTACAGCAGGCTTTTTCCGGCGATGCATTAAACACCTCTGTTTATATGAAAAGAACATTCCCAAGCTTAAATACTAATTTTATTTCAGCTTTAGGAGCCGACTCATTTAGCCAACAAATGCGACTTTTCTTTCAAGAAGAAAGTATTGGCAGTGAATTTGTATTCCAGTCTGAAAGTAAGTTACCTGGTTTATATGCGATAGACACAGATGACACTGGTGAACGATTTTTTACTTATTGGCGTGATAATTCAGCCGCTCGATCTGTCATGACATTTATCGACGAGCAGATTGTTGATAGCTTCTCACAAGGCGATATGTTCTTTTTCTCAGGAATTTCATTAGCGGTTATCAGACCTAATGAGCGTTCTTTATTTTGGAAAATGCTCGGTAAGCTTAAACTTGCGGGCGTTAGCATCGTATTTGACCCCAATTATCGCGCGAGAATGTGGGATCAACCAGAACAAGCAAAAGAACAATTTGAGCAAGCGTTTAGCATCGCAGATATCGCACTGCCCGGGGTCGATGATTTTCAGCAATTATATGGTATTACCACCTCAGAAGCGGTATTTGATTTCTGCCAACAATTTAACATTAATGAATTAGTGATTAAAAATGCAGATGCTAGCATCTTCTGTTATTCAGAGCGCCAAGTGTACAAATTTAACGTTAGTGCGGTTGAAAATGTTGTTGATGCTACCTCTGCAGGTGATTCCTTTAATGGTGTTTACTTGGGTGCAAGGGCAACAGGGTTGAACCTGAGTTACGCCATCGAGCTCGCTTCGAAGGCCGCAGGGTTCGTTATTCAGCACCAAGGCGCGATTGTCAACAAACAAGACTTTACCCAATTTATTGATGCACAGTTCACTTAATCGGATTCTCGATTGAGTGTTCAATATACCTAGGCAGGGATGTCTAAACTAGCGGTCTATCATTGTCGTACGGATGCCGCCATCAGTATTTTAAACGGTTGGCTTTAAACTTGTTACAAAGCCAGCTTCAGTTAAGCCATGTAGCAAACAATGTTACATAAAATGTTCTATTAAATTGAGGAATATATAATGAAAAATACAATGAAAAAAATATTATTACCTTTGGTGACGACATTACTGATAACACCGAGTGTTTACGCAAAACAACTCACATTAGGCCATGCCATGTCGTTAGATAGCGCAGCCCATAAAGGGATGGTGATTATGGCTGAGAAAGTCAAAGCCATGTCTAATGGCGATTTAACGATCCGTATATTCCCTAATGCACAACTAGGTTCTGAGCGAGATCAAGCAGAGCAAGTAGTGACAGGTGCTATCGATATGGCCAAAATAAATGGAGGGTTAGCTGAGTCATTTGAACCTACTTTTAAAGTGAATGCTATTCCTTATCTTTTCCGTGATATTCCACATATGCGTAAATTCATGAAAAGTGATTTAGCCCAAGAAATGCTCGGCGTCAGTAAAGGTAAAGGGTTTATTGGACTCACCTTTTACGATTCAGGTACACGTAGCTTTTATGCTAAAAAACCAATTATATCCCCCGCAGACTTAAAAGGCATGAAAGTACGTGTGCCTGAGTCTCCAACCATGATGGAAATGATCCGTCTGCTTGGTGGTCGCGCAACCCCTATGCCATTTACTGAAATTTACACAGGTTTACAACAAGGTGTTATCGACGGCGCTGAAAACAGCGTGTCTAGCCTAGTGGAAATGCGCCATAGTGAAGTGGCTAAGTTCTACTCTGTAGATCAACATTCAATGGCTCCAGACGTAATAATCTTATCAGAAAATGCATGGGCTTCGTTAACTCCTACGCAGCAAAAGATCTTAAAAACTGCCGCCAAAGAGTCCCTTGATGAGCAAATCAAAATCTGGGATCAAACTGAAAATGCTAATAAAGAAAAAGCGCTGACGCTTGGTGTAACCTTTGTGAACGTCGACAAAAATAAATTTATTGCAGCGGTTAAACCTATGTTAGACAGTGCTAAAAACGACGCCAAATTGGGATATTACGTAGAAAACATTTTAGCCCTTTAAGCTGTATTTTCTTACATAAGTCATTAAATGCTATTTACCTTTTACTGTCATCGTAAATAGCATTTTAGGTAGAATTAAAATGAACATAAATAAACTGAGAAGCCTACTTGATAGCCTCATTCTTGGTGTTTGTGCGTTTGCATTAATGCTATTGGTCGTGACCGTGACATGGCAAGTTTTTAGTCGCTATGTGTTGAACGATCCCAGTTCTTTTACTGACGAACTTTCTCGCTATACCATGGTTTGGCTGGGTCTCTTAGGCGCAAGCTATTTATTTGGTGTGAGGGGACATTTAGCCATTACCTTAGTTGCTACTGCCGCGAATCAAGTTTCTACAAAATTAAATCTCGCGTTACAAGTTTTTATCAACCTACTGACATTTTCGTTTGTAGCGTTAGCGATGTTTAAAGGTGGCTTGGCATTAATGACAAAAACCACACAACAACTTTCCCCCGCGTTGCAATTGCCGATGTCTTACGTCTATTCGATATTACCAATTGCTGCCGTTATTATTTTTGTTTATTTGGCACTAAATACCTTAGATCTCTTTATTAAAAATACATCTTCGGCACCAACGAAATAAGCTAAAAATTAAAAGGAATAAATATTATGGACTTGTCCATTGGAGTTTGGTTATTAGGCCTATTTTTAGTGATGGTATTGCTCAGCGTACCAATCGCGATTGCGATTGCAATGTCTTCGCTTATTATCATGTACTTTATATTACCCTTTGATGTAGCTAGCATTACTGCAGGGCAAAAAATAATCACAGGTATAGATAGTTTTAGTTTACTGGCGATCCCATTTTTTATACTTGCTGGCAATATCATGAATGTAGGCGGCATCGCAGGCCGCCTTATTAATCTAGCAAAATTAATGGTCGGTTGGCTTCCAGGCTCATTGTTTCACGTAAATATTTTTGCCAACATGATGTTTGGCGCTGTCTCAGGCTCAGCAGTTGCGGCAGCGGCGGCTATGGGGAAAACCTTAGGACCACAATTAGAAAAAGAAGGTTACGATAAATCACTGGCGACCGCAGTGAATGTGGCGTCTTGCCCTGCTGGCTTACTTATACCACCGAGTAATTCGTTGATTGTATTTTCTGTTGTCTCAGGAGGCACCTCAGTCGCCGCCTTATTTATCGCAGGTTATGTGCCGGGTATCTTAATGGGGCTAAGTTGCATGGTAGTGGCTTATATTCTGGCTAAAAAGAAAGGATATAAGGGATGCGCCAATGAAAATATGACCGCTAAAGATGTTCTGATGGTTATTTGGCAAGCCACACCAAGTTTAGGACTAATATTTGTGGTTATTGGCGGAATTATTGGTGGTATCTTCACCGCGACTGAAGGCGCATGTATTGCTGTATTGTATTCGCTTTCTTTATCACTTTGTTATCGCTCATTAACTTGGGCACACTTCCCGAAAATTTGTAAAGAAACCACAGAGATCACCGGGATCATGCTGTTCTTAATTGGCGCGTCTACCATTATGTCATGGGCCATGGCGTTCACCGGCCTGCCCAGCATGATAAGCGATTGGATGTTGTCCATTTCTGACAACCCGATTATTATCCTTATTTTGATGAATATCATTTTATTGATTGTCGGTATGTTTATGGATTTAACCCCCGCAGTCTTAATTTTTACACCCATTTTTATGCCTATCGCAACATCACTCGGCATGCATCCAATCCATTTTGCAATGATGTTGATTTTCAATCTCTGTATTGGCATAGCAACGCCACCGGTGGGCACAGCGCTCTTTGTCGGCTGTAGTGTTAGTGGTTCAAAAATTGAAAATGTGATCAAAAGTATTATGCCATTTTGCGCCGTGCTGATTGTGACATTACTATTTATTACCTTTGTCCCAGAAATTAGCTTGTTCTTACCACGCCTGTTTGGGCTTATTTACTAAGAAATAATACGAATAACTAGTCATTTAACATAGCGTATCGTCTAGGTAGCTTACCTAGACGATTACCACCCCTTTATTCTCTTTAATTAATCATGCAAATACAGCGCGTCAGTGAGCATATTTTTCAATGATATCAGTGACAATCCCGTCATTGTGCATTAATAAAAACTGTCGATTAAAACGTATCATAAATTCCTCACTTTGAGCAGGTTCCCAGCCTGTTGAAGTTGCCAAGTAACCGGCCTCCTCCGCTATTATTTTTACCAATTTCATCTTATGCTTAAGTTCAGGGTTATGATTAGAAAGGATACTATTGAGGTACCACGCTACGGTCACCAGATCATTGATGTGGTAATCCACTCGGCCTCTGAGCATCATCTCTATCGCATTTTTAGGCCCGTTAACTTCGTTTGCCTTTATTCGTTTATCGGTAATAGCCTGCCAAAATCGTTTACTTCCCATCTTGCCCCCCCTGCTAAGGGCAAATTTGGCCCACATAAAGCTATCTGGCCACAAGAGGTTTACATCTATATTCATACCGCGCGCTTTCAATGCTGTTTCATTACAAAATACCGCCGATAATTCAGTCATCAAAGGCACAGAATACTGGTTAATAAAAGGACGTTTGCTCGGGAAGTAGTGAGGGGGAAAAATTGCCTGGGCAGACCCATTTTTTATCATATTTATTGCCCTTTTCCAGGGGTAAAGACATATAATTACCGAATTTCCCACATACGTACTAACACCTGTTCTACAATATCGGTATAAATCCCTTTATTCTCGGTGTTGTGGTTGAACATTTGCGTAAGTAGTCCCTAAGTCCAAGCGTTGTGCGGTCACTATCAAATGACAACTGTTATTGGCCTATGTAATTATGGACTTTCTAGCCCACGGACACCGTCGTCAAAGTGACCTACATAGATACAAATATCTACTAATTTGTCGTCCCGATTAATATAGTTGCTGTTGGGGGCAGCAAGTTTTTTATCAGAACTTTAAGATAGACTAACTCGCATTAAATAAAATTCAATACGCTGCTCGGCAACTTACCCCCCTGATATTGCTTAAAATATGTTCTGCCCAATTAAGTGCGCCACGACGGTATCTAGTAATAATTCATACAACATTAACTGCTTCTTTGCTTCTTATTGCGTAAATATCGGATGACACCATAAGCAATAAATAAGAACGTTGGAACAGACAGCATGGTCCAAAAAGAGGTATCGACCAACAGACCTTGTTTTTTCATCGATTCTAAAAATAGATTTGTCAAAGCACTACAATTATACGTGATAGCAACAATCGCAAATGCCTCTATTGTTTCTTGCAGAATCATTTGCTGTTTGTGCTGTTTATCAACAGATGTCAATAAGGCGTTATTTTGCTGCTCCATCGTGGCGCGAATTCTTGTGCTTAATAACGAAATAGCGCGATCAATACGGGTAATGAAAACATTTAGTCGATCGTTTGCCGCGTCACATGTTCGAAAAGTTGGCATAGTCGTTCTAGTTAAGAAACGAGAGAAAGGTTGGTACCCCAACACCATGGTTTCATCTAATATTTCTAGTCGATCCTCAAAAATCTTTTTATAGGCCGATGTTGCTGAAAAGCGATGTCCCGTTTTGCTCCGCCAATTCTCACTAGACACTGACATATCAAGTAATTGGTCCAGTAATTTTTGTTGCTTATCTGTCTCCGCTACCAGAGAAATTTGTTTAATTATTTTAGCAAGTTGAATCTCTTTTCCTTCTAGCTCATAGACAATTTCTTCCGCTCTTGGGAAAGCTATTTCAGCCATACTGCGATAATTTTCCAATTCCAATATATATTGGGCCAATCGACCGCTTCGTCTTGGCCCTAAAGAGAAATCTTCAACATGAACTCTCAAAAGGCTTTCACTGGTATTTGCATAGAAATCGGTCCAAATGCGAGCAGACTCTTTCTTGACTAAATTACCAATAAGTTGATTTGAGCCAAATAGACGTTGCAGCTGTTTTAAAGGGATTTCGTCTTTGTTACTTTTTTCAAATGACAAGAGGACTTGTGTTAATAACCTACCCGGAAATCCGGTAAGCCAATCTTGAGGTAAATCGCTAACAAACAGTTCAATAGTATGCTCATTCACAAGGTCAGGAAAAATCCAAATATAGCAAATAAATTCATGATGTGTTTCTATCCGTAACTCGACACCTAAGCCAACGTAAACCTCAAGTCTTTGAGAACAGTGTTTATTGGTTAGCTGCTTATGGTTTATGACCGAACTGAGGTGATTGCGCTCAGATTCAGTATCGACACCACTTTGACGCAAGAATGTATGGCAATAGACAAATGCTGGGCTGCTAAACATGGGGACCGGTCTAGCATGAAACGCCATATGTTGCGCCGTTATATCTGTATTCATAATAAAGCTCAATTGCTCCAGTCAGTTATTGAGTGGTGACTGCGTTGGGCTATTTCGCGATCTGAACGACGTTATGGAAAAAGACCCAATATATAAGCAACAACGCCGATCACAATCTACCAGCTTTTGATATCCACTGACTTGACTATTAATAACGAAATTTAGTTATAGCCCCGGATGTAACACTGCGTGACCACATCACTAAAATTAGTTTCATAGTTAGGTTTTAATTTTTCTTTCCCTAGCGGTTCTTGCTTATTTTGCGCGGCGTTACGTGTCATCACCTCACGTTCTAACTGTTTCATGCTGCATAAACCATGTGCTTTTACTGAACGAACAGCCGATGGCACGGAATTTGATATTGTGTTGTATAAAAACTCTCTGGTAACTTGCATCTTAATATTCTCCTCTTAATTAAATAAGTATGGCTAACAATGTAGCCACAGCGCAAAGCTTCTATTGGTTGATTACATCGTTATTATCTTGGCCAGCCGCACGATCTACTGCTTACCATATTACGACTCATCAAAACGGGTCCCTTTGATTCTTGCCGCATAACCGGCGGACTCTGGTGTTTCTAGCTCACCTAAATAACATGTGACTGTTTCACTTATTATTTGTTGTCTTATGATATATATTGATTCTAGCGCTCTGACAGCAGAATGTGCTGCCTTTATTGCAGAAATTGCGGCAGATTCGCGGGATTATTGTCAGCATATCAGTAGATTATTCGGCCAACAAAACACTTTGATGACAGCTCCCCCCTGTGTCAATTGAACACTAAAAAATTTAGATGGCAAAATTCTGCCTATATTCACCACAAATTTAATATCAATAATCGATTTTTTGCTGATGAGCTCTAAAGTGTCTAATTAGGCGGTAACCATTGATTTTTTCAAAAGACTGGCACACGAAGCCAGTAAGAGTAAGCCTTCCCTGAATGTAACGTTATTGATTAGATGATTAAACTGCCAGCAACGTTACCGTAGTGACCTCAAAAGTTTTTGATGACCTCTATCTAGTCATCTTCGCTAATGCCCAAGATTTCAATGAGCTCAGATGTGGCACGGTCGAAATAACCGAGCTTTTTGGCATGAATGCCGCCTACTCGGTAATTCCTCCTTAAAGAAAATCAGTGGCCAATTTTTTCCCCGCTTTTCTCCATTGCTCACTTGACTACGCAGATCCAGGTTCTCGATAAACGGCTTGTTAAATTAAGCATCGTGTTGGGGCTCTCACGTTTCGTGTAAAAGACATCGCCACCAGCATAAGATTTCTGGCTCGAAGAGCTGCTTAACGCAACACCTTAGACGCGTGATCTTGACGCCTTGCTGAGCCTTATCAACCAGCGGACTTTCACCTCCTCTCTTTTACTGGTTTATCTCGCCGAACTGAGTGTCCATGTATGTCCTATAATTCCATTATTCCTTGGTGGTAATTCCAATAATATTATAATCAATCAGTAACTTAATGATTGAAAGTCAGAACAATCTCAATTATGGTCTTGGGGTGTAAATATTAAACTGCCAAAGGCAAGTTTTATGGTGGTCGTATTCTCGGTTAAATTATCGCGCGTTGGTTTTTCTGAGCTAATTTTTTAAGAGGTTAAAATGTTTAAACGGTTAAAGAGTTTATTTAACTCGGGCAGTTCGTCCGAATCGTCTTCAAGTCAGTTAGCGAGTGCCAATGTGCCTGCCCCTAGCGTAAAAAGGCCCGTTCAAAATGTGGTGGCGCAAACACAATCATCTCAACCCACTATTAATGTCGCTGAACAACCGAATCAAACACTTCAAACCAACGATAACCTTGAATACGGCGATTATCCGATTAATGATCCCCAGCGGATAAGCTTAGAGCAAAGTGACGCTAAAGCTGACTTATTTGTCTTGGCCTATCAGCGCTATCTTATAAATCGCAATCAGTCCGATAAAGCTCGCGAACAGATCAACAAGATGATTCCCCTCACGACTTTTGATGTCCGCGCCGCACTGCTTTGTCAATGCTACTACCTCGATAACCTCCAAAAGCCAGCGGGCTTGCAAGACCTCAAGCATTTTAGTCCGCACAGCATCAAAAAAGGCTTGGCGTGGTTTGAACAGCAAAGCGAACAAGCTCCACAGTTATTGCGTCAAAGTGCGGTCTTTTATTTGAACGGCGTTGGTGTGACTAAAGATATCCCTAAAGCGATTGCGTTGTTAGAGCAAGGTTTCGCTCAGGAGCAGTGGCAGTGTTCAGGGTTACTGGGTTGGACTTACCAGTTTGAACAAGACTTTCAGGATTTACCCGCGGCACTAAAATGGTTTAAGCGTGGCGCTGAGCATAACAATAGCGACGCAATGAATCGTTTGGGTTGCCTGTACCGTTCTGAAGCGCAATGTAGAGATCTCGATCTGGCAATACAGTGGCTTTGTCGTGCAGCGGATCAGCAAGATAGCGATTCAATGTGCGAGCTTGGCCACATTTACGAGCATGAAGAATCGGTCAATAATCTTGAGTTATCAATGCAGTGGTATAAAAAAGGCGCACAGGCAGATCACGAGGGTGCAATGTATTACCTCGCTTTGAGATATCTTCATGAAAAAGATTATCGCGATTTTAAACTAGCAGTTGAGTGGTTCACCAAAGCTGCAGAGTTAGGCGACAGTGATTCGATGTTCGAGCTTGGTAAATTATATGCTTTTGAAAATTCGGTAAAAAATATCGACCTAGCGATGCAGTGGTATAAAAAGGGAGCACAGGCTGGTAATGAAAGTGCAATGTATTACCTCGGTTGGGCTTATCGTCATGAAAAAAATTATCGCGATTTAAACCTCGCCATTGAGTGGTGGACCCAGGCTGCTGATTTAGGTAACACAAGTTCAATGTTCGAGCTTGGTAAAATTTATGATTACGAAGATTCAATCAAAAACCTTGAGTTATCGATGCAGTGGTATAAACAGGGAGCTCAATCTGGTCATGAAAGTGCGATGTATAACCTCGCATGGGGTTATCGTCATGAAAAAAATTATCACGATTTAAAGCTCGCCATTGAGTGGTGGACCCAGGCTGCTGAGTTAGGTAACACAAATTCAATGTACCAGCTTGGAAAAATTTATGAATACGAAGATTCAGTCAAAAACCTCGAGTTATCAATGCAGTGGTACAAAAAGGGAGCACAGGCTGGTAATGAAAGCGCGATGTATAACGTCGCCTGGGGTTATCGTCATGAAAAAAATTATCGCGATTTAAAGCGCGCGATTGAGTGGTGGACCAAGGCTGCTGAGTTAGGCAACAAAAGTTCAATGTTCGAGCTTGGTAAAGTTTATGCTTTCGAAGATTCAGTCAAAAGCCTCGATCTATCGATGCAGTGGTTTAAAAAGGCAGCGCAAGCCGATCACGTCGAAGCGATGTATCAGCTCGCACGGGGTTATCGTAATGAAAAAAGTTATCGCGATTTACTCCTTGCGATTGAGTGGTGTACCAAGGCGGCCGATTTAGGTAACAACAACGCCATGAATGAGCTTGGCGGTATTTACCAAGAGGATTCGGTAAAGAATGTTGAGTCTTCAATGCATTGGTATCAAAAGGGAGCTCAGGCTGGCAACGAAAAAGCGATGTATAACCTCGCCCGTGCTTATCTTTATCAAAAAAGTTATCGCGATGTGAACCTTGCGATTAACTGGTATAGCAAGGCTGCTGATTTAGGCTACAACCCAGCACTGAGAAGTCTAGGTTATGTCTACCGCGATGAAGCCCAATGTCTGGATCTTAAAAAGTCGGAACACTGGTTTCTCAAAGCGGCAGCTGTTAATGATAGTGTTGCAATGGAGGCATTGGGCTGGATGTATCGTTATGAAAAAACGATGAAAAATAAAGAGTCCGCCTACACTTGGTATTTGGCCGCGGCCAATTTAGGTTGTTCTCGGTCGATGTCAGAACTAGCTGAAATCTATTTAGAGAGTGGCAGTTATTTTAATAAGACTGAGAGCTTTAATTGGTTCAAACGTTCTGTTGAAGGCAATGGCGTGCACGAACTTTACGCCTTCGCAAAAGCAAGCTTTCATGAAAAATTATTTAATACCAGTCGTGCGATGAAATTTGCAATTGCCGCCGCGGAGCAAGGGCATATTGTGGCTATCTCTAAAATTCTTAATCAGTATTCACACGATAATTATACTGGACCAGAGCGTAATGGCTGGATAGCGACGCTTAAATTGGCATCGGATCAAGGCTACGGCCGGGCTTCTGCGATGTTAGGTTCTTATTATTTTTTCTTAGACCGATCATCGTCAGACCGTTATAACCGGATTAGTGAGCAGCAAGAAAAACAACGACTTTTATTACCAGAGAGTTTAATTTCTCAACATCAAACTAATTCTAATTCAACTTTTACCTCAACTACTAACTCAAATGCTACCGAGCAGACCAGCACAAATGTACCAACTAAAAAAGTGGTGGATCTCGATACCCAGAGTTTGCTTAAAGAACTCGATGGTTTTATGGGGATTGAAGCGGTACGTCAAGAAGTGGCTAGTCTTGCCGCGATGCAAAAGGCTAACAAGTTGCGTCAGCAAAAGGGCTTAGCCATTAATGCCCCGCGACTTAATTTAATCTTCGCCGGAAATCCCGGCACCGGTAAAA
>Ga0209396_1001031_pt1 | contig 31792 bp, 31 predicted proteins | sample GOMGulsemesocosm_6_FD_184638 | JGI IMG/M metagenome (GOLD analysis project Ga0209396, IMG submission 184638) | Methane-oxidizing microbial communities from mesocosms in the Gulf of Mexico - GOM8C Gulf of Mexico (SPAdes) (version 2) | ecosystem: Environmental > Aquatic > Marine > Cold seeps... | reverse complement strand
GCTTAGTAATGACTTGATCAATCTCACTGTGCTTGTGACCACTAGTGGCTTTAAGCACCACATTAGCGTTACCTGCGTAGGCGACAATCGCGATACAGTCATTCCGCTTTAGTGTTTTGGTCAATAAGTGCAAAGACCGTTTAAGCAGTGGCAGCTTATCAGTGCTGGACATAGAACCGGAAACATCCACTAAAAATACTAAATTCTTCCCTTGCTGAGCGTTAATGTCTTTGGCTTGCAAAGAGACTTTTAATAGCTGGGCTTGTTTATTCCAAGGGCTTGGCGCTATCTCATAGGCCATTTTCAGTGGCTGCTGGTCTGAGACAGGCTGGGGGTAATGGTAGTCAAAATAATTGACAATCTCCTCGGTGCGCACCGCATCTACTGGAGGCAACTCGCCGCGATTAATAAAACGTCGAACATTGGCAAAACTGGCCGTATCGACATCGGTGCTAAAGGTACTTAATGGCTGCACTGCTGGGTCTATCGATAAATTGTCACTGATCTGTTGATAGCGTTCGCTGTTACCAGCCCAGCTATTTTCAGGTGGATAAAACTGCGTATCCTGCGATACGCTGGACAAAGCGAGCGATTCACTCACCGCTATCTGCGAGCGTTTTTGTTTAACTAAAGCCGGCGCTCTAGCGCTAAACACAGCGCTATCGGCGGCTAACCCTTGCTGTTTATAATAATCAGTTGATCCCACTTGCGAGCAACCGGCCATGGCTAAACTGGTGCACAGTGAAATGCTTAAAGGGGCTAAATGTAAATATCTCATGATGAATACCTCTAAACGTCTGCACAATACACACCTATCCACCGGGGATTGCACAGTATTCCTATCAGTGACCTATTCACTGATCTAATAACACCAGTTTAAAGACGACACTGGGTAGATATTAGCCTTATTTTCATTATAAAATGGTCTTCAATTTCACTTGAATATATGCTATGTCAAACTTATACAGCAAAATCCATCGTCTCAAAGCTCTGGGCTGGACTTGGGAAACTTTTTTACAAAAGATAGATGTCATTTACCCAGCAGGGGTCGATCCAAAAACGTTATTTTCCCTGCATCGTAAACCGCACCACAAGGCTAACAGCCAAATCAGTAAAGCCATATTGGAGTTACATGACCAGCAATTCCCCTCGCCTTTTCCCGCAGATACACAAGCACTATTAAACATCTACAACCGGCTGCTTAAATGCAAAAAACACATCAGTATTGACCAAGACATTAAAGACTTTATGATCTTTTTAGCCCAGGACCTCAGCTTTGGGAGCGACTTAAGAAAAGCCAGACTGCACTGGCTCAAAGCCGATATCCACTTAGACCAGCTGCCAACACTGCGTAACAACGGCCAATTACCAGCGCTGCGTGAACAAAAGCAACTGGCGCTTGATCACTATCGACAATCCCATCAGCTACTGCAAGCTTACAAAGTACAATACCCACAGTCTATCGATGAATTTACCTTGTACAAACTGCAACAAAATATGCTGGCCTGTCATTTAAATAGCTTGCACAGCGACCAGCGCTATAGCGACGCAGGACTCAAGCACTACTTAAGTCATGCAAACTTTATCCAAAGCAGCAAAAGAGTTTTGCACACAGAGCCCTACCAATGGATAATTGCTAGAAACGGTCTGCGCTTTAGCTCGATCAATAAAAACCAAGCCGATTGTGAATTTTTTTATCAGGCGCTGATCAGAGCCAACAACGCCTTTAAAGATTTCAGCTACGCACCCAATGGCGCACCACCACTGATCAACAGCGCTGAGTTCCAATGGGCCATACAACACTTAACCAAGAGCGTCCAATGATGAAGTTTCTCACTCTACTGATAAGCTGCTTGTTAATCCTCTCGGGGTGCAGCTCAAAAGACGACCCTCAGCGCGCTCAAAAGCAGCAATCTGCTGCTAGTTCAGTACCTACAGCACCCGTAGAAGCAATGGACAGCCAGGCTCTCGATGAGGAAGTAGAGCCTGCTAAGCGTGAACTACTGCTCAGAAAAACGCCGGTTATCCTCATTAATACTGACGATGACGACATGACAAGGTTAGACTGAACTTCACCCTTTAGCCCAATGTAAAAGACCAGGTATTGCAGCAGTTTCGCCCATTAATCGGTGGCAATAAACCCCAGTTTACTGCCTATAAAGCGATTGCAGTTATGCATGTAAATTACCCAAACCTACTACCGCGTTGACAAATATCTGCATCTGCACATCCTGTGCATTAGCTTGCGGCACCAACAAACCGCGTTGTACAGCGGGCCTTGCTTTGACTAAGCGGTACCAAGCTGTCAAGTTGTGAAAGTCTGACACAGGCAACATCTCACCAATGGGATGGATAAAAGCCATGCGGATCCAGGGAAAAAAGGCAATATCGGCAATTGAGTAAGTTTCGCCGGCAAAATAATCTGCATGTTGCAGGTGCTTGTCTAATACCGCCAGCAAGCGAGTGACCTCTTTTGCATAACGCTCGGTAGCGACCGGGTGCTGATTTTCCCAGGCACCGGCCCAGACCAGTAGCTGCCCAAAATTTGGCCCTAAGCCACTCATTTGTAACATCAACATTTCTATTACTTTTGTGCGCTGAACCAGCTCTGTTGGCAATAGATGAGCGTGTTTTTGTGCCAGATAATACAAAATCGCGCCCGACTCCGTCACTGTCACCTCGCCATCTTTGATCACTGGTATTTTTTGGTTTGGATTCATGGCAGTAAATTCAGCGCTAACATTACCACTATCCAGCAAGCTGTTATGAGCTTGATACTTTAATCCAAGCTCCTCTAAGGCTATCGAAATTTTCAATCCATTTGGGGTTGCATCTGTATATAAATCAATCATCGCTGTTTATCCTGTTTGTTTTGAAGTGGGAAAATAATATTATGACGCTAGCAATAATGATTCATAGAGCATATATTTGCGTTTAGTGTTCGCACATATGCGCCCCATAAATAACCAACAATCATTTGCGGAAAGCTATTATGAACTGGGACGATATTAAAATTTTCCTCGCTATTGCCGATCATGGCGGACTAAAAAAAGCGGCGAGATCACTGGGCATACACCACACTTCTTGTGCACGAAGGATAAACACTCTCGAGAGTGAGTTGGGGGTAAAACTGTTTGACCGATTAACTGCCGGCTATCAATTAACCCAAAACGGCGAACAGTTGATGAGATCCGCCGAGCAAATTCGGCAGGGCTTTAATACTATAGACAGGGAGATAGCGGGCAAAGACCTCAGGATAGAGGGGGAGTTAAGTCTTACTTTGCCCAACGGTCTGGCGAGCCATTTATTAATGCCAGACATTCATGCCTTTATGAGCTTATTTCCGGGAATCAAGCTAAAGCTGATTATGAGCTATACCTTTAAAGATCTAGCCAGTCGCGAAGCCGATGTGGCAATTCGCAGCATTGATAACCCGGTGGATTCTCTCACTGGCAGAAGGGTGGGCAGAATTTATCACAGTGCTTATGCCAGTGCAGAGTACCTTGCCACTCATGATCTGCAACATCAACCTGCGACTTGTCACTGGCTGGGCTGGGGCGAGGAAAAACATCACTTAAAATGGCCGGGCAAAGCGGCTTATCCCCATATCCCGGTACGCGCAGACATGTATTCAGATGTACTACAGACTGTGGCTGCGCAGCAGCACATGGGGATCGCTTCGCTGCCTTGTTATATCGGTGATCAAGTAGCCGGACTACAGAGAATTCCAAATGTGAGCGCACAAGCGGGAGAATGGCTGTGGGTTTTAGCGCATAAAGACATGGCTAAAAACGCCCGTGTTAGAGCCCTTATTGAGTTCTTAACTCGCGCTTTTGCCAACCACAAAGCAATATTACAGGGCCACGTTAGCACTGCATCACGCACTTGAGACGAAGGATTTAACCAATAAGTCAAATAGCCCCCTAGCGCGATATTAATTGTTTAAAAACTGCTTTAGTCTCTATAGAGGTTAATCTAGCGAGACTTGCTAGTTGAATACGTACTTCTTCCATTTGCTCCATAGAATCCGCTGTGGCCAAGACAATCATATCTATATCGCCAATCACCGAATGACACTCGCGCACTTGGGGAATCATCGATATTTGTCCCACTAAATCCTCACAACTACCATGACTAAAATTAATATGAAAATAAGCAGAGACACTACTGCTCGGTTGCTGCACTTGTGCGCAATAACCCTTAATGATGCCCTGATTTTCTAGCTTGTTGATACGCTTGGCCACAGCCGTGCGGGATAGCCCTACTTGACGCGCTATTTGTGCATTTGATTGTCGCGCATTGTCGGTTAATAGCTTAATTATTTGCTGATCAAACTTGTTCATAGAAAGTGGCTAGCCATGCAATAGGTATCAACCGAGCATAACATGTCGAGACTGCATCATAACGAGTGCACGCGGGATTCCAGTCATAAAAGCGTCGTACCGAGCGTAAAAGTTGCGAAACGCAACTTAAAATGCGCGTTTGGTCACTCGTGTTCAGTGCTGTTTATCGCTACTATCTCTTATATCTACACAGTTCACTTTTACTAAGGGGCATTCAGCAATGAAGGTTAGCTACATCCAATCACCACATTATATGACACACGACAGTTTGCAGTGGCAAGCACTCAAGCAAGCCATCCTTATGCACAAACCCGATGTATTAGTGACCAATGAAATACCCTTTGGCAAGTGGCTGCCGTGCAACCCTATCTATAGCAAAAAAGACGCACAGCAGTGGATTAAAGATAGTGATGATGGCCTGACACAGCTACAGCAATTAGATATTGCATTGATACTGTCATCCAGAGCAATACAAGCCACCCACAGATTAGCCAATGAAGCTTTTGTATTGGAGCATGGGCACTATCATTTCGCCCACCAAAAGCACTACTTCCCCGAGGAAAGTGGCTTCTATGAGACCGCTTGGTTTACCACTGACAAACCGGGATTTAAGGTGGTTAAAACCGCGCAGCTAACCATTGGTTTTTTGCTCTGCACTGAACTGATGTTTAACGAGTGGGCCAGAGCTTATGGCCGCCAAGGTGCCCATCTGATCGTTATTCCAAGAGCCACTGGGCAAAATTATGACAACTGGAAAACGGCCGCTGCGATGGCCGCGATTGTATCAGGTTGCTATGTGGTGAGCTCTAATCGCGTTGGCGAACAAGATCAACAACTCACTTTTGGCGGTAAAGGTTTTGCCTTTGCCCCAGATGGCTCGCCAATATCAGAGACCAGCGCTGAGCACCCTGTCGTTTCCTTTGAGTTAGACTTGGCTAAAGTTGCAACCGCGCAAGCGCAGTACCCTTGTTATGTAAAAGAATTATTGGGGAGTAGCAGTTGAGGGCTGCAAATACTTAGGGAAGCAGCGAACAAGTCCAAGACGCCCCTGGCGTACAGGATTGTTTGTGATTGAGGCAATGGTTACAGGCGGGCTGGTTGCCCGGCGAAAACCATTAACAAAGAGCACGAACTATACTGTACGCCCCGCAGGGTGCTTACGTTTAAAAGAAAGCTAAGCGGCCAACAGAGATGAAATCTTGTTTCAGCTAAACAGAGATGAAATCTTGTTTCATCTGTATCCTTTGTCAGAACGCTTGTAAAGGACTCGCCATTCGCGTCCATTCTTCCGCGGATCAGTGTGCCCCTCATTATGGGTATTGACCGCTTTGTTATCCACAGGGAACATCTAGGGACTTATTCGCTACTCCCTAGTACCTTTAGTGATAACTACATGTCGCTGCTGCCAATAAGTGGGGCCTTTGAAAAAATCGAGGGCCTATTTTCATTTCTTTAATCGTGACAAAAAATATTTATGCAGCGAACCCTTTTCCCCTTTCCCCGCGTCTTTAATAGTACTGATCCAGAATCCCTGCCGATGCACTCGGCAACTCTTGCTGGATGAGCACTAAACATCAGCGGCACACTCTTGTGCCACTAAACTGTGGGGAATAATATGACAGACAATATCCAATGCGCACTCATCATAGGGGCCACCAGCGGTACAGGCTTAGAGCTAGCCAAAAAACTGAGCGAATCCGCCGTAAAAGTCATTGCGCTAGGTCGCACGCCAAAAAAACTCACACAGGTATCTAAGCAATATTCGTCAATAGAATTTGTACAGGCCGATGCAGCTGATGCTCAGTGCGCGAGCAGCCTGTTACAGCAGTATAACCCGGACTTAATTGTATTAGCGGGAGGCTCTGTACCGGTCATGGCAGCTATCACCGATCTAGATTGGCAGCAGTTTTCTGACCCTTGGCACAATGATGTAAAAATGGCCTTTGAGTGGACTAAGGCATTACTGAGAGATAACATTGAAAAACCGCGCTTATTTATCAGCATTTCAAGCGGCGCATCGATTAACGGCTCACCACTATCGGGAGGTTACGCAGGGGCGAAACGCATGCAAACTTTTATCAACAGCTACGCGCAACGCGAAGCCAACTTAGCTGAAAAAGCGCTGCGTTTTGTCACCGCCATCCCCAAGCAAATGATCCAAGGTACCGCAATCGCTGAAACAGGTTCCGCAGCCTACGCTGAAGCCAGTAATAAAACTGCCGCGCAATTTATGTCACAATGGCATAAACCACTTAGCACTGCCCTTGCTGCACAGCAGTTAATGGAGATCATTGCTGAGGACCCTATAGGTGGCGATAGCTATGCACTGACAGGTAGCGCCAAGGAGAATATCAGCTAATGATGCATGATCAGTATCTCGACAATTTACCCGTAGCAGAGCTAAGCAACATTGCACAATTCGAGCGTGCCATCGTGCAGTTTCGCCCGAAATTACATCACTATTGTGCGCGGATGACCGGCTCTGTCATCGATGGTGAAGATGTACTGCAAGCGACCTTAATTAAAGCGTTTCAAGCTTTAACCCCCCAGCTAAACATAGTTTCATGGGAAGCTTGGCTGTTTCGTATCGCGCACAATACGGCATTAGACTTGTTTAGGGAGCAAAAGAAACACCGAGCGATACAGCAGGAGTTAATGATGACTGAAGAACAACCGCCTGTTGAAAAACGCCTGCTCAGTGACAATTTACAGCAGTTAATGGTACTGCCTCCGCTACAGCGTAGTGTCATAGTACTGCGTGAATTGTATGGCTATACCAGCGAAGAAATAGCCACCTTGTTACATTCATCACCGAGTGCGATTAAGTCTGCTTTGCACCGCTCCCGGCAAACGCTCAAGCAAGTACATACGCTACCTTACCGCCCATCTCCTGCCGCGCTTGATGGCCAGCAAGTTGCCCGCATCAAGCACTACAGCCAATTATTTAACGCCCGTGCTTTTGATCAAATACGCCAGTTATTACAAGATGAAGTAAAACTTGATATGGTCAACAAAGCCAAAATGAAAGGTAGGCAAGCGGTGGGTAATTACTACACTAATTATCAGCAGAAAACCGATTGGCATTCACAGGCCGGCATCGTGGATGGACAGCCTGCACTGTTAGTCTTTTGTGAAAAAGGCAGCAAACAGCCGCCCAATTATTTTATATTATTAGACTTTGACAGGGATAAGTTAGCGGCGATTCGAGATTTCCGCTATGCCGGTTATGTGATGAAAAATAGCCAGTGGCAGCGACTAGCAACATAGCACCACCACAAGCAACAGGATTAGCGTATTTACAGGGTAATATATAGTGCTTTTTCAGCTATCAACACCTTGTTACTTCGCCGATATAACATCCTTGTTTTGCATAGTGTAAATGCAAGTACTCGACACCTTGATCACTGAACATCAACTGTATTTTTTCTGCCACTTGTAAGCCTTGGGCAATATCCGCTTGCACCATCATATGCTGACTATCGAAAGCGCGTATTGATACCACGCGGCTGTGGATAACCTCAGGTACTGTGCCTTTTTCAGGATAAGCCTGCTCCACAGCTTGGCTGACAAAAATAGCATGTGAGGCTTGAAAAGGTGTTTCCTCCTTTAAGTGTTGATAGTTCAGCAACAGCACCGTAGCGCCTATTTTTGCATCCGTCAGGCTAACCCTGCAAGGTGTACTGTTAGCTTCTTGCACTGTTGTTTTAACTATGTTGCGCGCTAAAAGCTCAGCATCGCTCATCTTAAAAAGTGGCTCAAAGGGCTCTGGGGGCAGTGCCTTAATTTGAAAATTCATTATTTTTCCTCGCAGTGTTTTGCCCCAGCATAGATAGACCTTGCCACTTATAAAACCCGATTCTTGCGGTGTTTACTCAAAGTAAAATAATGATGCTTGCAATCGTAAAATAGCCAAAGGAAATATTATAAAACCTAGGCTAGTTAGACCAAGTGCGGGGGTCAGCTGACCTTTATTGCAATGGCGCTAGCATGTTACTGGTGGATTTAACCGGTATTGGCCCCCAAGATTTGGCCATCACTAGTTTATTGGTTAACAAACTAAATATGAAATGTTTAGTATTGACTCAAAGTCTGCCGTAAAACGTCATACGTGCAGACTCAGATAATTGAATACCCGGTTGTGAATTGTAGGCTAAAACAACCAGCATACGCGTGGTACTTCCGCGTACCGGCGTCACCCGATGAATCGCATTGCGACCGCGAAATAACACTAAAGTCCCCGCTTGGGCCGCTAAGGCTTGGCACTCTCGCTGCCCTGCCAGCACTTGTGAAACGCCTGAATAATTCATTTCGCCGCGATCCGCATCGCGCATATTTTTAATGTATTCAAAACAACCACCCGCATCCGGACTTTGCAGCAGTAAGGTGATGGCAAAAGAAGACTCATCGAAGTGCCAACCTAACTCCTGCCCTGCATCAGCGTAGTGTAAGTTGATCGATGAGAGCGGGTCAGCATAGTTATAGAGTTTTTCTTCACCTAGTACACAGGCCAAAAACGCTCTAAAAACAGCATTATCATAGAGCAACCTGAGCGGCGATTCGCTGCCAATTTGATCGTCAGTAATACAGCCTTTTGAAGATTTAACCGCAAAGTTCCTAGCGTGTTCTGCCGCAAAATCAGGGTCTTGAGCACGTAAATATACGTTGTGATCACTGGATGAATAAAAAGCCATAGATTTCTTTTCAACACCTTCCTGAACAATACTGGTTATTGCTTGATCTGCAAGAAAACTAGGCAAAACTAACACACCTTGTTCATCTAACTGCTGCTTGCGCATTGCCCGATAATTTTCATCTTCAATTGGGTGTTGAGCAGTATTGATTATATTGTCGAGAAGCATATATTTCCTATTTTACTCTTTAATTTATACCTGAATCCGTGCCTTCACTGATGGGTAAAAAACTCGCGAATCAAAGCAAGAAAAGGCCGCTGGCACTAGGTTTTAATAAGGACCGCCGGTATAACGTCGATCAGCGTGACCCTATTACTGAGTATTTATGTACTTACTCGCCAGTTCCCTCAAAAAGAGAACAGCTTATGCACAGTGTCCTACCTAATCCAGCCTCTCTATACGATAACCCACCCGCGGAAAATGGATACACACGGTGCCGATTTGAGCATTGCTGTGTAACAGCGCAATGCTGTCACGGTCGGCAAAGTGCACTGTTCCAGACACCGGTTGTTCACCACTATCCTCATCGATAGCAACAGATATTTGCATCCCCACTTTCAATTTGAGCGGGTCGTTTGGATCAACGTATTGCGGGGTGCTTGGCGCAACAGCTCTGGCAATGTTCAGTGCCTCTTGTGCATCCATCTCCACGGGTGTGCCGTGCCCAATCTCTTGCACGCGTTGCTCCCACTTCATAATCGCTGGGAACTGTGCCAAAAACTGCGGCCCTTGCGACCAGCGTCCGCGTAAAAACCACACCAGATAATAAATGAAGGTATCTGCTGCGCTGGCGCTATCACCTAGCATAAATTTTCCAGTGCCAGATAACTGCTGATCAACCCAGCCCAATTGTGCTCTCAGCTGAGCAACCAATTGCGGTACTTGCTCGCGAATTTTCGCAAAATCATAATCGGGACCAAAATACAATCTACCGCGATCTTGACTAAACTCTTGCGGCATATCAGGTTCTGCAAGCGCCAAGACAATTTTAGCGCAAAGCTCAAACAAGGTGGTATCTGACCAGCGGCTGATGCCCCACACTATTTCCCCTGTACTATGGGCATATAGCGAAGGTTGTGGATAGCGCTTTTCTAATTCACGTAAAATGCACTGGCTGTCACAGTAAATATCTGCCCCAATTTGCATCACTGGCGTGCGTCTAAAGCCACCGGTCAAAGGCATCAGTAATGGCTTTGGTGGTATTCTGGGAATAATTACACTGTGCCAGCTAAGCTGCTTTATACCTAAAGCTATACGTACTTTTTCTGCTACGGGTGAAGGTGGATAATGATGGAAAATAATCTCGCTCATAAATATTTACCCTTGTGAAATAATCTCAGTAATTGTGTCAATTGCGCCGCGACAGTCTTTATAATCCAATGGGATCACATAAATTTCGCCACTGTGCTGTAACACCATTGATGGAAAGCCGTTAATTGGCAAGCTGCGAGCGAACTGTAGCTCTTGAATAAACTCTTGCTGCAGTTTTTGAGAACTTAAATCCGTTGCAAATTGCGCACTATCTAAGCCTATTTGGGTCGCCAGTTTTATATGCACAGCAATGTCAGAAGGGTTTTGTGCCTTTAAATAATATGCCTCTTGCAACGCCAGTATCATATCCTCTTCTCGCCCTTGCCAACGCGCTGCAATCACTGCGCGACAAGCAGGGTACGTTGAGCGGCGTGGTTGATTGTCACGCCAAAAATCATAATTAAATTCAGTACCCAGCAGGTTTTCGATATTCTGCCAATAACCGGCAATCGCCTGTTGCTGCGCTTGCGGCATTACTGCATCACTGTCTGGCGCTAAGCCGCCGACGATATTTTTGACCACTACTGATTCGGGCAGTGCGGCTTGTAGCTGCATCCACTGTGGACGATGCCCCCAACACCAACTACACATGGGGTCATGCACATAAAACAAGCTGGACTCGCTCATTTATTACTCCTAACTCTATTTAAATGGGTTTTAAAATGGATGATAGTCAAATACTTCGTCTATCATCTGGGCTAATTTAGCATCACCTGCATGGGTTTTGGCATAAGTGCGCAAGCCGGTAATTTGGATCTGAATATGACTGGCCAAGCGCGCCGGATCTTTAAATTTATCCACCTCACCGAGCTTTTGCGCTTCGACAATCAATTGTTTAAATGCCTGCTCCACCTCAATAAGCGCAAACCTTGCGGCATCGAGTAGCTCTTGATTTTCACCGGTTAGCTCCGCGACCGTCTTCGATAACATGCAAATACCACTAGGTGCACTACAGTGAGACTCAATAATCAACTTATGCATAAACAATTTCAGGGCTGCGATCGGTGAATCGCAGTTTTCACGACACAGCGCCAGTTGCGCCAAGCCGGTTGCTTTATAATTTTGCAGCGCCTCTTTAAACAAGCCCTCTTTACTACCAAAAGCTGCATAAATACTGCCAGGTCGCATGTCAATAACATCCTGCAGATTGCGCATTGAAGTCGCGTGAAAGCCTTTTTGCCAATAGAGGTCTGTGGCTTTATCGACTACTTGCTGACGATTGAACTTTGCCGCTTTTGCCATGTTGTACTCATTTGTTAATTGAACAGTAGTTCAAATTGTATGTAGATTCAGCTATTAGGTAAAGAGAATTTATCTGGAATAAACAACAGGGGGCGCAAAACACCAACATAAACAAATTAAAATTTGCTTATATTCAAATGGTTATAAAACAAAACGACATAAGATGAACGTTCGTTCAATTTATTTATTGAACAATCGTTCAAGCAGAGTTATAGTATTTTCCGTACCTCAGGGCTAGCACCTGAAAAGTCCACTAATCGAGTCAGTATAAGGAATTTTAAAATGAGTCAATTTATCCGACATAGCATTGAATCTGCGCCGCAAAAAGCCAAGCCCATTTTAGCAGGGGCACAAAAAAACATGGGGGTCGTCCCCGGGCTCTACGCGGTAATGGCACAGTCACCTGAACTGTTAACCGCTTATACTCAATTGCATCAGCAGTTTTCCAATACATCTTTTGATGCAGAAGAACTCACGGTTGTCTGGCAAACGATTAATGTAGAGCACGAGTGCCATTACTGTGTACCGGCCCACACGGGCATTGCTCACTCAATGAATGTTGACCCAGCCCTGAGCGAAGCGCTGCGCAATGATACGCCGCTGCCAACAAAAAAATTACAGGCACTAAAAGATTTCACTTTGAGCGTTGTTCGCAATCGCGGCAATGCGTCGCAAGATGATATTAAGGCTTTTTATGCAGCGGGCTACTCTCAACAGCAAGTGCTTGAAGTAGTGCTAGGTCTTTCGCAAAAAGTGATCAGTAACTACGTTAATCACCTTGCGCAAACCCCTGTGGATTCAATATTTGAGCAGTTTGCTTGGTCAAAATAAGCGACATAAAGGTGTGGGTAACCACGCCTTTGGAGCGAGGTTTTTATCATTATACAATACAGTTAATGGCAGCCTCGCAAATTATTGAGCCTGGCTACCATAGAGCTGTTTATGACATTTTTGATTGTAATATACTTGAATTGGCGTCTCTAACAGCGTCGTTTGTGAAAACTGTAAACTGTCTCGATCAGCTTGGCTGAGGCTTGCGTAATCCATAGAAATATTATCTGAGAAGGCATAGTCAACTTGCGCTTTTAACAACAGCTGCACCCCTTGCTCGGTACTTTCTACCAATACCGGAATAAGCCCAGCATCAAGATACATTTGATAAAAACGACTGCTCTTTGCAGAGCGTAACAATGCTATTTTAGCCCCTGAAAATTCGCTTAAATGCTGCCAGCTAAAAACACTCTCTCGGTGCTTGCGGTACATGCCCAATTTAATATTTTGTGTTGTTATTGTAATCGCACTCGTTAACTCGTTAATGAGCACTGGCGGATAAAACGATAGACACCAGCGATCATATTGCAATAGCACTTGTACTCTAGCGATGGGCATAATTTGCGGCTTAATCGCTGCTTTGAAATGCTCTTTGGCATATTGACGCAACAAAATAAACGCCAAGCCATTGTGACTCATTTTACTACTGGTAAATGGCGGGTGCTCAATAGCCAGCACATTGAGTGTTGTCTGCGCTTTAGCAGCCGTTGCAAATAGAGTAATGCAGGGGGTGATGAGCATAACAATAATTATTGCTTTCAACATGTATTGTCCTTAATTGTATCCACTGAGTAATTTATCTGCTTAACCATGGCGAGCTAAATATTTAGCTAAGAGGCTGCCTACCACAATTACCTTCCAATCACATCGAAACTTGCACAGCACCTTTCAAAGTAGGTTGTTTATCAACCATTATAAATAGATTAAATCCTAAATTCATCCTAGAGAGACTTTGAATTTACCGCCAGTATCTAGTGATAAAGCGCTGTCTTTTACATTTGCACTTGAGCTAATACTAAGGAAAACTTTCGTCACCTCTAATCTACTGTTCTAAAAGAAATGATCCTGATTTACTTGCATCAAAAAACAGCTTACTAAAAGTAGACTAGCTGCTTTAAAACTTCAGGAACTATAATTCAGCTACAAAGATTAGTTAACCATAATACTTGAATGAAGGAAAAACACTTGAGCAACGTTCTGATTATCTATGTCCATCACAAATAGCCATTTCTGAAGGCAGCTTAATCCTAAATTCGTCAATTGGACATCATTTTAATGGGCAGGAAAATAGCCGCGCTATATGGATACTAATCACCCCCTAACAGTGATCATCAATATTATAGCGGATGTGGTTTGCCCTTGGTGTTTCACTGGCAATTACTGTTGACGTACAGCGATTTTGACGCTAAATCTCGAATATAAAGTCACAGTGTAATGGCATCCCTTTGAATTTATCCCAGCGATGGCCAATCGCGGTAAAGTGATGGGGACAATGCTACTGATTCCATCATTCAGTGAGATCACGATCACTTCTGCGATCAACATAGTCGCAAAACATTATATTGTATGGAGCTTTTCAAGGTGGAAAATCAACCCTAGCTATCTTTGACCCCTGCTCATTTGTCACTATCTAGAGTCTTTAAATTAGCTCTGATAGCTTTTGCACAAAGCTCTCTTAGCCACTGATGAGCCGGATCTTTATGCAGTGTTGGTGGCCAACTTAAATAATAGCGATAGGGCGGTATTTCTAATGGTATTCTCTTCGCCACGAGATTAAATTGCCGGGCAAATCCTTGCGGTACTATTGGTGGGGAGTTAAATAACATCTGTGTATTGCTAATGACTTCTAAAACATTGATGTAATGGGGCGTGCGAAAACCTATTTTTCTTGATTCACCTATCGCGCTTAGCAGGTTTTCTATCGGCATATTGGGTCCACTACCCAGCGTGACTACCGCGTGTGGGTAGTGTAAAAATGACGCTAAATCTAACCTTTTATCGGCCAGCGGATGATCGGCACTCATAAAACAATACATCGACTCATCCCCCAAGTGTAATTGGTGAAAGTAATCCGGAATATAGGTCATTTGACTGACCAGCGCCAGGTCGATTTCTTGGGCGCTGTGGTACTGTAAAGACTTACCTCTGATATCTATAATTTCCAGCTCGGCCTTTGGCGCCTGTGCGTAAAAAGCCGTAGCAATCGCCGCTAAATGCGCTTGCGATGTATAACAACTCATGTGCAGTCTAAAATTTCGCTGGCACAACTTGGCAGAAAAATCCTGACTGATCAGCAGTGATCCCAACTGATCTAACGTTCGCTGTAAAGGTTGTGATAATGCCAAGGCTCTAGCGGTAGGTTCCATACCGTGACTTGTTCTTACAAACAGAGGGTCATCAAATAATTCCCTTAGCTTTGCTAGGGAGCGGCTCATTGCCGGCTGACTCATATGCATTTCATCGGCGGCACGACTGACATTTTTGCGCGTTAACAGCGCATTCAAACACAGCAGTAATTTGAAATCTATTTGTGAGAGGGCAACCATTAATGAGTCTCATTATGTTATTCATATTTCGAATAATGTTAAGGTGAATTATGCATTAGCTAATATAACAAAACTGGTGCAAGCTAGGTAGCATCCATCCACCCAGTGAGTGATTTCGACTGACATGAACAACAGTAATTACAATTTTAAGTTAGGTTTAATCTTTGCAACAACCACCGTATTTTTTTGGGGAATGCTGCCCATCGCCCTAAAATTAGCCGCCGATTTTATTGACCCAGTGACGCTAACTTGGTTTCGCTTTTTTGTGGCCTTTTTGATTAGTATTATTTTGCAAAAACTGTCAGGCAATTTAGCGCAATTCAAATCCCTGTTACGGCTCGATTGGTTAAAACTGACCGCTGCTGCCTGTTTTTCAATGATCAATTACATCTCTTTTGTCTACTGCCTAGACTATTTGTCTCCAGGGCCCGCACAACTTAACTTTCAAACGGCACCGTTCTTTTTAGCCTTTGGCGGTATGTTGTTTTTTAAAGAGCGCATCAATGCCTTGCAAATGAGCTGCTTTGCCACCTTAGCGCTGGGTATGATGTTATTTTTCCAGCCTCATTTAAGTTTTACCAGTACCGATGACTCTCAAGTTTGGATGGGTGTTTTACTAGTTCAGTTCTCCGCGCTCTCTTGGGCTTGTTATGCGCTGATTCAGAAGTCATTACTCGCAAAACTCTCCCCTGGTAATGTGCTTTTGTACATTTATGGGTCAGGTATCGTTATTATGGCACCTATGAGTGACTTCAATTATTTCGCCAGCATGTCAACAGGACAGTGGAGCGTTGCCGTTTTTTGCGCGATTAACACCTTAGTTGCTTACGGTTGTTTCGCACAAGCGATGAAATATTGGCCTACCGCACAAGTGGGAATAACAGTAGCCTTGACGCCCATTTTTAGCTTTTCTTTCACTGCACTTGTCGTCTCTTTGGGATGGTGGCAAGGCCTGATTAGTGCAAACCCAATCAATCTATTAGGGACTATAGGTATAGTGTTAGTCGTCAGCTCTGTTATTTGTGTTCAGTTATTACCGTTACTTGATAAGCGCCAAAAAAATAAAATTCGCAATAGAATTTCAGTGTGATACATAGTGTCTTGTTCTTGTCATAGAGAGCGTCTTGTCATAGAGAGTGTCTTGTCTGAAATAACGGCTTGCGCGAGAAAATTCAATCAAGAGCCCCACAGTAAGCTTTCTCGTGACCCCTAATTCGCTTCGCGAATAGGGGTATGCTGAAGCTCAAAAACCTTTACGCAGCAAACTGCGGGGATTCAGCCCCGGCTGATTTAGGCTTCGCCTAATTCTTCTCTATTGAACTTGATTTTCGTTATTTTGCAGAAAACCTCACTCGTCTGAGAAAAAATTTGAGCAAAAAAAGTCGTATTTTTGTGGCTTAGGCTCAAGTTCGGCTAAGGTCTCTACTGTTGATACTCTCAATAATCACTAATCAGCAGGCTTTAGCACGAACCGCAGTTATTGCGACCTCATCGCATTCGTATACGATCAAACTCGACTTTCAGCCAGCAGTCTGATTCTCTCGCGCTTGAGCTTAAAAACCCGGTAACCACCCCAAGCCATTAATACGACACCAATAACAAACATAGAATCAACAATTTTAGGTGTGTTCAAGAAGCTGACAAATGCATCTCCTTGCGCATAAAATCGCGCATAAATGGCCAGGCCAAACATCACTGTACCGGGTAAATCGAGTAATCTAGCGGTGAGAAGTCTTTTATCTATCTGTTCAATTTGTTGCTCTATAGACATGTTTCAAATAACCCAATTAAGATGCATAAAATAAAAGGCGACAGCCTCTGCTAGATCATACGGGAAGTAACAGTTAAGTCACGATAAAATGACTCTCTGAGCAAGCTGCCCCTTGCTCTTCATGCATTAATAAGCGCACTAACTTATCACGCGCTCAATCCCTGCAGTTAACTGCAATGCAGCTTTGCTATTATATCAGCTGATATGACAACAATAGCTAATGGCTTAATACCCTGCTGTGGATCAAACATAGGGCATTACAATAAATAACCAGACGTAATACTCAACAGTATTTTACTTGCTGCTCAGTTATTAAGCCTCTGTTATCAAGCAAAAACCAACAACATGTTATACTCAAAGGAATATTGGCAAGGATAAGCTGAGAGATTATCTCTGACTTTAAGTTACCTTGCCCTGTAGGAGGTTAGCTATGGTCAGTGTAATAATAGAGCGTCAGATTGCCGACGGTTTTGCCAGCTACTACGATAAAGTCTCCCATAAAATACTCTCACAGGCCACCGTGCAAAATGGCTTCATCAGCGGAGATTCTCTGCACAATAGTTACGATAAAAATCATCGAGTGGTGATTGCCAAATACAAGAGCATTCAAGATTGGCAGCGCTGGCATAGCAGCAGCGAACGTCAAGCATTAATGGCTAACCTGATACCCATGTTACAAAGTGATGAAAAAATTACTGTGCTTGAACATTAATGCCAAAATCTCGATTGCAGAGATCAAGTCTGGGTATTAAATTTACTGCTATGCCCTCAATGCAACAGATAAGATTGAGCTGACTAATGTTAATCCGCTTTTTGAAATGCCTGTAGGTTATTACTGTCACTACTCTCCAGCTAACGTCTGCGCTAGTGGCAGTAAAAGTAACATAGGGCAATAAAGTCATACTTAGCTTTGCTCTAATAGTTAACTAACTGGGAAAGGTGATGGTTCCCTCTACCTCTTTTTGCAGAGGAAAGCGACCTAACAAGCGCATTGCCATTTTCATCAGTGCTGTATTACCAAAAAAATCTTGTTGGAGGCAACCGTAAAGATACAAGTCTAAGCGCTCCTTTAAAGACGGATCTTGGACGTGTGACCTCAATAGCCCCTCTTGTTCAAACCCCAAGCGCAAAGTGTTTTTCTGACCGACGGGGTTATCCGAATACACATAACTGTACAGTTTAAATAATCCAAGGGTAGAAAAGGCAAATTCTAATACCAGTATTGTCGCCTCTACAGTCACCAGCGATGATACTTCCCCAGGGAAGCCAATTAACAGCTCGGCCCGCGAGTTATTGAAATTCAAATCAACTAAGGCAGCCAGCCCGATTGGCTCGCCATTTTTTTCTACCACCCATTCTATTTTTCTACTCTCTAAAGGCGAGCGGTCCGCGTTTTTGAGCTCTTTTTTAACCGCTTGTGGGGTCGGCTCTTGAAACAAATTGAAGTGATGGTGAAAGGCTTTATCTTGTCTGCATGCAATCAAAAAATCGCTGTGCTGGAGACCTTTGCGAACCAGCTTTATACTACGCCCTGCCAGCGGGTTCCACCACAAGGGCGCGAGTTTAAGCAGCATTTTACTTACTTGATCTCGAACCAGCACTTGATCTTTAGGCAATAGTTTTAATGCACTTTGGTAACTGCCATAAGCCACTTGCCTATTTTTACACTCCCATGCAGCGCGCCCTAAGGCAATGGCGGACATCGCGTTATTAGGAAAACGTTCAGTGCACTGTAAAGCTACTTCTAAGGCTTTAGTGGCTTGTCTAGCTTGTAGCAACACTTCAGAATATGTGTTTAGATATCTGAAATTATCGGGTGCTATTGCACATGTTTTCTGCAGTAGCGATAGCGCCAAGTCAACGTCTCTCTGCTCTTTAGGCCCATAGACTAACAACAAACCTTTGGCAAAGAAGGCTTCACTGTCATAGTTGTGCTCTGCCAAGTTAGACAAGAACTCACTAATTTGAGGCCAATCACCGCGTTTTAGCCAGGTCGATAGATTCTCCATTGATCGAACATGTCTCCATACATTTAGTCACTTGGTAAAATGCCACTAACCTTGTTTTGAATCTTGCTGGGTATATTCCAAACCTTTTGACTGTAGCCCAACATACTGCACCGTGTTTTCTGCGGATTGGGCCGCCATCGCAAATAAACTCGCTTGAGTATAGGTGCCATTTTCTAACATCCCGACAAAATCTGCTAGTTGTTGCTCAGAGGGGGCCTGGTCGACGATATTAGTGTACAAAATGTTCACTAAATCTGTATTAGACACAGTAGGTGCGTAGAAATCCAACATTGATTGCGCTAGATCAACCGTATTGTTGCCTGACTTAGAATCACTAGCCCCGCCCAATTGATCTGCCGCTGCTATCCATTGTCCAAAAGTATTCGGATCGGGAACATCATCAAACCCGGCATAGAGAAGGGCCAGAGCAGCGCCGGCATTTTGCTCTATTCCAAGATCCAACGCATAGTGAGTATCAGTGAAATGAATTCTCTCTATACCTATTAGAGTTGAAGTCCCTAATGAAGAGTTAGAGCCATCCTTAGAAGAACCGCCATCTTTGGAAGAGCCACCATCCTTAGAGTCTTCCGCGTATGTGTAGTTCACTTGCCAGCGGGCATCTTCTCCCCCTGATTTGGACGATGATTCATCTTTATTAATGGTCACATTCGCTAATAGTTGCTGCACAAATTGCACGGTATTGATATCTGAATCCCCTGTCACTTCACCACCAGCGTCACTGCCAAGGGTATAGTCGTAGAGGTTACTGGACACTGGATCAAAATTTGTTGCACTCATAATTTTCTTACTCCTTCAAAAATTCACTATCAGTTTCGACAAGTCATTGCTCATATCAGATGCAGGGGTTACCTTCCCTGTAATAACCCACTGCCGCCTTGTTGACACAAAATAGTGAGAACAGTCCATTAACCTAGTGATGGTTACCTGTAATCAGGATGATTATCATATGACTGTTCGTTTTCAGCCTTCAATCAGTACTCTGTTATAAAGAGTACACCTTGTTAACCCTGTTACACAAAATATAGTGCATAACTACCTTCATCGCCATAGAAGGAGCCAACAGTAATAACATGAGCCCCTGTATATTCAGCGACAAATCCTAGCGATGAATCAAGCCCAATACCACCGTCGTCGTCGGATTGATAAAAACCCACCTCAGCATTTGAAACAGAGACTGTAGGATCAACCAGTGTTCCATAACCACTATCGACACCGTAGATATCAACCTGATAGTAATATCCCTCTACCAGGCTCACTTGAAAAGTATCAGTATCAGAAGCACCGTCTAGACTGTCGTAGAAGAAAGATCCTGAGGGCAAGGTATTAGCCTGCACCTGCAGAGAATAACTGCCGGAGCTATCATTGAATCCATTCGCAGCAATATAATAAGCCCCAAAAGATGAGGGTGTATAGGTTAAGCTGGCATTGGTGCCTGTACCCCCATCATCATCAAAGGTTAGATAGCTACCTGAGCTGTTGTATAAATTCAGCAGCGGATCACTTAGCGTCCCCATTGAGGTAGCGGCACCTTGCATATCAAAAGTATATGTTACTCCCGCATCTAACACGACTGAGAACCAATCCGAGTCATAGCCAAAGTCAATCGTGCTGCTGACTGATCCGCCGACAGAAATGGAAGATGCGCTGAAAGTATCAGAGCCTATATCAATAAGAGTCGATTGCACTTCTAAGATATAACCTCCGGTTTCGTTGCTATAACCATTGGCAGAAATATAATAAACACCTGATGTACTGGGTGAATAAACTAAGCTAGCATCCGTACCACTACCTCCATCATCATCAAAGGTTAGATAACTGCCTGAACTGTTGTATAAATTCAGCCACGGATCACTTAACGTAGTGATTCCATATTGCACATTCCCCTGTAGAGAAAAAGTGTATTCTGTGCCTGTCGTTAGAGAGATGGCATACCAATCGGCATCCAGCGCATAATCGATCATTCCAGTAATAGGTGCCCCTACGCTCACAGAAGAAGCAGAGTGTATGTCAGCACCTACATCATTAGAACTGGCCTGCATCTCTAGCAGATAACTGCCCGTTGCGCTGAGATAGGCATCCGCCGAAATATAATAGGCTCCCGATGTCGATGGCGTATAAGTTAATTTAGCATCATTACCACTGCCTCCATCGTCATTCGTTCCCAGCAAGTGCCCTGAGCTATTGAACAGTTCTAGTAGTGGGTCAGTTAATGTGCCTGCAGAAGTTGCCGTTCCTTTCAAATCAAAGGTATATTCTGTTCCGGCAGATAGCGACACGGCATACCAATCTGTATCATCGACATGATCGATCATTCCAGCCACAGGCACCCCTGCGAACATTGATGAAGCATTGTATATATCAGCACCAATCGCATCCGCTGTTCCACCAGAGCCATCATCAGTTCCACCGCCTGATCCGTCAGAAGCGCCTGTGCCAGTATCACTCAACGCATTGCCATCTAGCCCTTGACTATTAAAAAAGTTAACGACATCACTCGCTGAAACACCACCGTAAATTTCGGCCAGCATCTCTGCTGTGACACCGTAAGCAAGCGATGTGCTGTAAATTATTTCGGGTGTTTGTATATAACTTAAGATAAATTCGCGAGCTTGAGCTACTGTCACATTATATTGAAGCAAATGAGTGGCTGCTGACATAAAGGGTCCTTCCTATTATAAGTAGTAAATTAGCTTACATTTAGCGGTATACAGAAAATAACGTGAGTTTTTTACTTACGTCGTCCACCACGCACTGGCGATCTTTCTAACTAAGCGCTCAACAGCATTGATAAGTATTCAATTAATTATTCTGTAAACTGAACAAAGCTTAGAACAGTAATTTTGCTCATATTTCAACCAATAATCTAGTGTGGAAATCTGCCGACACATTCGGCGATAAACGCCTTTAATGATAAATACCGGCCCAATATCCAGCTTAACCGTTCGTCAAAACAGACAACAAACTTCCATTAGTAGATTTCAATCCATTAAAGTGGTCAGCATTGCGCTAATCAATTCCCCATTTCTCTAAGGATGCTCGGAACAAAGACAGTGATGGCAACTATAGTACCCAAGGCATCAACGTCGACTTAAGCAACAATACCGCCACCGACGGTTTCGGAAACACTGATACTTTGATCAACATCGACCGTATTAGAGCCACTGATTACGATGAAATATTAAAAGGTGACGATTTTGACATCGCTTTGATACTAAAGATGGCAACGATAGAGTTATCTTTGCTGGTAATTGGGGGAGTGATCGAGTCTCTGACTTTAGCCGTGGTGCCGATAAGCTTGATCTATCACAAACAGCGCTCGCTTTTAACGACCTGACCATCACTTTGTCAGATGAAGATACTTTGATAACCTCTGGAGAAAATAGCATTAAACTCTCCGGTGTCTCTGCTGCCGACGTCGCAGATTTCATTTTCGCCTAATGCAGTCTACTTTGGCAGTTTGACTGAACTGCCAAAGACTTCATATTTTCCTTAATTTTTTGTCCACTAAACAAATAGTTATCATCATCGCATCTTGTTGTTTTGCTAGCGCTCGCGCTTGGCAATCAATATAGGCCAGTAAACTTTAGCGAATATCAACATGGCAATGATCCAGAGTACAGCGCCTAAATTCCAAGCAATAACATAAGGATTCATCGCTAAAGAGGGCGCTAGTTTAGCGAACAGCATCAAAAAAACAGCCCCACCTGCCCTTATCAGTGCGGCGCTAAACATCAATATAAATGCTAAGCTGATAATAGGTTTAACAGTCAATGCCCTTCCTGTATGACCAAGTGATACACGACTTATCATCGATAATATCATCAAGCTCATCCCGCCAACGGTGATTAAATGCAGCGCATCAGAAAAAATGATAGCAGGTAGATAATAACTGAGTCCCAGAGCAATTAACCCAAGTGCTAAGATTAGATAACTCAAATGTAACGACCACAATAATGGCACTCTAATTGTCCGCCATGAGCGCCAAAAGCACAGCTTCGCCAAATGTAAAACTCCGGCACTTATCATCAAAACTGCCGGTTCAATTGCAAGTGCTATAAAAAAATCCAGCGTAAAAACGATTATCCCCGCCACTGAAAGCAGTGTCAGCCACTGTGTCAGCCATACAGGAGAGGTAATAGGCAACTCAGAGCCAGTACCTTTTTGGCTAAAAAAAGGAATCACTCGTCCACCGACAATCCCCATTAACAACCCCATTACCAGTACCATTGAACGAGATAAATGCAACGCTAATGCTGTATTGTCTAATCTTTCAGCTAACAACACTGAGATATTAAGTGCCCCCATCATCACTAATATAGGTATAAAAAGATAGTTACGCTGATTTTTGGCACTGATGACGATACGACTATAAACAGCGACCATGATTAGCCACCATAACAATTGCGCAGCAATCGCCATATCTACTAATAGCGGGGTATTAATCAATAAGGCTAAGCGAATTATCAGCCACAGACCTAGCACAAAAGCCAACAGCTTACCGTGGAGCGAGCGTTGTCCGGTCCAGGTTTGCACGGCCGTTAACAAAAACGCAACCCCAATTGTTGCCGCAAAGCCGAAGATCATCTCATGTATATGCCACAGCGTCGCACTTAAACCAGCGCCCTTAGGACTGTACCAGCCGTTGAGAAACATCAGCCAAAGTGACAAGCTAAGCGCAGCAAAAAGTGGCGCTAATAGAAAGAAACTTCTAAAAGGCAGATCCAACAACGGGTGGCTAAATAAACTTTGTGGTTTATCTTTAACATCTGCTTTAGCTTTAGCAGTCTTCCATGCTGGTAAATTTAACTGTATTTTCCCCATATTAAAATGCCTTGTGCCCTAATCCGTGCGCACCCGCACAGCGAATGATGTAGCCTATTTTGAGCAGGCCCGCAAAAATTAAAGTGCCAATGTGCGCGGCTATTTGTACCGGCAAACTAAAATAGGCATCAAAAACAAAACTGATACAGATGCAAACAAGCGCTAAGCACAGCGCCGTTAACATCAAACAATGACCTGTTTTAAAATATTGTTGGTACTCATTCTGGGTAACTTCTTTAGCGAGGGGGGTGGTATTTTCTGGGCTTGTTTGCATAATGCTAGTCTCTTATTTATCAGTGATGCCTAACTATAACAAGAAACAAGCCAATAATTTTTTATCCATTATATTCAATAACTTAATTTAAAAATCCAACGACGCACAATCTCAAACAAGTCAATTTGACAACTTTAATAATTTGTCAAATTGACTAATAGTAGTCGTATTGTTTTGATAGAACTTTCAACTGAGCTAGCTGTTGTTAGTCATATTTATTAACACAAAAATTAATTGCAGATTAGTCCTAGCGCTTCGGGTGGGAGCCACAGTAGCGACACATTATCCGATCGCTATTGCTTTGCTCTATGCTTAATTAGCGCTGGTTCATAAAAGACATAAGTGTTTTTGCCATCGGCTTTCGCTTGGTACATAGCCAGATCTGCACAGCGGTTTAATGAGGCATAATCTTGTCCGTCTCTGGGGAATTGCGCGATGCCGATACTGCAGCCGACTGCTACATCTTGCCCTAGGATTGAAATAGGCTGTTTGATATCGCTAATGATTTGCGCGGCAATCGTAGCGATATCTTGTTGATCTTTAATAGGGTCTAGTATTGCCGTAAACTCATCGCCACCCAATCTGGAAATATAGTCACTTTTTCTTCTCGCTGCATTGTTGAGCCGCTTACTGACAGTCAGTAGCACAATATCCCCTGCCTCGTGCCCTAAAGTATCATTCACAGACTTAAAGTCATCCAAATCAATAAATAATAACGCTCTCTTTAAGCCATCGCGCTCACCCGCACCACAAAAATAATCGATACGCTCTCGATATAACCTTCGATTTGGTAGCTGTGTTAACGGGTCGTAATAGGCAAATTTTTCCAATTGCTGTTGGTGTCTTTTCTGCTCCGTAATATCAGTAATAATGGCAACTCTATGGGATGGCAGTTTGTGCTCATCAAACAGCACCATAAGTGATATCCGTACTAGACAATGATTCCCTGTTTTACAGGGGCTCTGGTATTCACTGACCCATTTTCCGCTGCATTGCAGCTGTTGATTAATATTCTCTTGGGTATCTAACTGGGTCATAAAATTTGGGGTAGTATTGATCAGATCACTCACATCATATCCAGTGATTCTGGTATAAGCGGGGTTGACACTTAAAATTTGATTGTGTTGATTAATCACCATCACCGCCTCATCAATACTCTCAATAATACGACTTGCCAACTTTAGTTCTTGGGAGCGGATACTGACTTTATCTTCCAGTAATTTATTGGCGACTTGCAGCTCTTTTTCTGACTTAGCAAGCAGCTCAAGCTGTTGATGTATAAGTACATCTTTTGCACTCAAGGAAAGTGCCACCTCATTCATGGTACTTGCCAGCCTGCCTAAATCATCAGAGGAGCCAGAAGTTTCTCGTACGCTATAATCTCTCCCTTCGATCGCTGTTATATGATTAGAAATGCTTTCAATGCGCACTTGTACTATACGTTGAATCCAATAAATTATTATGATGCCAATAACTGCGACGATAAAGATAATGGCACTTAATAATGACATCTTACTATCGGTGGATTGATCCAATTTTTGCTGAAACAGACCCTTTGCAATAGGTAATTCATTAACATACACAGATAGCAGCGCATTGGTTGCATTAAAGGTACGGTTGATATTTCCCAATAAAGAATTTTCCTGCAAATTGTTGACACTCTCAAAATTGTCATAAATTGAATCGAGCCCGCTACGCAGTTTTTTTAAATTATCCAATAATTGAATGCGGGCATTCGCCAATTCGGAATCAATTAATAACTGATTATCGATACTGAGTACTTGGTTATTTTGCTTAAGTAAAATTTGGATTTCTTGAGCGTGAGGAGCGTCCTGATGAGCGTAAGCTTTAATATCTATTAGCAGCTGCTCTATAAGAAATAACAACCGCTCATTTAATCGACTATGTTGAGTGAGGAAATAAGCGTTATCTAACACTTCCTCTAGCGTTCGAATACAAGAGTCATACATAATTCTCACAGAATCACTTCCCGACTCCTCTGCATCTTGTTGATTAGAAGCGTTGTAAAACGCAGTATGCGCCATAGAAACGCTTTGATAAGCATCACTTGAATTATTGGGATTAACAGGCTTTAATTGCTTTCTTATTTTCTTGAAACTAGCATTGATGCTCTCTAGAGAATATGTCGATTGGTTAACATTACGTTCAAACAAATAGCGCACTTGTTGCAGATTTACCCTAAAATTTGCCGCATCTAATTGTGCTTGACTATAGGCAAGGCTGATCGCTTTTTGTCGGGCACTTGTCTCGCGAAAGTGACTTTGCATTAACAACGCCAAGATAATAAAAATAGTTACAAGCAAAAACACAGCTGTGTAATAAAGCTTGATGTATGATATTTGTGATAGCGATTTTATCATAATATCATTCAAATTTTAGGCTGATCACAGGTCCAACTTCCCCCGCACCATGCAATGGCTGTGATAATTTAGGATTTGGCTCTCGACCCGCAATTTCAAACCGCGACATCGCGAAAGCAAATGTTTTATCAACAGAAAACTGAATGTCGTCGCTATTATTAGTTAACATTTTTCGCTTGAACTCTATGGTCCAAATCCCCTGCTGCCAATGTCCTTTTGCCCTAATATCTCCTCGACTACCACTAGGTGTAGATACTTGATAACTATTAACAGTATCGCCCTCGTACACCCCTTTTAAACTTGTTTGATAAGCCGCCTTTCCTGCATCCCCCTCGCGGGTCAAATAGAAAAGAGCGCCTTTTTGTGACGTTAACATGCGACTTTTCGGCGTTAAATGCCGACTGTAGATATGAAATTTATCGTCAGCATAACCTGCAGGATCGGTTCGATTTGCCTTCCAATACCAAACATCAGCTCGGTACTCAACATCTGAATGAAGGGTTAAATCTGTGGGGGCCTCTCCCATATCCCACTTCAATATCAGCGTATCTTCACGCTCAGTTGAAACTTGATATATCTCGACAGTCTCATTCCAAATAGCAGGCTTATGACGACGAGATTCACTGTTATCGCGAAACTGTGCTAGCAGATATATAAACTCGTCATCATACAGTGCTCTAATAGATATATAGGTATCACTGGCACCGTCTTTATGAGTTACCGATGGTGCATTTTGCCACAGTAGATCATCGATAATACCGTCAGTAACCGGAGCGTGTTCAGTCTTTATTGCCTTGAGCTCTGCTGCAGCTAAAGCGTGTGTAAATGATAACAACAGCGCCAAAGCACTTAGCAAACAATGATTTTTCATAGTCCACCTCAACTTTATAATCTGTATTGCACTGAATAGGAGAAGGCTAGTACTGTGATAATTATAAAGTTTGTTGTTAGCTGGAAACATGCGAATTAATCCGTTTTATTGCGACACTTATCAAAAATTTTCACTTATTGCTCATTTAGAGGAAAAACAACCTGTTTGCTGTCGCTTTTGTCAGGCTATCAACCGCCATATTATTTAGTACAATAAGCCTCTGTTTGATGGTTTATCGGGTATAAGGATATTCTTACACCGCCTAGAACGTTAATCTCTCTTTGGCGCTCAGCCCCGCAAGACAGCCAGCAAACAATCAAACAATCGAAAAAAAGGATTTATAATCAATGGTTTCAGAGCAACAAATAGCCGATTTCCAAAACCAAGGTGTGGTCGTTTTACGCGGTGTATTCAAAGAGTGGATCGACACTTTAAATCGCGGGGCCGATCAAAACGTCACCCATCCTAGTCCCAGAGCGATCACCCATCGATCTGACCACTTTAAAGGCCGTTTTTTTGAGGACTTTTGCAATTGGCAAAACATCAGCGAATATCGCCAGTTTGTCGAACAATCTCCCATGGCGTCTATCGCAGCTGCACTTATGCAATCTCAACAAGTACAGTTTTTCCACGATCATTACTTAGATAAAGCAGCAGTCAGCGGTGTGGCTACCCCCTGGCATCAAGATATGCCTTACTACTTTGTCGATGGCATGCAAAATGTCAGTTTTTGGATCCCGCTGGATGCCCGAGAAGAGCAATTTTCATTAAAAAGTGTCGCCCGTTCACACCTCTGGCCAAAACTAGTGATGCCCACTAAATGGTCAAATAACGAAGAATTTTATCCCGATAGTCGTGAGTTCATGAGCATGCCGGATATAGATAGCGGCGATTACGATATTCGCAGCTGGGCCATTGAACCGGGAGATGTGGTTGCCTTTAACTTTCGAACAGTACACGGAGCAAACGCCAACACTGTTGATACCATTAGCCGCACGCTATCTTTTCGGCTGGTAGGCGACGATGCCAGATATAGACAACGACCCGGTAAAACCTCACCCAATTACCCTGATATTAACCAGAGCAATGGTGAGCGCTTAAGAGAGGATTGGTTTCCCGTTATATACGGCTGATAGTGCTTTGTTGCAATATTTTAGTTTACAAATACGTCGGCTTGAATAAAGCTACTGATCAAAGATATAAAAGCGTGCCTACCAACAGTAGTGAAAGCTAACACTTAGGTTTTCACTGCCAAGCTGTAGCCTCGAGATTTAGGCCTTTCCAAAAAAGGGCAAGGCCCGATTGTGATCACTTAAAGATTATTATGCGGTCTATTTCCTCTACTGCTGCCTGCAGTTGTGGTCAGCAATCGCAACCACTATTAGGTATTGCTATTAGTCTTATATAAATGCAACTGTGCTATATTGTTTAAGGATACTAACAATGAGTATCGCACTCACAGGTATGGATGCCTCCCATGATTAAATACCTCTTCATCTTATGCTGCTGTATTAGCAGTGCTACGCTGCACGCCACAACCTTGAGAGCCAGCTTACCGCTGTTGCCTAAACAGTCAATGCTTGATGATCAAGGTCGTGCTTACGGCCCTCTGGTGGATTTAGTTAGGGCGATAGACAGTGTTTATCGAGAGGGCGATATTGAACTAAAACTCTATCCATTTGCTCGATCCATAGAAAACGTAGTGACCGGCAGAGCAGACTTTCACTTACCATTGATTAAAGCGACAAATTACAGTAGGACAGAGCTTCCCTTTAACTTCTCATCCGAACCGCTCTCCTCGGTGGTTTTTGTACTTTACTCTCGCGCCGATAAACCACTATTAAACCCTGATAAATTAAGCCAATATAAATTAAGCACCCAGTACGGCCACAAAGAGTTTTTTCCTTTTGCCATTGCGGAAGATCTAGAAACTAAGCAGAGTTTCAATAAACTTCTGCGCCATAGAACTGATGGCTTCATTGCCGCTCAAGTGGTGGGTGATAGCTACATTAAAAAGAATAAACTTAAAAATATTCGCCGCGCTTACTTCGCCACTTGGCAAGTACATGTAGTGATTCCCAAAGGCGATAAATGGCAGATGTTGGATAAAATAATCTCAGATGCATTAATAGAGCTAAAAGCGAGCAGTCGCTTTGCAAAGATTACCCAAGGCCTAGATTTAGAATTTGAGGATTGGCAACCCTATCAAATGCCATGGTAAGCTATTTTTTAGCTATCCCCCGCTAACATTTTTTGTCATTATTCATATTCTCTTTATATGACTTTTTCTTTGCGGATTCATACACATGACAATCAGACGTTTTATTCCCCAAATTGCCTTATCAGCCATATTTTTAACCAGTGCTGCCCATGCCGACCCAGTCGAAATATCCCTCGTTGATAAACTTGATGGTTATTTAGATAGCTACTGTTTAGACATTAAAGGGGGCGGGAAAAACATCGATACCTCCAAAGGACTGCAAGTACATACTTGTTACAGTTATCGCGGAGCAATGGGCGCAGACCAGATTTTTGACAGCGTCGAATTTGAGCATGAAATGCTCTATTTGCCAAAATTTGATGTCTGTGCTGAACTCTCTCATTTGTCCATTGGATCCGCTGTCACGCTAGCGACTTGCAACAGTACCGCAGAGCAAAAATTTGCTTTTTCTGGCAGTGGCACTATTTCACCAACAGTAGAACCGGGACTTTGTTTAACAGCTTCGCTGGATACAAAGTTAGGTAGAAACGGCACTTCAAAACATCAAATTAAGGGCTTAACCCTGCAAGCTTGCAGTGCTGATCTGACAAGATTTCAACACTGGCGCACTAGTACTGCCCAAGACTAGTACCGTCCAAAATTAATAAAGACGCAATAGTCACTTAAGCCCTAGGTAATAACTTTAGGGTGTGCTATCAAACACTGGGCTATCACTGACGATACTGAGTGCTTAACCTCTCATAAAGATCATTCATTGCGTATGGCTAACACAAGAGGATAAAGAGACTAACCCCTTTGGCGTTTTGAAAACGGCTTCCATGAAGGCTAGCTGAGTTGCGGGTAGAGATTTTATCTTTACCAAATCTTTAATGCCAATAGAGCGTAGTTGATCTGTCAACCACTGAGGCTGCGGGTGATGCACAGTAATGTATTGTAACTGGCAAGCTAAATTCTTCATTTTTGCAGCAGGATGCGAGCCGTGCCACTGTAAGATATAAGGTATTAATCCCGCTGCCAGCAAAGAGCGATCTGCTGGCAGCGCAAAATCCCAGCTCAACTCCCCTCTGGTAATTCGCTCAGCACAAGTTTGTCGATATATCCCCTGCGTTAGCGCCCTATTTATGTCACTACAATTGACCACCCAAGTCAGTAATCGCGGCTGCTGTATTAATTGCTTTTGCAATAGAGGATCATCGAGTGAAAACCACCTAGGCTGATCTACTATCAATGTTTCATCGGTATAAGAATCCGGATTGATCGCGATTATTTCAAAAAACAAGCTATCTGATAATTGCATCAAAGCGTTGTGAGTCCCCATCTTTGGATGCACCCCACCTAGCGGGACTTTAACGCCAAACTGCTGTTGTATATAGTCGACACCTTGCTCTAAAGTGTGAGCGCCAATAACAATATGATCGATAGTAATGTTCATGGCAAAACCTGCATAGCTGACATAAATCCCATGGTTTAAAACCCCTGCTACTGATCATTTTCAATCAATAAGACGATGAAAATTAAACCTTTAGCACTCTCAATGACAGATTAGACATCAGCTGCAAAAAACGCATATATCTCAGCTTCTGTCATTTCTTGGCTATTGTTCGAGAAACAATAATAGTCAGGGCGCTTGTCACTAAAGTATTGCATATCCATCACCAAATTCTGCATATCAGCAAAGAGGCCCACCGGCATATTGTAGCTCTGGGTTTTCTTAAATCTATAATATAAATGGGTACCACAGAGCGAGCAGAAAGCGCGAGAAGCCCATGCTGATGATTCATATTCACTAATATGCTCAGTACCTTCAAAAGTGACTTCTGTTCCGCATTGTACCGCAAAAAACGGACCTGATCCCCAAGTCCGACAAGCGTCACAGTGGCACACGGTAAACTTGGGGTTTACCTTGGCAGCAGCTATTTTGACGCTACCGCATAGGCACTTTGCATGCTGAGTTTTTAACGCTGGCATTAATTATTTCCTTGATAATATATGATGTAGCTGCAAGTTTAATGGGCCAAACTTTCACTGTCATAAAGGTTCAAATAACCACCCGCTCATCGACATTGTGCAGGGATTAACGCTGACGGTAAATTAGTGCTGCACTGCCAGTCAATTTGCTGTTTGTTAACCACTGGCGTCCATTTTATAAACTTGCCGCGCTTGTTTTTAAATGTCGTGATGATAGCCCCGGTATTAACCACCACATCTAATCGATATTGTGCCGCTGGTGCAATCATCTCCAGCATTTCATCTCTGCGCGCTTGGTCGGGAAACTGACCACTTTGCAGGTAGCTATCGGCTATATTATCTTTAAGAATTTGTATCACTGAATGTGCCGAGGCAAGCTCTGCCTTAAACAGATAGTCTTGATACGCGGGAATTGCGATAGCGCCAAGTACACCGACTGTGGCAAAAGTGCCCATCACTGGGGCTGCTAGCAATAGATCTGCAGGCGTTGA
>Ga0209396_1001030_pt1 | contig 31815 bp, 29 predicted proteins | sample GOMGulsemesocosm_6_FD_184638 | JGI IMG/M metagenome (GOLD analysis project Ga0209396, IMG submission 184638) | Methane-oxidizing microbial communities from mesocosms in the Gulf of Mexico - GOM8C Gulf of Mexico (SPAdes) (version 2) | ecosystem: Environmental > Aquatic > Marine > Cold seeps... | reverse complement strand
GTACTGCGCTATCTATAAAACCACAAGTATTGACAATAACAAGTTCAGCATCGTCGTAGCTATTAGTAACATCATAACCTTCAGTACGTAACTGAGTAAGAATACGTTCACTGTCTACTAAGTTTTTTGGGCAGCCGAGTGAAACAAAACCGACTTTCGCTCCTTTTGCTCCTTTTGCTTCTTTACTTACATCAGCTGCGTTAACAACTTCGTTATGTTGCTCTTCAATCATTTTAGCTGGAATATCTAACGTGGTTGTTTGGCTTTCTGCAGAGTTACTACTCTTTTTAGGTGCTTGGGGCTTATCGTTAGGGATGTATTGTTCTACGGTCATGTGCTCTCTACTTATTCTAAATTTTGTAACAGGTGCTTTTTCTAGTATCTAATTAAGAGAAGAGCAGCGTCATAAATGGTGGTTTTAAAGCCTTTATTACAAACTCAGGGTATTTGCTAAGGCTATTGTTTAATGCTCGGATTATACAGGAATGTAGTTGTTCGTGGTAGTTATCGTGTTTGCTGAATTAAAGTAAACAAGTAATGAATTAGGGCTGGATAAATGTCCAATTACTTTACACTTTTGAGTTTAGTGATTTATTGGGTATTACTACTCCTCTGAAAAAAAAGAACTTTAATGCTTTGGCTTGCTTTATGCTTTAATTTTACCCGATATTATTTTTACTTTAACACATCACTACTCCACAGTTTGGACAAGGATGATAAGGGCTTAAAAATGAATATAAAAATGTTAAAAGCGGCTTTGGCTGGTTTAGTTTTATCTGTTAGTGGTTTTTCGAATGCGACTTTAATAACTTTTAACGACGCGGCATTATTTGAAGCGGCTGCGGGAACTTTAAATACCGAGGACTTCTCTTCAGAGGCAGTAGAATATTCTACTGCTAATTATAGTGGAGTATTTGGTGGCTTTACATTAACTAGTCTTTCTAATGGCGATAACAACGGCATTTTGAATTCACTCATAGCCAGTTCTGGGGCTGGTGATGTATCAAATGGTATAGGATTCTTCGGTCAAAATTTTTACGGTTGGGGAAATAATGATGGAGGTTTAGGACCTCAATCTAATTTTAGCTTTTCCTCTAGCATTTCCGCATTTGGTTTTGATTACTTTAATGCTGACTTTTCTGATTCTTACAATATAACAGTGAATGGTTCTGTATTAAATACAATAGCTACAAATAGCAATGGGTTCTTTGGAGTTATTGCTGTAGGTGAGAATATAACCTCCGCCATAATAACCAACCTTACAACAGGTGGTTATGTAGGGGCTGCTGGTTTAGATAATGTTAGAGTGAGCGTCCAAGTTCCAGAGCCTTCTACCCTTGCTATCTTCGCATTAGGCATTATGGGTTTAGCATCAAGAAGATTTAAGAAGCAGTAATCTAATCTGTTTTTAGAATAATTAAAGCACCATTCATTGGTGTTTTTTTATTGCCTACCATTTATCACGCAACAATCAACTCTGTTTCTCAAACCACCTTCCCGATAGTAACTTGTGCTTATCATTCATATCCAATAAGCCAAGTTATGCTGCAAAACCATTCACACAAAGCACCAGTCAATTGCATTATTCGGCAACGTTTAATTAGACCGTTGTTCAAGTAGGTTAATTATGAGAGCATTAAAATCAACTACTGACTTTGCTTATTAATTTCATAAAAGGCCCACGGGTTTATGCTCTCCCTTTCTCCCTTTAAAAATATAAAAAATGTTACTCCTACATTCGCTGAGCTAATTAAAAACAATCTTGCGGATAGTCACTTGCGTGCTAATCAAAAGACAGTAAATTAGGAGTGTTCAAAATGCTTATGCTTCAACGTATTAATGTAACCATACTTTTAGTCGCCATTATCACTGGCTGTGGCTCTCTCCCCGAGGAGATTAAGCACCGGATTGAGCCTGCAACCACTCAGACAACAAGTACATTATCCGAATTGACTGACACTTATCGGCTTGAAAAGCCTAAACAGCCTACAAAATGTACTAGTGCGGTTCTGTTGCAAGATACTGGCTGGGACGCTTTGGCGCAGCGACTGGCATTAATTGAAACCGCTGAACGCAGCATTGATATCCAGTATTACATATGGAATTCAGATGCTTCTGGACACTACTTGGCAAGCCGGTTGATAGCGGCTGCAGATCGTGGTGTTAAAATCCGTGTAATGCTTGATGATATCAATCTTAACGAACGAGAGGATTTGCTAACCGCTATTGATGCTCACCCTCAAATAGAGATCCGCATATTCAACCCTATCCCCAGTCGCCGTGGGGCAGTAAAGTGGCTAAATGTATTGGGTGATTTCTCCCGTCTAAACCGTCGTATGCACAATAAGTCATTTACCGTCGACGGTGCTCTTTCTATTGTCGGCGGACGTAATATCGGCGATGAATATTTTGACCTTTCTGATGAAATAAATTTCCGTGACCGAGATGCACTGGTAATGGGCTCTGTAGTAACCGATATTCAAACTAGCTTTGCAGAATATTGGAACAGTCGCTGGTCTTACCCTGTCAAGTTACTAGGTGGTAAATCCACATCAGAATTAGCGATGTTAGGTATGGTGGCAGCTCCTCGATATAAGCACTACCCTGCCTTACCAGAAGGAAATAAGGTGGCACATCAATTCTTAAAGAATTTGATAAATGAGATGATTTGGGTTCGAGCACATTTTTTTTCTGACAGACCAGTACCTGTTAATGAAAGTAATATCAGCGAGCCGAAGGCTACTGCAAAATTATTGGCCAAATTGGCTCGCCAATCTGACCAAAAAATATTGTTGGAATCCGCCTATCTAATATTTGATGATCGTCAACTTGAAGCCTTGCAGATATTGACCCGCAAAGGGGTTGAGATAAAAGCATTGACCAATTCAATGGCCTCTAATGATCTAGTTACTAATCATTCTGGATACGCTGGTCGTCGTCGGGACATGCTTGAACAAGGTATACAGTTGTTTGAGTTGAAACCAGATACGAAGCTTTGTGAAGAATCAACTAGAGATTTATCTAAATGCGCACCAACAAGTGCTTATGGCCTTCATGCAAAGTCTATTGTTTTTGACAGACGAGTGGCTGTTATCGGCTCTTTTAACTTCAACTTACGTTCAACCTACCTCAATACTGAGTCTCTTTTAGTCATTGAAAGTCATCGTGTTGCTGAAAGTCTTGCAGATGATATGGAGGTGGCGATGAACGAAGAGAACAGTTGGCGTCTGAACTTATTTGAAGGAAAAATCCGTTGGTATTCAGGAGAGAAAATCTGGGAAAACGAGCCAGAAACTAAACTATCAGAACGAATAAAATCACGTCTATTACAATTATTACCGATAGAGGAGTACTTGTGAGGCGTGAAAGTATTTGTTTACGCTACAAAGCAACGTTTGAGTTAGCTTAGGCAGCCGAGTGTAACAAAGCCGACTTTCGTGCCTTTTACTTCTTTGTTTATATTAGCTGAATCAGCAACGGCTTGATGCTGCTTTGATTAGTTATTGAAGGGTTATTAATTGTTACTATGAAAAGGATCTAAGGGGCCGTGACGTTTAGCACTAATGCCCATAAGTGCTTTTAATTGCTCGTCCTCGCTTTGTATTACCTAGCTTTCTACCGAGTAAGTAATCAATTTGTTCTTTAACTTGATTACTTACTAATGGCATGGATTAAAGCAAAATACTTGCTACCCGCTTCATTTAAAATTTATAGATAGCATTGGTAATCATCTTCATGACAAAAATATGCATTGCGCTTATTTCCACAACTGATCACATGACAAGGCATTGAAGGAATAAACATTCTTGCTTTGCTTACTTGCATTATCGATTCCATTCGATAACTTAAATCTCTATTGATTATAATTTCGATTAAAAGGTAGCAATTAGAAAAGGTTTATTTGTCACCACCCCCTCTTATTTGCACAGTTAAAGGGACAACTAGAAACTAAGTTAGATAACAGCCCATACTCACAAAACCTACCTTTGCAAGTAGCTTGGATATATGAGCCACATTTGTTCCTAATAGGTAAACCTATCAATTTGCTTGACTAGTTTTTCTTGTACTTGTGAAAGCTCACTAGTGGCATCATGAAGAGAGCCTGCTTCAGTGGCAAGTCGTTCAGCACCATCATTAACTTGTTGCATACTTTGCTTCACACTATCGGTAACGAGTGTTTGCTCTTCTGAACTGCTCGCTATTAGGGTATTCATACTATTAATTTCATTAATTTTTTCATTAATTTCATTTAATAAATCATTGGCGGTTTTGGTTGTTTCAATTGTTTCACTCACTAAGTCTTTACTTCTATGTGTTGCATCAAATGACGATTGAGCTTGTTTTTGCAGAGAGTTGATAATTAATGAAATTTCATTGGTTGAATCATGGGTTTTACTTGCAAGTGCTCTTACTTCATCAGCAACAACTGAAAATCCTCGGCCAGACTCACCCGCACGAGCCGCTTCAATAGCAGCATTTAAGGCAAGTAGATTTGTTTGATCAGCAATCCCTGTAATTACATCAAGTACTTTAGTAATATTTTGACTTTCTACTCTTAACTGCGTAACGATTTCAGAGGTAGAGTCTAATTCTTGGAATAATAAGTCAACTTTTTGTCTATTGGTTTCCATTTGAATCATACTGTTTTCAGATAATTGATGGACGTTATTGGTATTTAATGAGGTTTGCTCTGCATTTTGAGCAATATGCACAGTTGCTTCTTGCAGTTGAGTTAAATGCTCCAGAGCATCTTTTGTTTGTAAACGTTGCTCTTGTGAGTCTTTATTTGTACTTTTGCTGACCTTGTTAACACGCTCAGCTACATTTGACAGCTCTTGGTTAGCGAGTGCTAAAGCTGAGACAATAGATTGAACCGTATTAATGAAATTATTAAAGTTAGCGGCTAACTCCCCCAGTTCATCATTTGATTTTATTGGGATCCTTTGCGTTAAATCCCCACCCCCTTGCGCAATATCTCTTAACACTGAAGACAAGTTAGATAAGGGGCTAACAACTATTTTTCTTAAGAAAAATATTGATACAACTGCAAGTAAAATAATAGTAATAATGAGTGCAAAGACTTTTTCAATCAGTGCATTATCAAGCCTGTCATTAACAATATCTTGAGAAAAACCTATTTTAACCGTACCTATCTTTGATTTATCCGTCCATAAAAGCGGTAAGGTAAATTGTTCATCTGCTTTTTTATTGGCTATTGCTCCTTGAGCAAGAATTTTATCTCTATGATCTAAGACAATTAGACTAGATATAGCGACATCTTTAAGTACCGCATCAAGAATACTTTTAACTAACGTTTTGTCATAGGCAAAAACAGGCTCTTGAAAAATAACAGATAATTGGTTACTCATGGTGTTCTTTTTTTCAGCCCAATACTCTTGTTCGAGTGATTTTTGTGTGTAGTAACTAACCCCTGAAACTAAAGCTAATACAAGTATCGTTGCGCTAATTAATGCGATGAGCATTTTTTGAGTGATTGATTGCATGACTAATGACCTTTTACTTCTAATGGGTTAAACCAAAGCGCTTTACGGTGTATTGGCGTATTCTCTGAAAGAGTTGGATTTTCTATATCAAAGACAGTTCTATTTTTGACATTCGCTCGGCTTAAAGCATTATTTACTTCTTCATCTTCAAAAAAATATTTTGCAAAGTCACCATTTTCAACTAATTCATTTAACAAGTCTGTCAGCTGTTTAGCGAGCTCTGGCTTGCTTTTTGAAACGAAATAATAATTTGGCGCGGTATAACGTATAAGGATATTTTTTTCCACGCCGAGGTTTAACTCTTTATTATTTATAATTTCTTGCCACGGCTCATGTAATCCTCTGGGGAAGTAATCAAATCGTCCCCCTTCTAACATGGGGAATAAGTTTTGATATTTGAGCGTTTTAACGACAGGAATATTATTGTGTTCAAGAATTTTGGTATCAGGCCAAGCTTTACCACTGCCGGCTTTAAATTTTATTAATTGGTTAATGTCTGAAATATTTGCAAACATATTAACATTTTCTTTTTTAACCAAAGGAATACGCATCCCCAAAAGACCTCGAAAAATAGGAATATATACTGGTATAAATTCCTGCTCAAGTTCTTTAGATGTCATTGACCAGAAGATATCAATCTTTCCGCTGAGAATATCTTGTTTCATTCTGTTGAAAGATAGCGCCCCGGATTTGATATCACGGTAAGGAAATTCTGGTGTGATATTGGCACGCTTCATAACATTTTTGAGTAAAGTATGAGGCAGTGATGTTTCATCTGGCATGCCAGGCATAGCTAAGGTTTGTGCAGCACTTGTATATTGAAAACACAGCAGACACAGAAAGGGATAAAGAAATAACCGCATAAAAATTTCCTCACGTTAAAACAGAACATTTGTACTATACCAGTACGTTTATTATTTACATAATACATGGAAGCGCTTACATGTAAAGCGCCGCACTCAATTAATATTTAATATTTCATAATTAATTATTATTTCTGTAATATTCTTTATATATGCCAATTTTATTAATTATTCTAGCTATTTTATATCCTGAAAATTGACAAATACAAAGCTTTTTTAATAACTAGTTACCCACACTTATTGGCTTAAATACAGCGAGTCAGTCTACACCAAACCACATATGTCAGTTATTGGTGTTGAAAATCAGTATTATTAAGCTGGATATAATATATTGGGATGGGCAGAGCAAGCCTTGAATTTAGTTCATTGAAATGGAACGTTATCATTATTTGCGCTTAAGCTTAGGTAAACACCCAATAACAATTTATTCAATATTGCTGTAATTAAAGAAATGCATAAAAAATCAGTCCCTTACAATCACTAATTTAATAGGTTTATAATTTAAGTAATGAATTTTAAGATAACTAAACTTAAGCTAACTCTTTAATACAATTTCGACCTTCATTTTTAGCCTGGTAAAGTGCAGTATCCGCTCGTTCAATCCATGATTCAATAGTATCATTTGACTTAAATTGAGATACGCCAACACTGATCGTTAAGTGGATGTTAGATTCGAAGATATATTTTTCAACCGCGTTAATTAACCTTTTGGCTAAAGTCATAGATTGCTCTTTATTGGCTTTAGGTAATAAGACTATAAACTCCTCACCGCCCCACCTAGCTGCAATGTCACCCGCACGTAATGCTTTTGATAAAACCGAAGAGAATTGCTTTAATACTTTATCGCCAACAACATGACCATATTCGTCATTAATTTTTTTAAAGAAATCTAAATCAATCATCAGGATTGCTGAAGTGCCCTTCTGTCGAGCCACATTATTAAAGTGATCTTTTAATGTCGACATAAAGTAATGGCGGTTATATAACTTGGTTAAATTGTCATGAAATGATAAATATTCAAGGTTTTTATTGGCATTCAATAACTCTTGTCTTGTTAATTCTAGCTCTTTATTTTTTAGACTTAGTGCAGAAAACACTTTGACAGAAACTAAGTAACGCCATAAAAACACGATAAAAATCATGCTAACACCACTGGCAAGATAGTAGAGTAAGGTATAGTCAGTTTGTTTGACGATTTGTACATTACTCCATCTATTTAGTATTTCATTGTGTTGTTTAGTGGATATTTTATCTATCGCTTGATTAAATATAGGAATTAGATTCGCGTTGGATTTTGTAAAGCCGATGCGTAATTTATCCTGTAAAGAAATCCAACCATTAATCTTTAGTGCTCTCAAATTAAGCTGGTTGAGAGTTAAATTAATTGAATACAGCGATCCAACATAAACATCAACGTCACCCTGCTCTACGGCGACTAGTCCTTCGTCTTCAGAAGAGACAATTTTTATCTTTATTTCTGGGTAATACAAAGGGATTTCTTCAAGTAACCGATAACCCGAAACCACAGCCAATGTCAGGTTACCTACCGAAGCTAAGTCTTGCATAAAGGGCACGTCCTTTTTGCTCACTAAAACATTAGGGCCAAAAAAGTAAGGCATGGTAAAGGATAGGTATTTTTCACGCTCAATAGATCTATTCAGCATTAAAGTTAAATCACACTTTCCTGATTTAAGTCGCTCAGTAGTTTCCTTCCAAGAACTTGTTGCTTTAATATTGAATGAATAAGGTGTTAATTGTGAGAATATATCGAGATATTCGCTGGCGATCCCCGTATGTTTGCCATTAATTATGCCTTCAAAAGGCATCCAATCAGGGTCGACACAAAAGTTCAAGGTTTTAAGGTTTTGCTGAGCTAAGGCACCCGATGAGAAAAATAATGAAATAAGTAAAGCATAAACCATAGGTAACTTAATTATCAACTCGAAATACTGTTTAATAACCCCCTTACAAACCAACTTAGCAATCTGTTTATTTAACAATTTCATTCCTTCTGATAAAAATATAAATTGCATCAGTTTATTATGCATATGAAAATATTAATTCAGTATAGGATAAGTTCTCTCTTTTAGATAATTAGCTCACAGAGTAAAGCAAAACACGAATAAACGGTTTAAGTACAAAGGGTAATACAGGGGAAGATGGTTGGTGAATAATACTGCTTTTTTATGTTGTCAGCATCAGGCTTACTTCCATTTTGAAATACAAAACACCTGATTTGTTAAACTCAAGCCCTTGTTGTTCCATGCCAAATTTTTTATAAAAACTGACAGCGGTTTTTCGAGCATCACACCAAAAAGACTCAATACCATTCGCGTTAAGGTCAGTCATGATATGTGTAATAAGACTTGAACCTATGCCACGTCCTTGAAAGCCCGTTAATGTCGCAAACTTTCTAAGCCTAGCATCACGGTTTTTAATATAGATGGACGCAACACTCACTAATTTATCATTGTGGTAAACACCATAATGACTTGCGGTTTCATCTCCTTCCACCTTACAAAATAATAAAGGCTTATTTGGCCACAGCATTTCATGTCTTATGGGTAAAGCTTCATGCCACATGATATTTCTAATATCCATAACGTCCCTTTTAAGCATTAAGCATTAAGCTTAAATCTTAATAAAATAAGGTATTGCGACTAAAATAACACCGACAATAAGCAGCATAGTTACACTAGACATAAAGTATGGAAATGCGAATAAAGATAAACCGACACAGAAAGGAACCTTAGCTTTTTGTTTTCTGCCATAGGTAAAGTAACCAATACCTATACCGCCAAATAATACACTCCAAACCATCATTGATTCACTATCCATTTGGAAACCTCCTGATTGAACTTGACTGCCATATCTGTACCCTAAATTAATACTCTAGGTTAATACTCTAAGTTAATGCCCTAATATAGAGAAAAGAGTTATTTAGTTTCTCATTTTTAAAACCTACAGTGCATAGTTAGAAATTGTTTTGGATATTTCTAACAGTGACGTTTTACCTGTAAATTCAAATCTAACTTTACCTACCGCTGAAAAATATATTTCTAGTTCAGAATCAAGGTCGAATGTACCGGATGTTTCAACGGAATAGGCAACAATATTTTTATAAGGTAATGAGGTGAAGTCTTTTTTACTTCCGGTAATACCTTGAACATTGACTGCAATAATCCTTTTGCTTGTAAAGACTACACCGTCACGCATAGATTTATATGAGTCAATTATTCGCTCATCATCAAGCAGTAAATCACTTACTTTTTCAGCATAATCAGCATGCTGTTTAAGTTTAAAAAAACCTTTATTATTAAAATCTATCATTGACCATCCTTTTTAGCGATTAGCTAATTATGTAGATATTGAGTAAGTCATATCCACTTTATTATCTAATAATCTACGCTAAAGCTATTACATTTCACACAATTAATATCTAGAAGTAGCACATAACATAAATACCTAGGCTTAAACGTCTTAGTTTAATAACGATATAAATGACTATTTTAACGAGTATATTATTATGATGTATTGATAAGAGGCGAGCTGATAAACCGATTAATATAAAATCAAGAAATCAAGCATAAAATCAAGGGGTCAGAACACTTGGGTTTTTCTATAGCTTTCAGATCTGCTATCACCACCATGGCATTATTTAGTTATCTTTCGGCCCACTTCCAGTGTCAACGCTAAAATAAATGACTCCTTGCATATAAGCTGTGATCTTTTGGATGTTATTCTAATATCTTCTACTGATAATTGATCTAGCTTTTCGTCAAATAACTTTTGATAAGACTTTTGCCTTTCCGTCATATTTCGACCCAATGCGTTAAAGACTTCATGCGGTGAAATCATATCGTTAGTCCAAGCTAATGCATTCGCACTAAAACTAGATCATTGATACTGCTTTGGAAAATTCACCATACCTGCCCTCACAGGATTCAATATACCTACTCACGGTTAAAAAATAATTTTACTATCAACCAATGATGATTTAAATCGCCACTCCCAGAGCGTACCTGTTCTCTTATATAAAGTATTAAAATATCTTACATAGCTTCGCCCAATAGCCTGTATCATCAAACTCATACCGTCAGCTAATTCTGAAGAAGCCAATAAATGCACATGGTTAGTCATCAATACGTAAGCATGAATTATTACGCTAATTTATTAAGGTAATTTATTAAAGTAATTTATTAAAGTAATAATGCCTGTATTTTTTATAGCGAAGTAAAAGTAAAACTCAGGGAATGTTATTTTTCAGAAATCCAAAGTTTAATATGGCCTTTAACCACCACAACTCCTTCGGTATCATAGGCTGTTACTGGAACCAAAAGATCACCACATACCCACTGTTCAGGAGTAACTTGAGCTACACAGCGTATATCAGAGCCCGCTTTTGCGGTGTAATCAAGTGACATGCCTTTAGGGATCCAGCGTAAATGTTTAGGAATAGAGGCTTCAGCCATCACGCCCATAGCCATTTCCAAACCATTACATATGGCAATGACGTGCACTGTTTTTATATGGTTATGCACCCTTTTACCTTTTTTGATAAAACATTCACAATAGTTAGGTTTTAGCTCTGTGATTAGCGGCTTGATCGTTCCAAAATAAGGTGCCATGCGAGCAACCATTACTGAGAAAATTTTATTACCAAAAGGCAAGCGAGTCAGTTTATTGTAAAGTGCCATCACCTTGGTTGGCTTATTTGGCTTATTTGGCATAGTTGGCTTAGCTTTAGATGCTTTTTCTGGTGACATAGTTGAATCTTCCTGTTCAGTTATCATTCTGGTCCGATGAGTCTAACACTATTTATCTAAGATTCAACATCGGCTAAGCTTTAGCTCGTTAAAGAAGTTAACTGGAGGCTGGTTAAAAGAGAAAGCTTGTCGATAAATCAACTTTTCCGTTGATTTCCTGATTTCAATCAAGTTCATTCAACGTTTCTCTTGATCTCATTTGCCAAGCGTCTATCATCTGCATTTTTTTAAGCACGACAACTTTAGCTCTTATGGAATTTTCTACTTACCTCATTTATCTTAGCATTTCAGTGATAGCTTCAGTTAGTGTCGGTCCATCAGTGATATTAGCAGCTAACAATGGTATTAATTTTGGTTATAAAAAAGCACTCTCTGGCGTATCAGGGCATGTAAGTGCCATTTTAATGTTAGCGTTAATATCAGCGTCAGGGCTTGGTAGTATTTTACTGGCTTCTGAAAATACCTTTTTAATTATTAAATATTTGGGTGTGTTATATCTTGCTTATATCGGCTATGCCATTTGGCACAATAAAGGAACCTGGTCTTTATTATCCCAACACAACAATATCCCATCGGGCTTTAGCCTATACAAAAAAAGTTTATTCCTGGGGTTAAGCAACCCTAAAGCCTTAGTATTTTTTACCGCATTATTTCCACAGTTTATTCAAGCTGACCAGGCGCTTTTACCCCAGTTCTTGATATTAACTACCACAAGTTTAGTCAATGCCTTTATTTTTACTTTTGCCTATGTTATTGCCGGCTACAAGCTCAAAAACAAATTGCTGCCGATGCTCAATAGTGGTTTGTTAAGCAAAGTAACGGCAATGATATTTATGGGCTTCGCTACTGTGTTAGCCGTAGCAAAATAACACTGATACCAACTGTACTAACTAAGTGATCATTTTTAAATGGCCTAAATATCCAATAACATCGTTCCTTTCAATCACACACGCCAGCTATTGCTCAATCAAGCGTCTTGTTCTTGAAAATTTATTCTCATTAAATTCTGTAACCTTAATTAATACAAATGGTATGAATCAGTTTGATTATGCGCTCAATAAAAAAGCCAATGCCTATTTCAAGCATTGGCTTTTTGGGTTTAATCATGCTGCTAAAAGCAACCTAACAGAAAGCTACCTTTTTGCTGCTAACTTACGCGCTTGATGCAGCTTTTTGTAGCTTTCAATCAAACGTTGGTGTTTATCTAAACCTTCAAGGTTCATGCTAGTAGGCGTTAAACCGAAGAATCTTACTTCGCCAAATACTGAGCCAACAACATTGGCCATATTCTCTTCACCAAACATTCTATTGAAGTTACCGATATAGTCTTCAAGTTCCATTTCTTCATCTATGGTTACTTCAAGTACAGAATGAACGGCTTGATAGAATAATCCGCGTTCAACGGTATTGTCGTTATACTGTAAAAATTCACCCACTAACTCAATAGCATCTTCAAGAGCACCTAATGCTAAGCAGATAAGGATTTTAAGCTCAAGAATCGTTAGCTGGCCCCAAACGGTATTTTCATCAAACTCGATGCCAATTAAGGTTTTGATGTCGATGTAGTTATCTTGCTGGCTTTCTTCTAAACGTTCAAACAAGCTGGTTAACTGCTCTTCATTTAAACTATGTAGATTTAAGATGTCTTCGCGATAATCAAGTGACTTATTAGTATTATCCCAAATCAAGTCTTCTACTGGGTAAACTTCAGAATAATCAGGAACTAAGATACGACAAGCGGTAGCACCGAGTTGATTAAATTCAGCAATGTATACTTCTTTACCCATCTCTTTCAAGATCGCCATTAAACCGGCATTTTCTTCTTCATTGGTGCCAGAAAAATCCCATTCAACAAATTCATAATCGTGCTTGGCACTAAAGAAGCGCCATGAGATGACACCCGTTGAGTCAATAAAGTGGTCAACAAAGTTTTCTGGCTCTGTTACCGCCATGCTATTAAAGGTAGGTTTAGGAACATCATTTAAACCTTCAAAGCTACGACCTTGTAAAAGTTCTGTTAAGCTGCGCTCTAACGCCACTTCAAAACTTGGGTGTGCGCCAAACGAGGCGAATACGCCACCATTTTTTGGGTTCATCAAAGTGACGCACATTACCGGAAATTTACCGCCTAATGAGGCATCTTTAACGACGACAGGAAAGCCCTGTGCTTCTAAACCTTCAATGCCAGCTAAAATAGCTGGATACTTAGCGATAACGTCTTTAGGTACATCAGGTAAAACTATTTCTTCGGCGATAATTTGTTTTTTAACAGCACGTTCAAATATTTCTGACAAACATTGTACTTGCGCTTCAGGTAAGTTGTTACCCGCACTCATGCCATTACTTAAAAATAAGTTCTCGATTAAGTTAGATGGAAAATAAACGGTTTCACCATCAGAGTGGCGTACATAAGGAATTGAACAAATACCGCGATCTTTCATACCTGAGTTGGTATCGATAAGGTTTGAACCACGTAACTCATCTTCAGGGTTGTAAATAGCTAAACAATAGTCATCTAAAATATCGCTTGGTAATGCATCATCTGCCCCTGGTTTAAACCATTTTTCATTGGGATAATGCACAAAGTCACTGCTGGCGATATCAGTACCGAAGAATTGATCGTTATAAAAGAAGTTACAGTTAAGACGTTCAATAAACTCACCTAAGGCTGAGGCAAGTGCACTCTCTTTAGTTGCGCCTTTACCGTTGGTAAAACACAGTGGTGATGCGGCATCACGGATATGAAGTGACCAAACATTGGGTACAATATTACGCCATGAAGAGATTTCTATTTTCATGCCAAGGTCTGCTAAAAGACCGGACATATTGGCAATAGTTTCTTCTAGTGGTAAATCTTTACCTAAAATAAAAGTGCTGGCACCATCTTTAGGTTGTTGCATCAGCATCGCTTGAGCATTTTCTTCAAGGCTGGTCACCGCCTCAACTCTAAATTCGGGTCCCTGCTGAACGACCTTTTTAACCGTACAACGGTCAATTGAGCGCAAAATGCCTTTTTTATCTTTTTCAGAAATGCTCTCTGGTAACTCGACCTGAATTTGAAAAATTTGGTTATATCTATCTTCAGGGTCAACAATATTGTTTTGCGATATACGAATATTATCCGTTGGGATATCACGAGAGTTACAATATACCTTAACAAAGTAGGCCGCACACATAGCAGAAGAGGCGAGGAAATAATCAAAAGGACCAGGCGCTGAGCCGTCACCTTTATAACGTTTAGGCTGATCAGCGATGACACTAAAATCGTCAAACTTGGCTTCAAGTCTAAGGTTGTCGAGAAAGTTAACTTTGATTTCCATTGAATATTTTCCACAATTATTTATTGCCAATCGGCGAATTAAGCTTTATGACGCTAATTATCGGATTTTTTAAGGCAATAGTCTTGGAAAAGTTGTATAAATTTTTGTTAGCGATATTTTTGAAGAAGTATTGAGAGCGTAAAATGATGTTATATCGGTAATTATTTCAATACCTTTTAATGCAGTACCTTTTAATTCAAGGAGAATTTAACCTAACGCACAAGTTAGGTTAAATTAACTCAACTTAGCAAAATTTAGCGACGCGAACGTTTATGCTTCAAATTATTGAATTTTTCAAGCTGCTCTTGAGTCAATACACTTTTCATAGCAAATTTACTTTTTACTTTAATCAATGCCATTGATGCGAATACATCTTGGTTGCTTGCATGCAACTGACGAAAAGCTGCTTCATCAAAACTTTCAGCTGACATTAACGTTTTCACTTTCTCACGAAAGGCTTTCATCGCTGGTTTCAATGCCTGTGCTTCTGCTTTTTCTTTACCTTTAAGTACTTTAATCTCCGCTTGCTGACTTTCAGACAAACCCAATTTCCTAGTCAGCTTTGCAAGTTTTTTCTCACTGTTTTGGTAATGGCTTTTATCACCATTACTGTGATGATTTGAATGCTCGTTACCAGCAAAACTTAACGATGATAAAACCAATGCTGAACAAAGTGATGTAGTAATTGCTATTTTTTTAAATGTACTTTTCATTTAATGCTTCCTTTTAGATACGCTTGATATGGTATTAGAGCGTGTGGTTAGTATTATTAAATTCATACTTAGTATATCTAGGGACTTTGCAAAGCAGTGCAAGCTAATGTAAAGCTATGTAAAGTTATTTTTTGCTTAGCCAAGATCAAGTAAACTGATAAAATAAAACTTAAACGCGTTAAATAAAATAGCACTCGGCAGTTATGCCCTACAGATTAAAGCAGCCACACCTATGACAATTACCCCAGAGAAAGCTAAACATCTTTTGTTAATAGATGATGATAGCGAGCTCGCTGAATTATTAACCGAATACTTAGAAGGCGAAAACTATAACGTCACTTCATGTTTAGATGGCGCAAGTGGTTTAGCTAAGGCATCTGATGATAAATTTGATTTAATTCTATTAGATGTGATGATGCCAATACTAAACGGCTTTGAAGTATTAAAAGCCTTGGGCAGTAACCATAAAACACCTATTTTAATGTTAACAGCCAAAGGTGATGATAATGACAGAATATTAGGACTTGAACTCGGCGCCGATGATTATTTAGCTAAACCTTTCAAACATCGCGAATTGTTAGCACGTATTAACGCTATTTTTAGACGCATTGCCATTGTTAAAAACCAAACATCGTCACACAGCCTCTTATCTGATGAACAATTGACTATAAATAAAGTCAGAATTAATAAAGCAACACGTGAAGTATTCTGTCTAGAGACCTTACTTGAATTAACCGGAACTGAGTATTTAGTATTGACTTACTTAGTCGAAAATCACAGTAAAATAATTAAAAAAACTGAATTATCTGAGCAGGTATTACACCGAAAGCTAAGCGCTTATGACAGAACAGTTGACGTACATGTCGGCAATGTTCGCAGGAAACTACTCGCTATTGACCCTGTGGATAAGATAAAAACGGTGCGCGGTGCTGGTTACGTCTTTTTACAAGGACAAGATTAACGATGATCAAACTTCCCTTTAGCCAGCATAAAAAGTTTTCACTAGGCATTAGCTTAAAGCTATTTCTTGCCTTTTGGATAGTCATACTAACCTCTGTGCTGCTTAGTTATATCATCACTATGCAACTTAGGCATAACCCTAGCCAAGAACAAGTTAATACTCAACAGTTAACACTATTAAATCAGTACACTCAGAGATTAGCGGATAGTGAGCAGGTAAAGTTTAAAACGATACAGGGAAGATTTTATCGTAAAAACCGTCAGCACTTAATCATTAAAAAAATGAGCAACAACAAAGTTTATTCTCCAAGAAAACGTGGCTGGTCAGAAGTAAGAAAGTATTTAACAAAACACCCTCTCGATAATCCGGTGACCATTGATTTTTATTTTACCAAGGTAACGTCTTCTCAACCAATAGTCATTAATGGTGAGCGGTTTCAACTGTTCATTGCCAGTGAATTCCACCGCAAGCACTTAGCCGGTTGGGTGAATCAACTGCCACTAGCGATACGAATATTAATGTTATTAATGATTAGCTTCCTATCGTGTTGGTTGTTAGCTAAAAGCTTTACTAACCCTTTAATTGCCATACAAAAAGCGAGTAAAAATATAGGTGAAGGTAAGTTAACCACACGCATAACAAAATTTGACCGACGATCTGATGAGTTTGGCGACCTGGCACGCAGTTTTAACCAAATGGCAGAGCAATTAGAAAGCAACATTACTGCGCATCAACGTTTATTAGCTGATGTATCCCATGAGCTAAGATCACCATTAACGCGTTTGCAGCTTGCTGTTGCCCTAGCCGAAAAAAATAAAGGTAATAACGTTGAGCAACAAAAGCATTTAGACCGTTGTGAAACAGAAGTTGAACGATTAGATGAAATGATAGCCGATGTCTTAACATTATCTAGGCTTGAACATAGCCATAATTCTTTTACCGCTGAAGATAATATTGAAGTGAGTCAATTAGTCAAAGAAATCGTTAATGATTGCCAGTATTATGCAAACAGCAAAGCGGTGAAAATAAACATACAGAGTAATGTAACCTGCACACTTCAGGTTGACGTTAAGCTGTTTGCGAGCGCAATCAGCAATATACTTAATAACTCCGTTAAATATTCATCAAATGGTCAAATCGTTAACGTAGCGTTAACGCAACATTCTGACAAAATAACACTTAATATCTCGGATCAAGGGCCAGGTGTGCCGAGTGATATGATAGCAAAACTTTTTACACCCTTTTTCCGTGTTGCCGAAAGTAGAGACCGCAGAAGTGGCGGCACAGGTTTAGGTTTGGCTATTGCGCAACAGGCGATTCAGTTACATGGTGGTGAAATTTCAGCGCAAAACATCGAACCAACGGGTTTAAGTATCATAATAATGTTACCAATCCGACATAAACAGTAATGACTGTATAGACAAATAAACATACGCTAGTGTTGTTATAAATCATTTATTAAGTTGAATTGCGGGGACAAGTCCCCGCTGGCATTATTTTAGAATAATTTCACGTAACCGGTATTCCCCCGTTAACGTTCTGACTTCAGGATATTTAGCCGTTATCTTATGGGATGTTTCTTCATCTTTTTCGCTCCACTTCTTCATGAAGGCATTGTATTTTTTCTTACTTGGCTCTAGATCAGCGGCATTATCAAATGTGACCATAAGCATCATATTAAAATCACCACTTACCGATAAATCACTACCGTAAATTTTCCAATCTTTGATTTGGCCAAGCTCTTTTTGAATTTTAACGGCTTTAACCCAGCTTTCACGTAAACCCGCTAAATAAACATCTCCCATATTGGGGTCAATTTTAACCGTGGTAACCATTGTTATTTCTGTACCTAAATCATAATCTTCATAAACTTCTAGTCGGTCTTTTGCAACTACTGAATAACTAAACAAAACACAGAGTAAAATAATTAATCTATTTTTCATTTCGTTTCTCCTGTTAATGAAATATCAAATGAAGCTGATTCACTCAAAATTAACCTGTAAATAAGCTCGGCGTAAGTATAGATGAATTAAACCAGCCTGCTCACTTAACAACCATTAATTGAAGTAACTCCCCACCTGATGTCATCTCTTTAATAAAGATTTAATTCATTAACAAGTACTCTATTTAACTTTTATCTTTTGAATTATATTTTTTGAAATTTATTTAAATAACTGTAGGTCTTCTTTTAACTAGATTAACCTTTAATATTAATAAAACCTCCATAAATTAAAATAACAACAAATAGGTATAACCATGAATCTACTTTTAAAATCATTCTCTATTATCAGTTTAGCTTTATCTTTTAATAGTTTTTCTGCCGAGTTAACCCTCACAGGCCAAGATAGCTTTGAGTTAAAGGCTGATTATTTTCAGGGGGAAACTAAAGGAACTCGTGCGGTATTGATGTTACATCAATGTAATTATAACCGCAGCATGTATGACACTATTGGGCAGCAATTGTCCGAGCAAGGTATTCATGCGCTAAGCCTTGATTTTAGAGGTTTTGGTGAAAGTACCAATGCTGATTTTAATGTTGAAAAACTTAGTAAACTTCCTCAAGAAGAGCGAAGAAAAAAGTGGCGAGCCATGTCTGCTCATTGGCCGAGTGATGTAAAAATTGCTTATGATTATCTAAAATCTAAAATATCTAAAAATGGTGCTGTTGGCGTTATCGGCGCAAGTTGTGGTGGTTCACAAGCAATAACCTTAGCTGAAAAAGAGTCTATCGCTGCCATTGGGTTTTTCTCCTCAGCACAGCGAGATGAAAACATCGCACGCTATAAAGCAGTATTAGCTGATAAACCGACACTTATTATTGCTGCTGAAGATGATGGCCGTACCTTTACCAGTGCACAAACTTTATTTACCACCGCGAAACATCAACAAAGTAAAATGATTTCTTTTAAAGGGAATAATCATGGTTACCCTTTGCTCGATATCGACAAGAACCTCGACGATGCTATTGTTAACTGGTTTAATAATCAATTAGCAAAGTAGTTAACGTGCAATACCACTATTAAATAGCGAAACGGCCTGAATATGTAAATATCAAAACGTTAAGGCCGTTCACCTCATTAATGTATTACCCTCCAAACAAAACCTCTTCATGGTTAGTAAGCCATAGTGGATACTTCGCCATTACCTTGGTAAAAATCGGGCTTTGTAAATAATGATTAAGCCATTGTCTCGTTTTTGGATATGGAGATTGTAGATACCATTGTCGCTCTATTCGTGCAAACTGTCGGATAAAAGGTAACAAAGCAATATCCGCTAAGCTTTCTTTATCTGATATCAAAAAGGTGTGCTGGTTCAAACGCATTTCTAACTTTTGAATATATAATTCACACGCTTCTCTGTGCTCAATAAGATTGTTCTCTTTGTAACGTTTCGCACATTTATACTGCTCTAAACAAACTTTAAAATCTCGGTCAAATTCATTAATTAATTTGAGCATATCAGGCAATATTTTATCAGTATGCCTATGTAATAAGTCACTTGGGTCTGATTCTTTTAAAGCCCATAACATCACATCCAGGCTCTCTTCAATGACAACACCATCCGCTAAGACGATAACGGGTACAGTACCTTTAGGAGAAGCTTGTAACATTTCATCCGGTTTATTGCTTAAGACGAGATCTCGTAGCAATACCGTCTGCTGAGATTTAAAAATCGCAATTCTGGCACGCATGGCATAAGGACAGTTCCTTAATGAATAAAGAATAGGTAACGCGCTATTTTCGTTATTGTTTTTATTACTTTTTATATTAACGCTTTTATTCATTGTGATTCAATTCTCCTATCACTATTAATATTAACCTGAAACTAGGCATTTTAACGGTATTCATTCGTCAAATATATCGGTAAAATCCCCCCTTTAAAATTTAACGGCCGAAACATTGGCGAGAGTTGTATAAATGAGTCCTAAAATTGAATTATTAGCCCCCGGTGGCGATATCGATGCGATAAAAGCAGCAATTATTGCTGGCGCAGATGCCGTTTACTGTGGTTTAGATACCTTTAATGCGCGAAATCGTGCAGCTAATATTTCATTTGATGAACTGGTCGGTATTATTAGACTTGCTCATCAGTACGAATGCCAAATTTTCCTAACGTTAAATATTATCATTTTAGAGCGTGAGTTTAAGTCGCTGGCTAAACTATTAACTAAACTCGCCAATACCACACTTGATGGCGTTATAGTGCAAGATTTAGGGCTACTTTATGTTATTAGAAAACACTTCCCTAGCCTAGACATTCATGCTTCTACCCAGTTAACCACACATAACATTGGCCAAATTCCTTTTTTGAAAAAATTAGGTGCTTCTCGCGTTAATTTATCCCGAGAGATGAATTTAAAAGAGATTACCGCTGTTACAGCCGTGGCTCAAAAAGAAGACATACTTACCGAAGTATTTGTGCATGGCTCATTATGTGTTGCCTTCTCGGGTTTGTGTTATTCAACGTCAGCCAGTGTCGGTAACTCCGGCAACCGCGGAAGGTGTAGCCAAGCTTGTCGCGAAGAATATGAAACTACGCCATCAGGTAATAACTTTCCGCTAAATATTAAAGACAATTCAGCATTTTTCGATTTACCTGCCTTAATTGAAGCTGGCGTTCATTCATTTAAAGTTGAAGGTCGTATTAAGGGATCGAGTTATGTACATACGGTTATTGATAGTTTCCGTAAGCAAATTGATGGTTTTGTTGAAACAGGCGAACTGCTTGAAGATGGCGAGCGACTTTATAAAGTATTTAATCGTGATTTAACCAATGCTTTTTTACGTGGCGACTTAAATCAATCGATGTTTATAGAAAACCCACGCGATAATTCAAAATATCATGCCGTTGATCAAAGTAACGCTATATCTGTTGTACAAATTCATGACGTTGAAGAAAAGCTTAGTAGTGAAAAAGAACAAATAAATATTGATGTGCAAGATAAAATAAAGCATTTAAGCATAAGTAAGCGTCCGCTAACCTTAAGCTTCAGTGGCGAAATTGGTAGCCCATTAACCGTTACTGTGGTGACTGAAGAATTCGCCATTGGTGAACTTACTTCAGAAACAAAAACATCAATATTTCAGTCAACCAGTGCATTAATTTCGAGTGAAAAAAGTGCTATTGAACAAAGTGACATTGAAAAACGCTTTAAAAGTTTTGGTAATGCTGAGTTCAATTTAACAGCGCTAAATACCAGTGGCATTCCAGCAGGAGCCAGTATTCCTTTTAGAGAGCTTACCGTACTAAAAAATGATATTGCGAGATTACTTAATAATGATAAAGCGGTATTGAGCGAAGTTGAATTACCTAAGTTAGTTCGCCACAATAAAAAGACAGATGCAAAAGGCAAAACAGAAAAACCTAAGTTATCGTTATTAATATCCGATGAAACGGATATCAACCTAAGCAATGTAACTGATGCTGATATCTACTTTAAACTGCCCGATGCTTATAAACGTGGTTGTACTAAATATGTTGATTTCTTTAAAGAAAACCCAGCACTTATTCCCTGGTTTCCGTCAGTATTAATCGGTAAAGATTATGACGTTGCTTTGAATATTTTAGAGCAAGTAAAACCCGATCTAATCGTGACCAACAATACCGGCATAGCAAACAGAGCCTTTGAATTGGGTATAAAATGGATAGCAGGTCCCTTCTTAAATACAACTAACTCTTACGCATTATTGGCAATGAAAGAGTCGTTTAATTGTGATGGTGCTTTTATTTCAAACGAAATAAATCATCAGCAAATGCGTACTATCGCTCGCCCTGAAAACTTTAAATTGTTCTACAGCATTTACCACCCCATTTTATTAATGACCAGCAGACAGTGTTTCTTCCAGCAAAGTGTTGGCTGTGAAAAACCACGTATCGATAATGGTTGTATGTTGTCTTGCGATAAATCAACGAGTATCACTAATCTTAAAGGTGTGTCATTTGCTATTGATAAACAAAAAGCAGGTTACCCAAGCATTTACAATAATGACCAGTTTTTAAACATGGAAATTATTAATGACTTATCTTCATTGTTTGATGGTTTCATGATTGATTTAACCAATATTGGTGCTGGTGATAAAGAATCACCGGATAAAGCCGCGCTAATTAAGCAATTTGAACAATTGCTTAATGCTGACAATAATAATAATAGTTATGAGCGAGGCAAGCCTGTTGACTCCGCAGAAAGTTTAGCCACACAAACCGCACTTAATGATTTGGTGCCAGAATCAACCAATAGTCAGTATCACAACGGTTTGTGATAGACGGTTTGTGCTCGAAATATTACTACAAAGTGTTGTTGCTAAACCCTTAAGCTAACGCTATAAAAAGACTGAAGATTGTAATCTTCGGTCTTTTACTCAAGAGAAAACTTAAACGTACACAGCATGCCTCCAAAAAATAAGCCTCCTGGAAGTTAGTATCCAGAAACAATGTCTTTTGAAGGTATGTATGCCCGTGTTAGGTGTTAGTGTAGCGTTAACGCTAAAGCTAAACTTTAACGCCTAACTCACGTAAACGTTCAAGTAAATAACTCGCTTGAGTATGTTTTTCAGATAAAACAACTTCACTGCGCGGATGTAAAAACAAAGGCAAAGAAATACGAGATTTGCTACTGCCCTTGCCCGTTGGATTGATCACTCGGTGGCTAGTTGATGGAAAATAACCACCTGAGGCTTCTTGCAACATGTCGCCGATATTAATGATCAAGTTGCCAAAATCAGAAGGTACATCTATCCACTCACCGTTTTGACGCTGAACTTGCAAACCCGGTTCATTAGCCGCAGGTAAAATAGTTAATAAATTAATATCTTCATGCGCAGCAGCTCGAACAGCCCCCACCTCTTCATCACCCTTTAGTGGTGGGTAATGTAATACACGTAATAATGTATTCGGCGTATCTTTAATCATATTTGATAACGCTTCCGAATATTTTTCTGCCACTTCAGTTGGGCTGTTTACCTCAACCCAATCAAGTAACTCAGCAGCAAGCTCTGACGTTAATCGGTAATATTCAAGAATCTCATCTTTGAGTTGTAAAGGAATACGGCCCCAAGGATAAATATGAAAGTATTCCTTAATATCTTTTTTGGAATGACCTTTTGCCGTTTCTGATATCTCAGGAGAAAAATAACCATCCTGTTTTTGTGGATCAAAAGCAAAGTCATGTTTTTCTTCGGCTAAAAAGAACGCTTGCCAATTTTTATATATTGACTCAACTAATGTTTGTTTAATAGGGTGATTGATCAGTACAGCAAAACCTGTTTCTCGCAAACTTTTAACAAACTTTTCGGGTGCATCTTTAGCGGCATAATCGACAACTTGTACTTGCATAACTTTTCTTATCATCAAGGCGTAATAAATTTATTTTACGCTTTTATCAATTTTGTACAATAGTTGAAATGAATAAACTGACCATTTGGTTAGTTTATTTTAAATTTATGCTTATTAATTTATACTTAAGAGTACAATGCAATTTTAGTAGCAGTCTTTAGGTAGCGAAAATGTACTTAGATGTTTGATAACACTCATTGGATAACCCTGATTAGATAAATAATTAAAGACCAACAAGTAAAGTGTCACTTACATTAGCCCATATCTTCATGAGCTTGTGTATAAAAAACAAAAAATAAGCTGCATTATCGATCAGCATTCGCTACTCTAGTTTCTAATTTATTTACAATACGTTACCTAGGTTTTACTGATGACTTTAAGTATCAATTCATGGAAAAAATTTTGCCAATACTTAGTATTACTGCCATTGATGACAACGAGTTTAATGCTTGGTGCACAAACGATTGTTGTCTTAGGCGATACGCCTTACAGCAGTAAAGAAAAAGAGATGTTGCAAGGGCCTGACGGCATATTGTATCGCTTGGTCAATAAAGCTAACCCAAGTGTTGTTATGCATCTTGGTGACTTTAAGAGCGGTGGTAAGTCATGTACTGATGCGATTTTGCAGGAACATAAGGCACTTTTAGCTCAAATATATCCCGGTAAGGTCATCTATACCCCTGGAGATAATGATTGGACTGATTGTGATCGATTTACTTTACTGCACAGTTATGATGAATTAGAAAGGTTAGATTTTCTAATAAAATTGATGTATCAAACTCCTCCGCTATTAGATGAACAGTTAATTTCCATTGAGACACAAGCAGCACAAGTAGAAAATAAGTTATGGATTAACGATCGGTTAGCAATAAGTACCATACATTTAGTTGGTACCAGTAATGGCCGAGCTCAGATCAGCAAGTCGAATAAAGAACAGGCTTTAAAAAAAGTAGATTATCGCGATAAGATGAACCTTGCTTGGCTTAAGGAAATTGAAGCTAAAGCAGCAGACTATGATGCGTTAATTATCGGTTTTCAAGCCGATATTTATCAACAATCCGTAGTAAAAAGTGGCCTTTGTGACCCTATAAACTTAAAAACATGTGATGCTTTTACCGCTTATCGACAAGCATTTAAAGATCTAGCGAAACGGATAAATAAACCGGTGTTAGTGAGTCATGGTGATACGGGTGATTTTTGCTTTGAAAAACTAGCAGATAATTTATGGCATTTAAATGCCGCCGGTGATTTTCGCTATCTCGATGGAACGAAAGTAACATTTAATAAGAAATCAATCGAACAGCCTTTTACTGCCAAGGGTCTTATTAATACCAATTTACCTGAAATTGGTTGCCATAATTAAAATATTTTCATCACAGTAATCATTTAGATTTTTATCCGCTTACTTTTAATAACCTTGTTTTACATCGACAGAGTCGGGGATGATATTATTTTCCCGATAATTTATTATATTACTAGCAACCACTTTTACTGCTGAAAGCATACTCGTTGGTGCCGAAATATGTGGTAACACGGTAATATTAGGATGAGTCCAAATAGGATCATCGGTTGCTAAAGGCTCATGCTCAAATACATCGAGAACTGCATGAGAGATATGTCTACTTTCTAATAAATTCAATAAAGCTTTGTTATCAATAATAGCCCCTCGAGAAAAATTTATCAGCTTAGAACCTTTCGGAAGCTTAAGTAATAACTCAGTGTTAAGCAGATGATAAGTATCTTGGGTCAGCGGTAACAGATTTATTAAAATATCCGTTTTGCTTAGCATTACTTTTAAATCACTAAGACCGCTGTAATGCTTAATACCGCTAAGCTGTTTTGGCCTTCTGCTCCAACAACTAAGCTGATAACCTAACTTTTTAAGCGTATTTAACGCCGCAATACCTAATGAGCCTGTTCCTAAAACACTTACTCGAAGATCTTCAGACATTATACTCGCCAATGGTCGCCACTGTTTTATGACTTGCTGTTGAGTATACTCAGGCATATTACGTTGTAAGTATAACGTCCAGGCTAGGACAGACTCAGCCATTGTTTTTGCTAATTGTGGGTCAACTAATTTAACCAGTTTTACCGGTTTTTTTGTAGCCATGTTGACTAAATTTTCAACTCCAGCCCAAAGGCTTTGTATCCAAACTAAATTAGGAAATCTTGCTAGCTCTTTTGGATCTGGGTTTGCAACAATGGCAATATCAATATGCAAACCTTGCGACTCACTGATCTGATGAGGCAAGAGTATCGTTTCGTTGATTAACTGCTTTTGTATAAGATTTAGCCATTGAGACTGAATATCTTTTGCCAATTCGCTCACGAATACAATAGTTTTCATCTGTTAAAAACCTCATTATTGTCGGAAAAACTCTTAAACTCTATTGGATTACCAAAGGGATCTATAAAGAACATTGTATTTTGCTGTCCGGGACAACCTTCGAAACGTAACGTCGGTGGTATGATAAACTCAATTTTAGCTTTAATTAATTTATCTGCCATTCGTAGCCATAAGTCCAACGGTAAGATGATACCAAAATGTGGCATAGGAACCGCGGTATTATCAACTTTACCGGTATATTCTGAATTTAATACTCTGCCGATATGCAGAGATAATTGATGACCAAAGAAATTAAAGTCAACCCAACTATCTGTACTGCGCCCTTGTTTTGCTTCTAATAACTCACCATAAAAATCACATGCTATTTTCAAGTTGGTGACATTTAATGCTAAATGAAAAATAGTTGTCTTCATCAATAACCCCAAGTAATTTAAATATTATAAGCGATAAAATAGCAATCAATGACCGAAAGTAATAGTATCTTATACTTCACCTCACCATAAGAAATAATTGTGGACATTCGTTTTATATCAAGTTTAATAGCAGTTGTTGATACTGGCTCTATTGCTGCTGCCGCCAGAAATCAAATGTTAACATCAGCTGCCATCAGCCAAAGAGTAAAGGCATTAGAAGTATCTTTGGATTGCCAGTTACTCAGCAGATCGGGACACACCGCTAAACCGACTTCAGCCTGTTTAAAAATATTACCTAGACTCAGAAACTTAATCTTAGAAACCGATGCACTACGCAGTGATTTAGATGAAACGGGGCTAACAGGTGAATTAAAAGTAGGTGCTATTTCCACGGTATTAACCGGATTATTACCAAGTACAATTCAATATTTAACGGTAAGTGCTCCAAACCTCAATTTGCAAATATTCCCAGGAACGTCAGCTTATTTATATACACAGCTCATGGAGAGAAAAATAGATGTCATCATCATTGTTACTCCGCCATTTACATGTCCCAAACACTTTGAGATCACCCCGCTTTTTTCTGAGCCACTTGGATTTATGTCTAGTGAAAATAAAAATATTGACATAAAATCATCTTTACTGGCAAAACCTTATATTCAATACGATCATACTTCTTGGGGCGGAGCGATAGCCGATTCTTACCTAGTCGATAACAACATTCATATTGAGTCACTTTGCGAAATTGATGCGTTAGAGTCGATTGTTCTTATGGTGAAACGAGAGATGGGGGTTTCGTTGATTCCAATATGGAGAGGGATGAAAGACATCGCAGGTAAAATCAAGATAATACCTATCTCAGATAAAAAATATCACCGCCAAATAAGCCTTATTTCCCATAGACAAGCAGGTAAAGAACCTCTGATAAAGGCATTTTCTGAAGGAATTATCCATGAGAGTAAGCTGAACGATAACTAAACAATCATCGAGATACATCTTGATAAAGTTGCTCTGCAAGTTGCTCTATTACTTCCGGCTCAGGGTGTGTATGCGCAAAGGTTCTCAAACCATAGATACCCATCAATAGATAACGAGCTAGATGGTCACTATCTTTTTGAACACTAATGCTTTTTTCCGCTTTAGCTTGTTCAAACTTCTCCGCTAACGCGTGTTGCAGCATAGACAAGTTATTGCTTATTATATGTTGAATTTCACAGTCTTGCTCTGCAGTTTCGTTCAATGCTTTAGTCAGTAAACACGCCTGTTCATTATCACAACTAATACATTCCGCCACGACATTATTAAGATATGACTTTAAATTTAAAAGAGTGAGTTCTGAATTAGCAAAAAACTGATTAAATTCTGTTTTTCTATCAACTCGATATTGCTCAAGCGCAGCCAATAATAAACCACGTTTATTTTCAAAAGCACAATAGATAGAGCCAGGATGTAACCCTGTGGCCTTTTTAAGGTCTTGCATACTGGTATTTGCATAACCTTTATTCATAAAGGCCTTCATCGCAGACCTTAGTACTTCTTCTTTATCAAACTCCGCATTACGCATTAATTTACCATCTTAGTTTTGCTCATTTCATTATTATACTCAATTTGAACGTTCATTCAAAATAATAGTTGAATGTTCGTTCAATTAACTATATCTTGAATGTACATTCAAGAAAGAGAGACTTCCCGTGACTGAAAATTTATTTAAACCTTACGCACTTAATAACACTATTAACTTAAACAATAAGATATTAATGGCGCCATTAACACGCTGTATGGCTGATGATGAGTTAGTACCCACTCAGGCGATGGCGGAGTATTACGCCCGTAGAGCAGAAGCTGGATTGATTATATCTGAGGCAACAATTATTCGTCCTGACGGACAAGGCTACCCGAACACTCCAGGATTATTTAATCAAGCACAAATCGATGGTTGGAAAAATGTCACGGCTGCTGTACACAAAAATGGCGGGAAAATTTTCGCCCAACTGTGGCATACAGGTCGTGTTGCTCATCCTTACTTTTATGGTAATGGCAATGATGATGCCCCAGTATTAGCACCATCGGCAATTGGTGTAGAGGGTAATGTACCCAGAATGCGAGAGTTAACTTATAAAACCCCAAAAGCGCTAACAATTGCGGAGATAAAGTCACTTATCAATGATTATGCTCAAGCAGCTGAAAATGCAATTAAAGCCGGTTTTGATGGTGTTGAAATTCATGGTGCTAATGGGTATCTCATTGATCAATTTTTGCATCATGATAGTAATCATCGTACTGATGAATACGGTGGTAGCAATGAAAACATGATACGTTTTGCGCTAGAAGTTGTTGATGAAATTATTGCTAAAATTGGTAACGACAGAACGGCGTTAAGAATAACACCGGGTGCCTATTTTAATATGGCGGGTGACAGTAGAGATCGCCAAGTATTTGATTACTTACTGCCTGAACTTGAAAAGCGTGATTTAGCTTTTTTACATATTGGCATCTTTGACGATAGCATGGAGTTTGATTATTTAGGTGGCCGTGCTTCAAGTTATGTAAGAGCAAACTACAACAAAACGTTAGTTGGTGTTGGGAGTTACACAGCAGAAACTGCAAGTAATGCCATTAGTAATAATAAATTTGATCTTATTGCTATTGGTAGACCTTTTATCGCCAACCCTGATTATGTTGCCAAAATTAGAAATAAAGAGGCTTTAATCAGTTATTCTGATGAGATGTTAACAAGTCTAGTTTAAGTTCAGTGAATAATAACTGAAACAAATAGAAAACTTATAACGCTCCTAAAGGGGCGTTTTTTATGTGCGTTTGTTCCAAGTTACCTCCACTTAATCATCTCCTTTTTAAATGATAGCTGTACACGAAACAATGGCATTTATTAATAAAGATTATATTTTTTATTTACTACTGACACTACGTTGTCAGTAGGGGCTCTTTATTATGTATCTCGTTAAGTCAATGCAGCTTACTCAGCCCATGCTTTGAATAACTTCATTAATAGAAAGATAATTAAAATATAAAGGAATAAATAAAATGACAACAACAGTAATTGAATTAGTCACTTATAAATTGAAAAAAAACATTGATAAGTCTGCTCTACTTGATACTCATCCAAAAGTGAATGCCTTTTTAAAAGAGCAAGCGGGCTTTTTATATCGATCACTAAGCGAAGACCAATCAGGCCTACTTCATGACATTGTTTATTGGCAAGACATGGCTAGTGCAAAACAAGCGGCGACTGCATTCGAACAATCACCAGCATGTGCCTCATTAATGTCTATTACTGATATGGAAAGTGTTACTATGCAGCACATGACCGCTATGACTGAAGCAATGTCATGTCAGGGTGAGCCTGCATAAAGGCATCATGCGCACAGGTTATCCTGTGCGCTAAAATGGAGATTTATCTTGAGAAAAGCAGAACGGTTATTTCAAATTTTAACCTATTTACGCAGCAGGCGTACTGTCGTTACTGCTCAACAATTGTCAGTTGAACTGGAAGTATCTGAGAGAACTATTTATCGAGATATTCAAGCGCTCTCCTTATCTGGTGTACCCATTGAAGCTGAAGCTGGTATTGGTTATAAGCTAAAGGCAAACTTTTCTGTGCCACCATTGATGTTTGATGAAGCCGAAATTGAAGCCCTACTCGTTGGCGTTCGAATGGTGGAAAGTTGGAGCAATAAAAAAATGGCTTTGGCGGCAACATCAGCTTTAGCAAAAATACATGCTGTGTTACCAGAAAAACTGCATCAAAAATCAGTACAGCAGCCTGAATGGGTCATTGTTCCAAAATTTAGTGCAAAAGATACTGAACAATTTAGCGAGAAAATATCCAGTGCAATTAAATCTCTTCAAGTAGTTATATTAGATTATCAAGATGAGCAAGCAAGACAAACTCAGCGTGAAATATGGCCGCTAGGTTTAATCTATTGGGGGAAAACATGGACCATTGTAGCTTGGTGCAAGAAACGATTAGATTATCGGTTATTTCGTTTAGATCGAATTCAAGCACTAAAGAGCACTAGCCGCTACTTTCAATTAACCGCTGAAATAAATTTACAGCATTACATCCAAATTCAAACAGAAAAGTACGGCGAGCTTTAATTAACATTTTTAATAAAAATACAGATTCAGCTCTAATAAATTAACCTATACATATTAGCTAAGCGATAGACCCCCACCACTTTAATGCATTGTGATAACAATTAAAAATGGTACTTTCAGGTATATTCATCCTATTTTCGATATGTTTTTTATCGGGAATTTCATAATACTTAACAAGCGCTAACAATTCATACAATACTCCATCTTGATTAACTAAGGCTAATCCAATTTCTTTTGATAGAGGCATGTTCATTACAATTTCTTTCATTGGTACATTTAAAATAGCATCGATATGGCTCAGTAATCCTGTTAAAAAAGCCATTTCGCTTAAATTTGAAAAAGATAGTTCTTCTGAAATAAGTTCCATCATTTTTGCCCGAATTAATGATTCGATAAAAAGTTCGGATGGGTGATCTAATGATAATGTTGACATAGAAATTATCGCAACGTATTGCTTTATTTTGTTCGTACCTAAATAAGTAATAGCTTGTTTAATTGAGGTAATTTCTATGTTTCCACATTCTGATGCATTATTTACTAATTTTAATATGCCATTCACCAAGGTGACGTCATGACTTATAATTTTAGCTAATTGAGTAAAGTCTAAATTGGGTTTAAATACCTCGAGGAAAAGTTGAATTAAATTAAGTTTTAGCGGAGGAACACAGGTACCCGATTTGATTTCAGGTCTATGAAAAAAATAGCCCTGAAAATAGTCAATACCCAAGGTCTTGAAGGCTTGATATTGCTCTTGGGTTTCAATGCGTTCGGCTACTATTTTTATATTACTTTTAGCTGCTAATAAGCGTTTTTTAAGTGCTGCTACTTGATTGAAAGATACTTGTTCAATATCAATTTTAATAATAGAAACATAGGGAAAAATACGCTCCCACTTAATTGAAAAATCATAATCGTCTAACGCAACAACATAGCCTTTTTTATGAAGTTGGGAGACATTGAACACAAGCTCATCCGTTACATTAATTGTTTCCAATAGTTCAACGACAATACTTTTTGGACTAAATAATAAAGGGGAATTTTGTAATAGTGTTACTTCATCAAAATTAATAAACGCTTTTTTATCAAAACATATACTCGATAAATCACCTAGGATATGATTTTCAAGTATGACTTTAGCTGTTGCTTTTTCTGAGGATAATTCATTGAAAATATTATCTAGGCTGTCTCTAAAGAGAAGTTCATAACCAATAGTATCAAGGTCTGTATTCAGTATGGCTTGTCTTGCAATAAATGTATTCAGATGTGTTTCCATCCGCACCTCCTGCCAATAAATAGTGTTAGATATGACTATCCAATTAGAAAAGTTATGACTAATAGCAAAATAACGTCTACATAAGCACTTAATAGTAGACGTTAATTTCTATAAATGAAGCCTATTATTGTTGACTCAGAATTAAAGCTTGCTCAATATCAGCAATAATATCTTCAATATGTTCAATACCAATAGATAAACGCA
>Ga0209396_1001029_pt1 | contig 31821 bp, 20 predicted proteins | sample GOMGulsemesocosm_6_FD_184638 | JGI IMG/M metagenome (GOLD analysis project Ga0209396, IMG submission 184638) | Methane-oxidizing microbial communities from mesocosms in the Gulf of Mexico - GOM8C Gulf of Mexico (SPAdes) (version 2) | ecosystem: Environmental > Aquatic > Marine > Cold seeps... | reverse complement strand
ACAATTATGCGCTAAAAACAGAGCATAGCCGAGCCGTTAAATTTAATCGCTATTATAAAATACTCTCGTCAAACAGGGCTGTAAAACTTACTCTTTCACCCCAATTTAAGCGGTTTAAGCTCAGCGGATCTAGTTGAACAAAAAACACACCATTCGCCACTTAAGCGCAAGAAAGTGTGATGTCTATACTAGTATCAATCACCAGATTTGGTTAAATATATCATGCAGCGCCGCCTATTAGACCAGCTTATTGCTTGGAAAGACGCCCCACAAAGAAAACCAATATTACTCGATGGCACACGACAAACCGGCAAGTCTTATTTGCTGCAACAGCTGTTTGGCCAACAATTTAATCAAGTAGTGAGATTAGACTTTTTAGAACAACCAAATTATGCCGCGCTATTTAGCGATTCATTAAACCCCAATGACATTCTAGCCAACATCGAACTAACACTTAATGTCAGTATCGATAAGTCGACCACACTCATCATTTTTGACGAAATAGGCGAATGCCAGGCTGCCATGAACTCACTTAAATTCTTTGCGGAACAATGCCCGCAGATGTTCATTTGCGCTTCAGGATCAAATATCGGCTTGCTCGGCTCATTCCCTGTTGGCAAAGTCGGGCTGTTCCACTTATCTCCTTTAACCCTCGAAGAATTTTTGTGGGCGTCACAACAACCAGCGCTGCTCAAGGCATTTAACCTGCGCAACATGAGCAGCATTGCTCATAAAAAGCTCTTTAGCCTGCTCACTGATTACTACTTTGTTGGCGGCATGCCTGAAGCAGTAAGCCAATGGTTTGAGCATGAATCGATTGATAGTAAAGAAACTGTCGGCATTCTAGAGCGCACTCAACAAATATCACAAATACACGCCTCACTCATTGCAGGGTACGAGCGAGATTTTGGCAAATATTCAGGGAAAATATCACCGCAATATATTCAACAAGTATTCAAACAGGTGCCAACTCAGCTCGCCAAAAACATTGATGATTCAGTGAAGCGCTTTAAGTTTAAAGATGTTATCGAGAAAAAGAATCGCTACCAAGAGCTAGCTGGGCCAATCAATTATCTAGAAAAGTGCAAACTTGTATCAAAATGTCATCCAATAGAAAGCCAACCAACCTCGCCACTGCCCCCGCTAGCCAAAGACAATTATTTTAAGCTCTTTTTCTTTGACATCGGCTTACTAGGCCACATGCTAAACATCACTTACCAAGAACACCAACAGCAGAGCTTTAATTACAAAGGCTACATCAGCGAGAACTTCGTGCAAAACGAACTCATTGCCCACAATCACCAGCCAACTTACTCTTGGGAATACGCACGCGCCAAAATTGAATTTGTGATCAAAACACAAAATGGCGACATCATCCCAGTTGAAGTAAAAAGCGGTAAACGCACCCGCGCCAAATCACTCGCTAGCTACGTACAACGCTATCAACCAGCAAAAACAATAAAGCTGATTGGCTCAACCGGCTCATTAGACGATCCAAAAGCGCTAGTCGCACCGCTTTATTATGCAGGAAAGATTGGGGAGTTGATTGGTAAGTTTTACAGATAAAAAACTTAGCTTACCCCCGCGAAGGGGTAAAACAGACTTTACCCCTTCAAGCGGGCAGAGCAGTTAGAATTGACTGCAAATTTTATCAACAATAGCGCTAACGCTTAACGAGGCATCAATTGCCAACCAGCGCCCTACCGCAGGGTTACGACTATGATCATGATATAAGCTCACTAATTTTGAGTTTGCTTCCGCTGACAACGTTATCGCATCTTCATTTGTATTATCCCCACGCTTTCCCATTCTGCGCTCTCGCTCAGCCAGAGGCAATTCAAGAAATACGGTCAAATCTGGCACTAATAAACTGGCTTCCACCTCAGGTAACATAAAATGTTGCCCTTTACATTTCCAGTCATGATAAACCTGCATTGATAGCCAATAACGATCCAGCACCACGCCTTGTCCCTGCGCGATTAACTGACTCACCTCGTTAGATACATCCAATGCCGTTGACGCATAAAATAATTGACGAGCAAGATTATTGCCAACATATGCAGCTTCTAATAATGGGCGCACTTGCTTAAATTTATCCGACGGCGTATTTAGACTAATCGCCCCTACAGCTTGGGCTAACGCTTTTGAAACCGTTGACTTACCCACACCGTCTAGACCTTCTATTACTATAAACATTGTTAACACCTTTTTTTAAAATTGTTGATAACCGAAAAAATAACTAATTCACAACAATTACCACCACTCGTTGCGATGATTTCGAAATTAAGTGTCTGACGGTTGATTTCACAAAAAGCATTTCAAAAAACAACGCAAGTAACAATAAAAGCATTAACGAAAATCATTTGCAATTAGAGCCGGAATAGGGATAATCTATTATTTTCAATAAGTAAGGATCAATATGTACTGATTATTGTAATCACAACAAATGATATAAAAATGGAATTATCGGATTATCGGTTTGAATTTTGGCTGCACTGAAAATAATCTGCCAAGTGAGATTACTGATGATATCAAAAACTAATCAGTACATTCGCCATTGCCTAATGTACTGATTAGTTTTTTATAAATAGTCTGTTGATTGATTCAAAGGGAAATATGAAAAATAGTGTTGAGTTTGAACTTGCAAAGCAAGAAGAGATTAATAAATTAGAAAAACAAAATGAATTTCTTGAAAAATTAAAAGATGGAAATACAAAAACAAACGTTTTGTCTCAGGGACAATTGCAAGAGATTGGGGTTATCTCTAGTAAAAATAATACTTACTTGAAGAAACTTAAAAGTAATGAATTCGAAATTGCGATCGTTGGTTTAGAGAAGGCTGGCAAGTCAACATTTGCAAATGCTTTAATTGACAGCTCTATATTACCCTCTGCCCCTGAGCGTTGCACTTTCACGTCAACCCGATTAGTTAGTGGTACAGATAAGGCTATTGTTGAGTTTTATACTGAGAACGAGTTCGATGTTATTTTTCAGCAATTACTTAAAGAAGTTGAATACCCTGAATGTGACAAAGCAAGTTATAAAACATTATCTCTGGATGATTTCTCCACCTTCTTTTCATCACTTGAAGATACACAGCCTCATTTATATAAACACCATTTAGGTAAAACAGATAAAGAAATCGAAGATATTTTAAAATCTAAGAATAGACTTATTCTCGATGGTTCAAGTAAAGAATTTTCAGGCTCTGAATTAACTGAAGATATTTTTCAAGCTTATATAAAAGGTGAGAATGCTGGTGATGATACCTCAAAACCGCGCAGTGTTAAGCGAATTGAGATTGAATCTTCAAATTTAAAGCAGCTTGAAACTGCCGTCATTTATGATGTTCCTGGTTTTGATTCGCCAACAAAAATACATGAAAGACAAACCATCGAACGGCTGAAGAATGCTGATGCAATCATACTTGTGACAAATGTAGGGCGTAATCCTAGCTTAACTGGCACACAGCTCAATATCATTACAAACAATGCAGATGACGACGGTATCTCATTAAGAGATAAGTTGTTTGTTTTTGGCAATCAACTTGATACAGCCAATAATCTTAATGAATCTGAAAAAAACACCGGCACGTTAATTAAAGATGTTCAAAAATATAAGATCGGTGAGAAAAAACGTGTGTTTGTTGGCTCGGCAAAAAAGTACTTGGTTGACAAGGAAATAGACTTAGATGATTTTTCTACATCTTTTGAGATTCAAGCCGGGATACAAGAAATACGTACCGAATTAATAAATTATTATGAAAATGAACGTTTCGAAATATTAAAACGTAGAATTGATACCAACAAAAGAGCGTTGAAAAACATTTTCGAAGCTGTGCTAAAAGATACTGATGTTGATCTTGATCCAGACTTCGAAGAACATGAAAAGACTAGAATTCATATTGAAAGCTCTAAACAAATTGCATTTAACTTAAAGGGCAATTTAGAAAAGCTAAAAGGTACATTAAAAAATGAAATTTGGACTGAAAAATATTTTTCTAATAAATTTCGAGATGATATTGATACATCTAACTATTTTAAAGAAATAGATATCGACTATATACAAAAAATCAAACTAACAGTCGATGACAGTTTAACCCTTGATTCGCCAATTCAAAAAATTAACCAATCTATCCGTCAGTCAATACATAAACGATTTCTAGTTGAATTTTCAGATTTAATCTTATCTATGACAGATCAAAAATCAGATGATGTGCAATTAAGAATATTGCGCACATTTACAACTTCAATCGTAGGGAATGATAACTCGCAACTATTTGATGAAGTAGAAAAAGAAAGCGAAGGTATCATTGCCAAACTAACGACAGATATTGGACATAACAGTGGACGTTTTTCGTATTTAATTGAACGTTTTTCAAGAGATATTTTTGATATCTTAATTTCATATCCGCTATTTAGTCATGATCGAAAAAATAAGTTTATAGCCGCTGAAAAAGAATTTTATTCCCTTGATAGTCACTATGCCGGAACTGGTAGTTTAATCAATATGACTTTAACAGGTCAGGGGCAAAAACTGACTTTTGGTTTAAATTCTTTAATAAATCAAATGAGAAAAATACAAAGAGCCCTGAAAAGCTCCAATCCACTAGATAAGATAGAGCTCATTATTGATGGTCTTGATTCCTTGATCGATACAAAGTCTTCATCGCAAGGCATGAACTGTAATATTAATGAATTACTAAAAGACCAAGTGACAAGCGAGACAGAAGAAGAAGTTTTAAATGAAATTAATCTTGATATTAATAACTTAAAAGACATCCTGAAAGTTGCCGTTATGTCAGCTATTAACATGGAACTAGTTTATTTAAACAGTGTTGACAAGCAAATAAAAATTCTGGTCGATGCCGTTCAGTCGCCAGAAACGGTAGATAATAATGCAAAGGTCTTCAATACCTTTATGTCAAAAATAGTATCAAAAATTAATGCTAAAGAACTGAGTAATATCAATGCAAAAATTGAAGGCTACAAGTTACAAAAAGCATTTTTACATGAAATGAAAGAATTTGAGTTTTAAGGGTATTTATGAGCACTAATGAACTTGACAACAATGTAACCAATGCTGTTTATCGCATTGAAAAATCGCTAAATTTACGTTTTGAAGCCGATACTACATTATATATTTCAAAAGAAGACACCGATAAAATAAAGTTTTGTTTAGCTAATAACAACTTTCAAAATATATCAGCTATAGCTACGAAGCTAGGGGCAAAAGTTGTCGCTAAAGTGATGCTTAAAAATAGTTGGCTCATTAATTTTTCAGCGGTGAAAAAAACAGGCAACACAAAAAAACTAGAAAATATGTTTAGTAATTTAACTAATGATTTTTTTGTTGCCATCGCTGACGATATCATAAGTGATCGTGTCTATTCGTCGATTGAATTTAAAGAATTTATAGAAAGTATTTATTATAAAAAAATACCGATAAAGTTATGTCAAAGACACTATGAAAATTCAAAATTTAAACTCAATTGTCGAATTATTTGTTTCTCTCGTTATATCCAAGAACAGTATGTTTGGAACAATCCTGGCGCCCATACTGTTCGTAAAATAGACCAGGTTCTTGAACAGTATCCAGAAATCGCTTCGAATATAGACGGTGAATTACTAGCACGTTTAACGCCAGAAATGCCAGATCAGAAAGTTATAGCACAATGGATTATTGACAACAAAATTAAGAAGAAAACAGAACAAATATGGTCTAGTGGTTTGCTGTCATTAGGAAAAACAGGTTTTGGGGCAACGATAAATTTTGTAACTGACAATTTAGATTCAAGAAATGAAACTTGTAAACATCTAATTGAGAAAATATGTCCTAAGTTTTTTGCCAAAAGCGATGATGTTGACTACTTAGCTCAATCAATAGTTAATTTGTATAAAACGAATTCCACATACCGATACAACTTATTAAAAATGTTAACGCCTAATAATTTTTTTGATAAAACCATTGCAAATGAACTGTTAGATCAGTTCGAATCACATATTGAATCGCTACCTAATGTATTAAATTTCGTATCAGAAATCAGAAACTGGACTAAAGATGAGCGTAATGGTTATGACAGCATTGAAAATATGCGTTGTGAATTCACAAAAAATCACGATATAACCAATTTAAAAACATTAAAATATTTATCTAGACAACTGCAAAAAACAGACATGATAAAAACAATTGGCCTTTATGATGAGAGCGATAAAGAAGACACTAAATTAAGAACGATATTATCACATTACTTTGCAACTCAGTGTTTCAGAAATCCTTCTACCGCATTTAACAATTTAATATTTCCAGTTAAATATGTAGATGACATTGGCCGTTTTATCGAATCAGAAAGAATCAAAACGCCACACAGCAAGTCTTTCTTGGAAAAACATAACAAGATTGAACTTATCACCAAATTATTTGAGAGATAGCATGAAATTAGAGGTAGGAATTGATTTAGGAACAACTAATACAGTTGTTTCATTTTTGAAAAATGGTGCATTAGAGCAGTTAAAATTTAGAAATAAAGATAACCTGCCCTCAACTATGTTGTTTGTGGATCAAAAGGTAACAATTGGTGATATTGCGAAACGCAAATCAGCGTTATACCCTAAAAACTATATTAAATCATCTAAAACTTTCATGGGTGATAGTTCAAAAACCTGGAAGATTGAAGGTAAAACATTTACACCTACTGATGTAGCGACCGAAATTTTAAAAGAAATAAAAAAGAGTATTAAAAAATACGATCCAAGTATTAGCGAAGTAAAAGCAGTTATAACCGTGCCTGCATATTTTACGTCGACCCAAATAGATGAAACAAAAAAAGCGGGTGAAGCTGCAGGTTTTACGATCGAGCGAATAATTACGGAACCGGTTGCCGCAGCGATTGCGTATGGTATTGATGACCAGATCGATCAAGTTTTATTTATTGTAGATATCGGTGGCGGTACGTTTGATACCTCTATATTAGAAGTTAAAGGCTCTAACTTTAATACACTTGCTGTTGATGGCGATAGCAAATTAGGTGGTGATAATTTTGACCATCATATTTTGGAAGCGTTACTTAAATTTATTCGAAAAGATCAAGGTGTTAATTTAAGCTCTTATGAAAAATCAAATCTTGATGAAGATGAATATCGTAAAGCCTACCAAGCGCTTGTTAATAAATCTGAAGAAGTAAAAATAGAACTTTCCGAATTTGAAACTGCAAGCATTGAGATTGCTAACTTATTTAGTGGCTATAACTTATCTATGTCGATGACACGCGATGAGTTTGAGAAGATTTCGGCGACTAGTATAGAGAAAATTAAAAGAACCATTCAGAAAACCATGTCAGATAATGACTTCTCACCTCAAGACATCGATAAGGTCGTATTAGTTGGTGGCAGTTCAAAAATTCCAGTGGTTCGTGAATTTGTAAGTGAACTATTTGATAAACAGCCTTACTCAGATAAACCACTAGATAAATTAGTGGCGATGGGTGCCGCGATATTAGCTCACCAAAGCGAAACAGTACAAAGCAAAATTAAAATCAGCGATATTATTTCACACTCTCTCGGTATTGAAATTGTCAATAATCGTTTCTCTCCTATTTTAGAAAAAAACAGTAAATATCCAGTGTCTAAAGTTCAAATGTATACAACAGTTTCGAATTTTCAATCCTGTTTAGCCGTAAATGTATTTGAGGGGGAAGACGAAAATGAAGTGAGTAATAATTCATTCTATGGAGGTTTTACGCTGACTGATATAGAGCATGCTTATGCTGGCACGCCACAAATTGAAGTTACTTTTGAGTTTGATATAAACCGTATATTAAAGGTAACGGCTCGAGATTTAAATACTCAATCTAACCATAGTGAACGAATTGATATTGATAAAACACAAAAAAAAAGATAACACCTAAGCAACTACCTTTTGATATAGCGTTAGTGATTGATGTGTCTGGCAGTATGCAAGGCTACCCCTTGCAAAAAGCAAAAGAGGCTTGTCAATCGATGGTGTCAGAGATGATTGATCTTAATGTGCATAGAATAGGATTAGTTGAGTTTGAAAGCTATGCCTCTACGTTATCCTATTTAACGCAGGATCAGCAAAAGTTGAATAAAGCCATATCTTCTTTATGTTGTAAAGGCGGCACAAATATTTGTGAAGGACTGAGAGTTACTGAACAAGAACTGTTTAATGTAAGCGAAAATACGAATAAGAAATTAGTTATTCTTGTTACTGATGGCGGATCAACAGAGGCCCCTGCAATACAGCAGGCTGAACAAATGAGACAGTCTAATATGAGGATTGTGACAATTGGCGTTGGGCACTGTGTGAATGAAAGGTTATTACGAAATATAGCAACACCCGATGACTATTATCAAATAGACACAATAGATAAGTTACAGGAAATATTTCACCGTATTTCTTGTTCTCTACAAGTAATTTAGGAAAATTAAATGCAAGAAGCAATTTTTGATGAAGTGGAAGGTACTTTTGTTGGTATCGATTTAGGAACGTCGAACTCAGTCGTTTCATACTTTAAAAACAGTAACTTTGAACAAGTTAAATTTAAAGGCAAAAGTATTATTCCATCTGTGCTTTATTTTGAGAGCAAAAATAAAATCATTTATGGCGATCGTGCTTTAAAGAAAGGCGTTGTACATCCAGAGTTCATGTTAAAGGAGTTTAAACGTGATTTGGGCTCAAGCAAGAAATATACATTTAATTTTTCTGATCAGAAAAATCAAGAATCAACAAATGGTTTTACCTATATTATTGATACAAATATTTTTATAGAAGAACCTGATATTTTAGACTCTTTTGACTCATCAACCCTAGTAAAAATTCCGTTAAAAGTAATTGATGAATTACAGTTTAGAAAATCACAACCAGAAACGGATACTGCTGCAAGTTATGCATTAGAAAATATTGAAAAAAATATGATTAATTCGCATATTGAAACTTGTGAAAGTTATGATGATTTATTATCTCAAGATTTAGATGTCGATAAAAATAGTAATAATGATAATAAGATATTAAGTGTTGCTAAACATTTCACTATTAATATGACTACACATGCAACAGTATTACTGACAAATGATGCAGGGTTGAGATTAAAAGCAGATTCAGAGCACGTTACAGCGCAAAAGCTAGAGCAGTTTAAGCATGATCTAGCTCACAAAGAAGTTCACGCTAAATCTGATTCTTTAGTGATAACCCCTAAAGAAGCAACACGTATATTGCTAAAGCATATACGTGAAGAAAGTGAAAAGTATATCGGTGAAGAGGTATTAAAAGCAGTAATTACGGTTCCTGCCAATTTTAACCCCACGCAGATTGGACAGATAAAAGAAGCGGGTGAGCGTGCTGGCTTTGAAGAAATAGCCATTCAAAAAGAACCCGTTGCGGTTGGCTATGCTTACGCACTAGAAGAGCAAGATAAAAAAATCCTGGTGTATGATTTTGGTGGCGGTACGTTTGATGCGTCATTGTTGCAAGTTACAGATGGCACGATAGAGGTCCTTGCCATTGATGGCGATCCCAATTTAGGTGGTGCCGATGTCACAAAAATTGTTAGTGAACAAATTATTTATGAAGAATTTGTAGATGCCCACGATACAGATATGTTTGACCAACATGACAGTGGGCTTTCAATGCTTGATTTTTTTAAGAACCAACAAGCAATTTCAGTAGCGGCAGAGCAGGCTAAAATTGAACTAAGTCATTATGAAAGTACTGAAATAAGCATCGCAAACTTAATGAATTCAGAGGGTGAAATTGTCAATTTACAATTCACTCTAGAGCGTACGCGGTTTGAAGATGAAATCAGTGATATTCGTAAAAAAAGTCTAGATGTAGTAAAAACTTTGATTGCTAATTCTGGCATTAAAAAAGAAGATATCAACGAAATAGTAATGGCTGGTGGCACATCATTAATCCCCAGTATCCGTAACAGCTTAGAAGACACACTAGGTATTGCACCAAAGAAAAGTATCGATACATCAGTAGTGATCTCACAAGGCGCGGTACTCGAAGCCATGCGTCATTGGTCCGAGTCCGATACTGTTCAAGAAAAAATCATCTATAACGATAATGCACTTCAAGATTTTGGCATTGGTATTAAAGATAATCGTTTCGATTTATTAATTGCAGCTGATTCTGAGTTACCTATCCGTGAAACGCGTGAATATACAACCGAGAAAGACAATCAAGAATCGTTATCAATCGAGATATTCCAGCGTAAAAAAGGTTATCTAAGCGCGGTTAAAACATTTGATAATGGTGTGGAATATATCGATAAAATTGAAATTTCTGGCTTACCTCAAAGCAATGTTGGTGATTTAACGATTAACGTGACATTTGAATTAACAAAAGATGATGCATTGCAAATCGCTGTCGAAGTTTTGGACCGCAATAATAACATTTGCAATGGCAATACATTGAATGTAGCGAGAGCATCTGATGCCTAGAAATCAAATATTAGACAAATTGAGTACCCTCAATAAAGGGTTCAAATTATTACTAGAAGATAAATATGATAAAACATATTTTTCAGATGTACCTGCTGCTCAAGAAAGTAAAAGCGGAAGTGCCTGTGACATTTTGGCTTACTTTACTATTAAAAAAAGTAGTATTTCGATTTGTAACGATATTACGTCAGCCGACAAAATCAATGAAATAAAAAGTACTATTTCGACAGATTATTCACAATTTAGTGATGAAATTCTTGAACATTGTGAACGTGTATCTACTGCATTAGATGAGCAAACGGCCAAGAGCATTAGTATTATCGCAAAAACCATTAAAGCGAGAAAGAAAAAACTCGATGCTGCATTGAAGCGATTTACCATTCAGGACCACTGGACCGTGGCACAATTGAGCAGTGAATTTGAATTTGCGTTAGCTAAGTTCTTAAAAGACTTGATTGAAAATATTATACGCCCAATTTCAACCGGACTAAAAGAGCATGAAGTTTATCAAAATGTATTAAAGATGTTCAACGCGTATTTAGCTAAGTTAGGTGTATACACAAGCAATTATGAAGTCGGTCATCAGCTCTCTGAAGATGATTGGAATGCTCTATCTCCTGTTGATAGTGATGATTGTGAAACATCTGATAATTCGTTAAAAAATGTCATTAAAACCATTAACTCTTACCCCTATTTGATTGGCGACAATACGCTTATTTTAGAAGGTGAAGTTATTTTGTGGAGAGTCAGTTAATGGATAAGTTACTACTGGGCATTGATTTTGGAACATCTACCAATTTTGTAACTAAGTACGATTTTAACAAAAAAGATGCAATTGCTGTTGCCAATATGGGCGATTACGGTAATTCAAATATATTTGAAAACTGTATTTATATCGAGTCAGAAAACAACTTTGTGATAGGACAACCTAAAAAGGGAGTTAATGATCCGTTGAATTTCTTCCAAGATATCAAGCGCTTTATTATTAGCGATGATTGGAAGCATAAAATTCCGAATTTAAATGACAAAGAAGTAACAGCGCAAGACTTAACTAGAATGATATTTTCAGCAATTAAAACCAAAGTTGAAAATTCAGAATCAAGACCTATTGATGGTGCGGTTATTACTGTGCCTTATGCGTATGGTGATAAGTATAAGAAGCGCTTAAAACAAGCAGCCGAAGATGCCGGAATTAACGTTATTCAGTTAGTTGAAGAACCTGTCGCTGCAGCTATCTCTTTTGGGATCTTCAGTGGTGATATTGAAGCGGACAAAAAAGAAAAAATTGTTGTTTTTGATTTAGGTGGCGGTACGTTTGATATAACCGTATTTGAATTCCAAAAAAATGACAATCTACACGCCAAGATTGAAGTATTAAATACTGACGGGGTTGAAAACCTTGGCGGTAAAACGATTGATGAATTGATATCTGAAAAATTTCGAACAACGCTTGGGATTGAGTATAGTGATTTTTCAAAAAAACCAGAAGAAAGCAACTTTAGAAATAAACTCAACGGTGTAGCAAGAGAAACAAAAGAAGAATTATCCTTTAATGAAGTTGCTGATGTTTATGAATCCTTTGTTATTAATTTAAGTACCGAAGAGCTTGAGCTTGAGATCGAGCGTGCTGATTTTGATAATTGGCTTAAGAACAATAATATTATTGGTGAGATTGAAGATGCGCTTGACCGTGCAATTTATGATATTGATTTAGAACCTGAAGATATCGATAGAATAATTTTAGCTGGCGGAACAAGCAGCATTCCTTTAATTAAAGAAACAGTAAGAAATTTCTTTGGTAAAGATCCTGAGTCTAAACAAAATCTAGGTGAATTAGTTGGCCATGGTGCGGGCATATTAGCCGGGCTATCGGCTGATGATTCGCTTAAGTATGAAGTGATCCGAAAAACCAGTAAAGATGTTGGCATTGCCACAGGACAGAAGTTTAAGCGTATTTTGCATAAAAATGAAAAATACGGTGCTATTTCTAATGGTTATAAAGTGAAATTAAGTAATGTCGAATCAGCTCTTCAGGTAATCTTCTATGAAGGGGTCTCTAATCGTATTGACGATTGCGAAAAGTTTGGCACTGCCACTATCAATGGCAAATTATTTTCTAATGGTATTATTTACATATCACTGATGCGAGACAAAGATACAGGGCGAATAAAATACTATTTCAATGACGAGAATAAAACTGAAATAGATACCGGCTTCTTACAGGACATAGGGTAATCAAATGGGCTTATATCAAAAGATAAAAGCTATGATTTTTCGTTTTTTCGGTAAAAACAAAAATGATCAATCAACTGAATTATTACAAGAATCATCAGAGAATATTAAAATGAATAAAAATGACATAGCTAATGAATTAAATAAGTTATCCGGCCAAGTTACAAAAATGGAAAAAAAAAGCGGGTTTGAAGGACAATTAACTAAACAATTAAATAAGCAATTGTTGGAGATTCTGATTGAATTAAATAATCTAACCGATAAAAACATTTCAGGGTTAAATCAGGATCTTATTACCACAATTGAAACTGAGTGTACCCGAGTTTCTGAGCTCAATATTTCAATCAAAAAAACAGATATACAACATTCTGCCCAAATAAAAGATGAAAACAATGACTTGCTTAAAAAGGCGGTGGTTGAGCCTGTTTTAACTAACAAAAATACACAGCGCGATGAATCTGTTCAGCCTCATACTGAGGAAATATCACCACTGAACAGTACCGAAAACACTAAAGAAGTAACATCATCAAAAAATAATGATACATCTGCCGATGGAATTATTACTTTAGTCAACAAGATTGACATGATACCGGGTGAAATTGGTACGTTGCTAAAAGTAACTAATGGATATGTTAAGGATGCAAAAAGAGAGCTGAACAATCATTCTATTGGATTAAACAATTCAATCAAAACAATCCAATCTAAAGTCGACGATAATAAGCAATTATCGATTGCTAATACCCACTCAATTAACACTGAGATTGCAAAAATAAGTAAATCAATTCCTAATGACATTCTTACAAAAGGCGACTTTTCTTTTGAATTAAGTAATAAATTTAGAGAACTTGATGCATTAAAAGAAGTGGCTGAAGAGCTAGAGTCACTGCCTGCTCACAATAAGTTTATCAAATCTGAATTAACAACTATCAACGAAAAACTTGATAATATTTCAGCACCATCGGCGTCAAAAAAATCATCAGTGAAAGTGCCGGAAGAAGTACAGGCTGTTGAAGATTTAGCAAAATATATGCGTGATGGTTTAGACCAATTTGAAAACATGTCTCGTTTGTATGTATCTAAAATTTCTGAACTTGAAAATCTTGAAAAAACCAATCAACAGCACCAAGCCGAGATTTTAGAGGCAGCAGAGTCAAGTTTTGAACAAGGTCAATTAAAAGGAAAAGTGGTATTAGCAAAAGAAATTGCAGAAAAATTCCCATCAGAATTTAAAGCAATTAAATCAATTTTTGAAAATATTACGACAGAAAAATATAATGTCGGCGACATAATTAATGTAACCAATGACACTAAAAATGAAATGATGCCTTACATCTCAACAGCGTTGGAATTGGCCGACTATCAAGTTATTACTCCTGTTGTATTAATTGATGGTGATATTATTTTTAAAGCAGACGTCAAGAAAGTAACTCAACCTGTTTCGGAAGCTGCTAATGAGGTCACAAAGTCCATCGCTGATTCTCAAGTCGCCTCAGCAAAAGTCGCTGAGGAAAATTAATTGTGGCTAATTACTTAGGTATTGATTTAGGCACGACAGAAACTACGGTATCAGTGATTGCAATTGAAACTATTAAGGATCGGCCTCTTGATAAGTTGAGAACATTAAATATCTATCAATATGATTCGAAACATGTTTTTGACCGAGATGAAAAAGGGTTGGCCTCAAGTATTTATATTGATCGCGATAATCAGAAGGTATATACGGGGCGTTACGCTAATACTCTTTATGCAAGTGGCAACAAACCATTAAATACGATTCGCTCTGTCAAGACGCGCATTGGTGGCGAGTCGATGATTCAAGTACCACTAGACTCTGATAATGATGATTTAGCATCATATGATATGACAGAGCTATCGGCGTTGTTATTAAAAACGGTTAACGATTCAGTAACGAAACAGGTAACTGGTACGCTCGATCAAGTGACTATTACTATCCCTGCTGGCTTTAATAGCGATGAACGTGCAGCAACAATGAAAGCGGCTAAAATTGCTGGATTCAAACATGTCCATTTACTTGATGAACCGACAGCTGTGCTTTTGAACTACCTCAACATGGAAGGTGATTTAGAAGGGATCCCCGGGGATTTCTTCTACAGTAAAAAGAATGTACTGGTATATGATATTGGTGGGGGTACGTTAGATATCTCAATTGCTGAAGTCGAAGATGATGGCGGTGATTTTAAGGTTGATATTCTTGGCCGCTCAAAGCGAATGGACTTTGGTGGTGATGATATCGACAAACGTATTGCTGCTTATTTCTTAAGTGAATTTGAAAAAATCAATGATTCAATTGAAACAAGAACTATTGAAGAACAAGCTGTTATTGTATCAAGAATTGTATCTCACGCAGAAAAATCTAAAGTTTCTTTTAACCAAAAACTAGCAAAAGTTGCAGACAACGAACGCCGTCGAGCTAGAGCTAAAGAAACGGTTAACTTTGAGATTATTGATAATTTAAAGGTAACGGATTTATCGTTAACTGACAGTATACTTAAAGATATTCTTTCTCCGATTATTTCATCTAATGGGACATTGATTCAACCAATCAAGAAAAGTTTACGAGACAGTAAACTCGAAAAAGAAAATATCGATTTAGTGATTCTAACTGGTGGCACTGGTAAATTTTACCTTGTTGAAGAAACGTTGAATAAGTTTTTTGATAACTCGGTTCAAATAGTTGATTTTACAGAAGGTAATGCTGTGTCTAAAGGTGCTGCAATACACAGTTTTAATCAGGAAGAAGACGATCTAAAGAAAATTGATATTTCAGACATAATGAGTGATTCAATTTTTATTAAGGATGGCTCCCGGTTTAAAAAATTAATTCCCCATGATCAAGAACTTGATAGTGAAGGTGTTTATTCTTATAAATTTATAGAAGGTTCTAATCGCCTTGATGTGTTCCTTTATTATGGTGAAAGTGCCGAGGATCCTAGTTCATTGACTGAAATTACGGGTGTTTTTGAAACCTTGGACACTTATCACCGTAAGGACAATACTATTGATTTAAAATGGGAATTTGATTCCAATAAGATTTTAAAAATATTTCATGATGGCAAAGTGTTGGTTAGTACCAGTGATGATGTAACTAATAGATATGAGTTAGTGCATAATTTTAAGTTGAATTAGGGCTCGGGCATTCCGAAAAAGTGAATATTAACTTTTAGCCTGCCTGTAACGGTAAATAGCTATTAATTTCCTCTATTAATAGCTATTTACTAAAACGCTCAGTTTATGAAATATTAACTATTCTTATTAAAAATCATGTTAATCTACAAAAAAAATACCGAGAAATTTATGCTTTATTTAGACACCGCAGCTTCTTATCCAATTCTTCCTGAAGTTAAAAAACAACTAATAGAAGCATTTGAGAACACTTACGCTAATTCAGCATCGAGCCATAAACTAGGCGAAGAGTCTGCAAATAAAATTAATGAGGTGCGGGAATTACTGGCTGACAGCATTGGTGCCTATCCTAGTGAAATTATATTTACGAGTGGTGCAACCGAGTCTAATAACATCGCTTTAAAAAGCCTGTTACTGGGCCAGGAGTTACCGAAAAGTAAAAAACATATCATTACCTCATTAATCGAGCACAAGTGTATGTTTGCTATCTGTGATTATTTAACGCATATCGGATATGATGTCACTTATTTACGCCCAGATAAGCATGGCATTATCACCGCCGAAGCCGTTAATGATGCTATTAGTGAACAAACAGCCATAGTTTCAATCATGCATGTTAATAATGAACTTGGCACCATCAACCCTATTGATAAAATTGGTGAAGTTTGTTTTAACAACAACGTGTTATTTCACAGTGACGCTGCACAAAGCTATGGTAAATTAGAAATTGATGTTGACGATCTTAATGTCGATATTATGTCTTTTTCGGCACATAAGATTGCTGGGCCCAAAGGAATTGGCGCGCTGTATATTCGAGACTTAAGAAAAAAACATTTGCTACCTGTAATCCATGGCGCAGGCCAAGAAGAGGGATTACGCGGCGGTACTGTGGCTGCACCGCTTATTTTAGGATTTGGTACTGCCATTGAATCCTTTCCTGCGCATTATGATAAATTTAAAAGCATAAAAGCAAAGCAGCATTTAGTATCGTCATTAGATCAGCAGTCGATTCCATATCAAATAAATGGTGGAACAGATGTTTTAGCGCACTGTACTTCTTTAACATTGCCTAATACTGATGTTAGCTTGCTAATCCGTGATAATGAAAATGAATTTTGCTTAGCACAAGGATCTGCGTGTTCATCAAAAGAAATTTCAGCTTCTCACGTATTAACTACGCTAGGGCTAACTAGGGAGTTGGCAGATTGCACTTTACGAATCAGCTTCCCTTTAGACATTCAACTATTACAAATAAACGAACTTATTGAAGCGATAAAAAAAGCGACTAAATAGTCGCTTTCTAATGAATAATAACCGATTACTTATAACAAGTAACGCAGGCACCGCCGCCTTCGGCAGCGTCGTATATTTCGTCTAAATCACCAAAATCACAAGTGCCTTCAATATCACCTAACAACGCGTTACGGCGACGCTTTTTCTTAAATCGTTCGACCTGCTTCTCGTGGTTCTTGATAACTTTAGCCTGCACTGCTGGATCTTCTAAGGTTGAAAGTGGCTCGCCCTGTCCCATCCAATAGAAGGTTTCACCGACAACGGTGTTACCTTCGCCTTTTTCAAAGGCTTTTGCCTCTTCAAACAAGTCAGGGTGTTTTTCTAGTAACTTTACCCATTCAATTTTTCGTTGATAGAAACAAAAAGTACAACCTGAACGAGAGCGCCATTCATAATAAGCAGGCATTTCTAGGCCATTTCGCTGGAGAATATTTTCAATATCACTTCTAACGATACCATCTTCACGGAACGGAAAAACGGATTCAATCGGTTTCTCAATTGTCATAAAGCCGGAACGGTCGGGTTCGTCAGCACGGATCCCAACGTAGTTTTTTATTTCATACCCATCATCGATAAATTGATCCAGCCAGGCCTCAAAAGGCTTCAACTTAAGCTGAATAGTGCACCAACGATCCCGCTGAGACGGCAGGTAATTACCATGTTCTTTAAGCATGTGCTTAAATGTTTTCTCACCTCGACCTTCTATATTATTCTGAGATCGTGCATTCAGCCGGTGAATATAACCTAGCTTTTCTTCCAATTGATCAATAAACTCATTGGTTTCAGGCAACTCATAACCAGTATCAGTAAAGAAATATTCAATGTCTAAATCAGGTCGTGTTTCTTTGACATATAATGCTAACGCGCTACTGTCTTTACCGCCAGACAACCCTAAAACATGTTTTATTTTCTTAGTCACGATGTACTTTGAACCTCTTCATCCATTAAAGATGCCAACAATTGAGTTAAGGCAGCTAACTGCTTTTCTTTAGAAAGGTTTGCTAAGTTTGATTCAACTGAGCTCACCATCGATTTAACTTCAACGTCATCATTCAAATCAAACTTAATAAAACCGGTATATTCTTTATGCTTACCATCTATACCACTAGTCATAAATGATAGAGGTTGAGAGCTACCTTTTGTGTGAGTACCTTTGTTACTAACCAAACCAAAGGATTCAATCCGCCTAAATTGGGTACATAAATTCTGTAATTCATCGAGCCCATTTCGTAAATTTTTATCGGTCCAGTTTCGTTCTGGCACGCCAGTAGCTAGATTAATCACCAATTCAAACTTCGTTTTGCCATCAATAAATCGAATGATACGAGATGCTAACTCTTTTACATTCGGACGTTGTGCCATAGTAACAATTAACGCACAACGAGTTTTTAGATCTTCGTCAAATTCTGCAGACAAACTGCTTAAAATTATTCGCTTAAAACCCGATAGCAACATGTCATGCTGAGCAGATAAGTCTTCAATCGCTGTTTTAAGGCTTGCCGACAATTTCTCATCTGCACCTTTGGCTTCTTTCTCAATACCAAAAATAGTAGGTAAGTCATCAAGTATCAGTTTGAATGGATCGTTAGCAGCAATAACTTTATTTCTTAAGTCACGTGCTTCTTTCGTTAAGCTATTTGCACTATCGTTTTTATAAAATCCTTCACCACTAGTTTTCTTAACCCAAGCAGGTAAAGTATGAATAATTTTTACAATGTGCTTAGCAATACCTAACACAGCCACGCTACCTTCAGCCTGCCCGACGGTTGCTTTAGCTAAAGTGTCGAGTAGATGTGTTTGAATATCTGAAATTTCAAAATAGCGAACACCTGCTTCTTTGGGGTGTTTATAAATTTTATTAACTAACTCTTCATCTAATTCCGGAATAAATATAAATGTTTTGGTCGAATCAAAATCATAAAATGCAACCTGCCCTTCTAATGATTTTAACAACGCTAGTCCGTAAATTCGGCACAATCCTGCTGTTATCCCAAATGGCGGTCGCATCCAACGCTGATACAAATCATCAAGCGTTACCATTCCCTTAGCATTTTTTATAAAGTTAAAACCGTCTTGCCACAATGCATGCATCTGAGGGTTACTTTCACTGCTCTCGCTACTCCACTGACTTGGAAATAAATGCCCTTCATCGGTTTCGCAATGCCAGCCCTTGCTCTTTAGACAAGAGAGATACAATCCTTTTTCTGGCGGAAATGTCTTACTGTCAAAGCCTAAATCCTCTTCATCACCATGTTCAAGCATTGCATTTAGCAGTTTTCGTATCGCACTATTAGCACTGCCAGATGGTTTAGAACGATTCACTAACTCATTTAGCATCACTGGTGATTTATTAAAAATAGTGTCCGCGATATTAGATGCAATAGTCGTTAATGGCTTTGTTATGAAACTCTCTTCACCATAGGTCCACTTAGCTTGTTTAAATGCTAAATTAAGCTCGATTGCCACTTGCTGCCGAGCGACCACAATTCGATTCTCTAGTTCGTTTTTAGCGATTAAATCGTGGGTGATTTTTGCTTCATTAGTTGCAATTTGTGTCAGCGCAATCAACTCAATAGCAACGGATCTCAAGTTTGCTAATGATTCAATATCACCAACAGTTGCGAATGGTAAAGTGTGCTCGTTTAATGCTTTAGCAACGGTGATATTTGCAGGTAACAAGAACGTTAAAAAAGCTTGCCCTGTCAACGGCTCTTCAATATAACTGTCAAGTAAGGTTTCATCGATCTTATTGACTAGCGTCATATTTGCCCAGCGCATCGTACCAGTGCGGTGGTAATGTGATGTAGCTAATACATGCTGTTCAACGTCACAGGCTGCAGTCCAATCAACCCCCTCACTAATAGATTCAATGCGCTCTAGTACCATGCTATTAATGTCTATATCACTACCTTGAAACACAAATAATGCATCATGTTTTGCACGGTAAATAATAATAGTCCAAGCTTCTAGCTCTGTGATTGCTTGCTTAACAACATCTACATCGTAGCCACGCACTTTAAAATATTGAACAATAAAGTCTTTCTTTGCATGCAAGTGATGATGAAAGCCAAAAATAGTTAACAGCGAAATCACCTTAGTGATCAATACATGCAACAGCACACCTTTTTGCTCAGCTCGGTGAATTGAATCACAACCTTCCAGCCATGCTTTACTGTCGTGAGAAGTCACTATTAAATGGTGTAAATTGTGGTGTAAATAGTCCCAAAGTTTTTCAGGATGATACAAAGCTAGCTCTGTCGGTGTTTCAGTGTGATAATTTTCAAACAAAAACTCACGGAAACCATATTTTTCATGCGACGCTAAAAATCCGAATAAGCTCCGCTCATTTTGAGAAAAACGACGTCGAGAAATAGGACCGAGCAAGAAACTCACTAGCGGATCGAGTGGCAAGGTATCGATTAATGCTGCACTATTTCTATTTTGGCTTGGAAATTCATAGATCACACGCCCAACCAACTCTTGATGCTGGCTCTCTAGTTTAGTCGTGATCGCTGAATCTTTAATAATTGACTCACCCACTAAAACCAGTGATTCATCAATCGAAGGGTTAAAACCCAAATCTCGATAACGCCCTTGTACTTTAGCCCATTCTTTTTGGGTAACAGCATCTTTATTCTTAGCATAGTCAGCAAAAGATTGATGCAAAAAACCAATCAGCATCATTGGCATTTTAGCCTGTTGTGCAATATCGGCTAAAGCCTGAAATAGATGCAAATCTTTATTAGCACGAGACTGGTAATCTAACGCTTTTCCCATTTCATCAAGTAGTAGTATCACACCGTCATACTTAGACACAGGCTTAGCTACAATTGCTTTAATCTCAACCAAACACTCTTCATCACTAAGCGCTTTAATATCCGATACATCAAATTCAATGTTAAAAGCCTGATACAAACTCGCTAAAATTGAATTTGCTGGCGCTTCTAGTCCGCAAACGTGTTTAACGACATTCCAACCTTTCTTAACCTTAAGGCGAGACGAGAACTCCAAAACGGAACCTTGCTTGGTTAATTTTTTTTGCGCAAAACTACGTTCTTTACTATCAGTAGAAAGCAAACTCGCTAAAAACAATGCCACCGTCGACTTGCCTGAACCATAAGGACCGGTAAGCGTGTAGGCACGTTGTTCACTACCTGAAAAATCTCGACTGATGATATCAAGAACATTTACCGCTGTACCATGAAGAACAAATCCATCAATAAATACTTTGTAATCATTATGTTGACTATCAATTCTTGTTGAACTTTTATAACGCTGACTAATTTTAATAAGAGAAGACATTTTATTGTTCACCGTAAAATTTATCTAAATATTTGAACGGTGAATCTAGATCACTTTGTTCAACTTTCACCTGTCGTAAACCCAAAGAATCAATCCACGACACACCACCTTGCGTATACTCTTGTGCCAGATCCAACTTTTGACCCAAGCCAGTCTCTGACAAACGGAATATCCGCCCAGGGGAACAAGGTTTACTTAATAATGAATCAAAATCTACGGCGTTAATCTTTGAATCTAATGTTTCTTGTTTAACAAAATACACCAATGCATAAATAAAAACCTCAATCGGCAAGTCAGGGCGTTCCGCCAAATCGCTGACATAAAATCCACCACCATTGTCTTGCACCAAATTTAATTCAGCCAAGGGGGAAGTGAAATGATCTTCGTTAATTTGCAATTGCTTTTTTGAAGTATTGTTTGCTTTAAATTTCTTTGAATACACATTCAAAAAACAATCAATATCTTTCTTAACAGTACTAATACTACTAACTTCATTTGTGACCAGTGTCTTCGCATCAGCTTCGCAATCAACAATCAATTTTGATTTTTCAAAATGCTGCACATTCGAGTAATTAAAGAAATATCGATATGCGGTTAAATATTCACTATTAAAATTTAGCCAGAAATGCAGCAACCACACAGAACCAACGCGTTCAAGATAAGGATCTTTACCGGAACTCTCTTTGCCAAATAAATAATTACCCGCGTCAGAAATTTCATGTTCAACAGAGCCGTTACGCATTGCAACATTTAAAACACCACTAGCTTCTGCCCAATAGCGAATCGCGTTGACCATATTTTTGCCAACGCCAAGCTTCACAATTGCGTCTCGAGTGCCTTCTTCATTCGAAGTTTGTAACTTACCACCTGAATTTAAATGATTTATCGCTTTATGTAGCCATCCATAGCGTAATGGAAATGTGTCGTGACCGGTAAATTTAGCTTTCATACTGCCTTGTGTCTCTGGAGAAATTGTCCAAGCGGCAATACTATATTTTTTTTTATTGTCAATAAAGATATTTTTAAATAACTGTATAAATATACACCCAATAGTATGATTATATGTAATTGCACATGATTTATAGTAAAAAAGTATTGTTTTTCTATCTTTGGGAATTATAATCCAAGACCAACCCTTCTAGAGGGCTGATTTTTATATGGAAATTCGGAGTTAGTATGTTGCAATCAATTTTGTCAAATTTTTCAGAAGATGAACTACTAAACTTCTTGCCACAGCAATCGATAAAATTTGCTATCGATGTGTCAAACACGGATATAAAGACAGCTAATATCCCAGCATTTAATAAAGCTCAATTAGCGCAGGTTGTCGCTAACACCAAGCAAAGTGAGTTTGTATTTAACCCTAAACTTCGTAATTTATTAATCGACCGATTAAAACCACAATTATTTTTGAATGTTTTTCCCGAGTTTGAATTATTACCACACGAAGTTAAGCCGCAGCACTATAATGCGGCAATAGATTGGTCCGCTGAAAACTTAGGCGATTTTGCTAGTAAAGTCGGACTGCAAGCTATTTACCAAGCAGAACACGATAATGATAGCAACCTAGAGAGCATCGCACATATTGAACCTAATTATGCGTTGTACCCTTACCAACAAAAAATTTCTCAAGATACCCTATCGTCACTGAATGATGAAAATAAAAAACGTGTGCTAATTCACTTACCTACTGGTGCAGGTAAAACTCGTACCGCAATGAATATTGCTGCTGAACATTTGCGCGCATCAGATTCCAATACAGTTTTGTGGCTAGCCGATCGCGAAGAGCTGTGCTCACAGGCGTTTAATGAATTTAAAACTGCTTGGAAGTCATTAGGGAATCGCAGTACAACTTTATATGGCTTCTATTCCGACTCGGATGAAAGCTTGGGCGGCATTGACTCTGGTTTCGTAGTAGCGGGACTACACAAATTTTTGAGCTTGCGTGATAACAATTCGCGTAAGCTACAATTACTTTATAAAGAGTTGAGACAATCGGTTACGTTGGTTATTTTTGATGAGGCGCATAAATCTGTTGCACCAAAATTTAGTGAAGTCGTTAATGATTTCATCGATAGCGATGGCTTTAACGCCGATCTTATTGGTCTTACCGCAACACCAGGGCGAAGCTATTCAGCAGAAGGTCTATCAGAAGAAGATAAAAAATTAGCAGATTTTTTTTATAACAATAAAATCTCAATGAACGTCCCTGGTTACTTATCCCCAATTGATTATCTTGTTGAACATGGCTATCTCGCCAAAGCTAATTTTAAGTCGCTCAATTATGAAAACTCAGGCATTGCCGCATATGAATTAAAAGACGCTGGCACCTCAGAGACTATGAAAGCGCTCGCAGAGAATACACAGCGTAATAAGAAGATAATCAATACAATAATTGAAGAGTGCAACAATTCAGCACAAATCATTGTCTTCTCTTGCACTGTTGAGCACGGAATTAATTTGGCCACGGCCCTCGCCTATCAAGGGATAAAGGCAGCATCCATTGACAGTAAAAATGACACCGCTGAAAGTCGACGTTCAAAAATAAAACAATATAAAGAAGGAAAGCTGCAAGTACTTGTTAATTTCAATGTGCTCACTGCAGGTTTCGACGCTCCTAAAACTAATGTCACCGTTATTGCAAAACCCATGAACTCTCTAGTCCAATATTTACAAATGGCTGGGCGAGCGATGCGTGGGTTTAAAAGTGGCGGCAACAAAGAATGTAATATTTATACAGTCATGGATGATATCCCTGAATTCCAAAGCGTTAATATTGCGTTTGAATACTGGAATGACATGTGGGCTGTAGATAAGGAAACATAGCAATGAGTAACAGATTTTTAAATGCCGCGACGGTCATTGAATCGTTGAGAGACAATGGTTATAGCAATACAGCTTACGCACTTGCAGAACTAATCGATAACAGCCTACAAGCAAAAGCTACTAGAGTAGAAGTTGGTTTTATTGAAGCACAACAAAATAAAGAAGCTGCAAAGAAGAATTACACCGTTGCTGAAATATCACTGTGGGACAACGGCTCAGGTATGGATCCCGCAGCGCTAAGAACAGCAATGCAATTTGGTGGTGGCAGCCACAGAGATGACAAAGAAGGCATGGGGAAATTTGGTATGGGTCTGCCAAACTCGTCAATTTCACAATGCCAGCGAGTTGAAGTGTGGAGCTGGCAAAAAGGTGGTGAACCACATTACACCTACCTTGATGTTGAGGAGATGAAAAAAGGTGAGTTAGAAACTATTCCAGAGGCAGTCCCAGCAAATATTCCAACCTGCTATGAAAAAGCATTTTTCAGCAAACGCCCCGAATCTGGTACATTAATTATCTGGTCAAAGCTTGATCGTCTTAGCTGGAAAACAGGTAAGTCAATCTTCAAACACTGCGAACATATTGTTGGCCGTATGTACCGCAACTTTTTATGTGGCGATATCAAAATTGAAGGGATCACTTACCGCAAATCTGATAATGAAACACTAGATGTCTACGACAAAGATGCATTCAAAGCTAATGATCCAATGTATCTTAAGAAAAAAACTTCTTTACCAGAACTTCCGGGTAGCTATAAAAATGAAGCATTCTTTGAAAAAATTGATGAAGAAGTAGTATCCGTTGAGTACGTAGATGCAAACGGAGAATATAAACGTGATGACGTGACCATTACATCTTCAATGGTTAAAAAAAGCATAGCAAACAAAATATGCAAAAATATATCAGGGAAACTAGGTAGTACTCCTTGGGGAAAACACTGTAAAAAAAATGTTGGTGTATCTATTGTCAGGGCAAATCGTGAACTAGTGTTACGTGACTCATTTTTATCATCGACTTTACGTGAAAATAAAGGGCGCTATATGGGGATTGAGGTATCTTTCCCACCGTCTCTCGATAAAGTATTTGGTGTTACAAATAACAAGCAGGATGCCGTGAAACTCGTACCTTATGATTTGGATACTATTATTTCCCAAGCCGGCTTTGATTCAGAATCTGAATATCTGAATGACCTGCGTGACAATAATGATTCACTCCTTGAAGTTTTAAAAGTTGTTAGAACAGTCAAGAAGCAAGTCACAGCGCTCAATAAAAGACTTGAAACACTCAACGTTCAAGGCAAAGCCACTTCAAACGGGGTAACTCAAGACGCTCAGTCGCCAGCCGAAGTTGCTGCAAGCAATGCTACCAACGGGACATGTCAACTAACAAAATTTGAAAGCGATTCCGAAGAAGAACAAGTACCACTGATCAAAGAGAACATTGTTTCACACCTTACAAGTGAAGGCGTAATGTCACAGGAAGATGCAGAAGTACAAGCTGAACGTCTTATACTAACTGGCAACCGTTTTCTCATTGAAGATGTAGCACGGGATTCAGATGCTTTTTTTGATGTATCGACAAGTAAAGGTTTAACACTTGTTTTGTTTAATACCAATCATGTGTTTTATAAAAAATTAATCACGGAATTGGACGAGAGCCAACTTGAAGTTATGCAGACCGCCATTGCTGGGTTTGCACAGGTGATGAATGACACTTCTGATGAAAAGCGTTATAACTTTCTAAATGCAACTCGTCGTGATTGGGGACGTGTAATTAGTGCATTCTTAGAAAATGAATCCGATGATGACGCTGATGATTTTTAGGGCTAGTAAGCATGAGGGGCTCATGCTATGAGCTCCTTAATTTCCAGCGAAGAACTCGCTTACGAATTAGAGCAATGCATCCCTACATGCAATGAGATAAATATTATTTCGGCATTTATCACAATGCCTGGCATCAAATGGTTAGGCGGCATCCTCGATGAAAGCATGGCTAACGTTCAGCTCGTCGGAAGATTCTCTCCGCAAGACTTGTTAGCGGGTGCCAGTGATATAAAGGCAATACGTGCATGCTTAAACAATGGCTATAAGATCTCAGCACTGAGCAACCTTCACGCAAAAATATATCAAGTGGATACTGACACCATATTCACTGGCAGCGCAAACCTAACAGGTAAGGGACTATCGCTCGTCGAAGACGATAACCTAGAGTCTTGCAGTAAAGTAGTAGCAAACGAAACATCTAAAGACTTTATTACAAAAATTATCAAAGCGGCAATCCCCATAGATTATTCAAGACTTGATAAAATGGAAACCTTTTTAGCACTCCATGAGTCAGTTGAATCAACAAAAATACCACCCGCTTGGCCTGAAAAAGTCATTTCAAAAGTGCATGAGTTATTTGTTTCAGATTTCCCGCTATCGCCACCAGACGAACAGCATCCTCATTATATGAAAAACACCTCATTAGAGTTTGCCGTTATTGCACGTGAGTTTGCTGATTTTGATAAGTCCCAACGCCTTTTCAAACAGACAAAAGCTTACCAATGGATAGAGGAAATAGTTTACGAAAATACCGGGAATAGGGATCTAGGATTTGGGCAAGTATCAAAATTATTACACGATGCATTATCAGACGACCCGGCACCTTACAGGCAAGATATTAAGCAGATACAAGCAAATCTGTATCAATTTATAAAAAAATACGCTTACGATATATTAACAATCCACATCCCTGGTAGGCATAGCGAAGTTATAGCGTTAACCAAAAAAAATATCAACAATAGGAAGTAAAATGGACTTAAAAGGCGCAAAAATAGTAGATTTTTATCAAATAAGCTCTGATGTAAAAACTGATAACACTCAAATAAACATGATAAAGATCCCTCACTACCAACGCCCGTATCGCTGGGATAAAGACAAGGTCAGCAAGCTAATTGAGGATTGGAGTAAGCATGACGCACACTCTGATAAAGAATATTTTGCGGGGTCCATTGTAACCGTGGCTGATGAGTCAGGTAACGCACATGAATTAGTAGATGGTCAGCAGCGATTTACCACCATATATTTAGTTAATTATCTTCTATTTTTATTACTTAGGGTCACGACAAGACAAGGAATAACACAATCTAAGACACTTCGCATGGAGGCTTTGCTTAATGACTACAAAGCATCTGAGATGCATATATTTAAATCCCCTAAAAACACAGATATCGCACAAAATTTAATGCTTAGTATAGAGGCCTTAGAGGAGCTAGACGGCCAAGAAAAAGAAGAGAAAAGAGAGAAATTAGCATGTGATTTCATGAATAAGTCAGGTTTGCCAACAATCCATGAGGGCTCCGATGAGTACATCGAAACCTACACAAGAAATTTAGCGGCTATGACTCAGTCTCAGAGGTTACTGCTGACCTACGATAGGGAGTCATTTAATCCCGAACTTCATAAGGCACTTTCACACACGCTTGTCACTCTAACCGACCAAAATGAGCCTAGGTTAACAATAATTCAAAACGATAACTCAGAAGTAGTTAAACAATACACTGACGCTATCGAACAAATATTTCTGTCATTTAAGGGGCTAACGGATGAGAAAAAACCTTTTGAAATTGCATTAGCAATGACAAAAACCATTCAAAAATTCCTTAAAAACCTTAAATTATGTTTAGTTCAAACTGGTAACCACAAAGATGCTTATACACTTTTTGAAGTTCTAAATGATCGATCGATGGCTTTGGCAGATTTAGATCTAATAAAAAATGAGTTTTACCGCCAATATTGCTTACAAAGCAAAGAAAACGGCAGCGTTGTAAATGCAACTATTGAAGCAAGAGAGAACCAGTGGGGGGATTTCATTTACAATGAGAATGCTGATTATAAGAAAAAATTAATTACATACTTGGCTACCGCTTACCTAACAGGCTCTAGTAAGATTGGTTATAATCAAAATGAAAAATATAGAATTGAAATCAAAGAATATTTATCTGGATATAAAGCATACTCATCTAGTGATATCGATATTGATTTTAATATCTTTCAGGCTTGTCAGATATTCATAACACATTTAGACATAGTTCATCAGAAAACCGATCAAAAAGCATTAAAATCTGAATACTCGAAAGAGCACAGCCAACTATATAAAACTGTACACTTACTAAACGCCTTAAAGTATAACGCTGTATTGCCCGGAATATGTAATCTTGTACTGCGGTATATACAGAAGAACATTTCAGATAATTTTGAGCCAAAAAAAGTAAAAGCGTTTATCGTTCAAATTACTAAATCAGCAGAGATACCACAAGAATTAGAATTACAGGCGAAAAAAATAACCCAATTAGCTCTGCTAAATAAAGATTTTAGATTAGCAAAAAGCTTAGCAAACAAGTTAATTTCTGAAAACTACAGAGGCTCCATCAAAGATGTAGTTTACTCCGATGACACTCCATTAAATGATAATAATAAGAGTACTTTTAACGACTGGATTGATGCGTGGCAATATGGCAGCGATAACTTAAAAGTCCGTATTTTGTTCGCGAAACTACTGCCTACCTCAGTCTCAGATGGGAAATTAACTATAAAGAACATCTCGCACGGCATTTCGGATGATTTAATCGAAAGAATACAGCTAGATCACATGGAACCTTCTAACTTAGATTCATCACGCGCTGATGAATATTTTCAAAATCATTCTAGGGGGCTAATTGTCAACTCGTTAGGCAATATGTTTCCATTAAGTGGCACATTGAATATTAGTAAATCTAATCGCCCCTGTAAATCATCGTTTGAGTTTTTAAAAAAGGATGGTATGGAAAATCATTGGTTATCGTCTGAAACTGAAAGGATATTCAATGAGAATAATACTAACGGCGTTCCAACAGAGTTGTTTTTCTCAACTAGACGTAATGAGCTAAAAAAATGGTTTTATGAGGCAATCAGTTTATAAATTTATTGCCTCATAATTCCGGATAAGATGTATTATGTGAATCTAAATTATATATCTAAGCTTTATATATAAAGACTCTTATTAAATATTAAAGCCTCAAACTGAAATAGTGAGTGGCTTTAATATTTATCTAGATTTTTACTAACCCCCTAATCACTTACATTAATATACTCAATTTTATCAAGTAATACCGGCCGTTTTCGCTCATCAACATAATCAAAAAAATCGACATCTTGGGTGGTCATATTGATTTTTACCCGCTCTTTTAACTGCGGCTGCGGTGTTGTGTCAAAACCTTCATAACCAAGTAATGTTACTTTTCCTGAGGTAATGTGGATCTTGATTAATTGAATGTCGTCCAGTTGACCATAAAGCTGTAACGCCGAGAAGACATAAACTCGTAATAGTGGTGATAACAAGTCGATGAATTTTTTATGAAGCGTTAATGAGTGTGGAATTTCACGCTCGAATGCCAATTTAGCGGCGGGTAGTGTTTCTTTAGCCACTATACATTCAGCGGTTATCTGGTCAACATTAGCAATATTAAACAACAACTCTTTAGCTTGATGCTGGGCTATTTTATAAGTATCGAAAAAGGCTTTTATGTCTCGTTTGAGATCGTCAGATTGATGAGTGTAGGATTTACGCTGCTCGAACATTGCTAATGCAAAGTAAATTAGTAAGTCTTCTTGTCGCATGGTTTGCGCTAATTTCAGTTCTTCATCGCCGAACCAATCGGTGACAAGTTTTAACGCTTTTTTGTTTGAGCCGATTATTTCTTTTATTTTATCGCTATCTTTGAATTCTTCATTGGCAGGGCAGCGACCATAAGCTAGACAACTTAGCCAAAACGATTCAAGCAACTCCTGATGTTGAGTAAATAGAATTCGAGCCTGATCTTCGCTAACTGGTTTAGGTGCTGTTAATTGCTGCCATTGGTAACTTCTTTTATGGCGGTTGTGTAAAAATACCTGCTCAAGGCTTTTATCTTTAAATACATAAAAAATACCCGCCGCAATGGCTATAGGTTCTTGTTCGAGTGAGCTTTCTATATAGGATTTCAGTTCAGATTGAGCGTAATATTTTTGGAAGGTATTACGTGATGTGATCACACCATCTTTGTAAGGCGTAAACTGCGCTAAATAGCTCTCATTAGCCAACATCGCCGACACTACTAATAACTTATCGGCAATTTCCCAAGCGTTTAATACTGCGTCTAAGCGTTCGTCTTGGTCTTCAATCACGTTGATAACAAAACCAATATTTACTACGTCCGAATTAACCTTGTCACCATCAGGCCTAAATATGGGATCCCAACCTAAAGCATCGATACCATGCGCTTCTAACTCACGCAGATCGTCACCCCTTCCACAGCCATAATCGAAGACGGAGTACTCTCCAGACAAAAATCCATTTTTAGCGAGCGACTTCATTGGCGCTGAAAGCTCATGGCGAACGATCGCGGTTTTGTGACGGTCGATCCCTTTGACTTCATCAGTTTTATTACATACTGCTATATTTCTAAATAATCGACCATCAACTAATTCATAACCATTCTTTTCAATTAGACGTAACCATGAGTTTTTAAAACCTATTATTCGCGTATTTTCATATAACCCAGCAGCTTCGCCTTCTTCAGTGATCATCCGAAATTCATCAAACCGTTCATGCGTTTGTGGCAGCATTGTTTCTTTCCGATGCAGTATTGGTGGATTTTCACTTGCACCGTAGTTCGTTATTCGGTGCGACAATTTACTTAGATCAACAGTGACACTTTGTTGTAATGCTGGATAGGAATCACTAAAAAAATCAGGATAGTGCAGTAAAGACAATTTGAAGTCAGCCCTAAACACTTTAACCAAATTCCAATCTTGATCATCAATTTTTAATGCTTTAGCAACGGCAACTATAAACTTAGTTAAGTTTACCGGGGCCTGCTCAAAAGCATCTCGATGAAAATAAATTGCATCGGGTAATTTTTTACCAATGGTAACAGCTTTGACTAGCTGTTTAAATTTAACGGCATCCATATTTAATTTCTTTTATTAGTTAAATGGAATTCTGGCGATATGCTATTGGGTTAAAGTTATATCGTCGATTGATATAACTAATGATCACATCAACAGCTTATCACGTCCTTGAAAAATAATTTCTCACCAAGCCAAGTATCTTTTAAATTATTCCACCAGCGAGCAAAAATGCTAGGCTACAGATCATTAGTGCCATGCACCCATTTAAAATCGCCCAAACAACCACACGGAACACACCATGCGTTTACGCCACATTGAAGTTTTTCATGCCATTTATGTGACAGGTTCGGTTACTAACGCCGCCCAGTTTTTGCATGTGTCGCAGCCGTCGGTTAGCAAGGTGCTAGCCCATGCTGAGCAGCAGCTGGGTTTTGCGTTGTTTGAGCGGGTAAAGGGGCGGTTAATTGCGACCGATGAGGCAGAGTTGTTATTTGGTGAGGTCGACAAGGTTTATCATCAAATTAGATCAGTTGATAACTGCGCCCAAAATATTAAAAACAAAACCAGTGGCAGCATTACGATTGGCTTGCCGCCCGCTTTGGGTTTTGATCTTATACCGCAAGCGGTCGCAAGCTATAAGAAAAAACACCCAC
>Ga0209396_1001025_pt1 | contig 31909 bp, 26 predicted proteins | sample GOMGulsemesocosm_6_FD_184638 | JGI IMG/M metagenome (GOLD analysis project Ga0209396, IMG submission 184638) | Methane-oxidizing microbial communities from mesocosms in the Gulf of Mexico - GOM8C Gulf of Mexico (SPAdes) (version 2) | ecosystem: Environmental > Aquatic > Marine > Cold seeps... | reverse complement strand
CTCTTGAAGTAAGGCGTGGCTGTCGCTCTAAAAAACAAGCCAGAGATACCTTTGCAGCGCACAATGTACCGCACGCTAAAGGACAAATATTTTTTGGCCCACTCGCCGCCTACAACTTTGTTAAAGAGCACGGTTTCCCCGTGGTGATAAAACCCAATGTCAGTGGTTTCTCAAGGGGCAGCTACTTCCCGATTAGAAATTATAAAGAGCTTTATAAGGCGCTTTGCCTTGCCAAACTTTGGTGGCCAACCACCGTTATTGAGCAATATCTTGAAGGCAAAAACTATCGTGTGGTGGTCATTAATGGTGAGATTATGTCAGCCATTGAGCGCTTTCCGCCGACTGTATTAGGAAATGGTGTCGATAGCATTCGACAACTCGCTGATGCTGAAAATAAAATTCGTGAAAGCATGGGACTATTCCCTACGATTCACCCTATTTTAGAAACTGAGCAAACGACTAAACACTTGGCCAAGCAAGGTTTAAATTTTGATACAGTGCCAGCACTTAATCAGTCGGTCACCCTGTTTTACCGCATCGCGCTAGCACCTGGTGGCACCATAGATACGGTCGATAAAAACACCATTCCCGATGAAAACAAAGCACTTTTTTTAAAGGTGCTTGAAATGTTTAACGCCAATATACTGGGTATAGACATCATTATGGAGCAAGGCATTGATGTCCCCCACAATCAGCAAAAATGCATCATGTTAGAAGTAAACTCACGTCCTTATTTGAAGATGCACGACGTACCGCGCAATGGAGTTAAAGAAGATCTATCTAAATACTACCAGCAGCTTGATAGCCTAGAAATTGCGCAATCGGACACCTATTAATTACCAATGCAGACGACCAACGCCAAAACCGCGCAGCGACAGTTTTATCTATTTGTCTGCAGCCATTCTTTTTTAATCGGCCTTTTTCCCTTCTTTCTCCCTGTTTATCTCTATAAACAGGGACTAAGCATGTCGCAAATTAGCTTTTTCATTGCCGCCAGCGCTATCACCTTTAGCCTAGGTATGTACGCTTGGGATGTATTAAAGAATAAACTCAAACCCCAACAGCTACTCGCTCTTTGCTATTGCCTAGAGCTTGTCATGGTGACAAGTGTTATCTTTAGCGGCCCCAAAATTTCGCAAATACCAGAACTGGCTTACATCATCGCTGCCACTTACGGCCTTTATCAATGCTTTTTCTGGACCACTCAACGTGCGTTATTTGTGCAACGTAGCAGTGATAAAGACACCGGAAACAAGTACGGTAACTTTCAAATATTTGTCGTTATTTTTCTTAAAATGGGGGTTTTTATTGGCGGTTTTTTACTGGATGACGCGAACCTTTACCTACTCTTTTTGATATCGATTATCACCATTATTAGCAGCTATATAACTGTTAAAAGAATACCGGGAGCCCTCCACTGGCCCTTTCTTGCATGGCCTGTCACCTCAGTGCGTAAAATTATTCACTTTAAAGATAACTATCGCTCAAAAGAGATATTCGCTTTAGATGGTTTCTTCTTATTTATCGAAAGTTTTTTTTGGTTATTGTCACTGTTTTTAGTCTTAAAACAGAGCTTCATGCAATTAGGCTTAATGATAATAGCGATAACTGTCACTTTGTCAGTGGTATTTTTACTACTCAAGAGTAAAATCGATAAAATGCCTGAGCAACTTATCTATGGGGTATCTATCATTGGCTACGGCTTGTCTTGGATACTGCGCGCGCATTTAGATGAAAGTATCGCGCTTCACTACCAGTTTGTTTTTCTCTGCTTAATTGCGTTCCTGACGGCGCTATTTAGGCTCGCGTTTAATAAACGTTTTTATGATTTAGCGCTACATTATCCAAAAACACCATATATTTTAATGAAAAGCTATTACTCACAAATTGCATTGGTATTTTTCTTTCTGATATTAGGAGGAGTCTTTATTGAACAACCAATACTGGAGTCTCTGAATATTGGATATTGGTTAGCTGCAGGGTTAACACCTTTGTATTTCATTTATCGCACTAGGGCTAAGTAGCTATTTATACACTCAACCTAATCATCAATGCATCTAGTAGGCGACAGGAGTCCTTTGGGGATAAGGTTATGCAAAGCTAATCCATCTCAATTAGGCACATCTAACTAGCAAACTATTTGCAGCTTCAATATTTGAGCACTCATCTAAATATACATATTGAGAGTCGCTGATTTTTTTGTGCTAAATACTGAAGCCTAGTTTGATAATTTGTATGAAAGGTTTTGTTTAATGCCTGCCCATTCATTACTTATTATACTAAATAACACTGAGTCTCTAACTCTGCCATCTGGCATAACCATATGATTACGCAGAATACCTTCTTCCTTTGCCCCTAGGCGAAGAATCGCATTACGAGATTTTGCATTGAGATAGTCAGTGAGTAATTCCACTCTATTTAGCTGCAAGTTTTCAAAAGCATAAGTTAGCATTAACAATTTTGCGTCAGTATGTATTTTGCTCTTTTGACATGATTTAGCGATAAAAGTTTACTAAACCAAATATAATCAACGGCTCACCCTCTAGCTGTTAGCGGACTTTTTCAGAGCATTGGCAGTTCTTCAACTGCTGTCATTATTCAATGCTTCCAACGGCTCTTCTTTCACTAGCAATTTAAAGCAAAGCACCGACAAAAGTGCGAGTATCACCATGCAAACCACCATAGGGAAGGATGAGCCATCATGATAATAACCCACTGCAAAGGTTGCTCCCGCCCCCAGTAATATCTGAATAAAGCCCGCTAATCCTGAAGCGGTACCCGCCAGTTTAGGATCCACACTCAAGGCACCTGACATGCCGTTGGGGATAGAGATACCATTGGAGCAGGCAACCATTGTCATGGGAATAAATAGCGAAGACGGATGATTAAAGCCTGTATAGCTATAATAGAGCAAGACACTGGTTCCAACAATGAGCAACGCACACGCCGCATCTAGCATCAGTTTGGAAGATAAACGCGTCGCAAAGCGACCTGATATAAAATTACCCGACATGTAACCCATTGAAACCATGACGAAATAGAAGCCATATTCACTTGGCAACAAACCCAGCACTTTTGTCGCATAAAAAGGCGCGCCCGCAATAAAGGCAAAAAACACCCCTGAGCCAAATGATACGCCCAATACATAACCTACGTATTGACGCTTAGTTAACAGCAATCGGTATTTACTCAAAATATTATTGAGTTTCATATCTCTCACCAGTTCGTGGTTAGTCTCATGCAACTTCATCATACTGATAATTAATAAGATACCGCCAAAAACACTGACCAGATAAAAACTTGCGCGCCAACTAGACCACTGATCTAAATATCCACCGATAATAGGCGACATCATCGGTGCGACGGCCATCACCATCGTCATATAGCCTAAAATACTGGTCGATTTTTGACGATCGTATAAATCTCTAACTATCGCTCTAGTAACAACAATACCCGCACAGGCACCTGCTGCTTGAAATATGCGTCCGATAATTAACTGCTCTATATTCAAGGCAAGCGCGCAGGCAAAGCTGGCAACCACATACAAACCAACACCTAATAAAATGACGGGCCTTCTACCGTATTTGTCTGAAAGCGGACCTAAAATAAGCTGAGAAAAAGCCGTAGCAACTAAATACAACGTCAGTGTTAATTGAGCGATATCGTAGCGGGTATGCAATGATTCAGTCAGATTTGGCATCGAGGGTAAAAAAATATTTAACGCGACAGGACCCAGTGCGCTAAGAAAAATAAGCATAATAATATGTGGTTTGGCCACACTTTTTTCTGTCATTACTGCTAACCTATGTTTTATCACTATTTTTTGGATTAATAATATATAAGCATAGAAATCACTTAGCTAGCGATTAATCCTTTTACCTTGGGAATAATGTCTCGCACTGAATAAAAAGGGGTTTACCCAATGATATTCTGTGTCTTGCTGCTAAGGAAGTAGCGAATACGTCCTCAGGTTTTCTCTGTGCTTGCTATAAAAAGCAAGTTCTTAAAGGGGCGCCTGCGACTTGTTCACTAATTCCTTAAGTGCAACTCACCTTCCTACTTTTCGGCATTACTAACAGCTCAGCGTTTAAAACACATATTATTAGTACATCATCCTGTTGCGCGATTCACCCATTCATGAGTGCTGCATTAAATTCAAAATCTTGACATCCGTAGTTTTCGATAAGCACCTGAAGGATCTACCTCTTTGACCTTTGTAACAGCACCTAACTGGATATATTTTGATTGTGAACAGGCAATCTAATCTCCGCTGTTTTATTAATGATAAATGAATGATATATTAACAACTCGCCATTAAGAGACTTGTTTGATGCGCATTAATAATTCTCTAGTTTTAATATTTACGCAGTGCTAACAAAAAAACACAGATTTTATGGTTATACATATCCAACATTACTCTTTTTTCATATCCAATTTTAAGCCGTTAAGTTTGCATGCCAAAGGTTTACGCTAGATGCACAAACACAAAAACCTGACTAAGCAATATCTGAGCACTATACAACCAGACGTTGCTAAAAAACCGCTGATTATATTGGCGCTAGGTTTTGCCTTAAGTACTGCACTGTTTTTTAGCTACCTTGATCATATGCACTCCAAAGTGGCCTCTGAATCTGCTTACAAAACAAGCAAAGGCTACGCCGCAATTCTTAGTCAATTTAGGAGTCTATACAGCTCAGCAATTATCAATGTTGCACAACGGCTAGATATTGAACTCACTCATGATTACCATCTCAAAAAAATGTCATTGCCATTACCCTCAACCATGAGCTTGCTGCTCAATGAAAAGATAACTCAAAGCGGTGTTACAAACGTCAAACAGTACAGTCCATATCCTTTTGCATGGAGAAAAGAAGTGGGAGGGTTGAACGATAGTTTTACCAAAGCAGCCTGGCAAGCTTTGAGTGATCACCCTAATATTCCCTTTACCCGTATTGAGGAAGTAAAAGGAATATTGAGTGTCCGCTATGCAATAGCAAACACTGTAAAGCCTGAATGCGTTTCCTGTCACAATACTTATACCGATACGCCAAAAGATAACTGGAAAAGCGGAGACTTATTTGGCGTACTTGAAATAATTGAGCCGGTGATCATTAAAAAAAATGCGATTAGCCATTATTTTACCTCTATTAAAGTGATTTTCTGTATTGTGTTGCTTATCGTTTTAGTGCCTTTTTACATTCTCTTAGGAAGGCTCACTCAAGACAGAAAAGTACTGGCTGCTGTCAGCACGCAATTTAGACAATCGTTAACGGATCATAAAAACTTGCAGCACTCGTTACAAGAAGCCAATGATCAAAGCGCAATACAAAAGCAGAAAACTGACTTAGCTTTAAAAGAAGCACTAGAGGCTAACAGCATTAAATCAGTGTTTTTAGCCAATATTTCTCACGAAATACGCACGCCAATGAATGCGATTTTGGGCTATACAAAAATTTTGAAAAGCAACCCATCAATCAAGGGAGAAAGCTTAAAATCACTGCTTATAATCAATAAGTCGGGTGAGCATTTACTCAATTTAATTAATGATATTTTAGACATTGCTAAGTTAGAATCAGGAGCCTCTAAGTTACACATTACTAATTTCGATATTTTAGACGTCTGTAATTCGAGTGTTGAGATGTTTGCCTTAAAAGCCTCACAAAAGCGCCTAACCCTCACTTTCGTCACTGATATAAATACCGACACTTTAACGGTTAATGGTGATCAACTAAAACTTCGCCAAGTCATAATCAACCTTATAGGAAATGCACTTAAATTCACATCTAAAGGCAGGGTTATTCTAAAGCTGAACATTCAAGAAGACAGCGTGTTCAGTTTTAGTGTGATCGATACGGGCACTGGCGTACACCAACAGTATCAAAGTTCTATATTTGACTCTTTTAATCAAGGCGAAAGCGCAGCAAGTTGTGACGGGGTAGGATTGGGATTAAGTATCTCTAAAAAATATTTAAAACTAATGCATAGTGATATTCAACTTATATCAACACCAGGCATTGGTTCAAAATTCTTCTTTGACATCTGTTTGCCTATTCAAAAAAAGACACAAAAATTGCTCGGCCACAATAGCTCTCCAAATCATATAGCGCAGAAGGCGTCAAAGCTTTCCAATAGTATTTTGATTGTTGAAGACTACCCTGTCGAACAATCTTCCCTATACCAAATACTTAACCTTAATGGACTGCAGGTATTACACTCAAGAAGTACCTTTGACGCCTTAGGTTTACTCAAAATTGAGAGCGTAAATTTAGCCATTACAGATCTAACCAATCCTTTAATAAATAGCACGCTATTACTACAAAAAATTAAGCAGCACTATCCTCGTCTGCGTGTCATAGCAACTATCGACTACTCTTTGAAGAATAATATCAAGCACTATGAACACTTAGGTTTTGATAATGTAATGATCAAACCATTTAGCCAAGATCATGTGGTCTCAATCATTGCTCAATATTTCGATTTAGAGGCGAGCAGGAACTCTATCACAGAATCTCTCGTTTATAGTGATCAGGAATTAAACACAAGCTTTGAGCTACCCGTAGAGTTTACCGCTTTGATTATTGAACAATGTGATTTGTACCTGGTGAAAGAGGTTGAAGCACTTATTGATCGATTGATGGAAAAATTCCCTAACAACGATGATTATTTTTTACAACTACAAAGTTTTGTCAATAATTACGATCTAGAAGGGCTAACGAGTTTTTTAAAAAGTGATGCCGATGTTAGATGATATCAGCCGCTATTCTATTCTCATTGTTGCTGACCAATCTTAAAATATTGATAATCTTAGGCACTCTTTAATCAATGAAGACTATTTAATTTCGGCTGTAAGCAGTGGTTATAAAGCCATATATTTGCTGTCTAAAATTTACGTTGATCTGATCTTACTTGATGTCATAATGCCAAAATGGACGGTTTCAAGACTTTTCTGGCCATTAAAATTAACGAAAACACTCGTCATATTCCTATTATTTTTGTTACCGCTAAAATACAACCAGAGGAGTTACGACATTGTTTTGTCGTTGGAGCAGCAGATTTAGTAACCAACCCCGTGCCTCAAGATGTCGTTTTAGCACCTGTCAAAAATCAACGGATGCACGTTAAGCAGTTCAAGTAGAGATAAATCAGAAGAGTCTAATAAGCTGGCTGAGCTTGGCAGTATGGTCGCTGAAATCACTCATGAAGTAGCACCTCCTTTAGGCAACCTGCTTTTGTCTATTGATTATTTATTCGAAAAAAAAGAAAATAGTGCACGCTTATGAAAATCATAAACGGATTAAAAGTGACTTAGAAAAATATTCTCTATGGCAGACAAAGCCTTGCAAATGAGTGCAGCCAATATTAATTTAGCCACTAATATTATGCAGAGTTTCAAAAAAGTTGCCGTTGACCAATGTTCCAATGCCAGCTGAGTTTTAATTTACTCCATTACACTAAAGACATACTGTTAACCTTAAGGCCTAAATTAAAAAGCATACCCACGCACTTATCTTGAATATAGATCCTAGAATTGAATTAAACAGCTATCCAGGCATCCTTTCACAAGTACTGATTAATTTCGTTAAAAACGTATTAATACACGCCTTTGAAAAAAACGAGACCGGTATTATCGAAATCTCTGCGCAATATGATCCTGATCACATTGCGCTTATTTATAAAGATAACGGCATAAGGATGGACAGAAAACCTGTTGAGAACGCCTTTACCAAATACTACACCACTAAGGCCAGTGAAAGGGGCTGGCCTTGGTTTAGCTATTTGTAGGGAGTTGATTGAAGAAGTGCTTGATGGCGAAATAACACGGCAAAGTAACTTGGGAGTTGGCACCCATTTTAGCGTTAAATGAGATCGGGATATCGCCAATAAAAAGCCGTGTTACTACGGCTTTTTTTGAAGTGTTAATACAGATCCCCGGGGCACGCTCACTCGCTTTGTGAAACGGAATATTTCTGGATTCACTAGTGTTAACAAACCGACGCACCACGAAGTGGGGATTAAAGCCATGATAATTTAGGTTCCGCCTAATTCACCTCTATTAATGTAACTTCATCTTTGGTCTAACCACTTTCGCAATTTTCTCAGCGACTATGACCAAGATAGCTTTTGCCCAGCCATGAATCGCAAACTGGTGCATACGATACAAAGATATGTACATAATCCTCGCTAAGTGACCTTCGATAAACATCGATTTTTTAGTCAAGTTGCCCATTAAATTACCCACAGCGCCAAAACGTGACAAGCTAACAAGTGAACCGTAATCTTTATATTTGAAGCTCTGTAGCTCGCTTTTCCTCATTAAAGCGTAGATATTATCGCGTACCGTATCTGCCATTTGGTGTGCTGATTGCGCCCGTGGTGGCACCCAAGATCCATCTGCATTTTTAAATCCGCAACAATCGCCTAAGACAAATATATGATCACTAGTAGTGGATTGAAGACTAGGCTTTACAACTATTTGGTTGAGGTGATTAAGTTCAAAAACATCTAATTTCTTTATATAATCAGGTACTTTAATACCGGCTGCCCAGATCATTAGGTCGGCTTTAATCACTTTTTCGTCACTGGTAATAAAACCGTCAGAGCTAGCCTCTTTAACCCGGGTGTTCTCACGCACTTTCACGCCTAAATCCGTCAGTTCTTTACGCGCAGAGAACGAGATTCGCTCAGGCAACGCCGCTAATATTCTAGGGCCAGCTTCAATTAAGTTAATCTCTAATTTATCTGCACTCATATTCGGCATGTTATAGGCTTTCACCAGCGCGCTCACATTGAACAGTTCTGCAGAAAGCTCAACACCTGTGGCACCAGCACCAACAATAGAGACACTTAAGCAATCATCACTATTACCACTTTGGTTAATACGCACAAATTGATTAAGTAAAGCATCGTGAAACTTTTCAGCTTGCTGGGGGGAGTCTAAGAAATGACAGTGCTGCTTAACCCCTGGTGTACCAAAGTCATTACTTTGCGAGCCTATAGCGAGTACTAAAATGTCATAACCAATGTCACGCTGCGGTAGTATTTGCAAACCATCATCTGTGTAAGATGCGGCCACCGTCAGTGTTTTATGAACACTATCAATACCCGTAAATCGACCCAGACAGAATTGATAATGATGTTTAGCAGCATGAGCGTGATATACCACGCCATCAGTACTTGAATCGAGTGTGCCTGTTGCCACTTCGTGCAACAAAGGTTTCCAGATATGGGAGCGGTTTTGATCGATCAGTACTATCTCGGCCTCCTTCTTCTTACCCAGTTTAGCACCAAGCTTTGCAGCGAGTTCAAGACCGCCTGCGCCGCCTCCTACTATGACTATTTTAAACATGATGTAACCCTCATAATTTTAATAGGATTATCAACTCCGGTTAAAAATGAATGAACAATCCTATTCAAACTGTAAGGCGAGCTTATATCGAGATTTTGTTAATTTGTCACACCCAAGAGAACATGAGTAATTTTTATCTAAATGCCATAAAAAAGGGCTATAATAGCCCTTATCTTGTAATAATCCTACATTTATCAATGATTAATAGAGATGAATTAGGCAGAGCCTAAATCATCAAAAACATTAGTGTTGGACCTGCACTAAGTTAGATAAAAAAGGCTGTAGATTAAACCCAACTTGCCCGCTAAGCTTAGTTGCTAGCGTCTTTAAATCAGGCTTATTTTTTAGATCTTTTTGGCGCCCTGCAAAAATCACCACATTGCCATCACCTGATTCGCAGCAGCGTAAATCTGCAAAATACTTATTTAGCTGTTTAAAAAGCTTGGCGTGATCTTCTAAAATTCCCCAGCAATTAAGCACTAACCAACCATCTACCTTTAATCCGGCCACACAAGCATCAAGGTATTGTTCACTGATTTGAACCGCATCCATACCGTTTTCGGTATAGAGATCAGTCATGATCAAATCTACTTTTTTATCTAACCCTGCTGCTAAAAACTCTCCCGCCTCTGCACAGTGTAAGTTTATTTTTTTACTGCTAGGTAATCTAAAATAGCGCTTGGCTATATCAATCACACTCGCTCTTATTTCAACAGCGTCAATGCGCACACCTGACACACTGTGATGAAAAGCACTGAGCAAGGATCCTGCACCTAAGCCTAATAGTAGCACCCGTTTAGGTTGATTAAATAACAACGCTAACATCATCGCCTGGGTATAGGCATGTTGTAGTACATGAGGTTGAGCCTTTAACTGCACGGACTGCTCATCGCCTACTCCAAAAGATAAGATACGCTGCTCACCTTCATCAATCACCGCTAAATCACCAAAACTATCACTGGTGGTATAAACGTATTTTGCTGTATTCAATCTCTATTCCTTTCATGTTTTTTCTATATCTGAATTATATACTATGAGACCTCTGCTAATGTAACTAATGTGGATTAGGCAAGGCAAAAACAGATAAATTGCGGAGTTAGTATGCTCCTTATTATGGGTATTACCGTTGTAAATGAGTATATTTATAATGATTTAAGCATTACTTAATTCATTTCTATTGAGCCTATTTTTAACGCCGCATTATCAAATGCAGTCGTTATGCTGAGGTCTCGCTATGCGAGATAGCTATAGGCCGAAGCTAATAACTAAGGCTATCACTACCAGCGTTTCGAGTAATTCTACACTAGCGCCTGCAGTATCACCTGTTAATCCATCCAAACGCTTTAGCATTAGACTACGAAGCCCAACAACAGATAACCCAGCAAGCAAAGTAACGCTAAGAGAACCTAACAGTGATGCGAGTACTAGACCAACAGCTGCACTGATATACACTTGCTTTTTAGGTGCGTTTGCCACCATTTTCGCACCGATTCCGTTCTCACGCACATAAGGCGTGAGCAATAGCAGAAAAGGCAGTAAAGAGCGCGCGATAAGAGGGGCAGCTATCAATAACAGATAATTATGTGACACTAAAACAGCGTGAATGGCTGCTAGTTTTAGCAGCAGCATGCAAACAACCATCACCACAGCAATGGGGCCACTGGCCGGATCTTTCATGATATCTAAGCTGCGTGTTTTATCGCCATGTCCGCCTATCCAAGCATCACAACTGTCCGCTAAACCATCAATATGCAAGGCTCCAGTAATCACTACCCATAATGTCAGTATGATAGCCGCGCTCAATAAATTTGCGCTGTCAGCCAACAACCAACCACTCAGACTAAGCAGAGCACCGATCAACAGGCCAATAAGCGGATAAAATATTAGCGAACCGCCTTGCGTTTTCACATTGGGGTATTGTTTGAAAGTTACCGGAATTTGAGTCAGAAATTGCAGTGCGATTAAGGCACTTTTCAGATAGTTCATGCACTCTCACCTAAATTAAGAGGGATCAACTGCCCGTGCTCCACAGGATAATTAAGCATCGCATTAATCGGTTGATGATCTACTTTTGCCAATAAATAGCGCATGACGCCACCATGACAAATAATTAATAGGTTTTTTTGCGCATACTCGGTATTTAAAGCACTCACTTGTTGATCAATACGCTGGCTAAATGCGCTTAGGTCCTCGCCATTTACTGGCGGGTTTTTTTGCGGATCTTCCCAGAAAGCTTCTAACTTTCCTGGGTACTGCGCCATGACTTCTAGTGCCGTTTTTGCCTCCCAATCACCAAAATGATACTCCGCTAAATCTTTTGCAATCAATACTTCAAGTGATAGTGCCTCGGCTAAAGTATTGGCAAAATCCAAGCAACGTATTAAAGGAGAGCTAATAATTAAGTCCCACCGCATGCCCTTTGAAAGTGCAAAATCAACGCTTTGTTGCATCTGTTGCACCCCCAAAGGCGTCAGTGCGACATCAGAACTTCCGATGTAAGCACTGCCTGCAGTGGTTTTACCGTGGCGCAATAAATCAATGGGCATCAAGCTTACCGGCAACGGCGGCTTCTGCAAATGTCGCCATTTGTGAGTGCAGCTTGCAAGCCAATTGAATAATAGGGAAACAAACGGCTGCGCCACTGCCCTCACCTAGACGCATACCCAGATCTAATACAGGGATAACTTTTAAATAATCTAACATTAACTTATGCCCAGGTTCTGCGGATCCGTGCGAGAAAATCATCCAATTGCGACTCTCTGGCGCGATAGCCACTGCCACCATTGCCGCAGCAGTACAAATAAAACCATCCACTAAAATAGTCAACCCCTGCTGCGCAGCTGCAATATAGCTACCCACTAGAGCGGCGATTTCAAAGCCACCCATTTTTTGTAACATTAGCTTAGGTGATAACCCTTCACTGACATGTTTCGCCAATACTTGTTCAAGGATCTGAACCTTACGTACAACGCCTTCACTATCCAAACCTGTTCCAGGTCCTGTTAAATCGGTCAGTGATTCGCCACTGATAGCGCTGGCTAAAACAGTAGCGGAGCTGGTATTGGCGATGCCCATATCGCCACCGATAAACAACTCACAACCAAGCTCTTTTGCATGCATTAAATACTTTTTACCGATGGCAAGCGCTTGATCACACTGTGCTTCGCTCATTGCATCTGTATTGAGCATGTTCGCTGTACCGGCTGCGATAAACTCATTTTTAACACCGGGAAAATCTGTCGGTGACACTGTGCCTAAATTGACAATTTCGAAGGGGGACAATAAGTTTTTTGCCAATACGCTGATCGCGGCACCGCCACTGGCAAAATTAGCAACCATCTGCGCAGTGACTGCTTGCGGGAATGCCGATACACCACTGACCGCCAAGCCATGATCCGCGGCAAAAATACAAATATAAGGGGTATTAATACAGGGCATGCCACCTTGCATCCCCGCTATATCAATGGCAATACTTTCTAAACGGCCCAGAGAACCCATTGGCTTTGTTAGCTGCTGCTGGCGCTCTAATGCTTCATTGCGGGCCTGCTCATCTAATTTTTTGATGGGGTCGAAAATCCAATTGTTCATCTATTGATACCTTCATTATTTGGTGTTGACATTCACACTAATTTTTTTGTTTTAAAACCATGGGCAGTCCTGCCACTGACAACGTCACTTTATCGCTAATGCTCGCTAAGTCTTGATGCAATAGACCCGCATTATCGCAAAATTCACGGGTAATTTCGCCCATGGGGATCACTCCCATATTGGTTTCATTACCGACAAAAATCACCATACCTTGCACTTGTGCTAAAACCGCTAATAAATGCTGCTTTTGCGCTTGATAACAACCTTGCTTACTGGCAAACATGCAATTGCTTAACCAGAGTGTGAGACAATCCACTAACAAACAACGATCAGCTGACATGCTCTCACTGATCACTTTCCCCAGTGCGATTGGCTCTTCTATTAAGTGCCAACTATCAGGGCGTCGCTCACGATGCGTATCGATGCGCTCGCTCATTTGACGATCCCCTGCCGTCGCTGTTGCGATATACACAACCTCTAAACCTGAATCAGCCGCTGCTTGCTCCGCCAATTTAGATTTACCCGAGCGCGCACCGCCTAAAAATAATTCAATCATCTAATCGTGACTTTTTATTCATGAGTAAGTAATGTACTGGCGGCTATTTTAGGTGCCTCTTCATCGAGTACTTCCTGCGGGAACTGGCTCATAAAACAACAACACAAATTCTCACCAATCATAGTACGCGGTCCTAACGGATGGTCGATATGCTTGTAAACGCCGTGTGAGTGGCCGTGCTCGTGTGAATGATCATGATCGTGCGAATGATTATGATCGTGCGAATGCTCGTGATCATGTGCCGCTGCATGTTCTTCTGGGTCGACAAATTCAGCGTGATGATGGTGTACTTCAACTTCACCTGCGGCTAACCTGCGCTCAAACGATTGCATTAAACTTTCTGAACCGACGCCGACTTCGCCAGCCATAATTTCACGTAAACGCACTTCAAAAGCATCAATGACTTTTTCGTGATCTTTTAAATATGGCGTTTTTATAAACTCAATATCCGGATACTTCGCTGCGATTTGGTCAACATACGCATAAATACGTTTGATCAAACGTCCGGTGAATAAGAAATACGGCGCGACGACTATTTTCTTGAAACCAAGCTTGACCAGTAGATCAAGCCCTACACCAACAGACGGATAGGTAACCCCAGAGTAAACCGTATCTGCCCAGCCAAAGCCCATCCCTTCATTGACTATGCGGGTAAGTTTAGCGGCTTCAGCATTCGCCAAAGTATCAGAAGTACCACGTCCGACAACCACCAACATAGTATCGTGAAGATTCGCTGGCGGGTGCTCTACATCGAGTGCTAATGATTCATAAATGCGCGTTTCAAAAGCTTCAATCATAGTGCTGTGCAGACCCAGTTCGCTGCCATAGTGCACTACAACACCGCTATCACTGTGTTTCTTTTGAAAGTTAATCAGTACACTTGGGATATCATTACGTGCGTGAGTTGCGGCAAATAACATACCTGGCACCGCATAAATATCAGTGACACCTTGAGCGATTAATTTATTGAGCCCCATGTGAATATTTGGCGCTGAAAACTCCAAAAACCCGTATTCGATCGGTACATCGGGAAAACGCGACACTAACCCTGCAGCCACTAAAGCGAACTCGCGCTCTGCATCTTTATCACGTGAGCCGTGACCACAGATCATAATGCCGATTTTTTTATCTTTTGACTGACTCATAATTTTACTCTATCGTTATTAGTAGCAGTGAAAGAGACACTGACTATTTTTATATTGTTTATATACTGCGCAATGCAGGTCTTAACCTTAACTTGGTGCTCTGAATTTTTGTGATCTAACACACCGATGCGCAAAAGCGCACGACCACATTTTGTCTCTATCTCATTTAAACTGATCACTCTTAGCAAAACACCTGCTTTGCAGAAGTGCTCTTGTATCGCTAACGCTTTACCCAAAGACATTTCAATAGCACTGAATAAATCGTAATCACACTGTTTTTCTATCCTCTCTATTTTTGCCAATACATCAAATAATGGCTTAAACAGAGATTGTGTATATTGCGCATCTGCTGCCAATTGCACTCTTGCGTTCAGCTGCCAATGGGTATCAGCAAAGGCTTTTGCACTGATGTATTGTGCTGGGCCGTTAATCATCCAAAGACCCAGTTGATCTGTGATCTTTTTAGCCAAATCCCCTTGTGCAAAGGCAAAACCAATGCGAATACCAGCAAGGCCAAAGAACTTGCCAAAAGAGCGTAACACTAACATATTCGCCGGCCAGTTTAGCGTCAAAACCGACAGCTTCGGCGTTAAATCAATAAAGGCTTCATCAACCACCATATAACAATCTTGGTCGAGTTTATTCGCCCAAATCAATAGCTGCTCTGGATCAATCAGTACACCCGATGGATTGTTGGGATTAATCACCACTATATGCACAGCGCTGTTACAGCTAAGTGTTTGATCAATACTTTCAGTCATCGCCAATTGATTAAATGCAGAATATTTGATGCAGTCAAATCCAGCCTTTTGCCAGCTGTCTCTATGTTCACTATAGCCAACATCTGGCAGCATCACAGGTTTTATCTGTAACATACTTGGCAGCGCTTGAATCAACATTTGCGAGCCAATTAATGGTATAAAGCACGCTGAACCATAATAGTCACTAGCACGGGTTAAAAACTCAGGCTGCAAATAAGGCAATTGAGAGTACGCCCTCTCAGGTACATCTGTACTTGAATAACCGCTTGGGTTTAAACCTGTCGATAAATCAATCCAATGCTCTTGGGCAATATTGTAATGTGCGCTGGCACTGACAATATCGCCACCATGCATACTCGGAGCGCCTGTTTCTAACCTGATATTTGTCTCACTTAATTGACTATTCACTAATACGACTCATTGATAACAACTCATGCATAGAGGTCTCTCATAACAATTGTCTTTAAATACATTCTTTTAAAATAATAAGACCAAAGAAATTAATACAAATACCCAAAGCAGCAGTACCCTGTTCACTAATAAACAACAGGCATCAACCGCAGTAGCAGTAGGGTCAGTACCTGTACTTGGCCCTAATAAACTGCGATCTTGCCATTGGCCTTGATAGATACTGCCACCACCGAGCTTTAAATTAAGCGCCCCAGCACCTGCCGACATGACTGGACCTGCATTGGGGCTTTTCCAATTGACGCCCTGCAACTTCCAGCTCTCAATTGCACATTTATAGTTGCCTAATAGGGCGTAACTTAATGCCACTAAACGCGCAGGGATAAAATTTAGCAGATCATCGATACGCGCTGCAGCCCAGCCAAAATGTAAATAACGACTGTGCTTGTAACCCCACATCGCATCTAAGGTATTGGCGAGTCGATAGAGCACAACGCCCGGTACGCCTAATAATAAAAACCAAAAAATCGCTGCAAATATAGCATCTGCACCGTTTTCTAATACAGATTCACTGGCCGCATTGGCGATTTGTGATTCGTTCAAACTCTGTGTATCTCGACTCACTATCATGCTAACAGCCCCTCTTGCAGCACCGATATCTCCGTTTTTTAACGGCATGGATATCGCCTGTGCATGGGCCAACAAACTGCGCCATCCAACGGCGATATAAAGCGTGGCTCCTGCAAATAACCAAGACAGTACAAAATAGCTCTCAAACAAATACTCTAGATAGCCACTTAATAACACTAGCGGCATTACCGCTAAAGTCCAGCTAATTACACCTAGCGCTTTACCTGCCACACCATAAAACTCGCTGCCTTTAACACGGTTAAAACAGCGCTCTAAAACACTGGCTAAATGGCCAAAATAGACCAGCGGATGATGACGAGAAACTTCAGCATATTTGTAATCTAAAGCTAAAGCTAACAGCACCGTTAATACACTAAACAGCATTGTTAAGCTCACTGTTAACAGTATTATTTATAACACTTTCTATAGCACAGGCATCATCATCTAAACTTAAAATCTGGTAAAGTTTTTCAAGCGGCAATGCCTTCTCAACTTCATCGGCTAAGCGCTCAATCTGCTGCTCGCGAAATTGTTGATAATCAAACGGTTGGATCGCTGTTAAGCCCGCCCAATTAAGTAGCTCTGAGAGTATTTCATCGCCCTCTAGCATGCCGTGAAGATAAGTACCACGCACATTATCATCAACATTCGACGCGCCTTCTGGCAAGTAATTCCCAGTGCCTTTAGCGCTAACTTTGAATAACGGGCGCTCACAATCAGCACCGCCGCTTTCTCCTGCATGTATTTCATAACCGCTGACTGGCGTATCACTTTGCACGCTAAAACCTGTGACATTCGTCAGTGTTTTCTGCGCTTGTAAGGTGGTTTCGATATCGAGCAATGCTAAGCCCGCTGATGATCCCGAGTGATTTTCTATGCCTTGTGGATCATGGATCTGCCTACCTAACATCTGATAGCCACCACATATGCCTAATACTTTACCGCCAAAACGCACATGACGCTCAATAATCTGCTGCCAGCCTGTGTCTTTAAGCCAAGCTAAATCGTTACAGACATTTTTACTGCCCGGCAGAATAATTAAATCAGCTCCCGTATAAAGCTGCGCATCACGCACAAACTCACAATCAAGCTGCGGATGCAGGCGCAATACATCAAAATCGGTGTGATTACTGGCGCGTGGATACAAAGGCAGCACAATTTTAAAAGGTTTTAGCTCTTTCGCCAGTTGCTGTTGATTGACCGCATCTTCCGCTTCTATGTGTAAATTTGTAATGTAGGGAATAACAGCAATAGTTGGCACGCCGGTTTTTGCTTCCAGCCAATCAAGTCCTGATTGCAAAAGACTGACATCACCGCGAAAACGATTGATCACAAAGCCTACCACTCGCTGTTGCTCAGATTCACTGAGCAGCGCATAGGTACCATAAAGGTGAGCAAACACCCCGCCGCGGTCAATATCTGCGACGATAATCACTGGGCAATCTAACGCTTCTGCCAGGCCCATATTAGCAATATCGTGCTCACGTAAATTAATTTCAGCAGGCGATCCCGCCCCTTCGATAATTGTCATTGGATAGAGCGCTTTCAGCGCTGCATGAGTCGCAAGTACTTGCTTTAATAACTGCGGTTTATATAAGTGATATTCACGCGCTTTCATGTTGCCGATAGATTTACCGTTGAGGATCACTTGCGAGCCAATATCTGAGTTAGGCTTTAACAAAATGGGATTCATCAAGATACTAGGCGCTAAAAAACAGCCCTGTGCTTGCACCGCTTGTGCACGTCCTATCTCCCCCCCATCGGGTGTGACGGCACTATTGAGTGCCATATTCTGCGATTTAAAGGGCGCGACAGCACAGCCTTTACGTGCGAGGATTCTACACAGCGCCGTTACTAATACACTTTTACCCGCATCCGAAGTTGTGCCTTGTACCATCAACGCATGTGGATGTTTAAAGGTATTGGGGGTATCTGTTGTTTTAGTCGCTGACTTTTTTTCTGTTAACTTAGTCACTGGGGCTTTGTCCTAACTCTTGTTGCTCGTCAATACTGAGCAGTAAATCTTGTAATTTCTCGGCGTATTCGGCGCTGTCTTGCCACAAACCGCGCTGGGTAGCTTCGAGTAAACGCTCGGCCATTTCCTCAAGCGCCGCCGGGTTGTTTTCCTGCAAAAACTGCTGATTTTGCTCATCAAACAATAAAGTATCTGCCACATTTTGGTACTGATAATCATCAATCAAGTTGGTGGTGGCATCATAGGCAAACAAATAATCAATACTGGCACTCATTTCAAACGCGCCTTTATAACCGTGCTCACGCATTGCCTCTATCCACTTAGGATTTAATACTCGCGATCGAATCACCCGGTTGAGCTCTTCTTTTAACGTGCGGATCACCGGCTTTTCAGGGTTGGCATGATCTGAATGATAGATAGCTGGCGTTTGTCCAGACAACTGAGTCACCGCGTTAGTCATACCGCCTTGGAACTGATAATAATCGTCGGAGTCGAGTAAATCGTGCTCGCGATTATCTTGATTTTGCACTACGACTTCTAAATTTGATAACTGGTGGGCAAAGGCTTTTGTGGCCACCACCGCGTCTTTATCTGAGTTTGTGTAAGCATAACCACCCCAGTTGAGATAAGCATCAGAGAGATCAGAGGCCTGCTCCCAACAGCGCTCATCAATCAAGCCTTGTAAACCTGCACCGTAAGCGCCAGGTTTGGAGCCAAATACACGAAAACTTGCCTCGCGCAGTGCCTGCTGTTCATCCATGCCTTGTGCTATCAAAGCTTGAGTTCGCGCAGCTATATTAGTGGCAATGACGTTACTTCCCCCGGGATCATCCATCTGGGCGATGGCTTGTATTGCCGTATCATAGAGCTTCATGACGTTGGCAAAGGCATCGCGGAAAAAGCCAGATACCCGTAGAGTCACATCAATTCTCGGTCTGCCCAATTGCATGCAGGGAATCACTTCAATATCGACGACCCGCTGCGAACCGACTGCCCATACTGGCCGTACACCCATGAGGGCAAAAGCTTGCGCAATGTCATCGCCACCGGTACGCATCGTGGCAGTGCCCCACACTGATAGTCCCAATGTTTTAGGGTAATCGCCATGCTCTTGTAAGTGGCGTTCAATTAACGCTTGTGCAGATTTTTGCCCCAGCGCCCAGGCCGCTTTTGAAGGCACTGAGCGATTATCTAATGAAAAGAAATTACGACCGGTTGGCAGGGTATCTAAGCGTCCTCTTGTAGGAGCGCCAGAGGGTCCAGGCTCAACAAACTCTCCGGACAATCCATTGATGAGCGCTGACAATTCTTGTTCTACTGAGCGTTCAAGCACCGTTTTAATCACGTTTTTACAATAAGTAAGTTGGGCTTGAGTACGCGGGTAATCTGATAGTAATGCTAAGTTTTCATCAGCAAGAACAAAGCGCTTTACCCAGACGCTCGCGAGTAACTCTAAGCGCTCACGAGTATCTGCTTGGGTACGCCAACGATCAGTAGCAACCGCTTGTAAAATAGCTGGCTTAATCCCCTGCCATGGTTGTATGGTCGCGTCACTGGGAATAAAGGTTATTGTTTGTCCGGCTTCGCTCACCTCTAACTTCAAATCTTCGGCCATGTTATGCAACAAACCTGCATCGTTAATCTGCGTACCACGCGGCAATCTTAGCAAGGCAATTATGGTATCTGTGAGCTTGTCGGTATTGGGAAGCTCACCTAATATGTGTAATCCGTGGCGGATTTGTGCCTCTTTAATATCACATAAATACGTATCCAGTTGTTCTAGTACTTCTTCAGTGTGTGTCTGATCATGCTCTTTTGTATTAACAGCTAACTCTTGTAACAAGTTAGTGCTTTTAACTTGCTCTAGTATTTGTTCGCGCAACCAAGTTTCGCGGCGTGTATCCATGCCCATCGCCTGATAGTATTCATCCACCAGCTCTTCAAGTTCGGCCATTTCACCGTAGGTTTCAGCGCGCGTCATCGGCGGCATCAAATGATCAATCACCACCGCTTGGGTGCGTCTTTTAGCTTGCGCACCCTCCCCTGGATCATTAACAATAAAGGGATAAAAGTGCGGCATAGGCCCCATCGCGATATCAGGCCAGCATTCATCAGATAATGCCAAACCTTTGCCCGGTAGCCACTCTAAGTTACCGTGTTTACCGACATGTACGATAGCATCTACGCTGTAGACATGACGCAGCCAGAAATAAAACGCCAGATAACTGTGCGGTGGCACTAAATCGGGATCGTGATAGTTGGCTAATAAATCTAGATTAAAACCGCGTGCGGGCTGGATGCCAACAAAAATAGCCCCTAGGCGAATACCGGCAATCATGATGCGTCCATCACGGTATTTATGATCTTGCTCTGGAGCACCCCAACGCTCAGTGACTGCGTTGCGAGAAACTTCAGGTAACTGATCAAAATACGCGGTGTAAGTGGCTATATCTAAGCTCTGCCAACAACCTAAAAAGTGTAATGTATTAGGATTGTTGGTGACGCTCTGCAAAAGCTCTTCTATTAAGGCGTTGCCATTTTCAGGTAGCTGATCCGGTAGCGCGTAACCTGACTTCTGCATCGCCTTTAAAATATTAACCGTAGAATTTGGCGTATCTAAGCCCACACCATTGCCAATACGGCCATCCTTCGTTGGGTAGTTCGCCAGTATCAGTGCGATGCGTTTATCGTTATTGGTTTTTTGCGATAGCGCTAAATACTTTTTCGCCAGTTCAATCACAAAAGCCGCACGTTCAGCTTGTAACTCGTAACGCACTACATCAACTTGGGCCAAATCATCACGGTGACTAGAAGTTTTAAAACTAATCGCACGGGTGAGAATGCGCCCATCTAACTCAGGCAGTGCCACTTGCATGGCGACATCTCTGCTACGAAGCCCTTGCGAAAAGCTTTGCCAATCCTCTTGTGTGCTGCTGGAAAGCACTAACTGTAATACTGGGATGTTCACTGCAAATGGTGACAAAAAGTCGCTCGGTTGCGAAGACAGCTCTGGCGCTTGTGACCGATTACTGGCAAAACCCGTGGTATTAAGGATGAGTTTCACACCCGCGCGCGCGATCACATCGTTAGCGAGCGCAATGGATTGCGCATCTTTTAAGGAGGCGATCGCGATAGGCAGTGGTTTTAATCCGGCTGATCTCATTTGCTCAATCAGCTGATCAAACATTTTAGTATTGGCCGATTGTAAATGAGAGCGATAAAACAGTAGTGCGAGCGGCGCGTATTCTACACTTTCATTTTGAACATCACTTTCCCACTCACTTTGCCACTGTTCTAGTGATGCCTGGTTGTACTGACTATCTGGCATGTACATTTGTGCACGCGGCAATTCTTGCGGTTCACGAAAATCGTAAGTACATTCAAAAAAAGTCGACGCAAGAAAATGCAGTAATGCTTTTGAGTTATCGATACCGCTTTCACGTAAATAGCGCCACACTTTGTAGTGCGCTTGCTCATCAATACTACTGGCGGTTAATAATTCAGGATCAACACTGTCATCACCGGGCACTAGAATGAGCGTACGATTATGACTGTGCGCCCACTCCTCTAGGCGCTCAAATCCATATTGCCAGTAATTTCGACCACCGAGCAAAGAGACCAATACTAACCTTGCATGGCGCAACACCTTTTGCTCATATAAATCGTAAGCGGCAGGCTTTATTAGCGCCATCCAATTGGCGATGCGCACACTGGGACCATCGCTATCACCCAGTTCACTGACACTTAAGCCAGCACTGAGTGCCGCCAACTGAGTATCAGCCGCGGTTAATATCACAATGTCGGCCGGGGATTGATCTAAATCGACAATCCCTTCCTCATCAACAAAACCACCAGGCTTTGCAGCTAATAAATGCATCTAAACGCTTACCATCTTTTTACAACTTAAATTACTGACTTGTAGCTTGTAGCTTGTAGCTTGTAGCTTGTAGCTTGTAGCTTGTAGCTTGTAGCTTGTAGCTATCAGCTTGCTAACTTTAACTGACAACCGCTACCGACAACGCTGCTTCTATCTGCGCTTTTTCTATGCCTTTACCGATAAAGACCAGCTGTGTCGAAGGTGTTTCATCAGTGCTCCACAATCGATCAAAGTGGCTGTTCAAGCGTTTACCAACTGCTTGAATCACTTGACGCATCGGCTTGTTAGGTTGAGCGGCGAATCCCTTAGCACGAAAGATATTTTGTGTATTGATAAGCCCTTGTAATACGTGCTGAAGCTTATCGGCATCCACCAAGCCTAGCGAGATGACAAAAGAATCAAAGTGATCTTCAGCATGGGAGTGTTCGTGACCGTGTTCATGATGCGCATCATGATGGTTGTGTACATGGTCGATGTGCGCTTCAGTAGCCGCTTCGATACCAAAAATAGCGTCCAGTGGAGCATCGCCATTATCGATGTACAAAGTCTTTACACTCTCTGGCAAGCGCTTACTAATGATTTTAGCAACATCGTTGCGCCCTGCATCATCAAGTAAGTCATTTTTACTGATCACGACTAAATCCGCAGCACTTAGCTGGTCATCTAATAGCTCTTGTAAACTTGGATCATGATCTAAGCTTTCATCTGCCAGACGCTGACTTTGTACTTGATCTTCATTATTGGCAAATCGCCCTGCTGCAATAGCTGGGCCATCAACCACGGTAATAACCGCATCAACCGTGCAGTGCTCTTTAATGCCCGGCCAGTTAAAGGCTTGAACGAGAGGTTTTGGCAGTGCAAGGCCTGACGTTTCAATCAAGATATGATCGATGTCGTCACGACGCTCAACAAGCTCTTGCATCACTGGTAAAAACTCTTCTTCCACCGTGCAGCAAATACAGCCATTGGCCAACTCATAAATACCATTTTTACCTTCGACTAAGCTTGCGCTCTCATCTTCGCAATCTAATGGGCAGCTACGCAGTAATTCTGAGTCGATATCTAACTCACCAAATTCATTGACAATAACAGCGATACGCTTGCCTGCCGCTTGCTTTAAAACAGTGGATAGTAAGGTGGTTTTTCCGCTGCCAAGAAAGCCAGTCACGATTGTTGTTGGGATTTTATTTAATTTCATGTTTTTATCCGTTATTTATCTGCTTGAGTACGTGATTCAAGTTCTTTGATACTATTTATCACGCCTTTACGTTTACGAAATATGTTGGGTTTGTCTTGGGAGTATAGATGCGAATCATCAAAGGCATCCGTATCTAATACACGGCCGACGATAATCAGAGCTGTGAGCTTAAAGCCTTTATCTGCTACCTTTTGAGCAATATCAGCCAAAGTGCCAGTGACTTTATCTTGGTCGGGCCAACTAGTGCGATAACACACTGCCACTGGGCAATCGCTGCCATAATGAGGAATGAGCTCTTCGACAATTTTTTTCATGTAAGTGACACCCAAGTGAATCGCCAGAGTTGCGCCGGATTGGGCCAGTTGAGGTAGCCGTTCACGTTCAGGAAAAGGTGTTTTACCTTCAAAGCGCGTAAAGATAATCGTCTGAGACACCCCTGATAATGTCAGCTCTTTACCAAGATAGGCAGCCGATGCTGCGACCGCGCTGACACCTGGAATGATCTCGTAGTTAATTCCCAGCTGCTCTAAGCGGCGAATCTGCTCGCCAATAGCGCCATAGAGGGAGGGATCACCACACTGTAAACGCGCCACATCTTTGCCCTGTTTGTGTGCTTGTTCAAACAGTTGCTGCATTTCATCTAAATTGATGGTGGCTGTATCAATAATCTGTTCGGCACTGTGCTCAACTTCTTGTAGTACTTCACGCGGAATAAGTGACCCGGCATAAAGAACAACGGGGCAAGACTTCAATACACGCAAGCCTTTGAGTGTCATTAGCTCAGGATCACCTGGTCCTGCACCTATAAAATATACGGTCATATGTTTGTACTCTTAGCCATCACAATAATTTTCAGCACCTAGTCAGTAGTCAAAAGCGGATAAAAGAGCCAATACTAACAACCTCTTTTTCTCTTAATCTTTCCTCTGTACTCTTCGTGCCCTCTGTGGTGAAAATATCTTTTAAAGACTTTCTACCATCGAGGGCACAGAGGCACTTCGCTACACAGAGAAGACCAAAGACTTACGACTTCTCTTCCCCTTCATTTTTTATAACTTTTTCGAATAACCGCGCGGTGTGTAAACCCACTCTTTTTCACCGTTAACAATACGGCGAGACTCGCTGTTACCGACACTCACCATAGTGAACATATCGACATCTTTTGCATCTAAGTCTTTGAGTTCTATAATGCGAATATGCTGATCTTCACGCGTCAATTGACGGCCGATCATCACCGGTGTATTTTCCGGGCGAGATTGCAGTAAAATGTCACGTGCAGTATTGAGCTGCCAATCACGCTTTTTAGAGACGGGATTGTAAAAAGACACCACAAAGTCACCTACTGCCGCGCACTCAATTCTCTTTTTAATCGTTTCCCAAGGAGTCAATAAATCAGAGAGGCTGATAGTACAAAAATCGTGCCCAAGCATTGCACCAACGGCACTCGCGCCCGCTTGCATTGCCGAGATACCTGGGATTACTTGAATATCCACTGCTAGCCATTCGCTGTGATTTTCTAAACCTTGTAACTGCCTATCCAAGAGTTCAAAGACCAATGTTGCCATGGCATAAATACCGATATCACCACTGGAGATAAGTGCGGTATCTTTACCTTTTGCCGCTAGATCAAGCGCTAGTCTGGCGCGGTTAATTTCCTCGCCTAATGGTAAATCATGACGCGTTTTTCCCTCGCAAATTTCACCCATTAAATCAATGTAGAGACCGTAGGCAACAAGGTCGGAACTCGCTGCAATCGCCTGTTTTGCCTTTGGTGTTAGCAGTGCTAAATCACCTGGGCCGGTGCCCAAAATAAATAGTTTTTTCATTATTTCTAATTTTCTCTATAGCGCTTGCTAAGTAATAGGTTCGCTGTAACTGCGTCCAATGGCACAAGTGGCCACTTTCGATTTTTGTTTCCCAAGTAACAACTCACTAGCTACTCGTCGTTCTTTATCTGCTCTATCATTAAAACCAGTGGCGCTTTTCTGCGATTCTTGTTTGCCAAGTAGCAACTCGCTAGCTACTCGTCGTTCTTTATCTGTTCTATCAGGGCGAAAAGCAGCGCTAACTAAAGCTGCTGATTCGGCCACACCATAAACACCTACTGTATTGAACACGTATTGCGATGGCTGCTGTAATTGCGCCTCAACCGTGTGCAGTTGCGCCACGTCATAACATATAAAAGGTAAATTTAAGTCTTTCGCTAAGGCAATTAAACCGACTTCATCATCTTTAATATCAATACTGGCAATCGCTTGTAGTTGCGATATTTTAATTCCCGCCTGTTCACAGCTTGTTTCTAAAAGCGTCAGTAAGTCCTCTTTAGAACACCCTCGCTCACACCCCATACCGGCGGTGTATAAAGGCTCTAAATATGCGTTAGCAGTGGTCGATACACATTGCGCATTAATAGCATTGGCCACTTGCGCTGCTAAATGGTTGGCACCGCCTTCATGACCAGAAAGCAGTGGGATAACAAATTGACCTTGCTCATCAAGTACCAAGACAGCAGGGTCCGTTAATTTACTCTCGATCACTTCACACAAAGATCGCACAACGATGCCCGTGGCGCAGATAAAGATCAGTACTTCACCTGCTTTAAAAGCAGCTTGTACCACTTCCTTAAACGGACTAGGTTTGTGTAGCAACTCAAGATAACTGCTTTGCGTCATTTGCTGATCGACTAAAACACGCTTTAGCCGCTGCGCTAATAGTAAACCCGCATCTGTGAGGCTAATAATTTTCATTCGTGTCACTTATTTTCAAGGCAAGCATTCTCAACGACAGTTGTTGCTTTGCGTTTAGGTGTAATTACAAACAGAGAAAAATAGGGACCTTTAATGTTCTCTAATTGCGCCACATCCTTATTGATCATCTGGTTATCTCTGGAGATATATTCCAGATAGCTCGCATCGTCTGTACGTTGAGTCTGCGCTAAAAGCGCCAGAATTCTTGGCCTTGCAAGACCTGCTTTCATGATCACTAGCGCATCGTGTTCTACCAGTGCTGTTTTAATCTGCTGATCACTATGTCGGCCGCTAATGACGGCAAAAGACTCGCTTTGCAAGGTCAGTGGTATCTGTAAAGCTGCTGCAGCTGCATGCACAGAAGACACCCCTGGCACTACGCTAATGTCATGGCGAACACCTTCAAGGCGTGCTAATAAGTAACTAAATGAGCCAAAGAAAAGCGGATCCCCCTCACACAAAAACACGACATCTAAACCGCTATCTAATGCCGTTAGTATTGTAGTAGCACCCTCATCATAAGCGGCATTGGCTAATGTTCTATCCGTGCTCATTGGCATAGGAATCACAATGTGTTGCTGTGTTCTAGTCACTTGCGCAAAAGCTTCGCGGGCAATGTGCTTCGCCTGGGATTCACCTTGTTCATTCGACAGGTAACTGACGACTTCGCTATTAGCTATCAATTGGCAAGCTCTTAACGTCAATAGCAATGGATCGCCGGGGCCGACACCAACACCGTATAAAGTAGCCATGGCTTACTCCTTACTCTTTTGGGGGATAGATGTACGCTTAAGCGCACTGAGATCAACAGTCGGTGTCTCTGCTGTTTTTACAAAGTTAAAGATGCTCACCGGCAATGCTTGGCGATAAACAAGCTGACCCGCTAAGTAATCACCATGGCTGATGGCCACTTGTTGTGTCATCACTTTGGCATCACCGTATGAATTTCGCGCATTTAAAAAGTCCACTAAGAAATGTTTGGTGTTTTCTAGCACCGCTGTCGCCACTATCTGACCGCCGATCTCCAATTGCCCCCACAACCGTTCTAATAACTGCGGTAACATACCGTCACTGCCACCAATAAATATTTTATTCGGCTTAGGTAACTTAGCCAAGATCCCCGGTGCGCTACCTTGCACCGGGTGCAGATTAGTCACTAAACCAAATTTTTTCTGGTTTTGTAAGATACAGCCAAAACGCTGTTCGTTTTTTTCAATAGCAAACACTTTGGCATCCGCGCACCAATAGTTAAGCTCAATACTGACACTGCCACAACCGGCACCGATGTCATAAATAATGTCTCCAGCTTTCGCTTGTAATAAGGAGAGCACCGCTAAACGCACTGGCGCTTTAGTAATCATATTGCGACTTTGATCACCATCGGTAATAAAGTGGTGATTGGCAAACCCCGGAAACAATGGCAGTGGCTTTACCGACTTACCCGCTTTTATGACTGATACATGTAATGGGTCAAAGGTTTTAGGGTTGCGCAATAAGGACTTAACATCAAATTGAGTGATTTCTTCATAGCGATAACCTAAAGCTTCACAGACAGTAATTTCTGCTTGATAGAAACCCGCTTCCACTAATTCATTAGCTAATATTTGTGGCGTGGATTGGCTATCCGTCAAAATCACTAACGTTTTACCATCGCCAAGCGCGCGGCGTAACTTACCCACCGGGCGTCCATGCAAGCTCAGTACATCAACGTTTTGCAGTGACAAACCTAAACGGTGGCACACCTCTTGAATACTGGAAACCGCCGGATAAAAAGCGAGTTTTTCAGGCGAAAAGTTACGGCTAAACCAGCTTCCTATTCCGTAGTATAGGGGATCGCCGGAAGCGAGCACGACCACCGAGCGCACGCCTTGGTTGTAATACTGCTCAAGGACTGTTTTCAGTACATCCAGTTTTGGTAGTAATGGCGTAATCTGCGTCTCTTTTATCAAGTGCTCAACAATCTTTAACTGTCTTTTTGAGCCCAGCACCATATGAGCGCTGAGCAAAATTGACAGGGCGCTATCACTTAGTTGCGCGGCTTCACAAGCACCTAATCCGACGATAGATATTTTTATTTCTTGCATAAAGCTTTAATCAACTCAACATTCATTAATATATTTCACCGCCAATACAGCGCAGTAGAGCATTAGCTGAAGCAGCACTGACCGCACTGCCCCCTTCACGGCCTAACAAGGTAATGCATTCAACCCCTAGCTTTTGGTGTGCATCCCACAGAGCCTGTTTCGATTCTGCCGCCCCGACAAAACCCACAGGCATACCGATAATGAGCGCAGGCTTAGCTGTGCCTTGCTCTATCATTTCTAACAATCTAAACAGCGCCGTTGGTGCATTGCCAATAATCACTACACTGCCGGATAAATATTCACTCCAACGGCTAAGTGCTGCCATGGTACGTGTTTCACCCATCGCTTTAGCACGCTCAACCACTCCTTCATCATTGAGAAAACACAGAGGTTCACGCGTTAACATGCGCTTAGTTAACCCCTGTTTCACCATTTCAACGTCACATAATATCGGGCACTGTGCACTTAATGCTTTAATACCCGCCTCACAGGCCCCCTTGGAGAAACGCACACGCGTTGCCACTTCAGGAATACCAACACTGTGCACAATACGCATCACCACTTGCTGCTGTTCAATGGTCAAGGCAGATAAATCCGTCAGTTGACGAATTTGCGTAAAACTGTCTCGCTCTATCTGCAAAGGATCTTTTATATAATTATAGCTCACGTATTAATCTCTATATGGCTCAATAAAAATGAATTAAGTAATCCTTAAATCATCTAGAAATGCTCAATTCACGTTTATATTTACCTGCTCTAAAGCTTTCACAGCATTGACAAGCAAGCTTAAACTGGTGTAATCACTCTCTTTGGTTATTTCGCACAGTTTAGGCCTACTGCACATAATGACCGGTATTTTTAACTCTCTGGCCGCGACTATTTTGGCGTAGGTCGCATCCCCACCGGCATTTTTTGACACTAATACATCCGTCTTTAAACGCTGCATCAACGCCAGTTCATCTTCAAAAGCAAAGGGGCCCAATGCCTTTAACCAATTCACATTATCTGTCAGTGATGCTTGCGAAGGCGCCGCTGTGCGATAAGCTACTTTTGCACTGTTATGAGCAATTTCATCTAATTGCTCTTGCGTTAATTGCCCTGTGGTTAACAAAGGACTTTCAAAAGCGGCGCATTTTTCTATCAGCGTTGTCCAGTTTTCAACTTTTATCCAGTCATCCTCAGGCTTGGCGCGCCAAGGTGGCCGGGCATATCTAAAATACGGTAACGCTAACTGTTCACATACTTCTGCAGCCGTTGCTGTCATCTTGATAGCATAGGGGTGCGTTGCATCAACTACCGCTTGAATGGTCTCATCGGTTATATAATTCGCCAGACCGCCATACTGCCTAAAACCACCGCTAATCACTTTACAATCAAGGCTAGGTAATCGCACTAAACCCGCCACTGAATAGATGACAGTGTTTTGCGCTTTAAATAATTTTACAGCGATCTTTCTCGCATCTGCTGTGCCACCTAAAATGAGTATTTTCATCAATCTGTACCCGTATTTGTTACTTTGGCGATAATCTCTCCCAGGCGATTAATAGCAAACACTTCTACTACAGTATTTGCCGACACTATTGCCACTGCTTTCTGCTGCGCTAAGTGGCAAATCAAATCTGCTAGTGCTAAGTTACTTTTATCAGCTAAAGCAAGCACTTCAATACTGGTATTTGCATGGCGAATATTCTCTAAAAGCGTCGAATTTTCTTCTCCACGCTCTTTAAGCAATTGATTGACGCTATCGTGCAAAAACTCAAAGTCTATACTGCATTTCCTCGAGTTTAGATCTAAAGCTCCCTGCGCCATTTTAGTTAACTTACCAAAACCACCGCAAATGCTCAGCTTCTCCACCTGACCTTTACGCAAATGCTTTAACAGTGCGCCGATAAAATCACCCATTTCTATCAGCGCCATATCATCAAGCTGATAATATGCTTTAATTGCCGCCTCTGAACTGCTGCCAGTCGATGCCGCTATATGCGTGACACCGTTGTTCGAGGCAACATCAACACCTTGTCTGATAGAGGCAATATACGCTGCACAAGAGTACGGCCGAACAATACCTGTGGTGCCCAAAATAGATAGCCCGCCGATAATACCGAGACGCCCGTTCATGGTTTTTAACGCAATTTGTTCACCGTTAACCACGCCAACAGCGACTTCAAAACCGCCTTGATAATTGTAAACTTCTGCATAATTTTGCAAGTGCTCTGTCATCATTTTGCGCGGCACGGGGTTAATGGCAGGCTCCCCTACATCAAGTAACAAACCGACTTTAGTGACAGTACCTACACCACTAGCCGCTTTAAAAATTATCCCGGGTTCTTTGCGCAATCTAAGTTCAACAAAGACCGTTGCACCGTGTGTCGCATCGGGGTCATCCCCAGCATCTTTTACTGTCTCAACTCGCATTCCAGTATTTTTTGACAATGGTAAATACTGTTTTATCTTAAGTTCTACAGACTTTCCACGCGGCAGTGTAATTTCAACTTCATCGCTATATTGTTCGGAAAATAACGCACGAGCGGCCGCCACAGAGCAAGCTGTTGCACAACTCCCCGTGGTTAAACCACTTCGCAGTGGTACGACGCTCTCGCTTGTTTCTTGCCACATAATTAGCTCGCCTGCGCTGCATTTTGCCAATCAGACAGTAATTGAATATTTGCACATTCTAGTTCCCCATTGAGTAACTTGGCGATCACTAGAGGGTTAGATGCAAAAAATAAATGCAAATAACTGGCGGTTAAATTGCCTTCTCGAAAAATCGCTTCGCCAGGTGCCGTGTGTCGCTGGCGCTTTCCGTAACCAATCGGGCCTTTAGTGCCTTCACTGCGTGAGCGGTGATGCGCATGCCCACGCACTTCTCCCTCTGGCAAAATAGCCGTTTGCATTCCCTGACAGCCACGCTTGCCCCGCATCGCACCTGAACCCTGCATAATATTGGCCAGTGGGTGGAAGTTTTCATCTAAATCAGCAAGGCCTTCAAGACAATATAGAAAGCCACCACATTCAGCCAGGATAGGTTTTTTTTGCATTTGAAATGCTTGCATGGCATGAAGCATTTCTTTATTGGCCGATAACTTTTCAGCGTGTAACTCAGGGTAACCACCTGGCAGCCACATAGCATCTGCTGGCGGAATGGTTTTATCCGCTATCGGTGAGAAGAAATGCAAACTTGCACCTAACTCCTCAAGTACCTGCAAATTACGCTGATAGATAAAACTGAAAGCACTATCACGCGCCACCGCTATTTTTTTATTTAACAGCGGCTGCTCACTGATTTTCGCTATTTTTCCAGGGGTAAATTCTACTTGCGCGGGCAGCGCCAACAAAGCATTGTTATCAGCACGCGTTGCACCTTCTTCTAGCCATTGATAAGCGTGAGTAAAGCGTTCTTCTAACTGATCAGCCACTTCACTGGCTTGCACTAATCCTAAGTGCCTCTCTGGTAGAGAGACGCCTTCGTCTTTAGCTAAACATGCCAGCAGTGGCAGTTTATTATCCAGTGCATCGTGAATAAGCTGTGCGTGGCGCGCGGTGCTGCAATTGTTAGCGATTAGGCCCGCACAATGGTAGTCGCTGCGATAATTT
>Ga0209396_1001018_pt1 | contig 32078 bp, 20 predicted proteins | sample GOMGulsemesocosm_6_FD_184638 | JGI IMG/M metagenome (GOLD analysis project Ga0209396, IMG submission 184638) | Methane-oxidizing microbial communities from mesocosms in the Gulf of Mexico - GOM8C Gulf of Mexico (SPAdes) (version 2) | ecosystem: Environmental > Aquatic > Marine > Cold seeps... | reverse complement strand
GGCGGTGTCGATGCTATTTGCGGCATGACCATCAACGGTTTTAGTGCACTCCAATCAACCTCAGCGGGTATTTGCCAGCCATCGAGTGTCAATCGTGACGGTATCAACATTGGCGAAGGCGCGGCACTATGTCTACTGCGTAAAGATGCCGGTCAAATAAAATTACTCGGTGTGGGTGAGTCGAGCGACGCTCATCATATGTCAGCGCCTCACCCTGAAGGAGAGGGCGCTGAAGTTGCGATGCGTCGTGCATTGGCACAGGGGAATACCCAAGCCAATGAGGTTGATTACATTAACTTGCATGGCACAGCAACACCGAAAAATGATGAAATGGAGTCGATGGCGGTATCTCGAGTGTTCGGCGATAAAACTCCATGTAGCTCTTCAAAAGGTATGATTGGCCATACGTTAGGCGCCGCCGGAGCCACCGAAGTTGGGTTGTGTTGGTTGCTGTTTAATCAAGATCGTTTACTCGCGCCACATCGGTGGGATAACGCCGTTGACGAGAGTATGCCCGGTCTAAATTGGGTTGATGTTGGCACCAAGAGTGACCGTGAAATCACCCGATGTTTATCAAATTCTTTTGCCTTTGGTGGCAATAATGTGAGTGTATTAATTGGACTTTAAAATAAGCGAGTATGCGATTGAATCGGTGGTGCCACATAAGCATCCAATGATCCTAATCGATAGCCTCGATAAATACAGCGACGACATCGGTTGTTGCTCGGTAACCATTACCGGTGAAAGTATTTTCTTCGATAGCGAGAGCCAGAGTGTGCCGAGTTATGTCGGTCTTGAGTATATGGCGCAAGGTATTGCCGCCTATGCTAATGCCCATGAGCGTGACGCGGGTTTACCAACCGCTATTGGTTTTTTGGTTAGTAGTCGTAAGTTTAAGGTGTTAATCCCAAGATTTAGCGTAGGCAGCAAACTAGCGATAACCGTTGAAAAACTTTATAAAGAAGACAACGGTTTGTCGGCATTCGATTGCAACATTAAATGCGAAGGCGAATTGGTCGCCAGCGCCAAGATTAATGTATTTCAGCCTAACGATCCCGTGTCATTTTTGATGGAGCAAGCATAATGAATAAACAAGTATTGGTCACCGGGTCAAGCAAAGGTATTGGCCGCGCGATTGCGCTTAAATTGGCTGCCGACGGCTTTGATATCTGCGTTCATTGCGTTCGTGGTGTCGAGGCGGCAAATGAAACGATAGCTCAAATAGAAGCGCTAGGCGTTAACGCTAAATTGGTTCAATTTGATGTCAGTGACCGCGAGCAAACTAAAACTGTGCTTAATGAATACGTCGAGCAACATGGCGCATTTTATGGCGTGGTTTGTAACGCCGGTATCACGGCGGATACTGCGTTTCCTGCGATGACTGAACATGAGTGGGACAGCGTGATCCACACCAACTTAGATGGTTTTTACAATGTGCTTCATCCACTTGTAATGCCAATGGTACAAGCACGTAGTGGCGGCAGAATTGTCACCATGTCTTCGGTCTCTGGTGTGGTGGGGAATCGTGGTCAGGTAAATTATAGCGCCTCTAAAGCAGGCCTAATTGGCGCGACGAAGGCATTGGCACTTGAGCTAGGTAAACGTAAAATTACCGTCAACTGTGTCGCGCCCGGATTGATTGATACCGGTATGCTCGATGACTTACCGATTAAAGAAATTAAGAAAATGATCCCGCTTAATCGCGTCGGTAACGTCGAAGAAGTTGCGGCAACCGTGAGTTTCTTAATGTCAGATGGCGCCGCATATATCACTCGCCAAGTAATTTCAGTGAATGGAGGAATGGCCTAATGAGAAGAGTCGTTGTTACGGGAATGTCAGTGATCACCGCACTAGGTGATGATTGGGCAAGTTTTCGCGCACACATTGAAACTGGCGAAAACGCCGTTCAGGTGATGGACGATTGGCATCGTGTCGATGGCTTAAACACTAAGCTCGCCGCGCCAGTGCCTCATTTTGAAAAACCGAAACACTATAAACGCAAAGAAGTCCGCTCGATGGGGCGCGTCTCGCTAATGGCAACGCGGGCTACCGAGCTTGCGTTAGAACAAGCTCAGCTAATCGGTCATAGCGCATTAACCGATGGCACCACGGGTATTTCATACGGTAGCTCAGTCGGCTCGACCGCGCCGTTAATCGCCTTTGGTCGGATGATGGACACCGGTAGTATGTCGGGCGTAACCGCGACCAGCTACATTCAAATGATGTCACACACGGCACCGGTGAATGTTGGGGTATTCTTTAGCCTGAAAGGTCGCGTTATTACCACAAGTTCTGCATGTACTTCAGGGTCGCAAGGCATTGGTTATGCCTATGAAGCGATTAAATTTGGCCGCCAAGATATTATGGTCGCCGGTGGCGCAGAAGAATTATGCGTGACCGAAGCCGCCGTATTCGATACGTTATACGCCACCAGTATTCTTAATGACACACCTAAACAAACCCCAAAACCGTTCGACAAAGATCGTGACGGATTAGTGATTGGTGAAGGCGCTGGTACTCTGATCCTTGAAGAGCTAGAACACGCCAAGGCACGCGGTGCGACTATCATCGCCGAATTGGTTGGTTTTGGGTGCAATTCAGATGGCATGCACGTGACACAACCAACAGCCGCGACGATGCAAGTCGCGATTGAACAAGCAATTAAAGACGCGGGCATCTCACCGCAAGATATCGGCTATGTAAATGCTCACGGCACGGCAACTGACCGTGGTGATATTGCCGAAACTAATGCCACGGCTAGCGCGTTAGGCACGGTCCCAATTAGCTCGTTAAAAAGCTTCTTAGGCCACACTTTAGGTGCATGTGGTGCGATTGAAGCGTGGGCAACGATTAACATGATGCGTGATAATTGGTTCACACCAACAGCGAACCTCAAAGAAGTCGATCCACAGTGTGGTGATTTAGATTACATTAAGGGAGAAGGGCGTAACATCACTACCAATTATGTCATGAGTAATAACTTTGCCTTTGGTGGTATTAACACTTCGCTCATATTTAAACGATGGACTGATTAATTATTATGTTGAAAATACTCGCTCTTATACTTATCTCTTCGGTGTGTTTCGGTGCTAGCGCTAAATCTCACCTTGAAATAGGCGCGGGTGTTTTTACTATGAAATTGCCACATTACCCAGGCGCCGAACAGCATAAAACGTACGTGTTACCAACGCCATATATCTATTACAGCAGTGATACCTTTAAGGTTGATCGCAATCAGTTCACTGGTTTTTTGTGGAAGAAGGGCAACTTGCATCTCGATATATCAGCTGGCGCTGGCATCTCGATTAATAGCGATGATAATCGTGCTAGGCAAGATATGCCTGATCTCGATTGGGTGTTAGAGCTTGGCCCATCGCTCAAATATTATCTGTCAGGTGATCCGCAATCCGATGATCGTTGGTATGGTGAGATTTTTGCTCGCAAAGCCATTGCTACAGACTTTCGTTCCATTGATGATGTCGGCTGGCGTTACGGTCCTAGCATGACCTATCAACGACAATTATATAATCAAGATCAGCATAAAGTGATGCTAACGGTACGGGCAAATGCTAATTTTTCAGACGCTAAGTATTTAGACTATTATTACGCGGTGCCGAGCGAGTACGAGACGGCGCAGCGTCAAACATATCACACCGAAACAGGGTATGCAGGGTCTGACCTGTCGGTAGGGTTAACGTATAAATCATCAAGCTATTTTATTGGTGGTTTTGTTCGTTATTACGGATTAGACGGCGCTACGGTGCAAGACAGTCCGTTATTTTTCAATAAAAACACTTGGTCTGCTGGTCTAGGATTCGTGTGGATCTTTTATCATAAAAACCAACCGTAATAATTTAAGGATGAACCAATGAAAAAATCACTATTAATACTCGTTGCACTCACGGCATTATTTGCTAATCAGGCGATGGCCAGAGACACGATCGCAGAATACTCAATTGCTGAACTACTCGAAACAACTAAAGCAAAGAATGCGTTAGTTGATATTCCACTGTTCTTTGCCGATGCCAAGCATCCAAAAGAGCAAGCGAAATTCGGTGAAGTGATCAGCAACAAGAAAACCAATGCCTGGAATAAGTCTGACAAAGAAGCCTGTGAATGGGTGATGCTAAGTGCACTTAAAGCATTACAAGAACGAGCAATGTCGGAAGGAATGAACGCTGTTGTAGGTATCGAATCTTTTTACAAGAAGCGTGAATTTAAGAGCCAAACACACTTTCAATGTGGCGCAGGAACTGTGATGGCCGGCGTGGCATTAAAAGGAACGCTAATTAAAATTTAGCGAATATAGTGGGCGACTCTCAAGCGCCCACTTTTTAAATCCAATAATCGTTATTTAAAAATACTGAAAAAATCATCAAACAACGATTTCTTTTCCTTTTTCTGCTGTTCTATTTTTTGTTGCGGTTGGACCACGCCATTACAATCGAGATCTGTCGGCCACATCATGGCTAACACCGGCAGGGTTATCGTCTCGTCACAGCCTGATGCCACCGCAATCCCACTAATTTTATCTACCGTACCATTAATCACACCTTGGGGTTTAGCTAGTGATAATGAAACGCCACCGCGGAGCTTCACAAAGTCACTATAGACATTGAGCGCGCCAGTGCTGCCAGTTAATCCAATCGACTTATTATCATCTCGGCCTAACCAGACAATGGTGGTTTCGTTATTATCGAACCCTGCGTACCAGCTATCGCGTAAATCATCGGTGGTACCCGTTTTTCCGGCGAGTACTTTTCCGTTGTTTTTCCAGCGCAGTGCCTTAGCTGTGCCAGACTTAGTGACTTGGGTCATCGCATATTTTGTTAAATAGGCCACGTTGCTACTCACCGCTTGAATCGGAAGATGATGATAGCCAAAGAAGGTTTGGTCTTGGTTATCAGTCACGGCAACGACGGTGTGTAGCGCTTTAGTCTCCCCCTCGTTGGCTAGGCTTTGATAAAGCTGAGTCACCTGCCAAGGGCTCGTTTCTATCGCGCCAAGTAACATCGACGGCAAGAGTTTAAACTCACTATTCCAGCCTGAGCGCGTTAAGGTGTCGCTAATGCTCTCAAGCCCAACAGCCATCCCCAGATTAACCATTGGAATATTATAAGAGTGGGTCAGGCTATCCAATATACTGGCTTGTTGACGGAATTTTTTATCGTAATTGAGTGGCGTCCACACATTGCCATCGTCATCTTTAAGCGTTAATGGCTTATCCTCTAATTGAGTCGCTAGGGTATATTGAGCGCCATTTTCTAGTGCGGTCGCGAGGATAAATGGCTTGATCAGCGAGCCAACTGGACGCTTAGCATTGATGGCGCGGTTAAAGCCGGCATAATTGGCATTCTTCCCTTCAACCAATGCTTTGACTTCGCCGGTTTTATAATTGGCGACAATCACCGAACCTTCAAGTTGACTGGTCTTTGATGATTTTTCGAATACTGTTATACGCTCGGTCAGACTTTGCTGAGCAAAACGCTGTGCGGAGCTGTCAATTGTGGTAAATATCGAGATACCAGTACTCGAAGAGAAATCTTGAGTAAAGCGCGAACTTAGCTCACTGCGTACTAATGACATAAAACCGTGGTATTGGCCTTCGCCAGCGATGCCACGCTTGAGCGTGATCGGACGCTTAGCCGCCATTTTATATTGTGCTGAACTAATGAAATCTTGCGACAGCATTTGACGTAATATTAAGTCACGACGCTTTAAGGCACGCGTCTTGTGGCGTGTCGGACTGTAATAACTAGGCCCTTTAATCATTGCCACCATGAGGGCGATTTGATCGGGAGTCAGTTCATTGAGTGGGCGCGCGAAGTAGAACTCACTGGCTAAGCCAAATCCGTTGACGCTGGACGTGCCGTTTTGACCAAGAAACACTTCATTGAAGTATATTTCCAGCAATTGATCTTTTGAATATTTAATCTCGATTAGAATTGAGTAATATGCCTCTTTAACTTTACGCCAAATCGACTTTTCACGGGTCAGAAAAACATTCTTAACCAACTGTTGGGTCAGCGTTGAGCCACCTTGGACGGTTCGTCCGGCTTTAATATTAGCAATGAGTGCTCGTAGAATAGATAACGGCGCAATGCCTTTATGTTGGTAGAAATTACGATCTTCAACATAGATAAGTGTGGCGACTAATAGCTCTGGGATTTGTTCTCGTGGTACAAATAAACGATCTTCTTTATTAGTGCCGATCAAACGTTTTAGTAGTTTGGGCTCGATATTGAATTTACTGAGGACTCGACCTTTCGCCCCATACTCAACGATAGATTGTAAATAGTTACCATCAAATTTTAGCATCACGCGCTGTGATGAATAATCACCATCAATGTATTTAAAACCACGACGGAAGATATCAATTTTAGAGGCAGATACCGAGTATTCGCCGATCGAAGAAGGGTTACTGACACGGCGATAGTTGAGCAACACTAATTCATCGATAACTTGGTTACGGGCAATGTGCTGCTGTGGCTTAAGGGTCAATGATTGGGCATAGACCTTGGCTGGGATTTTCCAATGATCATAAGAGAATTTCTGATCAATTTTTCCATCTAAATAAATGCCATAAGCCGCCATCACAGTAAACAGCACTAAAGATAACTTCAAGCACAAAATCAGTATTCGTTTCAGCCAAGTCGGCTTAACAGCAGGGGAAGTATTGGTCATTGAACAGGCGTTACCAACTATTGATAAAATTAACTAACGCCACTTTACCAGTGTCTTGGTGGAAATGGTATCGGAGTGTAAAAATCGAATGATACCATTCAAGTCGATCACTCAATACTATTTACAGGCTCATTTTGTCCGAAAAGAGATGGTCATTGATGGCATTAACTGATCGCATTGCACGAGAATATGCACTGTGAATCGCAACACCTATTCTGTTTAATAGGCTAAAAGGTCAATTAAATCTTTATCTAATCCGATGGACTCGATAGTTGAAAGCCAGTTACGATTAAGCGCTTTATCAGCATTAAAGGTGGAATGTAAAAATGAATTTAACCAATCGTCATCAACTTGACTCATATTGATGAATAGGTAGCTATTATTAATACGTAGTAATTTGAATATAGTATTTAACTTCGGGTTAGTCGCAATTTGACTTTTCTGTATCTCTTGTACCGATAGCTTTAATAGCTTTTGTACAACGATTTTACGTTTTATTTTCTCTTTTGACATAAGTAGATAAATTAGAGAAGAGGCCGTCGTCTCTGATATCTCCCCTAAGTTTCCATTCAGTTCATCAAGTGATTTATCAAGTTTTCTCTTGCAAAGTAATGCGATGTCTTTTCTATTAATACATTGTTTTACTAAGTGAAACGAATAACTAAAAGAATAGGTTTTTTTAGAATTCAACAGTTTAAGCAATAGCGTGTTAGACGCATAGTTTATAAAAACTTCAGGAGGATTAAACTTAAAGTATGGGTCAGTGTCGGTAGGAAATAATGACTGCCATTTGTTGATTATTTTTTCTATTTCCTCAGGCTTTCTTAGTCTGGATAAATGTTTAAGGCTTTCTTTTCGTTGAATGTCAGTCACAGCGCTAACTAGTTCTACAACATGTGCCAACTCAAAGTGGACAGGTATAGGACTAAACAAGTAGTTAGAAATTGAATGGCTTCTAATACTTGCTAGCTTAGCCTTATACGGCATGTTCACTCTTGGTCGCACGCGCTTTAAAACTATATTATCATTATGCAGCGATAATAATATTACGTCGTGGTTATTTAGCGCTATTCGCTTAATATTGCCAGCTAATTTAAATAAACTTATCGCACACTCAATCTTGACTATAGAGTCTTTTTCTCCGTTACAAAAGTCAGATAAGATTGGCAGTGATTTACGATTTTTCAAAAAACCTAAGGTTCTAATGATTGCGGCTTTTATAAATGTCGGGTCAGTATCATTAGCTAAAAGGCCTGTTAGTGAGTTTCCAAGCGTTGTGTCTTCTGTCGCAGATATTGCATGCAAACCGCAACCACGCATAGTGTTTGATGGTGAGGCTAATGTTCGATAAATTATTGGCGATTTAAGTAACTGCTTGGATTGTGGTGCTACTTCTTCCTCCCAAAACCAAAAGTGTAACTGCTCCATTAGCAAGCAAAAATTTTCATCTTGCAATGTATCAATTAGATTGATTATTTTATGGGTAAACAGACGATTTTCGCTCGCACCGATTAATTTAATTACAGACCGTAGTAATTGACTCTTTATCTTGGGATCCTGCATTGTATAAGATTGGCTGAGTAGCCAATTTGTCAACGTTAGGAACTCAGGAGATTGAATTGCAGATCTATCTATAGCTTTTAACTTATAAGCAACGGCTTTCTCTGCGATGTTGACAACTTGGGTGTCTGAAAAATCAATAGCATTATATAATAATTTTAGTAGTTGAGGATGTTCGGCTGTTAATAATTGCGTAACTGAAGTTGTTTTTTTGTTCTTAGATTTCGGCTCTATTGATTGAATGGTGTGAACTTTCAGATTGACATCATATGTTGATTTTGTTGGAAGGTTGTTAAATTTCTTCAATGTACCATCAGGCAGCATTATACGTACTGATATTTTACTGATGCCGTGGGGGAGCCCAAAGTGCATTATCTTTTGGTTCGAAGAGAGAAAAGGCTGTGGTCGACTAAACTCTTGCGTTCTAATTTCTTGACGTCCCTCATTAAGAATAGCCCAGGTAGTGTTTTGACAATTAGCCATTGGCTTGCAGTTAATAGCTATCCAATTATTCTCCTTTGAGTGATTCATATATAGCGAAAAGAAGCCATTATTATTATTAACGGCGATATCAAATAAGCCGTCATTATTAAAATCGGCGTAGGCTGCTCCTCGAGAATCATTTGTTAGATTGGGGAATATATAAGAATTATTTCCACTAAATGTACCGTTGTTTTCTTGCAATAGAAGGTCATTTTTACTTCCTTGTGGTCTGGATTTGCTATCTGTACTGGGCATTGCAAAGCCTTTAGTAGAAAAAATATCGTCAGAGCCATCATTGTTGAAATCAGCTATTAACGTTGCCCAATTGTTTGTCGCGGAGTTTAATGTTGTATTTATGCCTAACTCCCATGACATATCTTTAAAGTGATTTGAGCTCTCTGTAAAACGCAATTGATGACCACCAATATTGTGATTAGTAAACAGCAACGCCGGTTTACCTTTCACATTAATTGTAGCGGTTTGCACCAAAGGCGTACGTACTCGTTTGAGGCCGTTAAAAAAAGAGTTGTTTGGTAGCTTAGCTGCAGTGTTAGTCGATTCTATTGTTGAGCTAGATCCGACTGCATTTGAGTTAAACATAAAATTAGCAGTATTATTTTTGAGCTTGATATTTAGTAATGAAAGAGGGGAAACTGATAAACTACGGTCGAAATTTGGCAAGAGCAGTTGTTCAAAATATATTTCTTTACGCGCAGGCATTCGACGAAGAATAATGTTTTGTTGACCCGAATAGTTTTGGGTAGAAAACGGACTTTGAGCTAAATAACCATATTGTAGAGTTCCTACTTTTATATCATTCTTCAAATATACTAATGTTGCGACTAATATATCCTCCAGTTGATCATTGTTCCAATCACCAACTGTTAAAGACATCGGTAAGGTGTGTGCGGGTAGTCTAATTTCTTGATGCTGATAGTGGCCGTCACTTGCGTTAATTATTAGATTTATTTTACCTTTTGAACCGAATGCGATATCAGCCAACCCATCAAAATTCAGATCTAAAACGGCACAGCCAAACCCTCCTTCAAGCTCGTTAGGGAAGTGTTGCTTAGTGATATCTTGAAAATAATCGCCATTGATATTTAAATAAATTTTCGAACCATACCTATTTGCCCACCAATGAGACTTGCCGTAGCGTCGAGTACTTCCTTGCCCTCCTACAATGAAGATATCCTCATATCCGTCATTATTCCAATCTAGAATGCAAACGCCACTTCCATAAGTGTCGGTGAGGTTTTCAACATGGCCAGAGTTAGCTTCATGCTGGAAAATTATGCCTTTGGCCGCCGCTGATTCTATAAATGTTGCACTACTTTCAGGTGAATTATTACTTTGAATTTGGTTAGACAGAGGTAAAGGTTCTGATTCTGATTCAAATTCACTTTCTTGCTGAATATTGTTATCAAAAATAAAAAAAATTGAAATGATGGGGAGTAGAAATAAAAGTAAGCCATTCATTTTCCATTTTTTCATTATTTATCCCGACATTATGTGCTGTTCGATAGATAATTTAATTCTAGCTGTGAACCTCTAAAAGTAAAATTAATAGAAGTTTTCTATGAAAGTTAATTTTTAAAATAGTATTTTTAATTTTCTGTACTAGCCTAAGTTAATCTTAACTGAAACTTAACGCTTTATAATTTGGATTGCATGCCGCTCGCTCGTTAAAACGAAACTGTCTATCCACTGTTTTTTTATAGAGAATTAATAAGGATTTTATCAACATGGTCAATACGCTTTATAAGTGGTTAACACTGTCTTTCATTATGTTTTTTTCAACCCTAAACAGCGCTAATGCCTCTCTAATTGAGAATGGTAGCTTTGATAATGATTTGTCATCATGGGTTGACGCAAGTAGTAGCGGAACTGTTTCAGCAATAAGCGGCGCTGCCGTGTTGAGCACGGGAGATGGTAATGACCCGTTCTCGTCTGCATTAGTTCAAGGCGACGACGGTCTTTTTTCCTTCCTATCTCCTCTTAATATAGAGCTTGGCGCTTCGCTGCTAAGTTTTGACCGCTGGTTAATTTCTAATGACTCGGACGCTACAGAATCTGGCACTTCTCTGTTTCGTGACGCATTAAATTTGAGTATTTACGATGCCAATGACTTTTCATTTGATATGTATATTTATGATATTGATGTTAACAGTTCAATGAGTAGCTATGAGTTGGACTTAAGTTCTTTTATCGGTCGTGATGTTGCCGTTTCATTTGAGTTAGCCGATGAGAATGATGGCTTTAATTTGTCTGTTGCCATTGACAATGTTCATTTTAAAACTGATGCATCCCCTAGTCCTATTCCAGAGCCTTCTCAAATGTTGTTAGCGTTGACAGCGTTAATTTTGCTCAAACGTGGATTATTTAAAAGAAATTTAAATTTGTAGTTTTATTGATGTAAAAACTGATGTTGTAGCTTGAGAAAGGGTACTCCCTTTAGGAGAATTTATTTTGGTTATATTAAGACAGATGCTGTATTTGCTCTTATTGTTTGTAGCTGGGTATTCTTTATGTGGAAGTGCCAGCGCAGCAGAGGCCATTGATGGTTGGATTAAAGCGTCAGATATGCAAGTTACATTAAGCAATCCCCAACGTAACCGCCGTTCCCCAGATGCAACGTTGAGTGCTTCATTCAAAAATACAGGTACGAAAGCATTATTGGGAGAACTTAGGTTTTTTGTCACTAGGCTCATTCCTTCAACTGTTTCAATTACCAATGCTACTGGTACGTTATCGGGTGTGCAATATTTTACCTTAAGTTCAGATGGCGCATCGCTCGAACCGGATGCAATACTATCATTACCCCAAATTATAGTTAAAAATGGTGGTCGTACTTCTTTTGAAGTTGAGGGATTTGTCTATCATGTACCGCCTGATGTTCCTGATTCACTTATTGTTAATATATCTACTCCGAAAACGCTACTAACCTTTGGCGCTTCGCCTATTGAGGTCAATGGAACGATAAGCGATGCGGCCGCTAGCTTAACGATTAATGGTGTGCCGATATCTCATGAAAATAAAACCTTTAGTGCATCTATTGAACTAAAAGAGGGTTTTAATACAATTGTTGCACGCGCTACTAACGTAGGAGGGGCGCAAGTAACTGACTCCATAGTTGCATCGTTAGATCTCACACCTCCGTATTTAACTATCGAGTCCCCAGCAAAAGAACAAACTGTCTATTCCAACACTATAACAGTAACCGGATTGGTCAACGATATTGTAAGAGGAACAGTTGAAACAGCGCAGGCTCAAGTGCAAGTAAATGGCATCGATGCACAGGTCTCTAATCGTAGCTATGCAGCGTATAACGTACCTTTGTTAGAGGGGGATAACATACTAACGATAACCGGAGTTGACCAATCTGGGAACAAAGCAACGATCTCCCAGAATGTTGTTTACAAGGTAGTAACAACAAATAAATTAATGCTGGTCTCAGGACAGGGGCAGCAAGAAAAAATTGGAAATAGATTACCGCTGCCGCTAAAAGTTCAGCTCGTCGACGAGCAGGGTGAAGGTATCGTCGGTGAAACGGTTGTGTTTAGAGTAACTCAAGGCGCCGGTATTGTTGGCGCTGACACTGATAGGTATGGACGAGCAGTAATAGTTGATACCGATAATGAGGGCTTTGCTCAAACCACTTTTCAGCTCGGATATCGCACAGGGATCGCAAATCATAAGGTAAAAGCTAAAGTTGTCGGTTTTGAAAATGAAATTATATTTGATGCATCTGCAACCAACGTCGTTGCAGATAAAATAAGCATAAATTCAGGGAACAACCAACGTGGTATCGCTTCACAGACTTTACCTGCACCATTCGTGGTTGCCGTCACTGACAATGGTGCCAATGTCGTGCGTGGTGCCAGAGTGCGTTTTAGTGTGGTAGGGGGCGGAGGGAAGCTTCAAAATGGACTTTCAGACTTTGCAACCACAACAGATAGTGATGGTAGAGCTTCTGCGCAGCTAGTGCTAGGAGACGAACTAGCTAACGATGTTCAACGAGTCAATGCTGTTTTAATAGACTCTCCTGCAGGAGTCAGGCTGACGGCTGGGTTTACGGCAACAGCTTATGTAGCAGGTGCGGCAGGAGATACGAACGTAACAGGTATTATATTAGATAACCAAGACACGCCAATTCCAGGAGTCACTGTACGAATTGAAAATACCGATAGAATTGCTATCACCAATGAGCAGGGGCAGTTTAAAATAGATCAAGCACCTGTTGGGCCTGTTCATTTGATTGCTGATGGTTCTACCGCAACAGTGCTAGGCGAATTTCCGTCATTAAGTTATCACTTGGTGACAATTCCAGGTATAGACAACCCGATGCCATCACCGATCTACATGGTGAAGCTCGATACGGATAATGGCGTCATGGCGGGTTTGAAGGATGTAGAGCTCACTCTAGAAAAATTTCCAGGTTTTAAACTTGAAATAGCGAAAGACTCCGTCACTTTCCCTGATGGCTCGCGAGAAGGTATTGTCTCGGTGACTTCGGTTAATGCTTCAAAAGTACCAATGGCACCACCAAATGGGATGCAACCTCAGTTCATCGTGACCATACAACCTGTTGGTGCCATTTTCTCTCCTGCTGCAAAGCTAACTCTGCCTAATGTCGACGGACATGCGCCTGGCGCTCAAGTTGAAATGTATTCTTTTGACCATGACTTAGAAGAGTTTGTAGCGATTGGATTAGGTACCGTTAGCGAAGATGGATCCATAGTTAACTCAAATCCCGGCGTCGGAGTTGTGAAAGCCGGCTGGCACTGTGGTTCACAACCAGGTGGTTCTGGCACGGCACATAATTGCCCAAGATGCCAAGAGTGTAGCGAAAGCTCGGGTAATTGTGTACGAGACCCTGGGCAAGATAACTTACCACGGCCGCCGGAACAACAAACGCCTGAAGATTGTAAAACTGCGTTGTGTAAAGGGAGCAAAGCGGAGCCTGGTGATGTACCAGTCACCGATACAATTAAAGGGGATTGTAAAAAGCCAGGTTGTGATGGTAAAAATGTCAATATGGCGTTGTTGAACGATGACGCTGATATTCGCCATGAAGACGAATTGTGTAAGTTATGTAATTCGGGTGTACTGGATAATAAGCCTGATGGGACAAAAAATCCAGAGGATGAATGCCAAGCATGTGAAGGCGGAAATATTAAGGATATCTCGATATCTGTATCAGGGTTACCTAGTTATGTCTGTGTTAATGAAACTAAAAACTTTACAGCAAAAATTCAGCCAGTAGGGATAACTGGTCAAATAAACTTTATTAGTGAAGATGGCTTATTCACCGTCACTGGTAGTAATGATAACTATATTATTCAAGGAGTTTCTGGCCATTCGGAGCCAGACACTTTGGATATTTCTTATAAATCATGCCCTGAACAGGAAAATGACATCCTGGTATTACCCAGAAATGTTGAAAATATCCCTGGAAAATGGAATCGTTTTACAGAACTAGATTTTTTACAGGATGAATGCCCTAATTACCCCAATCAAGATCAATTGGTGGCGCACCCAGTAGACGGATGCAGTGGTGGTATCGCGCAAGATCCCACTGAGTATGGTGGATTATATGCGGGATATATAACAGGTTCTCAACAGTATAATAGAGGGCAATCAACTGCATTTGGAGCACCTCAAGGAGCTATCCCCCACGCTCAACTGAATACCGTATTGCCATTGGCATGTAACAATCATGATATCTGTTACCAAACTTGCGGAAGTACTCAGCAGCAATGCGATCAAGAGATCTTTAATGATGCAGTGAGTACATGTAACACTGTCTATCCAGCTGCTTGTCCTCAGGAGTTTGTTCAAAGTGGAGAGTGTATGCAATATGCAGAAGAAAGACAGCTTTGCGTTGGCTTTGCGACTGATGTTAGAACCGGACTCAGTGCCTTTGGTGCATCTGCATTTGCACAAAGGCAGACGCAACATTGTTTGTGCTGTGGGAATTAAAAAATGAATATGAGAATTTTTTTATTTTGGATGGTGGCTTGTATTTGCACGACAGCGAAAGCAGAAAATATCGTGCACCTTTTTGATGATATTCAATCTGATGTTGATGTTCAATTACTTGAATTCGAAATCCATGAACGAAATTTGTTTTATCTTGCGCGCCAAGCAGGCTTAAAAAATCGTTCATTTCGGATTATGAAATATGATTTTTTAAAGCAAGATAATATGAAATTAGCTGAGTTGAATGGCGGGGAAGAAGTCTTAGGTTTTAAAGTAATCGGTGAGGACGTTGTTGCTGTAATGAGATCATCGAACCATCTTAATTTATATGTGGTCCCAAAAACTAGTTATGGTGTTGTAGAGAAGCACAACTTAGTGATAGGCGATGATTTTATAGTTTTGAAATCAATAGTTTCTGATTTAGGCATATATACGGTCTTAAGTTTACGTGGACAATTATGGTTAGCTCGTCATGATTTGTCTGGAAAAAAAGCCTGGAATATAAACTTAGGTCGATTGAAAAATATAATTTCTGTTGAATCAATATTTGATGTTGAACATGGCGTTATTTTATCCGGTTCAAAGTTTAAAGGTGTGACTACGACGGGATATATAATGGGGGTTAGTGAAGATGGCTTAATTACTAACATATTGATACAGCCTAAAGAGGTGTCATTAGTTCAAAAACTGACAGGAAATAAACTAATCATTTTAAATATTGAAGAGTCACAACAAAATTATAGCTTTAGCTTTTCAGACTGGAAACTTTCATCAATTGTTGAGGCTGGTTTAAACATGAAATTACTCAGACCTTTTGAATTACAAGCTCATTCGCTTTGCGAAGGTGAAATAGTATTTTTTCATAGAAAACTATCTAAGGCTGCTGGTTCACCTACATTATCAACAGAAATACTAATTAAAAATAAAAATTATTCAAACACTACTCCATTAACAAATAAGCAAGTTGTTAGTAACTTTTATGGGGAAATATTTGATAATAGAGTAATAGTTGGTTCAACTTATATCTACTTGGACAGGTTAAATGTTTTAAGAGAAGGGATAACATTCGAATTAGTGGATATTAATGCTAAATGTAATTAAATAATATCATAGAGAGATGTGTTATTTTAAAATGTTTATAGTGGCTTAACGAGGATGGATGGTTTGCTGGTATTTTATAGTAAAAGCGATTTACTAGTTTTTTTACTGAGTTTTGCGGCGCTGAGTTGTTGGCTATTCTCTTTTTGGCATGTGTGGGTTACTAGGGTAGGACCATGGTTTGCTCTACCGTTAATTTTTATTTTTGGAGCCTCTTTATTGGGAGCTGTATTTATAGTCAGAAGTTTAAAAGAATATAGCTTTTATAAAAAATTAACTTTGTTGGTGAGTAGTTTTTTCCTTTTTGCTATAACAACTAGTGTAAGCATTGTGCTGTCCATATAGTATTAATAAGCAGGGCTTACTTAGGGCTGGCGCTATAAAACTAATAAATACAAATGGGTAGAGCTGAATCGAGATACATAAAATCAGGCTTGTTTTAGTCGGGTTTTTAGTGTTTGTCTTTTATGCTTGATGGCAGAACGTTTATTTCATCGACGACACAGGTGTTCTTATGAAGAGTTTAAGTATTAATATTGGCTTTGGTACCACTTTATTATGTTTATTTACTATTTTAACATTTCCTCCGATTGTGAATGCCATATTATTAAACAAAAACTGCGTCATCAACATCCTAAATCGTACTATTCAGGTCAGTGAAGATGGTGGCTGGGCGTTGCCCAATGTACCGTCCAATATGGGGCAAATTCGAGCGCGAGCTACTTGTACATTGGAAGATGGGCGTACTGTTTCCGGACAAAGTGATTACTTTAATGTGTTGCGTAATGGTATTACTAAAGTGGGTGATATTACCTTTAAAAGCTTAGATCCTATCCCTGTTTCATTAACCTTTTCATCTGCCGCAACATTAAAGTTAACTGAGGTTGATGCAACTTCTCAGTTAATAGTAACTGGATTTTATGCTGATAAATCTGTCAAAAATGTAACTTCTAGCCAAACAGGCATTAACTACTCCACTACAAACCAAGTGATTGTCACCGTTAACGAAGAAGGGTTGGTAACTGCCAAATCAAACGGTATAGCACTCATTAGCGCGCGGAAAGATGGCGTGTTAGTGGCACGTCGTATTGAGGTTTCTATCGGTGGCGATCTTGATAACGATGGGATTCCGGATGATGTCGAGAGAGCATTAGGGCTTAACCCAAATGATCCTATTGACGCGCTCGAGGATCAAGACAACGATGGGCTAACGGCAATTGAAGAGTATCGTGCTGGCACAAATATTTTTAATGCGGATACTGATGGTGACGGTATTAATGACAAAGAGGAGATGGAATTAGGGTCGGATGGTTTTATTACAAATCCATTACTAGAAGACTCTGATGGTGATGGTATCTCTGATGCCTTGGAAATATTGGGCAACTCTGATCCAAACGATGCAACTAGTGGTTCATTGTCTGATTACCTTGATTTCATACTAGTTTCGCCAGCTAACATTTCACTTACCTACAACACAATTGATGGTGAGGCGAGCGGTCAATTGTCAGTTACAGGTTACATGCTCGATGGCACAGAGGTTGATTTAACAACTCAAGAGTCTGGGACTCGATATACAACATCTGACATATCAATCGCTAATTTTGGCCTAACAGACGGGCAGATCTTCGCAGGGCAGACAGGCGACACCAATATAACGATAAAAAATGGTAATAAGCAATTTGTCGTTAACGTTAATGTTTCCGAGTTTGCGCCAGTCGCTCAAGCTGCATTGAGTATGCCAGGCTATGCGAATAATGTTGATGTGCAAGGGAACTTAGCTTATGTTGCCGCTGGTTCTGCGGGGTTACAGGTTATTGATGTTACAGACCGCGCCCGTCCACAAATTATTGGCTCAGTCGATACTTCGGGTACCGCTATCGATGTGAAAATCGTTGGTGATTTAGCCTATATTGCAGACGGTGAATCAGGTTTACAAATCATTAATGTATTCGATCCACTAGAGCCAACAATAAAAGCCAGCCTAGACACTGCATCGATTGCACAAGATATTGCTATTCAGGGGGATTTTGCATACATTGCCGATGGGAATTCTGGCTTTGAAGTGATCAATATTAGCAACCCTGATAAGCCATTTAGCGTGGGTGGTAATGATCAAATTGCAAATGTTAAGGGTATAGCTGTTGAGGGACAGCATCTCGTACTAGTGGGTGGAACATCGCTAGCGCTTTATGATATTGAAGATCCAACCAATCCATTATTACTAACCTCAATAAATATAGGTCAGGTTAAAGATGTAACATTGGATAGCGGTTTTGTTTATGTCGCGGCTTATTCTACTGGCTATCGTTCATATAAAATCACTGACGAAAATCAATTAGAATTAAAAGGTGGCGACGCTTCATTTGTGCCACGAGACGTTGCTGTTGCCAACGGTTTTGTATTTTTTGCGGAACAGCTTTTTCCAAATGTTGTTGCTTATGTCAATATTAAAAATCCGGAAACACCTTTTTTCCAAGATACGATTAACCTAGCTCCACTAGGGGACTATGCTGGTACGGGGATAGCGTTAGACGCAACACATGCGTTTATTACCGAAGAATCTTACGTTGTAAGTAGTGATTATAAAGCAAATGGCACGAGTAAATTATTCATTGCTAAATACCGTGAGTTAAATGATGCTAATGGTATTGCCCCTTCCATTGAATTAACCCAACCTAGCCAAGATGGTGTAACCGTGGAGGGCGCTCGTTTGACCCTTTCCGCCGATGCCCAAGATGATATCGCGGTCGCAAGAGTTAGCTTCTTTGTCAATGACACGTTAATCGGTTTTGATACTACGTTCCCATACTCTGTACCCTATACCGTACCTTATGATCTTAACGCAATAGCGGTTAGGGCTGAGGCACAAGACTTAGCAGGTGCCAGGACTAAGTCAATTTTAGCAACGCTATCGGTGCAAAATGATGAGGATGGCGATGGCCTTGGGGACGAAGAAGAATTAAATACTTGGTCAACTGACCCTAATGATGCAGATTCTGACGATGACGGGTTAACTGATGGTGAAGAAATCGCAAGAGGTACTAATCCCAATAATCATGATTCAGACGGTGATGGGTTAAAAGATGGGGTTGAAGTTGAGGCGGGAACTGATCCAATGAACCCCGATGTTACGCCACCAACGGTCATTAAAACTGAGCCACTCAATGAAGCGACTGAAGTGGCTGAAAATGGCGCGATAATTATCGATTTCTCTGAGCCGTTGGTTAGAAAATCAATTAATCGTCAAAGTATTGCTTTGCTTGAAGAAGGGGTTACTCCTGTTGCTGGCATCGTAAAATTAATCGGTGGTAATAAGCAGTTATTGTTCACTCCTTCTGCATTGCTTAAGGATTACACCAGCTATACGGTGACCGTTGAGGCTGTGAGGGATATTGCTGGTAATTCGCTAGCTGAAAATTATAGCTTTAGTTTTGTTACAGGTAATACCATTGACACTGTTAGGCCAAGTGTTTCATCGATAAACCCTGCAAATAACGCGACTAATGTTCCTGTTAATGCCGCGCTAACCGTGATTATGAGTGAACGAATCGATCCAGAAACTATTACCAATGATTCATTTTATATTATCGATACATCAACAAACTTGCGAATCGAGGGACTGATTGAGGTGAAGGATGATAGTCTGACTATCACTTTTGTGCCCAATGCTGCATTTTTAGTTGGGCGTCAACATCGTGTGTATTTGTCGTCTGCGATTAAAGATCTATTTGGTAATACACTCTCATCTCATTATTACTATTTCAACACAGCTTTTGAAGCTGATGGCATAGCACCACTCATTAGCGCCATCAGTGTTAATGAAGGGCAAACTGATGTCCCTATCAATGCTCGACTACAAGTTAAATTTAGCGAGTCAGTGAATAGCTCTTCGGTTAAAAATGTCACACTACTGAAAAATGGCATAGAAGTCGCTGTCGATAGGAGTGTTAGTAATGGCTTAACAGTATTCATTGTTAAACCAAAATTAAATTTTGAGTCGAATTCAGACTACACGTTTGTAGTCGATGGAATTTCAGACCTTAGTGGTAATTTGCTTGAACAAAGCTATCGAATCAACTTTTCTACTTCAGATTTAAATGACACTCAACAAGGCAGTCGTCTAAGTTACAGCCCACGCAGCGGTGCGGTAGATGTGCCGTTAAATGCAGTTATCACCAGTGATTTTAGCGAGCGCATTGACCCTGTGACATTAAACTCGAGTTCATTTAGGTTGTATAACTTGACTGAGTCGCGTTATGTCACTGGTGTGCTTAGCTTAAGTGATGACGGTCGCCGCATCACAATGACGCCAGAGGAGGCGCTTGAGTCGCTGCATAAATACCGAATTTACAGTGGTTATAGCCCTTACTTGCGTGACTTAGCGGGAAATTATATTGGCACGAACAATTATACTGACTTCACTGCTGGCGAAAGTGAAGATGATAGCGCGCCAGCTGTTATCAATAGTAATCTTCAAGATGGTGCTAGCAGCGTGCCAGTAAACGCGCCGATACGCTTGATTTTTGATAGTGAATTGGCGGTGCATTGTGTCAATGGTGCGACGGTCACGTTGTCAGATGGTTCCACTGACGTTGCGGGAGTCATAGGGCTAAGTAGTAATCGCACAGAGGTGAGCTTTACACCAAGTGAACACTTAGCAGCAGGCACGCAATATACGTTAAGTGTAACGGGGCTATGTGATGTAGCAGGTAATAGTGTAACGCAAGAGGTGATGAGCTTTACCACCGATATTGCTGGAAGTGTGGATACAGCAGCTCCTCGTTTGGAGTTAATTACACCGAGCCATCGTAGCGTTGATGTGCCAGTCAGTAGTGACATTGTGATGACATTTGATGAGCCGGTGAGTTTACTTAATACACCAGACCAGCTACGAATTTATGCGACAGGACAAAGTGGCTATATCGCTGGCGATTTTAGTTTTAATGGTAATGTGGTGACATTCACTCCTGCACAGCCATTGCCGGGGAACACGACAATTAATATTAGGTTGTATTATGTGCAGGATGTCGTTGGTAATAGCAGTTATTATGGGAATTATGAGTTTACCACTGAAGCGGTTTATGACACCGAATTACCAGTTGTTTCCATGATAAGTCCTATCGGTGGTGCGATGGATATTGGCGTTAACACACCTATTGTCTTAACCTTTAGCGAGTCACTCAATGCGAGTACGCTTAACAACACCAACTTTAAACTCTACAGTAATGGTAGCTTTATCACGCCATCAGTCTATCGCTCTGGAGATGGTCAGACAGTGACCTTGCGTGGCACATGGCCAGCTGGTCAAGCCATATCCGTGATAGCGACCAATGATATTAAAGATTTAAGTAATAATCGCTTAAATGATTATGTCAGTCTGTTTACCACCGCTGTGGTAGATACTGATAACAGCCGCCCTAGCGTAAGTCGAGCCTACCCAGGTAATGGTGCAACCAACGTTCCAGTTGATAACTCAATTGTACTTTATATGACGGAGGCGATGAGCGAAGGCACGTTGACCGATGCTTTCCATGTCGCAGAAAATGGTGTGCTAGTTAATGGTACGCTTGAGCTATCCGCTTCAGGCCAAATACTGGAGTTTACCCCTGACAGAGCGTTTGTTAAAAATGCGTTAGTGCATGTTTACCTTGATAGTAATGCGCGAGATGATTCTGGCAATGCGCTGAATAATTACCAAGGATATTTTAGAACGGTTGCTGAGTCTGCGACTGCGGGAACGCGGCCAGCACCCGGTAGTTATCAGCCGAATAATGGCGCAACGCTGGTGAGTTTAAATCCAACAATTGAGTTTAAATACAATCAATTGATGGACGGTGATTATATCAATGATAGTTTGATAGTGCTGCGCAAAGATGGTGGTGAGGTATTATCGACAACGATTTCGCTTAATGATGACCAGCAAACGGTCACAATTACACCTGCAGAGTTATTGGATACCGATACGTACTATTACGTGAGCCTATCGGGCAATATTTATGATACTGATGGTGATAGGCAATATTACAGTCGTTCGTTTAGTTTTACCACCGGTGCAGAGGCGACTGAAGACTCACTACGGCCTATGGTTACTGCGATGTCGCCAAAAACGGGCATGGACAATGTTCCATTAAATCCACGCTATCATGTGCGATTTGATGAGGCGATTAATACGCTAAGCTTCCCAAGTACGCAATTGATGAGCGTGTCATTTGCTGCTGGTAATAAAGAAGTCCTTTATCAACGTTATTCACCATTGGCTGAGCAAACTGAGTATACCGAAACGATAGCTAATATAGAAGATTTATCAGGTAATGAAGTTGTTGAGCATAGTGAAGTGTTTACTACAGGGAGCACGCCAGATATTAGTGCGCCAAACGTTACGGCTTATACACCGGGTTATAACCAAGAGGTTGCGACCAATAGCAGTGTGACGTGGCAAGTTAATGAAGCACTTAATCCATTGAGTGTGCATAGTGGAACGGTATATGTGTACGGTGTCAGTAATGGCTGGGAGCTTATTGCAGGGCAAGTTGGTTTATCACAAGATGCTCAAACCATCTCATGGCTACCTGATGAAGAGTTACTCGCTGGGCGTCAATACTATGCTTATTTGGGGGGGGTAACCGATATTAGTGGTAATACTAACTCAAGTAACTCGTTCTACTTTACAACGAGCTTAGAATCGGATGATGTTGCGCCGAATGTCGCTAAGGTTTCAATTAGTGAAGGGCTAGCCAATGTGCCTGTGAATGCAAGATTACGTGTGATGACAAGCGAGGCTGTGAGCCATTTAGCGCTAGATGGTATTACCATTAAGGTTAATGGTGAATCTCAGGCCGTTAATGTCACGCTAGATTCATCTAAAACGATATTAACCTTAGTACCATTAACGTTATTACCTGCTAGTTCGGCAACCGTATTAACAATAGAAGGCTTAACCGATGCGGCAGGCAATGTGCAAACGGATGATGTCAGCATTAATTTTGTCACACAGTCAGGTATCGACGTGCACACTGGCAGTCGTCTAAGTTACAGCCCACGCAGCGGGGCGGTAGATGTGCCGTTAAATGCAGTTATCATCAGTGATTTTAGCGAGCGCATTGACCCTGTGACATTAAACTCGAGTTCATTTAGGTTGTATAACTTGACTGAGTCGCGTTATGTCACTGGTGTGCTTAGCTTAAGTGATGACGGTCGCCGCATCACAATGACGCCAGAGGAGGCGCTTGAGTCGCTGCATAAATACCGAATTTACAGTGGTTATAGCCCTTACTTGCGTGACTTAGCGGGAAATTATATTGGCACGAACAATTATACTGACTTCACTGCTGGCGAAAGTGAAGATGATAGCGCGCCAGCTGTTATCAATAGTAATCTTCAAGATGGTGCTAGCAGCGTGCCAGTAAACGCGCCGATACGCTTGATTTTTGATAGTGAATTGGCGGTGCATTGTGTCAATGGTGCGACGGTCACGTTGTCAGATGGTTCCACTGACGTTGCGGGAGTCATAGGGCTAAGTAGTAATCGCACAGAGGTGAGCTTTACACCAAGTGAACACTTAGCAGCAGGCACGCAATATACGTTAAGTGTAACGGGGCTATGTGATGTAGCAGGTAATAGTGTAACGCAAGAGGTGATGAGCTTTACCACCGATATTGCTGGAAGTGTGGATACAACAGCTCCTAGACTCATTACTATTAGCCCCGAGCATAATGCGATAGATGTAGCGCTTAACTCAATAATAACATTAGAGTTTGATGACATAATTGATGCATCGGCAATCACATTTAATAATTCTAGCTCTGCTATTCGCATATACAATGGTAGTACCTATTATGACGGTGAATTCTCTGTTGACGGCCGAATAGTGACGTTTACATCTGTTAATCCATTTCCGGAGAATACTAGAGTAACTGTCTATTTGAGATATGTGCGAGATAGGGTGGGCAATTCGAGATGTTGCACGAGCAAATATTTTACAACATTAACGTTATAATTAATTGAAAAGGATTTTTAATGGATAGGTATTTAAAACCGAGTGTCATTGTTGTTTGTATATTGATAGCCAGTATTGCTTTTTATACCTATCAACGTGAAGACAATAATGCTGAATTTGATAATGTAAATATGGAGCTTGGCGAAGACAGCCAACGAAGTGCTAGAAATGTTAGTAAGGTATTGCCTGATTTTGACCAGAGAAATCAGCATGCAGTTCGAGTTGTTACGGGCTCTGACGCAATGGATATTGCAACGGCTCGCGAAGTATTCAAGACAACAGAATTAGAGATAAAAGAGAAAGTTATTCAATATAATTTGGTGCTCGATGATCCTGTTTCTAAGGAGCGTATTGCCTCAGAACTTGAGATAATTCGTTTGGCTCACCAAAGAGCCTTGCTTACGAAGTTAAAGCATGATGATTTATGAAATATTTAGTTGCTTTATTTATTATCATGGCTACCTATAACACTCAGGGAAACACCTTGATTATTCCTACTTGGGAAAAGTACCAAGACTTTTTGGTTGATGAATGGAAGCCTCATGCACCTAATATTATCGTTTTTAAAGACCCTCATTGCGGGTTTTGCATTAAAGCGTTAAATAACATGCAAAAATATAAAGATTATAATGTCTTTATGTTTTGGTCTCCGATTCTAGGGAAAGCTAGTTCGGCGAAAGTTGATAGTATTTTTGAATGTAATAATCCAGTTGGATCACAAGTCATTTCTTCGGTTGTTAACCGAAGAAAGATTAGTTGTGATGCCACGCCGGAAGCTGCAGAACAACGAAAGTTCAAGCGCCAACTTAACTTTAATGTTGTCGAAAATTACAATCCTCAATCAGTCCCATCGTATTACTTTGGCGGACAAAAGGTTTACTTGAGCTCATTGACCCGATTTCGACAGGAGATTAATAATAATATTTCCTCAGTGCAGTTAAACTGGCCAAGATATAAAGCGCTGAAAGTTAACCAAGTAGGGCACAAAGGGCTAGCTAATGCTTTGCTTTTCATTCCTTGGGTTCAATCGGAAAATTTTATTGAAGACGTATTAAAAAAGGACCTACGTTATAACTGGTACACAGTAAGTGCAAACTGTGAAGAAAATAAATGTATAAAAAGCAAACAAGGGAAGTTGTCTCAGGAGCTTAAGCTAATGTTTGATATCAAAGAGTTGTCCTCTCCCCTCTTAATAATTAATTCGGCGGTCGTTAATCCAATTCACTATAAAAAGTATCTTAGCCCTTCCCTAATTAAAGCGCTGGAAAAAGTTTAGTCTATACTTTGGTGATTCATTCATATTATTGCTAGTTATTCAAAGGCCAATTAATTTAATGCAAATAAACAATCAACTTGCCAAAGAAATAAATTTGTTACATTGGTTTGTCGGGTTGTTTCTAATACTTCTATTCACAGGGTTTAGTACGTGGCTCGTTATCGTAAAAATTCCTGAAATAGTACAAGCGTTTGCATTGTTACACTTATATTCAGGTGTAGGAACTGGTGCAATATTTGTAATATATTGTCTAAAACACTTTAAACGAACGATCGGTTTTAGACGTTTCATTGCTATTGCGATAGGTTCTTTAGTTGCACTACTTTTCTGTGCTTTATTGATTAGTGGCGCGATACTGGGGTATTACGGCGTTGTAAAGCGGTTGAGTTGGTTGTTTGTATTTCACCAGTGGTTAGCTGTTGCTTTTTTGGTTAGTTTTATAGTCCACTTAGCACACCACTATCTAACATTTCCCAAACGTAGGCTAAACATATCGCCTGTCAAATTTTCTACTATTTCTGCAAGAATAATGAAGTATGTATCATTATCCTTGGTTGGCAGTTTCTGCTTTGTATTTGTTATTGTGATCGCTAACAGGATGCTAATCAATCCAATAGAGCCTTTAGAATTGCACAATAATTATGAATATTCTTATGGGAAGGATCCGTTTAAGCCTAGTCTAACGACAACCGAGAGCGCGTCATTTATCGATGAACATAGTATTTCTGGTTCTGAGAAATGTATATCTTGCCATCAAACTATTGGGGAACAATGGCTTATGTCTGCTCATCGGCACGCTGCTAATGATCCTACTTATGTAAGAAATGTTAATCTATTAACAAGTAAGAGGGGGATATCTGCAACACGCTATTGTGAAGGGTGTCATGCTCCTATTGCGCTTTTAACTGGCAAGCTAACTAAAGGGGGGGATCATGGTGGAGTCAAAAACACGGTGGCTAATAATGAAGGCATTAGTTGTATGTCTTGTCACGGTATTAATCGACTAACGAGTGAAGAGGGGGTCGCAAGTTATAATTTTAAGCCTCGGACTGCATATTTATTTGAAAATGCAAAACAGTGGCCATTCATTTATTTACGACAACAAGTCATAAAATTAAAACCTACACGTCATACTCAGGAGTTGTTACCTGAAATTCAGAAAACCTCACAATACTGTGGTGCATGCCATACCCAGTTTATGGACAAGTCGATGAATAATTGGGGGTGGGTAAAGATGCAAGATGAGCTTGCTGCATGGTCGCAAAGTAAATTTAATACACCCAAAGACTCAAGGTTCTCACACGAAAAAAGTAAGTCTTGTCAGGATTGCCATATGCCAATGATGGCAGGCACTGATATAGCAGCAGACTCAGATGGTAAAATAAAGTCACATTTCTTTGTCGGTGCAAATGCCATGTTAGCCAAGCATTTTGGTCATACAAAATTAGTTGAGCTAACAAAAAACAATCTGCAACAAGATAAAATTAGTATTACGATAGATCCTCCTCAAAATCATTCCTCAATACAAAGTGATTTGTATCTGTCGCCTAACCTACGAGCACGAAATAAATTTCCAGTTGCGCTTTATCGGGGTTCACAAAACAAAATTATGTTGCTAGTTAGCAATTATGGCGTTGGTCATAATTTTCCTGGAGGAACGATTGATTTAAATGAAGCATGGATTGAACTAAAAGTTTACGATGGAAATCAGAAATTAATAAAATCAAGCGGTCACTTAAGCAAAAATGGGCATATAGAAAATACCGCAACCGTGTATAAAGAGGTTGCTATCGACCGTCACGGTCAAGAAGTGTGGCGTCACGATTTATTTAATATGGTTGGTCGAAGTTATATAAATATTATTCCCGCAGGGGAAACTGACACTGTAGAATATAACCTTAATATTCCAGACTGGGCTGTATCTCCGATCAATATACAAGCGACGTTAAAATTTAGAAAGTTAAATCAGCGCTATTTAAATTGGGTTAATTTACAACAGAATATTAAGTTTAATCCAATCATTGATATCGCCAGAGATAGCATTCATGTTCGGCTATTAAAGAAAACAGAGGGAACAAGTAAGCTGTAGCGCTACAGCCCCATTTTCTTCTTGGTCTTGGTGGTTGGCATAGCGATGCTTGGGTCATCGGGCCAATAGTGACGTGGGTATTGGCCTTTCATATCTTTTTTAACCTCGCCGTAACTGCCGTGCCAAAAATTGACTAAATCTTTGGTTAACTGAATTGGACGTTGGGCGGGGGAGAGCATTTCGATTAGCACTGGGATCTTAGCGCGGCCGACACTTGGGTTTACCATCGTGCCAAAGAGTTCTTGAATACGAACGCTTAATTTTACCTGTTCACCGTCGCTATAATCGAGTCGGATGTTTGAGCCGCTAGCCACTTTTAAATGGGTAGGATATTGCTGGTTGAGCTGCTGTTGCAATGGGTAATCGAGTCTGGCGAGCAGTGCATCGGTTAAATTAACTTGTTTGAGGGTGTTAAGTTTTTTGGCGCCATTAAAATACGGCAACAGCCAATCTTCTAATTCATCAAGTAAGGTTTGCTGGCTATAATCTGGCCATGCCTCGCTGTCGCTTTGGTGCGCAAAACGAAGGCGCTGTAATAGCTGCGTATCGCTCTTACTAAAATCTAGATAGCTCAAACCCTTAGCGCGAATACCAGCGATAAGCGCTTGGTCCAGTGCTGATTGATCTAGCTTGGTGAGATGACTTTCTTTAATCACTAACTTGCCGACTTTTAATTGGGCGAGGGCGATGATTCTGTCGCTTCTATCATCCCATTCTAATAGCTGGTGCTGATTAAAGTGTTCAGGGCTTTGTTGTTCTAATTCATCAATGTCGAGACTGGCGGCAAGAAATATTCGCGCTTCATTTTGGCTAAATGAGAAACTCATCAAATCCGCCACCACAATGTAATCATGAGGGAAATGCGCATGTTCAGGCAGGCTGGTGCCATAACCATTGGCCAATTGATATTTGTCGCTATTAGCTCGGCGTTTGGCGATGCGATCGGGATAGGCTTGGGCCAGTAATAAGCCGCACTGACTGCTGTCACAGTCCTTAAGGCTGGTGGCAAGCTGGCGTGCGTATTTGTTCGCTTGGGTGACCAGCTGTTGCTGGGGTTTACTCAGGTGACTACCATGGAGCAGATAGTTACATTGCTGCTCAATATCGAGTTCACTATTTAAGGCATTAGTTTGCTCTAACATTGCAGCGACTAATGCTGATGTCGCACTATATTCTCGTGATTTGGCCCACAACATCATGTGCGCAAGGCGCGGTGATGAGCCAAATTGATAAATCGCTTCACCGTGTTTAGTCAGTTGAAAGTTGTCATCGATAGCGCCAAATTCAAGCAACAGGTCGCGTGCTTGTTGTAGATTATGCACAGGTGGCGGATTTAACCATGACAGTTGATTAACATCATGCACGCCCCATTTCGCCAGCTCTAGTGCGAGCGATAGCAAGTCACTTTGTTCAATCTCTGGAATGTCATATTTAGCCAAGCGTGACTGTTGTTCGCTTGGCCACATGCGCCAGCAATGTCCCGCTTGTAGGCGACCGGCACGACCCTCGCGCTGGATTGATGACGCTTGGCTAATTTGTTCTTTGCTTAATTTAGTGACGCCATTATTACGATTAAAACTTGCCTTATTGACTAGCCCCGAATCAATCACCAATGAGATGCCCTCAATGGTGAGTGAGGTCTCTGCGATGTTAGTCGCGAGTACTATCTTTCGTTTTCCAGCAGCGGTGGTCGCAATCGCGTTATCTTGCGCTGCTTGTTTGAGTTGCCCATAGAGCGGGTAGACATCGACGTTTTCGGGTAAGTTCGTTAGCGCATTGGCAACTTTGTTTATTTCACTGGAGCCCGGTAAAAATACCAGAATGTTGCCATTATATTGTTCAACGGCTTGGCGAACTAAGGTACAGACTTGCGGCGGCAGTGGCGCTTTATTATTACGCGGGTGATAAAAGGTTTCGACCGGAAAGCAGCGCCCTTGCGAGGTGATAGTTTTAGCGCTTGGTAACATCGCGCCAAGCTGTTCGCTGTCTAGGGTTGCAGACATGATAAGCAAGGTTAAATCGTCACGCAGTGCATCTTGAATTTCCAAGCAAAACGCTAGCGCGGTATCGGCATGGATCGAGCGCTCGTGATATTCATCAAAAATAACCAAGCTAACGTCTTCTAGCTCAGGATCTTGTTGTAACATCCGAGTTAGAATGCCCTCGGTGATAATCTCTAAGCGGGTTTCTTTACTAACCTTATGTTCGCCTTTGACCCGATAACCAACTTGCTGGCCAACAGGTTCGCCAAGCTGTTTGGCGATGAAGGTCGCAATATTACGGGCGGCTAAGCGGCGTGGTTCTAGCATCAATATTTTTTTATTGGCAAAGCTTGGATGAGATAGCAGCTTTAACGGTAAATAGGTGGATTTACCAGCGCCCGGAGGCGCTTGTAAGATGACTTGGTCGCTGGTTGCTAAGGTGTGTTCAATGTCGGGTAATACTTGGTCAATAGGGGGGAGATTCACACGACTTCCTTTGCGACAAAACTGCCATTTTCTAGAAAATATAATACTTGTTTAATCACCCGCGGGCTCATGATCATGGTCGGGTGGGTGGTTGGCAGCATGATAAAATCTTTCATGCCCTCAACCTTGGTTGAGTCGACGCTCACTTTACCATCATCATCGCCGGGTAGTAGCAATGATAAAAATGGGTTAATGCTTTTAGAGCCTGCGATAACGCCTAATTCAAAGGTGACACCGCCAAGCGTGTTCGGAATATCGGCGCTGCTCGTGCCAAGTGCCAATCCAGCAGGACCGGCTAACTGACGAAATAAATATAACTTGCGGTAGTGGTCAATAATTTCTGTGCCTTTGTTCGGTGTGCCTAACATCACCACGCGGCCAAGCTTATCGAGGCTTCGATCCTTAAAATAATGACGGACCAAAATCCCACCGAGTGAATAAGCAACAAAATGAATCTTAGTGGCCCCCAACGCTTCACATTGCGCGATACCATCACCAACGGCTAACTCACTCAGCTCACTAATATTCTTATCATTAGAGGGATAATTGATATTAACCACTTCATAGCCCACGTGTTGCAGGGCTAAGCTAATCACCAGCATCGATTTATCGCTGCGGCCCCAGCCATGGAGTAAAACAACGCATTCTTTATTGATATTACTGTCGCTCATACTATTTATTGCGCCTTAATCTGTTGGCTTGGGGTGATGATGTAATCTAGCGGCATATCCCACGGTTGTACATCGAGTTTAGCCACTTGTTGGCAATCATGCGCTAGTCCAATAGTCGATAGATGGCGATGTTGAGCCAGTGTGCGATCGTAATAACCACCGCCCATTCCCATGCGGTTACCAAAATGATCAAATGCCACCAAGGGCGTGTAAATCACATCGAGCTTATCGACTGGACACACTAATCGAACATCGAGTGCCGGTTCGCTAATGCCGTATTTGTTGATAACCATTTTAGTGTCTGATTGATATCGAAGAAATATCAGATTACCTTTACTAAACGGATGTAACACCGGTAAATACACCGCAATGTCTCGCTGCCACAGCTGCTCTATAAACTGACTTGGACACACTTCACCATCATTGGCTAAATACAATGCGACATGCTTTACATCATCCGCGAGCTGCGCCATTAGTTGCATCGCGAGATCACTAGCCGCAGCAGCTTGTGTTTTTACACTAAGCTGCTGGCGTTGGTGACGCATGTGTTCTCGCAAGTCTTGGATGGCCATATCAATTAGCAAGGTTGAGTTATAGGGCTATTTTAGAGGATAAATGGTGTGGGGCAAAACTTATTTTCTGTTAGGTTTACGCCTACTAAGTTACTTTAGTTGAAATAAGTCAGTGTAAGATTTTAGCGTAGTATAAAATCTTACATCGGAAATCGTTATCACTTTAATAATAGCTTATCCAATGGAGCCGAACTAGCCATGCCCATTAACATCGCCACGATAAAGCCAAATATCTTAGGGTCACCATTTACGATATTTGCCAGTGCCGGGCCCGGACAAATACCCGCTAACCCCCAGCCAACGCCAAAGATGCTCGCGCCAATGATTAGCTGTTTATCAATGGTCTTGACCTCTGGTAAGCAATACTTGTCATCTAATACTGGTGCAGTGCTCGGCGTGATGAGCAAGCGATAACCAAGGCCAAAAACGGTTAAGGCTGATGCCATAACAAGCGCCAGGCTTGGATCCCAGTTGCCACTAACATCCAAAAAATTGAGCACTTTTTGTGGATTGGTCATTTGTGAAATATTCAGGCCTAGGCCAAAGAGTAGTCCTGCCATTAATGCGGTAAATAGTTTCATCAGTTAACCCCTAAATCCCATTACAAATACCGTCAGCACAGCTGTGCTCATAAAGGTTAACGTCGCGATAATTGAGCGTTTCGACAGGCGTCCCAACCCGCAGATGCCATGGCCGCTGGTGCAGCCAGAGCCCAACGCACTGCCTAATCCGACGAGCAAGCCAGCAATGATAATAACGGTCCAGCTTGCGCCTAGTGTGATTTCATTTTCATGGTCATTTATTTTCAGGAAGAGTGGAGAGAGGATAATCCCTGCTATAAAACAATAACGCCAGCCGTTGTCGTTATTTGATTTAAAAATATTTTTTACGATGCCAGAGATACCAGCTATTCGACCATTGAATTTGAGTAATATTAGGGCGGCGGCTCCTAATAATGCGCCGCCTAACAGTGCTGGAATGGGAGTGAAGTCGGTCATAGGAAGCCTCTATTTTAAGATGTTCACCACTATATCTCATTTTGCTAATATAAGGTGAATAAAAGTGACAATGGTTATTTAGCTAAGGTTCGTATCGTTTGCCTGCGACAATTTGTCACATTCTAACTAACGGTAGAACCAGATAAAATCGGTACATCGTTAATTCTGGAATGTTTATTTATCATGTATCGAGTATCACTG